>Ga0163144_10014348_pt1 | contig 16458 bp, 14 predicted proteins | sample OliLak19BULKMAT1_FD_123175 | JGI IMG/M metagenome (GOLD analysis project Ga0163144, IMG submission 123175) | Freshwater microbial mat bacterial communities from Lake Vanda, McMurdo Dry Valleys, Antarctica - Oligotrophic Lake LV.19.BULKMAT1 | ecosystem: Environmental > Aquatic > Freshwater >... | reverse complement strand
TTTCTGCACTGCAACGTCAATGTTAAATCCAGGAAACATCAGTCCTTAACGCGGTTGTAACACCCGTGTTGCCTGCAGATCACAGGTGGTTCGTACGCTCCCTTCCAGTACACGGCCACAGAGGTGGTTGTGATTTGGAAAGGTGCACATATGAAGATGTTCTGTCGCGTGGCGCTCATGCTGACCCTGGTGGCAGCAAGCGCCCTCGGCCTCAACGCCCAGGCCGCCCAGCAGGGTCGGGTTGTCGGTCGGGTACTAGATGCCATTAACGCCTCTCCGCTCCCTGGCGTCACGGTCGAGGTGGTGGGCACACCACAAACGACTGTGACCGACATGGACGGACGGTACACGCTGAGCCTGCCTTTGGGCAAACATCAGGTCAAGGTGAGCCTCTCGGGCTTCAGTGAGCGGGTGATCTCGGTGGACCTGAATGCCACCGCGGCCCGGACGCTCGACGTCACGCTCGCGCTGGCGGGATTCTCCGAGCAGGTGACCGTCACCGGCCAGGCCACCACCGAAGCGACCTCCTCCAGCGCCGCGACCCAGCTGCTCGAGCGCCGCCGGGCCACGACGATCAACGACAACATGGGCGGTCAGGAAATGAAGGCCAACGCCGACGGCAATGCCGCCTCGGCCCTTCAGCGCGTGACCGGCCTCTCGGTCGTCGACAACCAGTTCGTGTTTGTGCGCGGCCTCGGTGAGCGTTACAGCAACACCACGCTCAGCGGCGCAATCCTGCCCTCCACCGAGCCGGACCGCAAAGTCGTCGCGCTCGACATGTTCCCGTCGAGCCTGATGGACAACGTGCAGGTCGTGAAGTCGTTTACCCCCGACCGCTCGGCGGAGTTTGCCGGCGGGTTGATCGAAATCAACATGTCGAAGCTGCCGAGCCGGCCCACCTTCGACGTCTCCTACACGCTGGGTGGCAACAGTCTCGTGTGGGGCCAGACGGTGCTCGACCACCAGTCGGGCGACCGCGACTATCTCGGACTCAAGAACAGCAATCGGGCGCTCCCGTCTCTATTCCCGGCGACGCGTCTGGTCCGCGGCGGCATCTACACACCCGAAGTCGGCGAACTGCCGTCCGACCTCAAGCGTTACGCGGAATCGTTGCCCAACAGCTGGACGCCCGAATCCGTTGACGGCCGCGCCAATCAGGGTTTCAGCATGGCGTTTGGCAACCGCTGGGGCAAACTCGGCGTGTCGGCCAGCCTGAACCAGTCCTACTCCTCGGACTACCGGGAAGAAGCACAGGTCTACTACTCAACCGACGGCGGCGTGCTGACCCCGTTCTCCACTTATGACTACCGCGCCGGGTCGACGACGGGTGCGTTGTCGGGCCTGATGAACCTCGGCTATCAGGTGTCAGCCAATCACCGCCTGGCCTTCCAGGGATTCTCCACCAACCGCGGCAAGCGCGACACCCGCACGTTCGAAGGCTTCAACGACGACGCGGCCCGCAATCTGCGCAACTCCCGTCTGCTCTGGCTCGAAGAGGAACTTCGCAGTGGACAGGTGACCGGTGAACACTTCTTCCCGTCAGTGTCCAACAGCCGCGTTGACTGGCGCGCGACCGTGTCGCGGTCGCAGCGCAACGAACCGGACATCCGCGAGACCCTGTATCAGCAGATCGGCACCTCCTGGTTCCTCGCCGACGAATCGCAGAGCGGCCTCCGCATGTTCAACGCTCTTGAGGAGAACGCGACCGAAGTTGCCGGCAACTGGAGCACGGTGTTTGCGGGTCGACAGGGCCTGCCGGCGATGCTCAAGCTCGGCACAAGCTACAGCCAGCGTGAACGCGACTTTGACTCGCGCCGCTTCCGCTTCATTCCCCTCAACGTCGTCCGTTTTGATCTGACGCAGTCCCCCGAGGACATTTTCAGCCCGGCCAACATCGGCACGCGGTATGAACTGCGCGAAGAGACGCGCACGACCGACTCCTACGACGCCGAACAGACCGTGCTCGCGGGTTACGCGATGCTCGACCTGTCGCTCAGCGCGAGGCTCCGGCTGGTCGGCGGCGCGCGCGTCGAACACTACAAACAGACGGTCAACACCTTTGACCTCTTTGGTGCGGACGTCTTCGGCAGCCAGGACGTCATCACCGGCGACATCGAGTCCACAGACTTCTTCCCGGCACTGAATCTGGTATACGCGACGCGTCAGAACCAGAACCTCCGGCTGAGCTTCAGCCAGACGGTCAACCGCCCGGAGTTCCGTGAACTGGCCCCCTTCGAGTTCACCGACATCGTCGGTGGCCGTGCGGTCATCGGCAACCCGGACCTCGAACGGTCGCTCATCCAGAACTATGACGCGCGTTACGAGTGGTTCGGTGATGCCGAAGAGGTCGTCTCGGCCGGCGTGTTCTTCAAGCGCTTCGACAGTCCGATCGAACGGTTCGTCGAGCCGACGGCCCAGCTGCGCACGTCGTTCACCAACGCGAAGTCGGCCCGCAACTTCGGCGTCGAGCTTGAAGCGCGCAAGCGCCTGACCGACATGCTCCTGATTGGAGCCAACTACACGTTTGTCGATTCGAAGATTGAGCTCGCCGCGTCGCAGACCAACGTGTTGACCTCGCTCGAGCGTGCGCTGTCGGGCACCTCCAAACACATCCTCAACGGGATGGTCGAAGCCCGGCTGCCGATCTTCACCGCACGGCTGCTGCTCAACAGCTTCAGCGAACGTATTGCGGAAGTCGGATCACTGGGACTGCCCGACATCTTCGAAGAAGGCCGCCAGACGGTCGACCTCGCTGTGTCGCGCCGGATCGGAAAGTTCAACATGCGCTTCTCGGCGGAGAACCTGACTGACACCGCCGTGCGCTTCCTCCAGGGGCCACAGACCCACCGTGAGTACAAGCTGGGCCGCACCTATGCGTTCCAAATCGGCTTCTCGGCTTTTTAACGCAAACGACGTGCAGGAGATATTCACGATGAAGAAAATGACGAACATACTCAGAATTCTGGTAGTGGTCGGGGCCGCCGTGGTGGCGGCCACCGTCGCTCCCCAGCCGGTGCACACGCAGAGTGCCGGTCAAATTGGCAACCCGGTGACCGTGCCGGGTATCGACAAGCCGGTCCGCGTCGTCCGCGGCCGGTTCACCTCCAACGTCTCGTTGACCAACGACACGTATTGGGTCCTGCGCGGCGCGGTGTTCATCGGCGCGGGCGATGGCACCTCGTCCGCCACGCTGACCATTCAGGCCGGCACACGGGTCATCGGAGAAACCGCGACCCGCGCGGCCCTGGTGATCGAACGCGGCGCGCGCATCCTGGCGAACGGCACGGCGGCCGCGCCGATCGTGATGACCTCCGATCAGCCAGTCGGCTCGCGGTTCCGCGGCGACTGGGGCGGCCTCATCATCAACGGTCGCGCCCCCCTCAACCTTCCCGGCGGACTTGGCATTGGCGAAGGCCAGACCGGGATCTACGGCGGCACCGATCCGAACGACAACTCAGGCGTTCTGCGCTACGTACGTGTCGAGTTCGCCGGCATCGAGTTCAGCCCCGACAACGAGCTGAACGGCATCGCGTTCCAGGGCGTGGGCCGCGGCACCATCGTCGAAAACATCCAGGTGTCCTGGAACAAAGACGACGGGATCGAGATGTTCGGCGGGTCGGTCGACATCAAACGTGTGGTGCTCACCAACATCGGCGACGACAGCATCGACTGGACGTTTGGCTGGAACGGCCGTGTTCAGTTTGCGGTGGTGCAGCAGAGGGCCGACGACACCGACCAGGGTATTGAGGCCGACAACAACGGCAACAACCACAACCTGCTGCCGCGGTCGGCGCCGACGCTCTACAACGTGACGTTGGTCGGCGACCCCACGTCGGAATTTGGTCCGGAAAGCACCAACGGCATGCGCCTGCGCGTCGGCACCGCCGGCATCATCAGGAACTGGATCGTGACCGGGTTCAAGCAGCAGGGGATCGACATCCGTGACGCGTCCACGACGCCTGGAATCGCCAGTGGCATCTTCTCGGTCACCCACGGCATTCTCTGGCAGAACGGCCGTGGACCAGCCGGCACCAATGCCTCCGTGAACTGGGCCACCAATGCGACCACGGTCCCGATGCGCACGCACGCAGGGACTACCGTGACGGAGGCAGACCCGATGCTGGTGGCCGCGTTCAACCGAACCGATCCGGACTGGCGTCCGTTGGCCGGTTCGCCCGCGCTCACCCGCACTCCGGCCGTTCCGCCAAACGACGGGTTCTTCGAGACGGCCAATTTCATCGGGGCCCTCGGACCGGATCTGGCGGCTGATTGGACGCGCGGCTGGACCTTCTACGGACGATAATAAGCGTCATGATCGAACGACTCACCCGGGGTGGCCACCAGGCCATCCCGGGTTTTTTCGTGCTGCTGTTGCTGGTCACCGTCTCGGCCTGCACCCGTGGGACCGAGCCCATTCCGCTGACGCCGATCTACGAATCCAAGGACGCCGCGGTCACGGCGTTCCTGCAGGCGCTGGCCAACCGCGACCGGGACACCCTTGCGGCGCAGGTGGTCACGGAGACCGAATTCCTCAAACACATCTGGCCGCAACTGCCCGCAAGCCGTCCTGACGTCGGCATGCCCGCCGATCGTGCGTGGGCGGACCAGGCGCAGAGAAACACCAACTTCCTGTCGCAGACTCTCGGCGAACACGGCGGGCGACGGTACGCACTCGTCGCCGCGAGTTTCGAGGGCCCACCGACCACCTACGGGGCGTTTACCATTCACCCCAAAACGAGACTGGACATCCGCGATGACGCGGGGGTCCGCGACGTGCACCTGTTCGGGTCGATGATCGAAAGCGGCGGGCGGTGGAAGATCTACAGCTTCGTCGTCGACTGACAACGGTGGTGCGCGGTTCGCCTCGTCACCGTGTGCATTTCGGTACGGACGCCCCACTGGCGGACGACTAGAGTGGCGGAAGCGGCGCTTGAGCTGGCGCAGCGATAGGAGTCACAGCGATGAGATCCATGTTCACCACACTGGCGTCGTTCGTCGTTGTCGTCATCGTCACCTTCGGGGCGACGGGGACCTCAGCGCAGGAAACCACTCGCAATATGCAGGACGAAGTGGCGCAATCGCAGAAGGCGGCGAAAGTGTTTCACGAAATCATGAGCGCGCCCGACCAGGCCATACCGAAGGAGATTCTTGACGACGCGGAATGTGTCGCCGTGTTTCCCGAGGTCGTCCAGGCGGCATTCGGGATCGGTGGCCGCGGAGGCCGTGGCGTGGCGAGCTGTCGTACACCGCAGGGGTGGAGCGCGCCCGCGTACTTCACCTTGGGGGGCGGAAGCTTCGGTTGGCAGATCGGTGTCGAGGTCACCGATATGGTGATGCTCTTCATGAACGACGAGGGGATGAACAGCCTCCTGTCCAGCAAGGTGACCCTGGGCGCGGGCGCCTCAGTGGCGGCGGGGCCCGTCGGCCGTCACGCCGGAGTCGCAACGGACGGGAAGCTGAATGCGCAGATTTTGTCGTACTCACGTTCGAAGGGGCTGTTTGCCGGTGTGGCGCTCAACGGCACCGTCATCGAGTCGAACAACGACGAGATGCGGAACGCCTACGGCCCCGGAATGACGGCCAAGGCAGTCCTGAAGGATGCCAAGGCCAAAGCGCTGGCCGGCGTGCTCGCATTTCCGGAAATGCTCGCCACGCATTCGGTTCGCAAGTAACGTTCTCGTGGGGAGAATCGCGGGAAGTACAATTCGTGGACGATGCACGAGTTCACGCCCGCCGACATCGCTCAACTGACGGCCGTCGGCATTTCGCCTGAGGCCGCGGCCGCTCAGTTGGCGCAGCTGAGCAATCCACCGCCCCCAATTCTGCTCGTCCGGCCCGCGACGATTGGCGACGGCATTGAACCGTTCACGTCCTGGACCCCGCAGACGCCGGACGCCCTCATTGCGGAGGGGGTCGCAGCCGCCGACGCGGGTCGTGTGTTGAAGTTTGTGCCGGCCTCCGGCGCCGCCACCCGGATGTTCAAGCCGCTCCACGATGCGCTGCAGACACCAGGCCTTCCATCACATTCACCAGCGGCCGCCGAGTTTTTTGAGCAGCTCGACGACTTGCCATTTGCCGATCAACTTCGCCAACGGGCCGGCGTGGCCGGTGCCCCCACGAGCGAATCCGAGGAGCGCATGATTCTGCGAACACTGCTCGTGGACATGGGACTGGCTGCCCTGCCCAAAGCCCTGGTGCCGTTCCATCGCGGCGACCGTGTCCGGACCGCGTTTGAAGAGCAGCTCCACGAAGGGGCGCGCTACACCCGTGATGCGCACGGCGTGACCCGCCTGCACTTTACGGTACCTGGCGACGCCCGGGCGGCATTCGAGGCCGCCCTGCGGGAGGTCCGTCCTCTGGTGGAAGTGGAATCCGTTCAGCGTCATGCCCGCCTCTCCGTGCAGTTCTCGGTGCAGTCGCCGTCGACCGACACACTGGCGCTCGACGCAGACGGTACACCGTCTCGCGCGACCGACGGGTCGCTGCTGCTGCGGCCCTCCGGTCACGGTGCGCTCCTTGGGAACCTCCAGGAGTGTGGCGGCGACCTGGTCGTCGTGAAGAACATCGACAACATTCTGCCAAGTGAACATCACGATGAAGTGGTGCGGTGGAAGCACCTGCTGATCGGATACCTCGCACGTCTGCAGGTGGACGTGTTTTCACACCTGCACGCGATCACCGCAGCATCACCCACACCGGCCGCGCTCGAGGCGGCGCGCGACTTCGCCAATACGAGATTCGCCCGCAGCGTTCCACCTGACGCAGGCCCGGATCAGATTACCGCCGCACTCAATCGACCACTGCGCGTCTGCGGCGTCGTTCGGAACGAGGGTGAACCGGGCGGCGCGCCCTTCTGGGTGTACGACGCCGATGGTCGTGAGAGCCTGCAGATTGTGGAACTGGCGCAGGTGGATCTCGACGATGCGTCACAGGCGCACATCTTCCACGCGGCCACGCACTTCAACCCCGTCGATCTGGTCTGCAGCCTGCGAGACTTTCGAGGGGTGCCTTTTGATCTCGCGCAGTTCGTGGATCCCGGCGCCGCCTTTGTCACCCAGAAGGCCGCCGACGGGCGCGCGGTGACCGCGCTGGAACGTCCAGGGCTGTGGAATGGCAGCATGGCCGGATGGAACACGATCTGTGTTGAGGTCCCCGCTTCGACGTTTGCGCCTGTGAAAACGGTGTGCGATCTCCTCCGTCCGCAACACCAGCCCACCGTCCTGCCGTGACCCTGCTGCCCCTGGTGGTCATGGCCCTCGCGGGGTTCGCGGCCAACTCGCTCCTCACGCGCGCAGCCCTGGGCGGGGGGCACCTCGACCCGATGGCCTTCATGATGGTGCGCCTGGCGAGTGGTGCCGCCATGCTGGCTGGGCTGGTCCGGCTCCGATCGGTGGCGCGGGCCGGACGAGGCTCATGGCTCATGGCGCTGATGCTGGCCGGGTACGCGGTCGCATTCACGATGGCGTACACCCGTATCGCTGCCGGCGCGGGCGCGTTGCTGCTGTTTGCCTCGGTGCACCTGACGATGTTCGGGGCGGGGCTCGTGCGGGGCGAACGTCCTTCAGGCCGGGGACTGATCGGCACCGCGCTGGCCATCGTGGGACTGCTCGTGCTCACCATGCCGGGGCTGCAGGCGCCGGACGTTGCTGGGGCCGTGCTCATGATCCTCGCGGGCCTGTGCTGGGGCGTGTATTCACTGGCGGGGAAACGCAGCGCCGACCCACTCGCCACCACGTCCGACAATTTTTTGCGGGCCACACTAATCTGCGTGCCCCTGGCGCTCGTCGCGCGTGACACCACCGTGGTCTCCCCCACCGGTTTGACCATGGCCGTGCTCTCGGGTGCGATCGCGTCGGGACTGGCCTACGCCGCGTGGTATGCCGTGCTGCCCCACATCGCGGCGTGGCGGGCGGCACTGCTGCAGCTGGTCGTGCCGGTCGCAACCGCACTCGCCGCCGTGGTGGTGCTGTCGGAACCGATGACGTCTCGGCTCGTGCTGGCGCTGGCGCTTGTCATTGGTGGCATCGCATTCACGTCCGCCAGGCTAAAGCCCGGCGGCTCCGGACAGTAGCAAGGTCCGAACGACCTCATGGGTCGGCGTCAGTGCCCGCAGTTCGGTGACCGTCGGGTCCGGGCTGGGTGTGCCATGACGGTTCAACCACACGGGACGAATCCCACTGGCCTGGGCCCCGGTGACGTCGGCAATCCAGGCATCCCCGAGCATGACCGCGTCGGAGGCATTGGCTCCGACACGTTCGAGCGCTTCGGTGAAGATGCGCGGATCGGGCTTCTGCGAGCCCACCTCTTCGGATGTCACCAACTCGTCGACCAAGCCGGCGAACCCCAGGCGGTCCAACTTCTTCCTTTGTTCGGCCACAATGTTGTTGGTCACGATGACGACCGACAGGCCCGCCGCACGCACCGCTCGCAGCAGGTCGGCTGCCCCGGCCACTTCCTGCCAGTCCAGCGTGTAGGCATCGCGATACGCCTCGGCCAGGCCGGTGGCATCCCCGCCCCCGACCAAACTCTGAAACCGGCGTTCGCGGGCTTGATCAATGGTCAAGCGCCCCGCCAGGACTTCCTGGTGGTATTGCTCGAGCAAAATGTGGTGCCGAGACTTGAGATCTTCGAGCGGCCAGTTCTGTAACCGCGTGTCCACGGCCTGCAGGCGCGCCAGGGCGGCACGCGTGGCATACTGGTGGTCAAAGAGCGTGTCGTCGAGGTCGCAGAGCAGCACCGGCACCGTAGAATTAATGCTAACAGGAGTGATCGAACAATGCCGTATCCCGAATATCTCGTCGCCCCCATGCGCCAGGAACTTGTTGATGTTGGTGCACGTGAGTGCCGCACCGCCGCGGACGTCGACACAGTGGTCGCGTCGTCCGGTGTGGTGATGATGGTCGTCAATTCCGTGTGTGGCTGTGCGGCCGGCAAGGCCCGCCCGGGCATCGCCGAAGCCCTTCAGCACGCGCAGAAACCCGATGTGATCGCCACGGTGTTTGCCGGCGCCGACATCGAAGCCACCGACCGCGCCCGTGCCTATTTCACCGGTGTGTCGCCCTCCTCTCCGTCTATCGCCCTGATGCGTGACGGCAAACTCATCTACATGATCGAACGCCGCGACATCGAATCACGCACGGCCGGTGCGATTGCCGACCAGCTGACGATGGCGTTCGACAAGTTCTGCACGCCTGCCGCGGCGCAAGCGTAAGACCGTCCGGCGAAGGAGTGGATGCGACCATCACGTCACTGGATGAATCAAACATCACCCCGGGACTCCTCTGGGCGGGCACCGGCGACGGCAACGTGCAGGTCACGCGTGATGCCGGTCGCACCTGGACCAATGTGCGCGACACGATTCCAGGCCACCCCGGCTATTGGGTCAGCCGCGTGGCGCCGTCGTTCCTGCGCAGCGACGCGCCGGGTGATGTGAAGGTGCGTGTGTTTGATGGCGCGTGCCTGATCGCCGAGGTGGACGGGCCCAAGACGGCCGGTGTGAACTCGGTACGCTGGAACATGCAGGCGCACCGCGAAGCGGGCCCGACCGATGCGGCGGGTGGCCGTGGCGGATTTGCCGGCGGTGGTGGCCGCAGAGGCGGCGCGGCCTCGACCGTGCCCGTGTTCCCGGCGGGCGCAGCGGGCACCGTGTTGTCCACCGTGCCCCCCGGTGAATACCGGGTGGTCCTGAGCGTCGGCGGTCAGGAATACACGCAGACGGCCATCATCAGCGCCGACCATTGGTCGAATCGCTGACTTAAGCGACCTCTGGGGTCTAAAGGACCTCAGCGGTCGTTCTCTGCTGGATGTAGGATAGAGCCGCAGGTATGAAATTCCCGAGGTTCGGATCACCGATGCCGACACCTGAGACCCCGCCGCCACCGGTCGCGGATCCAGGTCCCCCCGGTGCCACTGTCGTCTTACTCGTCGACGACGAACCGGCGGTGCGGAATTTGTTTTCGCTGGCCCTGCGCCGCGAGGGGTATCACGTGGTCGAGGCCGGCAACGGTGTCGAAGCCCTTGCACTCGCCACACAACTGGACCATCTCGACCTGGTCGTCACCGACATTGTGATGCCGGTGATGAAGGGCCCGGAGTTCGCGATGAAACTACGCGAAGCGCGGCCCGAGATGAAGTTCGTGTTTGTGTCCGGCTATCTCGTCAGCGACGACCTCGGTCCCAACTCGTCCATGTTGGCCAAGCCGTTCATGCGGCAGGACCTCGTCAAAAAAGTGTTTGACGTGATCGGTCCCGCCAATCAGCCGCAGCCCGCCTAGAACCAGTTCGCGGCGATGGTGTCTTTGCGGATGATCGTGTGATCGCGCTCGGAGCCTGTGGACACCACTGCTGCGGGGACGCCACTCACCTCTTCGAGCCGCGCAATGTAGGCACGCGCCTCTTTCGGCAGATCGTCAAACACCGTCACGCCACGCGTGGGCTGCGTCCAGCCGGGATGTGATTCGTAGATCGGCGTACACGCGGCGAGTTGCGCCGTGTCTGCGGGCATCTCGGTCAGGATCTGGTCGCCGCACTTGTAGCCGGTGCAGATTTCCAGCGTCTCAAATCCATCAAGCACGTCGAGTTTGGTGAGGGCGAGCGCGTCGAGGCCGTTGATGCGGACGGCGTAGCGCACGGCCACGGCGTCGTACCAGCCGCAGCGGCGCGGACGGCCGGTCGAGGCGCCATATTCCTGTCCGGTCTCGCGGAGTCGTTCACCCATCGCGTCGAGCAGTTCGGTGGGCAGCGGTCCTTCGCCCACACGCGTCGTATACGCCTTGGCCACGCCGAGCACGGCCTGCACGGCCTTGGGGCCGACGCCCAGTCCTGTACATGCGCCACCGGCCACGGCGTTTGAGGACGTCACATAGGGATACGTGCCGTGATCGATGTCGAGCAGGGTGCCCTGCGCGCCTTCGAACATGATCTGCGTGCCCTTCGCCATGGCCTGGCTGAGGAGCAGGGATACGTCGGCCACAAACGGTTCAAGCCGGGTCCACATGACACGCAGGTCGGCGACAACGTCCTGCCACTTCATGTCGGAGTTGCCCATCAGTCGATTGCGGGCGTCCACGTTTTCACGGACGGCGCCCACCAGCGGGCCGTCATCGGAGCCATCACGCAGGTCGCCCACGCGCACGCCACGGCGGCCAATCTTGTCCTCGTAGGCCGGCCCGATGCCGCGCGACGTGGTGCCGATCTTGCGATCCCCTCGGCGGGCTTCCGAGAGCACATCAAGCTCGCGGTGATACGGCAGGATGAGGTGCGCTTTGTCACTGACAAACAGACGGCCGGCGACGTCAAATCCCATTCCGGCGAGTTTGTCGACCTCGGCAAACAGTGCGTGGGGGTCGACCACCACCCCGTTGCCGATGAGGCAGGTCACCCCGTCATGGAGAATTCCAGACGGGATCAGGTGCAGCACGAACTTGCGTCCGTCCACGTACACGGTATGCCCCGCGTTGTGGCCACCCTGATATCGAGCCACCACGCCAAAATGCGGCGTGAGGAGGTCGACGATTTTTCCTTTGCCTTCATCGCCCCACTGGGCGCCGAGCACACAGAGATTCATGACCGTAAAATGATACCTTCAATCGGTTCAGTCCCTATGATTCTCCTCGACGGCACTTCACTCACCCTTGATTCACTGGCCGCCATTGCCCTTGGCGGTACCCCGGTGGGGCTCTCAGCGTCGGCGATTACACGTGTGCAGGCCTCGCGCGCCGTTGTGGATCGGCATGCGGATTTGCCCACGGCGGTGTATGGCATCAACACCGGGTTTGGCGCGCTGGCGGAGGTGCGCATCCCCCACGACCAATTGGCGGCGCTCCAACTCAATTTATTGCGGAGCCATGCGGCCGGGGTGGGCGATCCGCTGTCGGTCGGGGAAGCGCGCGCCGTGATGGCGCTGCGCGCCAATGTACTGGCCAAGGGCTGTTCGGGGATTCGGCTGGCGACGCTTGAGGCGTTGCTGGCGCTGCTCAACGCGGGGGTGACGCCGCATGTGCCGTCGCGCGGATCGGTGGGCGCGAGCGGCGACCTGGCGCCGCTTGCGCACCTCGCGCTGGTGCTGGTGGGCGAAGGTGCGGCGCTCGCGCCCGGCCGCCCGCTGCCTGGCGCCGACGCCCTTGCGCGTGCCGGGCTGTCGCCCGTCACGCTCGCGTCGAAGGAAGGACTGGCCCTGATCAACGGCACGCAGGCGAGCACGGGCGTGCTCGCCCTGGCCGTGTTGTCGGCGGCGCGCCTGGCGCGCGCCGCCGACATCGCGGCCGCGCTGACCATTGACGCGCTGCGCGGGTCCGCGCGGCCGTTTGACGCGCGGATCCACGCCGCCCGGCCCGTCCCGGGCCAGGCGGCGTCGGCGCAGAACCTCCGCGCACTGCTGGCCGGCAGCGCCATCAACGCGTCCCACGCCAACTGCAGCAAAGTGCAGGACGCGTATGCGCTGCGCTGCGCGCCGCAGGTGCACGGCTCGGCGCGCGAAGCCATCACCTTCGCGCACCGGCTCGCGGAGATCGAGGCCAACTCCGCCACCGACAACCCGATGGTCTTTGCGGAAGACGACGAGATCGTGTCGGGAGGTAATTTCCACGGCGCGCCGATTGCCTTGGCCGCCGATACGCTGGCCATTGGCCTGGCGCAGCTCACCACCATCAGCGAGCGCCGGACCGATCGCATGATGACGCCGCACGAAAGTGGACTCCCCGCATTCTTGACCAGGGACTCTGGGCTCAATTCCGGCTTCATGATGGCGCACGTCACTGCGGCGGCCCTGACCGCAGAACTCAAGACGATGTGTCACCCGGCAGCCGTGGATACGATTCCGACCTCAGCGGGACGCGAAGACCATGTGAGCATGAGCATGGGCGCCGCGCTCAAGGTCGCACGGGTGCTGGAACTCGCCACGCAGGTGATTGCGATCGAGATCATGGCCGCCGCACAGGCCATTGATCTCTTGGCGCCCCTCACGACCAGCCCCGCCCTGGCCGCCGTGCACGCCGCGATCCGCGCACACGTCCCCATGCTGACCGCCGATCGCACGCCGGCACCCGATATCACATCCATCACCACGTTGATGCACTCGGGTGCACTGGAGCGCGCATGCCCAGTGCAACTAGCCTGATGCTGTCAACCGTTGACTCAGTCGGCACTCTTCTTTAGAGTGACGACTTCCGTACAGCCGCCAGCGCCTGACACCACGATGCCTGTCTCGACACGAGTTATTCGCGCGCCGCGTGGCGCTTCCCTCACCTGCAAAGGGTGGCCACAAGAGGCCGCCATGCGCATGCTCATGAACAACCTCGACCCCGAGGTGGCCGAGCGACCGGAGGACCTCGTCGTGTACGGCGGCACCGGCAAGGCCGCGAGGAACTGGGCGTGTTACGACGCGATCATCGCCACACTGCAGCGGCTGGAGTCGGACGAAACACTCGTGGTGCAGTCCGGCAAACCCGTGGCGGTGTTCCGCACCCACCCCTGGTCGCCCCGCGTGATCATCGCCAATTCGATGTTGGTCCCGGCCTGGGCCACGTGGGCGAAGTTCCGTGACCTCGAAGACAAGGGACTGACCATGTACGGCCAGATGACGGCCGGGTCATGGATTTACATCGGCACGCAGGGCATTCTGCAGGGGACCTACGAAACCCTCGCCGCCGTCGCGCGCACACATTTTGGCGGCACCCTGCGCGGCCGGCTCTGCGTTACGGCAGGTCTGGGCGGCATGGGGGGTGCCCAGCCGCTCGCCATCACCATGAACGAGGGCGTGGCCCTGGTCATTGAAGTGGACCCGGCCCGCATCGCGCGCCGCCTGGCCACGCGGTATCTCGACGAAGCGGCCTCGTCGCTCGACGACGCCCTCGCGCGTGCCGCGCAGTACCAGCGCGACGGGGTGGCACGGTCCATCGGGCTTGAAGGCAATGCCGCAGAAGTGCTGCCGGAGCTGGTCGCCCGCGGCGTGACGCCGGACGTGTTGACCGACCAGACCTCGGCGCATGACGCGCTGGTGGGCTATGTGCCCGACGGTCTCTCGCTCGCGGAGGCCGCCACGCTGCGCGCGGCCGATCCGAAGGAGTACGTGCGACGCTCGATGGCCGCCATGGCGACACACGTCCGTGCGATGCGTGCGATGCAGGATCGCGGCGCGGTGACGTTTGACTACGGCAACAACATCCGGGCGCAGGCCGAACAGGCCGGTGTGACCGACGCGTTCACCATTCCTGGGTTTGTGCCCGAGTATGTACGTCCGCTCTTCTGTGAGGGCAAGGGCCCGTTCCGCTGGGCGGCACTGTCGGGTGATCCGGCAGACATCGCAGCGACTGATGAGCTCGCGCTGCAGATGTTTGCGCACGACGAACCGCTGTGCCGCTGGATTCACATGGCGCGCGAACGTGTGGCGTTCCAGGGGCTGCCCGCGCGCATCTTCTGGCTCGGCTACGGCGACCGCGCGACGTTCGGACTCGCGCTCAACGATCTCGTGCGTCGTGGCGTCGTGTCTGCGCCCATCGTGATCGGCCGTGATCATCTCGATGCCGGATCGGTCGCGTCACCCAATCGTGAGACCGAAGCGATGCTCGACGGCAGTGATGCGATTGCCGACTGGCCCATTCTCAACGCCCTCCTCAATACGTCGTCTGGCGCAACGTGGGTCTCGGTGCATCACGGCGGTGGCGTGGGCATTGGGTATTCGATTCACGCCGGCATGGTCGTTGTCGCCGACGGCACGGCGGAGGCGGATGAGAAGTTGTCGCGTGTGCTGACCTGTGATCCCGGCATGGGCGTGGTGCGCCACGTGGATGCCGGCTACCCCACGGCAATCGCCACTGCGCATGCACGTGGGATTGACGTTCCGATGGAGCCGCGATCGTGATCGTTGAACGTCCAGGCCTTGAACGACGCGTGCTTGAATCGCTCGATGCCGGCCGCATTCCGGTCGTGCTCGGCGGCTGTGCGGCGGGGCGCACGTCATTGCTCCTGCGTCTCCAGTCGTTTTTTGGCGCTGACCGTGCGCAGTACATCGACTTCGCGGCGGCGGCGACGACACCCGAGCGGTGCCTGCAGGCCGTGATCGCCTCAGCGCCTGCCAGTGTCCGCGCGACGTCGGCACCCTCGGCGACGTCGGCACCAGCCAACGCGAAGGCCGCCTTTGACGGCCTCACCCACTACTTCGCGGCGGCGACGGCCCAATCGCAGAGTCCCGTCACGTTCCTCATCGACGAAATTCAGGACGTGCGGACGTTCGAGAGTTTCCCGGGCTTGCGTCACGTGCAGCGCGACATCGTGGCGCGCATCGCGTCGAGCCCGAATGCGTTTGTCCTCGCGTCGCGATTCACCACACGCGCCCACCGCTTGCTGCGTGATGCGCCTGCGCGGTTTGAGGTGATTCACATGCCGCCGCTGGGTGCCGACGAGGTCAGTCTCCTCGCGCATCAGGCCAGCGACGACAACGTCACGTGGCCCGCGGCACTGGCGGGTGATGTGGCGACGATGGCGGGTGGCCGTGCAGGATACGCGCGGCTGATTGTCGATGCGGTACTCGCGCAACCCAATGGCCGACGCAGTGCCGGCGACGGATTGGCCGCCGCCTTCGCGCCCGACGGCGCCCTCACCGCGCGTTGCCGCGAAAGTTACGAGTTCCGTCTGCACCGCGCGCGTGGGTACGGTGCCCTCAAGGCGATTCTCGGTGTACTTGCCGAACAGGAAAGCCTGACGCTGACGGAAATCAGCCAGCGTCTCCACCGCACACCAGGATCGACCAAGGACTACCTCTCCTGGCTCGAGGACGTGGATCTGGTGACGGTCCAGCGCAAGCGGTACACGTTTGGCGATCCGCTCCTTCGGCTCTTCGTTCGCTTGTACGCGCAACCCGTGCCGCCGACCAGCGACGATGTGGCCCGCGAGGTCGCGGCGTTCGTCAAGGGCACGTCGCCTACTGCGGTGGCGACACCTTCTGTGGCGATCACGGCGTCGGCCGGGGTGCCGGCTCCGGTGGCGGGTGGGGATCGATCGGGGATTATCGAGATCGACTGACACGACGTCCGGGGTTCCCGAAGTCCTGGCGAAACACACCAACACTCTGACTCGTGACGTGGCACACCCTGCCATGGTGCTGCGCATCTGCCTTGGGTCATCCCGGCATGGCGGCTGCATCACGACGCCGCATGGGTATCACACGGATCGAAGACCTTGTCGCGTTTCAACGTGCGGTGATGTTCAAGGAAGGCATCTACACCCTCGTTCGCGCGACGTCGTCTGCGTACCGAGACCGGCAATGGCGCCGGCAGATCTTCGATTCAGCTATGGGCGTTGACAGCAACAGCGCTGAAGGCTGGATAAGCAGAAGTGCGGCGCAGATCTGTCAGTTCCTGGACTATGCCCACGCTTCGCTCGACGAAACCCGCCGACGATCAAGTTACGTGCTCGGTCGCATGGGCCGGACAGCCGATGCGAGGGAGGTGCTTCGGGACC
>Ga0163144_10014347_pt1 | contig 16460 bp, 17 predicted proteins | sample OliLak19BULKMAT1_FD_123175 | JGI IMG/M metagenome (GOLD analysis project Ga0163144, IMG submission 123175) | Freshwater microbial mat bacterial communities from Lake Vanda, McMurdo Dry Valleys, Antarctica - Oligotrophic Lake LV.19.BULKMAT1 | ecosystem: Environmental > Aquatic > Freshwater >... | reverse complement strand
ATCGGTCTCAAGCGGCCCAGCATTAATAACTTCTTGGCTCGCGCAGGAGAAAGCAAAGCCTCAGGCCTTTTTAGAGATTCGCAAGTGGCATTGCTCTTTGCGATTCCGTTTTACTTGATTCCCCGCTTCCGAGATCTCGCTGGAAATTTGGCCAGCGGCGATACGTCGGCATTGGAGCCTTTTGTAAAGGCCGAGTTTGGAACCATTGCCTCAAACATGTTGTGGGGAACTCTCGGAGGTGTCGGAGATATTCTTACCTCGTCGGTGATTCAAGCACTGCAGATTTTCACCTTCATGAATCCCAATTCCATAGTCGATAAAGAATCGATTAACGCTGGCTCTACGCTTTCCGAGAGCGAATTGAGTCGGCGAAATGCTTGGCGGATTGCAGGCTTCTTTGCGATTTCTGCTCCCCTCTTCGCTGCTGCGAACAGCCCCGCGGTCGAACCCATTTTTGGACCCATCAAGGCGCCACATATCGCGATGGCATCGATCTCGTTGCTAAATTATCTTTTCCTATACAACCGCCCCCTTGGCCGACTCGGCGACAATGTGCCGTTACTCAATCGCCCTTTCCAATGGAGTGGGCCGCAAAACCTGACTCGGATTCCGTTTAGCATCTATCAGAACCTCGGCTGGCTCATTTCGGAATACCCTGTGGAGTACGGGATTTATCGTCCACTGCAGGCGATCAAATGGGTGTGGAGAAAAATCCGCGGTACCGGTTCAACGCCTGCTGAAACGCTTGAATAGCCTAAAGCCCAAACAACTGTAGTGACCATTTTGAGCACTAATCTATCGTCGTAACTCGAAACTTGCAGGTCTTGGTCTTGCACACCTGGACCGCGAGGTTTGTGCGGTTACATGGCAGCAAAACGCATACTTTTAGTCTTCATTCTGATTGCGGGATACGCCTATGGCGATCGCGTGATGCTGCCGCCGTTCTGTCAGAACGCCTACAAGCTTATCTCTCCTGGCGATTCTCGTCGTATTCAAATCGAAGATGCGCAAGTTCGAGAGCTCTTTATTATGCAGGCTCTTGGGCCCGACGGAATGGCCGCTATTCGCTCAGCAACAGGATTTGAACCCTTCCACCGCGTGCAGTCCCTAAATGAAGCCTTGGCGATTGTGGACCGCATGTCCGACGATTCGAACGCCTATGGTCCGGTGAATAAAATTCTCAATGATCTACCGGGACCGAAGTCCTGGGCACTCTATTTGAATACGGGCTTTCACGCCGTGTCTACCTATACCGATGGCCACCGCGAGATGGTGCAGAAAGCCATCGACCGGTTTCCTCGTATTGAGACTATCGGACACACGCCACGGTTCCTCGATGTGGGAATTGGTAACGGCAACCTGGTTGCCGCAACCGCAATCGAACATCCGCAAAGCATTGTGCATGGAATTGATATCGCCGGTGCGGGTCTGAATATCAGCACTTACCGCCTGAACGAGCTTACGGACTTAGCGTCTAAGAAATTTAATGATCCAGGCTTAGATAGCGTAGGCAGATTTTGGATGGGCCGCGGAAGTGCGTCGGACGGGCAGATGTTTGCGAACCAAAAGTTTGATGCGGCGTCGATGGTGCTTACGCTCTTTGCCGTTCCCACCGCTCAACGCCAAAAGGCCTTACGGAATATTTACGATAGCCTGGAACCTGGCGGACGATTTGTGCTGATTGATCCGATTCCAAAGGTGGGCGATCCCACAGCTGGCCGTAAATTCCTCCGAGAGATCGTGAAAAACGCATACAAGAACAATACAGACCTCACGGCCGCCGACCTGGCGATTCTGACTGCCAAAAACGCGCATAATCTTTTGAAAACAGACTTCCTTACTGCCGAACAACAGCGCGCGATGGGTGAAGCCGCCGGTTTTCGCATGATCGGTCAGCAGGAACCTGCTTACTACGGCATCTGCACGATGACCGTTTTCGAAAAACCGTTCTAATCTGTTTAAGAATCGTGCACGCGTATCTAGTGTGCGGCAATCTGCTTAAGTACTGATAAACCAAGCTTTTTTCGAGTATACGTCTGTCCACAAAGCAGACTACAGCCGCATCCCTTTGGTGCGGCTGGGCCAAACCGTGCGAAAAAGTTTGGCCTACCTCGTGCAAACCTATCTGCCTGCAACGCAAATTTGGGACGTAAGATTTTTTAGAAGCTGTCGTTCATGCTGTGGCTGGTGCTTAGCTCAATGTTCATGTGACACGCGGAAGTTTTTTAACGGTTGCCTCGTCCCCTACCCCCCAACGCTTCCCGAGAGGGAAGCACGATGGAGTGCCTGGGTTATAGAAGGAGTGGTCTTTCAAACCACTCATTTTAGAACCCGGGCACGAAGTTGTTTCTTACGGAACTTTTTCTGGGAAACTCATTCGAATAAAGGTCTCGACTTCGGTAGCAGTTTCTTCGAGCGCTTTGCCCGTGACATCAAGCACGGGCCACCGGCGGTTCTTTTTGAAGATATCTTTGCAGTACTGAATCTCTTCAACCACGTGATCCATGCTGGCGTAATCGCCACTAGGATCTTCGCCCATGCGAATCAGGCGCTCGCGGCGAATTTTTACAAGCGTCTCTGGATCGATTATCAGTCCAACGATTTTGCGTTGATCGGTTTGCGCTAACGTTGGCGGCAGCGGAATACCCTTCACTACCGGAACGTTCGCGACTTTCCAGCCTTTGTAAGACAAGTACACGCTCAATGGCGTTTTGCTGGTGCGGGAGAGTCCAACCAAAATAATATCGGCAGCAAGCAAGTTGTCGGTGTAGCGACCGTCGTCGTGCTTCACCGTAAATTCAATCGCTTCAATGCGCTTAAAGTAATAGTCGTTCACTTGGTGAAACAAACCAGGCTGCGGATTGGGATCTTTTTTCAAGCGACCAGAGAAAAGCTCCATCACAGGGCCCAAGAGATCCACGACTGAGACGCCGGAGTCCTTGGCCATGGTGGTGATGCAATTGCGAATTTTCTCGCTGACCACGGTGTAAACAATGACGGCTTTTTCTTGATGGGCTTCTTCAAAAATAGCAGCGACTTGATTCTCAGTGCGGACGTTTTTGTGTCGAGAGATAACCAGACCGTCGCGGGCAAAATGAACGAGTGCGGCGCGGACTAATTGTTCTGCCGTTTCTCCGGTTCCATCTGAGAGCACAAAAATACGAAAAGGCTTTTCGCTCATTTACCTTCCAGTTTGCCTTCTAATTTCAACCAATCGGCGGCCGACTTCATAATGCGAATCCTAAACAGCGCGCCTTCCTCTTGGTAATCCTTACTCAACACCTTGCTGTACTCATGGATTTGCGACTGTAGCCAAGTATTGCGGTACGGCACTACGACTTCCATCTCCACCATGTCGCGTTCGAAGTACGAAAAAATAAAATCTCTCAATCGCGTCATCGCATCTGGATCAAACGCTGATACGACCATGCTATCGACATAGCGGCGAACCAGGAGCTTTGGAGTTAGGAACTCGCTTACTTTATCGACCTTGTTAAAAACTAGGAGCGTTGGTTTTTCTCCAGCACCAATATCGTCCAAAACCTTGCGAGTGACTTCGATTTGGTTTTGATAATTGGGCGACGTGAGATCGACCACGTGCATGAGCAAGTCAGCTTCTAAGACTTCCTGCAATGTGGAACGGAACGAAGCGACCAAACTATGCGGCAGTTTATCAATAAAGCCTACGGTGTCGGACAATAAAATCGGCGGCCGCGTTTTGGGATCAATCACGCGCACGGTGGAATCTAAAGTCGCAAACAATCTATCGTCGACAACAACCGAGCTGTGAGTCATGCAATTCATTAGCGTGGATTTACCAGCGTTGGTGTATCCCACCAAAGCTACGCGCAAAAACTTATCGCGGTGCAAGCGCTGCACAGAGCGCTCGTGATCTTTGTGCTGCAACTCTGATTTTAATTTTGAGATGCGCTCGCGGATTAAACGTCGATCTAACTCAAGCTGCTTCTCCCCTACCCCGCGCATCCCGATGCCGCCCTTTTGACGCTCTAAGTGGGTCCATCGGCGCGTTAGGTGAGTTTGCAGGTATTGCAGAGTCGCCAATTCAACTTGGGTCTTGGCTTCTTTAGTACGCGCGTGGCGCGAGAAAATATCTAAAATCACGCCGGTGCGATCGACCACGCGGCAATTGATGTCTTTTTCTAAATTCTTTTGTTGGGAGCCACTAAGCTCTTGGTCGAAAGCGACCAGCGTCACGCTTTGCTCTTTTACTAGCGCCGCAATCTCGCGCGCTTTGCCGATGCCGATAAAGTGGCTGGCGTCGGGCTTTTTGCGTTTTTGAATGATGGTTTGGACGAGCTTGCCGCCCAAGGTTTCAATCAGGCGCTGTAATTCCCCAAGGGATTCGCCGGTAGTTTCGTCGGATTGGTCAGGGAGTTGGACAGAGACGGCGACAACGCGCTCCTCTTTTTCTGAAAACTCCATTTCCCATTGTTTCTTCAAGATCTTCCTACCGCTTCGTCCGAGCCCACCACGACCCGATCCGGAAAGCCGGAGAACTTTTGGTGGCGGATTTCTTTCTCGACCGAACTTACCTCAGAAGCATCTTTGCACAAGATTAGAATCTGCTTGGCCCCGAGTCCCTTGCAGGTCTCTGCCAAGTTCTCAGTATTTAGAGCCGATGCGCAATCAAGCGCCACAAAGGGCGCCTGGAGTTTGCCAAAAGTAGGAATGAATGTAGCCGACCGCGAAGTCCGCTTGGACGTCCACCACCGGTGGATCTGTCCCTGCAGATTCCAATCGAGCCATTGCAGCGAATGCGAGCCAAACGGCGCATCGGCAACCAGGCCGTCGCAACGTACCCAGATGAGATCAAAAGAATCCGCAACGATTTGTTGGGGATTGTCCGCGAAACTTTGTTTTACAGTGTGCATGTTGCTTGGAAAAGAATACCCCAAGCCAACAGAACAGAAAAGCTAGGGTGCTTTATCCGGACGCGGATTAAGCGTTTTAAGCTTGTCCAGGACGCCATTGATGAAAGCTGGGCTATTTTCAGTGCCATAGGACCGCGCCAGCTCCACCATCTCGTTAATGGTGACCGTCGACGGGATGTCGTCTCTGAAAAGCAGCTCGTAGGCTCCCAGCCGCAGCACATTGCGGTCCACAGCAGTCATCCGCTCTGGGCGCCAATGATTGGAGATAGCTCGAATCGATTCATCGATTTCGACCTTCTTGTTTGCGACTCCCCGCACCAAACTCTGAGCGAATTCGGAAACGGGTTTTTCACTTTGATGGAAACAAACTTCAAACCGCGCAAGCGCTGTTTCGATTGAAAGTTCGGTATCCCAGTCAAATTGGAACAGAATTTTTAACGCGTCTTCACGCGCCTGGCGACGGGGGGTCTTCATCTTAGCCAAGCTCGTTATAAAGAGGGTACTTGCGACAGATCTCTTCGACCTGCCCGCGAACCGTTTTTTCAACTTGTTCGCCGCCCACTTTGAGCACCTGAGCGATCGCCTTACCCATCCACTGCATGTCGCCTGCGAGCAAGCCGCGAGTCGTGATGGCAGGCGTTCCCAAACGCACACCCGAAGTCACAAAGGCACTTTCGGTCTCAAAAGGAACCGTGTTTTTGTTCACAGTGAGACCCACGCGATCTAAGCGCTCTTCACCTTCTTTTCCGGTGATGCCGATGTTGCGTAAATCGATCAATAGCAAATGATTGTCCGTACCACCCGAAACCAGATTGAGACCTTCGCTCATCAAAGTTTCTGCTAATGCCTTGGCGTTGACGACAACCTGGTGCTGATAAGTCTTAAACGCAGGCGTCATGGCTTCGCCCAAAGCGACGGCTTTGGCTGCAATGACGTGCATTAGTGGTCCGCCTTGGACACCCGGGAAGATCCGGCTATTCACTGACTTCTGGAATTTTTCTTTGCACAGGATCATGCCGCCGCGAGGACCGCGCAGAGTTTTATGCGTGGTGGTTGTGACGAAATCTGCATGAGGAACTGGAGTCGGGTGCTCACCCGCAGCAACCAGACCCGCAATATGCGCCATATCGACCATAAAAAGCGCGCCAACTTCTTTAGCTACTTCGGCAAACGCCGCGAAATCAATTATTCGAGAATACGCACTAGCGCCTGCGATAATCATCTTGGGACGATGTTGCAAGGCTTGCTCGCGCACCTGATTCATGTCGATGCGGTGATCGTCTTTGCGAACGCCGTAAAAAACGGGGCGAAAGAGTTTTCCCGAAAAATTTGCACTGTGGCCGTGGGTCAAGTGACCGCCGTGAGAAAGATCCATTCCTAGAATCGTGTCGCCTGGCTGCAAGGACGTGAGGTACACGGCCATATTAGCTTGCGATCCGGAATGGGCTTGCACGTTAGCGTGATCGCTACCGAAAAGTTTCTTCGCGCGATCAATCGCAATTAGCTCAACTTTATCGACGAATTCGCAACCGCCATAATAGCGTTTGCCCGGATAGCCTTCGGCGTACTTGTTGGTTAGAACCGAGCCCTGTGCTTCCATCACAGCCAACGAAGTGAGGTTCTCGCTGGGGATCAATTCCAACGATGTCTTTTGCCGATGCAACTCTTCTTGCATGGCAGCATAAATCGATGGGTCGAGGTTTTTAACTTTATCTAAAGACATCAGCGCTTCTCCAATTTTGAAATCTTCTCAACCCGCAACCCGTGTCTTCCCTTTAAAAAACTTGCCCCAAGCCAAGCTTGCAACGCATCCCAAGCGACTTGCTCACCCGTCAGGCGCTGTCCGAAGCACAGGACGTTGACGTCGTTATGCTCTCGGCAAAGACGAGCAGAACTCGCATCCCATGCCACTGTCGCTCGCACGTGGGGAATCTTATTAGCAGAGATGGCCATTCCAATGCCACTTCCACACACTAAAACTCCCAAAGTATTCGAAGAACCGGTAGTGGCGGCAGCGCTCACCTGGTTAGCTACTTTTGCGGCAAAATCGGGATAGTCACAGGATTCAGTGGAGTTGGTCCCCACATCGGTAACAGTAATCGCGTTGTCGGAGGCTTCCGCGAGTTTCTTCTTGAGAAACTCCTTAAGCTGCAGGCCTGCATGATCGGAACCTATAAAAAGAATCAAACGCGACATTTCAATGATCTACTTTCTCATCCGGAATTAAACGGGCTTTGAAGGAACTGGCGCTTAGCCGTTGAACTTCTTAAAGACCAGACTTGCATTCGTCCCCCCAAAACCGAAGGAGTTACTGAGTGTCACTTCGATTTTACGAGGTTGTGCCTCGTGGGGGATGTAGTTCAAGTCACATTCCGGACTTGGGTTTTCTAAATTGATTGTAGGTGGAACCACCTGATTTTGGATGGCTTGCACGCAGTACATGGCTTCGACGGCGCCTGCGGCACCGAGTAAGTGACCGGTCATGCTCTTGGTCGAGCTGACGGCTACTTTTTTGGAGTAGTCACCGAAAACGGTTTTAATTGCGAGCGTTTCTTGAATATCGCCGATTGGGGTCGATGTGCCGTGTGCGTTTACGTAATCGACTTGCTCCGCAGTGAGCTTCGCATCTTTGAGCGAAAGATTCATGCAACGAGCAGCGCCCTCGCCTTCAGGCGCAGGTTGCGTCAAGTGGTACGCATCCGCGTTTAAGCCGTAACCAACAACTTCAGCCAAGATAGTAGCGCCGCGTTTTTTAGCTCTTTCCAATTCTTCCAAAATCAAAACGGCCGAACCTTCGCCCATGACAAAACCATCGCGGTCTTTATCAAACGGACGCGAAGCGCGAGTTGGATCGTCATTGCGTTCAGACAAAGCTCTCATCGAGCAAAATCCGCCGACTCCCAATTCGCAAACCGTCGATTCAGCGCCGCCAGCAAACATCACGTCCGCATCACCACGCTGAATAATTTTGTAACTTTCGCCAATAGAATGAGCACTCGACGAGCACGCTGTGGTCACACAAAGATTGGGTCCCTTCAGACCGTACTTCATAGACAACTGGCCGGCTGCCAAATTGCTAATCACCATGGGAATAAAAAACGGAGAAATGCGACGAGGGCCGCGTTCAAGAAGTTCTTTGTGGTTCGCTTGAATTTCGCCAAGACCACCCAGACCGACGCCGACGTTGGCGCCAATGCGTTCTGGAATCTCTTTTGCCATATCGAGACCAGAAGCTTCGTAAGCTTCTTTGCCAGCAATTAGGCAAAACTGAATAAACCGATCCATGCGGCGGATCTCTTTCACATGGAAATGATCTTCCGCCTTGTAGCCCTTTACTTCTCCCGCAATGCGAGAGGAGTAAGCAGAGGCATCAAAAAGCGTAATGGGGGCAATACCAGAATGTCCCTTTGTGAGGGATTCCCAGTTTGCTTTTGCGCCTACTCCAATCGGAGTAATCGCACCAATTGCCGTGACAACTACGCGTCTCATGGAACGACTTTCAGATAGATTGAAAAGAACTAATTAACTTTGGTTTTGATGTAATTGATTACATCATTTACCGACTTGATCTTTTCCGCATCTTCATCCGGAATTTCCAAGTCAAATTCTTCTTCCATCGTCATTACTAATTCGACGATGTCCAGAGAGTCCGCACCCAAATCGTCGATGAAGGAAGCTTCTGGAGTAACCGCTTCCATATCCACACCAAGTTGTTCAACGATGATATTTTTAACCTTATCTTCTACTGACATCCGTACGTCTCCCTCAAATGAAAAATTACCGAGGACTCTAGCAGGGCTGAACGGCCCCCGCAAGTTATGTCAAACCAGCCGGTGTTATGCCTCTGTCCGAGTAAAATGCCAAGAATTTCGATGCTCTAGTCGCATTTAAATCTAATGCGGCTTGCCAGGCGAGTTCTCAGGGGGCATCGCTTTGTCCATGTCCAAAGCCCCGAAACAATCCAAGACGGCCCTAGAGGCGGTCCGGGCGCAGATCACGGGCTGCGAGCGTTGCCCGCGCCTGAGGCAGCACTGCCTTGAGGTGGCCCGCGTCAAGAAAAAGGAGTTTCGCGACTGGACCTACTGGGGAAAACCCGTTCCCGGTTTTGGCGACGCTAAAGCCCGCGTGTGGATTGTTGGCCTCGCACCCGCAGCTCATGGGGCAAATCGCACGGGCCGAATGTTTACCGGCGATAAAAGTGGCGAGTGGCTCTACCGCGCTTTGCACGAAAATGGTTTTGCAAATCAGCCGCAATCGGTTTCGTCGCAAGATGGAATGATTTTAAAGGACGTTTATATCTCCGCAGCCGCACGCTGTGCTCCGCCGGACAACAAACCCACGCCCGAAGAATTGGCAAATTGTGAAAGCTATTTGCACGAAGAAGCGAGGCTGCTGGAAAATGTGCAGATAATTTTGGCACTGGGGAAAATTGCTTGGGACACTGTCTACCGCGCATTTGCGAAGACCCAACATGGAGGCGGCAAGAAAGCGGACTTCCAACACGGCGGAAAAACCGCGATCGGAAATTGGAAAGTGCAAATGAGCTATCACCCGAGTCGGCAAAACACCAACACGGGACGACTCACACGCGAAATGTGGGATGGAATCTTTAAAGGCGTTCAAAAAGATCTACAGAATTAAAAAATCATTCCGTTTACGAACGCGATTTGGTCTTTGCCCTTGGGGCGGATCGAATCGAGATACCAAACGCCATTCACTTGCACGAGTGAAACTTCGCGCTCGTTAAGTTCGTTGGTATGGTCGGTACCCTGTTTGTTCTGGATGCGGACTTGGTAGTGCACGAGAGCATCGGGCCCCTCGATTTTTTGAGAGAGAACCTTGAAATCGTCGACGGTGATGCCACCGGATAGATACGACATCTGAAAACTTTCGCCACTCATCTTGTCGAATGCCTGGCGCAGTTTGCCTTGGCACAAGTCACGCAATCGCATCTTATCTTCTGCGGAATTTGCAGTGCCACTCAAACGGATGAATTTTTCAACCGCGGCTTCTGGCGTTAGCGGAATTTGAACCGCGGTTTCCGTAGAAGTGGTTGAGGAGTTTTTGGTGCAGGCCGCCATCTGCAAAACAACTGCGGACAAAACTACTAGAGCTGAGTAACCCAATCGCGATTGCTTAAACATCTTTCCCCCGGATGCGTTCTATGTTCATTATAGTATACGTTTTTTAGGACTCGAAAGAGGAATTACACCCTTAGGTATGGGCCAACAGACCATGGAATTACGACGCACCCCGCTCCACGACAGACACCTACAACTCGGCGCAAGAATGGTGCCCTTTGCCGGATACGAAATGCCGGTTCAGTACTCAGGCCTGTTGGAGGAGACCACCCGCACACGCAAAAGCGGTTCGCTCTTTGATGTCAGTCACATGGGTCAATTTCGCGTTACGGGTCGCGGTGCCATCGATGCGGTGAATCGCCTGGTCACCAACGATTTTTCCAAGACTGTTCCCGGACAAGCGCAATACAGTTTGCTTTGTAACGATGGGGGCGGGGTTATCGACGATTTGGTGCTCTACCATGTTTCATCTGACGAAGTTTTTATCTGCGTGAATGCTTCTAATCGCGAAACCGATTTTGAATGGATGCAAACGAAACTACCTTCGACCGTCACACTCCAAGACGAGAGTGACGACACAGCGCTGATTGCGTTGCAAGGCCCCATTGCAGAAAAACTGCTATTTGAAATCTCTGGCAACACCGTGGTTTCCAAATTGAAATTTTATTGGGCAAGCCCATTTGTTCTGGAGGGCGTGGATTGCCTACTGTCGCGGACCGGATACACCGGCGAAGACGGATTTGAACTTTACGTTCCAGCAAAAGATGCCGGAAAAGTTTGGGACATCCTTTTAGAGCGCGGCAAAAAACATGATCTCGCTCCCGCCGGCTTAGGCGCACGCGATACTTTGCGCACTGAAATGGGCTATCCGTTGCACGGTCATGAAATCAGCCCCACCATTTCACCGCTCGAAGCGGGATTGGGATGGGCTGTGAAATTCACCAAAATGGAATTCACTGGTCGGACAGAATTACTCCACCAAAAAGAACGTGGCATTGCCCGCACGTTAAAGGCTTTCAAATTAAATGATCGCCGATTGGCGCGCCCCGGATACGCAGTTTTGAGTGGCGGAGCCAAAGTCGGAGAGATCACGAGTGGGACCTTTAGTCCGCACGTAGCAGCTCCTATTGCGTTGGCGCTTGTAGACGCCAAGGCAGCAGCGACAGCGCTTTCGGTCCAAGTCCGCGCCGATGCATTACCAGTCTCGATCACGACGTTGCCGTTTGTTCAGGCGAAAACGAAAAAAACGCCTAAGGTCTGATGAATCGGAAACCCAACCTAACTGCTCTCCAGGACCTGGGGAAACGTGTGGAGAATAGTATTTCGCTGGTCGCGCCAGCGCTTGTTCTAGCTTTCTTTTGCCTGCACGATTGGTGGGGTCCTGATTTTTTCTACCACCTTTTTCTCGGGCGCGAAGTTTGGATACAAAAAACAGTGCAGCCCGTGGATCATCTAGCGATCCGACAAACTGGATACATCAATCAGTACTGGCTCTTTCAATCGATCCTCTATTGGGCCCATCAAGCTGCGGGCTTTTGGGGTGTGCGCGTCGTCTTTGTCAGCGCCTGGCTCGGCGTGTTTTGGAATTGGAGTCGACTATTTAAAGGCAAAGTGTCTACTGGCCTGACCGGAGCGCTTCTGCTTTTCGGCGTTGTGCTGATCCAGCACCGCATGGAATACCGGCCAGAAGTCTTCTCCTACCTCTTTGCGAGTATTTGCATTCGCCTGCTCTACGACTGGATGAATGAACCAAGGTGGGAAGCCGGCTGGCAGACAAAATCCATTCTACTTTGGTGCTTGTTGCAATGGACGTGGTCGAACTGCCATGGATATTTCTTCCTCGGAACCGCTTTGGAGGGGCTAGCAACGCTCAATCAACTGCTGGAGGGCAGCAAGCAATCGGCCAAACAATTTGCTGCTCTCACAGTGCTAGGCGCGCTTGCTGTTTTGCTGCCGCCACTGGGCTGGAAAAGTTGGTGGGATTTCTGGCACCTGTTCTTGTTCCTAGGCGATATGTCGTCGAAGATTGAAGAGTTCCTGCCCTCTTACACGAGCATTTACCTGCGGTCCTGGTCTACGAAATTATTTTGGGTGTTTTGGATCCTTACCCTTACGCTGCTGCCGTTTGCCAAGAATAGCTCACGTAAATATTTTCGGCTTGGGCTGGCGTCTGTCGCGCTCTATCTCAGCGCGATGCACTACCGCAATATCCCGTTGCTTCCGCTCTTTGCTGCACCCCTTTGGGCCGAAACACTCCACGCGCTTTTGTCAGCGAAGACTTCTCGCGGAAGGGAGGCTGCGTGGATGGTTGCAGTTCTGATTTGCTCGTCCTGGATCCTCTACACGGTAGTCACTAATAAATATTTTTGGTCGCGCTACAGCGAGGCACGGTTCGCGGCGGAACCGTCCGAAAGCGCGTATCCCGTGGCGTTCAAAACTTACTTGGAACACAACTCGTTTGACGGTTTGATTTTTAATCCACCGTCGGATGGAGGTTACCTGGAATTTTATTTCCCCTCTTTACGACTCTACGGCGATTCTCGCTTCGTCGATTACGAGCCGGTGATGGAGTACTTCCGTGCGGGCGATCAGCCGGAGCTTTTTGAAAAACTTCACAGTCGCGAGCATTTCGACGGAGTCTTGCTTTGGATCTTAAAAGATCAGCGCATGGTGCTTCACCTCATGAAGCATCCAGATTGGCGACTGGTTTACAGCGACTTGTATCGCGCGTTTTTTGCTTCGCGCAGCTCCGAGAAAGCTCGTGCTCTGCCGGCTTGGCCACCAGATTGGTCTGCACTAGATAGATGGCAACTAGGCGACAATAAAGCTCGGATCAAACAATGGCTGTTGTTCTATGGGCATCTGCAACAACGAGAGCAGTTTTATTCTCTGTTCGGAGAATTAGAGAAACGGCACGCCGCCGTTCCTGATTTCTGCGCTATTGGGACACGAACCGGGACGGAGATGGGAGATGCTCAGATGGTGGCGCGATCGCGGGGCCTGTGCTCTCAATAAAGCTCCAAACTTTATAAGACTCACCCGGATTGCCCAACGCCCAGCAGTCGGAGCAAGCATGATAAGATTATCGGCAATTGGACTTGTGACCGACTGCGAAAGAGTTCCCCATCCTTTATGCCAAAGGCCTTAGAAGAACCGCGTTTTGATTTTCGGTGGACAGAGAACCTGCCCTGGATTCAGGACTCTCTCCTAGCCACGGCTATTATTTTCGACAGGCCAGCTTGGAGTAGCGTAAATTCAGTTTCTCGACTCGTTTTTCTGGGACCGGGCATGTGGAGCTTGCGTCTGGCCAGCGGTCTGAAAGCGCGGAATAAAAAAAATCCCGTAAAGTGGTTAGCTCGGCACAGCGTTCTTGATTCTGGGCAATTTCAGCTAGCGCTCAGTGATATTGATTTAGCTGCAATCTACCCTCGCCCGCCCTCGGAAGAGGACTTGGATCGCTTAGCAAAGTTTTATCGCGGTGCTCGCAATCTCGTCCCTTCCTTAGGAGAAATCGAAGTTTACACCCGGGCAGAATGGAATATCCGCCAACGTATTTTGGATATCCCCGGTGTTGGTTCCTTGATCAAAGCCTTGTGGAACTTTCGTAAAATGGGATGGATTGAAAAAACGCTTTCGCCCGACCTACATCCCTATCACCTTTATAAAAAGGAACGCGCGCTCGCCGCTTGCTGGAAAAAATTAGGGGAAAATCCGCAGGCGCGGGGACCGTATCGGCGCACGCGCTTAAGATTAGGTTTTCAAGCGCATTTGAGTGGGATTTTTAAAACTTTGGATTTTCCCGTTTCTGCTACGACCGACGATGTGGAGTTTTACTGCGACTACCTCCAATGCTCGATCAAGAATGCCGGCTTCGAACCGGGACTTTTTCTCTTACCGCCGGAACTAGCGTTGCCATGGCTCGCGATTTTACCGCCTGCGCAGAATCTAGAACCAGAGTTGGAAACGAGAGTGCGCGTGTTTCGGGCGCATCCCGCTGTGGAAAGAGCGAGGAAGTTTGTCGCTCTGCACCAATGGCTAGGGGCTCTGTCCAGACAGAGAACTCATCCCTCGACGATAAAAGCCAACGAGCCCTGGCGTCAGCGTCTCAAATCGGTTCTGGCCGCAGGGACGCCCCTAAGTTGGCCACGTCGTGCTAACCAGCATTCCTTTGGCTAGACGGAATCCTAGCGGCGATAGAATTTGGCATTGCGAATTATCTTGGCACACGAGAGGATCGCTTTCGTGAAAATCCTCGTTGCGATTCCCGCGTTCAACTCGGAAAGCAGTCTAGGGACTTTGCTTAAAGAGGTGAAGGTCTACGCGGAGAACATTCTCGTTGTGGATGATGGCTCATCGGACAGGACTTCATCCGTCGCCCGAGCGGAAAATGTCGAGGTATTAAGACACGCGTCCAATCGCGGACTGTCGCAAGCGATGGTCAGCGTCTTCTCCTATGCGCGCGAACGTGACTATACACATTTGATCGCTTTGGATTCGGACCTCCAACATCTCCCGAAGTACATTCCCAAATTCTGTGAATTTCCCCCAGAGGTAGACTTGGTGCACGGCATGCGATTCACCAATCCACTTCTCGCTCCGGGCTGTAAGGTGGCGTCGAATTTAATGGGCTCTTGCCTATTTGAAGCCGTGTTTGGACCATTTATCGGTGACGTCACCTGCGGCTATCGCCGGTATAAAATTAGCTCATTTTGGGATGGACCGTTCGGCCATGGATACGAATTTATCTACCGAAGTCTTATTTATGCCGTGAATCTGAATCTTCAAATCCAGGCCTGTCCAATGGAAGCGATTTATCCGCAGGATCATTTGCTATCGACAAAAAGATTGGAGCTAATCGGCTTCTTTCGCGCCTGTTCTCTCGGTCAAATGCCCGACCCACTCCGTGACGCTGCAGCGCTAGTCGAAAAGGGGCAGGATTTTAAGTTATGTGCTGAAGGAATAGCTTTTTATGGCTACTACCTCGAACGAAACGATACCTATCTTCTCCAGTGTGATTTGCCCGCTGCAGTGAGAAAATACTCGCATCATGAAGATCGCAGTTTGCCTGCCGGTTTATAATGAGGCCGCCCGCCTTGGCCCACTCGTTGAAGCTTTGATTGCAGCCAGTAACTACGCCGGCTGTGACTGCACTATTTTGCTCTATTTGGACGGCTGCACGGATGGCACTCGTGAATTGGCGCTTCAGCAGTCCCTCAAAAACTCACGTGTTGTGCTGTTCGAAAATGAAAAAAGAATGGGAAAATCCTTCGGCTTGAATTTTCTGGCGAAAGCAATTCGCGACCAAAGAGATTTCCAATTCGTAGCAGTGGTCGACAGCGACATTGAATTTGAGCGGGATATATTCTCGCGTTGCTTAAAAAGTGCGGCCCAGGCCGGACTGATAGTTCCGCGAGTGCTACCGATAATGCCAGCTGGCAGATTTGGCCGTTGGGCTAATTTGTGCTGCGAAACTTATCACACGCTAAGGCAGGCGGCCCATGCTCGCGGGGAGCTCTGGTTCATTTCTGGTAATTTTCTCTTTTATAGACGGGACGTATACGATGAGTGTTACCCGCTCGAAAGAACGGATCTCTTAAACGAGGATGCTTTTATTGGTTGGCAGCTCTTGAAAAGGGGCCTACGCCCGTACTACGACAGCCAAATTGAAATACGAACTAATTTCCCTGCTAATCTAAAGGCTTTCATTCGACAAAAGTTTCGCGTGAGAAGTGGCTTTACTCAGCTTTTACAATTTCACATTCCTGTTCGAAATTTCCGCAAGGCTCTTTGTTCCGAAGCCCTGGTGGAGATTAGGAAGAGAAAATCTTTCTCACTACTGCCTTTGCTTTGGCTAGATCAGATTCTCTTTTTTCTCAGTCGAGTCCCAAGTCCTAATTGGATGCGCTGGCACCGATTGTAGCGGATGCCGAAAATCAATGCAGCCTGCTCAAACGCCTGATTGAAGAAAAGTTCGACTTTCTTGCGACACTTGGAGCGGGAATAAACCTGACCTCCACTGTCGCCTTGGAAGAAGCTGCAATGGTGCGACCCGATTGGAGTTTCTGCACACTAGACGGGCTAATTCCCCTCACCCTGGATGGATTGTACGTCTTCATGCGCAAACCTATTAAATAGGACTTCGAGCGTGGATGTAAAACCGACAGACAACGCCTCGTTCAGCTGTATACAGAACGTACGTTTTAATCATTCATAAACTCCTATAACCCCTTGGATTTCTTCAAGTCAGATTTGGAATACGCCTTGCAATTGCTCTGGGTATTCTCGGGGGGGAATTATGATGGCAAAACGCATGGGGGCTGCGGTCACCTTTTCTTTTATTGTGCTTGGTTCGGCTTTAGCTTGGGGAACAGAATCAGGCGAGGGTGCCCGATTCCCGAGTTTTTGACCCACCCGTTCCGAAATAACTGACCCACCCAGTCCGGGATTATTGACCCAGGCGTTCCGGGGTTTTTGACCCACCCCCCTT
>Ga0163144_10014345_pt1 | contig 16462 bp, 13 predicted proteins | sample OliLak19BULKMAT1_FD_123175 | JGI IMG/M metagenome (GOLD analysis project Ga0163144, IMG submission 123175) | Freshwater microbial mat bacterial communities from Lake Vanda, McMurdo Dry Valleys, Antarctica - Oligotrophic Lake LV.19.BULKMAT1 | ecosystem: Environmental > Aquatic > Freshwater >... | reverse complement strand
GTCACTACTGAAAAATATCGTGAGCACTATGATGCCTGGAAACAATCCGGCCAAAACAAATTGAAATTTTGTGCAGGGCGAGAAATTAATTACACTTCATTTCTTTATTGGATTAAAAAAAACCAATCTTTTGCGTATTCAAATGAAAATATCTCTTTGCCCTTTGCCGGAGTTGTGGAAAGGATTCCCATGAGAGTCGGCTCCTGAAGGCCTCCCCAATGGGCGTAAACCAATATGTCTTTTTTACTGCTCATTTATTTTTTTCCTTTTAGGAGCTCTTTCTTTTACGGTCAATTCAGCATCCTGCAATTTTCTTCCCAACGTATCATCTGCTGCTACTTTAAGCAAATCTTTTTCAAGTCCCAGAACAAATAATATCTGGCAATAAATTCCCATAGCAACACTTGGCGCACCCTTTTCTGCATGCCATAAAGTTGCGCGGCTTATGTTGGCCCTCTCCGAGACTTGTTCCGCGCTCAGTTTTCTTCTTAGCCGTGCCAGCTTGATATTATCACCAAGCTCTTTGAGAATCTTCGTAGAAGAGGGCAGTAGTGCAGTTTTTCTTTTTCTCATATTGTTCACTATAGTAAACAAATATAGTCATTTTGTTTATAATAATAAACATTATTATTGGGAGGATCATTATTCCTTTCGGGAGCTCAAGAATTTGCAACAGCAGGTGAAATTTTAATTTATACCGATGCTCAATTGAAATTAGTCCATTGTACCATGCCTCATTTCGATCGGCATAATACCATTGTCCTTTGGACTAATAGGTAATCAGTAATGGTATTATCCGAATCCCGCATCATCCTCAGTTACGGTCATTGCGAGTCCTGCTGCTCCGAGCGGGACGAAGCAATCTCTCAATATTTACAATGCACTTGGCGAACAAGTTGGAAGCCAGCACTTAACTGCCGGGAAAAATGAAATAAATATTTCAAACCTTTCAAATGGAATATATTTTGTGAAGATTGGGAATACAGCGAAGAAGGTCGTGATTAGACGTTAACTGAAGAAGACCATAGTGGAAATCCGGCTGAAATATTTAGCTATTTCTTAAATTATTTGATCACCACACACTTTTGTCTCATTACCTGATTGTCATTAAATCCAACGATCATATAAATACCATTGGTTAGAGTTTCAAAATTTAAGGTACAATTATTTTCAGCATTTAATTTAAAGGATTGAATAACTTGCCCTAAGTCATTTGCGATAGAAAAGGTTCCTTCTTCTTTCGATGTAATAGTAACCCTGTTATTTGAGGGGTTGGGATAAATATTCAATTGGTTGCTTCCTGTTATTTCATTCATATCAACGGTGCCGCCAAGTACTCCTCCTGTAAAAGAAATATTTTGTGCATAGATGTCATGATCGGTTCCGCTTCCTCTTTGGTCATACCAGGTGACAATAGCACCGTTTGAGCCATCAAAAATAATTGTAGGGGCAAGCTGCTCTTCGTAGTTAGTACATATAGCAGCTCCATTTGTGGTCCAATACACTACACCGGCTGGGCTTATTCTCTGTGCATATATATCAGCATTAGCTCCGCTTACAATTCGGTGACTCCAGGTAATAATAGCCCCATTTGACCCATCAGAAACCATTGAGGAAAAATCTTGAAAACCTGTTCCATTAGCGATAGGAGCTCCGTCTAAACCCCATTGTACAACACCCTGGGCATTTATACGTTGAGCAAAAATATAAAAATGGCTTCCGCTTCTATTATCGGTCTATGCAATAATAGCACCGTCTCCGCCATCAGAGATAATTGCCGCTTTTTGTTGATTTCCGGTAGCTGCACATATTGGCACTCCACTTGAGGTCCATTGTATAATTCCCGATGAGTCTATCCGCTGTGAATATATATCAGTATTTGTTGATCCATTTCTAAAGTCGTACCACGTAATAATTGCCCCATTTGCTCCATCGGAACTTAGTTTGGGATTCCGTTGATCGCCAGCTGCCAAGCAAACAGCTGCGCCATCTATGCTCCATTGTGTAACTCCTAACGCATTTATTCGTTGTGCGTAAACATCATGATCAGTACGGTTCTATAATCACTCCAAGTAATAATAGCACCACCTGACCCGTCAGAAGTAACAGCAGGATTTAGTTGGGTGTAAATATCAGTACACACTGCAGTTCCATTTGGACCCCATTGTACAACTCCTGCTGGATTTATTTTCTGTACGTAAATATCTGTTACACTTACGGGGTAGGTCCAGGCGATAAGCGCACCGCCTTGACCATCGGGGGAAAACCCTAAAATGGTTTGATTTTCTAATTCGGTACCAATGAAAACCCTATTAGCTGCCCATTGCGGAACTCCTGCTGCATTTACGCGCTGTGCATATATTTCCCAAAAGGGATTCCATGTATAACGATTTCTGGTGTCATGCCATAGGATAATAGCCCCGCCAGCACCATCAGAAATAATTTGTGGAAAAGATTGATTAGCTGGATCGGTGCAAATAGGAATTCCATTTGTTGTCCATAATACAACTCCGTTTGCGCTTATACGTTGGGCATATATGTCACTAGTTCCTGCATTATTACCCTCCCACCATGTAATAATGGCACCACCAGCGCCATCAGAGGCTATAGTAGGGCTAAGTTGGCTATGCAATGGTATGGTCGATATAGCATTGTTTACATTGGAACTGGTAGACCATTGGGCACTGGCGGGTATCGAAAAATTAAAAACTGTAATTAAAATTAATAGAAGGCAGGTAGTCAAACACAAAGAGGTGGGCGCACGACAAAAATCCGGTTCTTGTTTTTTTTGATGTTCGACCCCAACGGGGTCGCATGTTTATAGCATAATTTTACCCTATAAACGTATGACCCCACAGGGTCATACCTGTATGCGGATTTTTGTCGTGCGCCCCAAAGAGGTAGGTCGATTCATTTGATAATAATTGTTACTAAATTTATAATTATTGACATGCTACTTTGCCATTTCCTAAAAAGTCGCCAGGTGTTTGGTCTCCCTTAAAAATAATATTACAAAAGGTTACTTCTATTTTTCCATTTTTAATTGCAACGTATGCTTTACCATTGCTAGCATAAAAAGAACCGGAGAATCCTTTGCTCATCTGAACATGTGCTTGGCCTTCGGCCATAATCGACCCTCCCCCAGAAACAAAAGAATAGGCCCTATCAACGGTGGGAGTGGCCCCGGAAAGAGTAATTATAATGTCTCCGTTAGAAGAATTTCCTACCATTGTAAAGTTTCCATATTGTATTTGACAAGTTACATACGTAATTACAAGATCGGGAAATCCTGCAAGCTTGGCTACGTTATTAGTATTGGAGCAAGGAGGAATAATTGCAGCACACGCAGGACATGAACCTCCGCAATCGGTATCTAACTCGCCATCATTAATAATCCCATCGCTACAATGATCCGGCAGAATAATTTCTGTTTCTTTTTCTTTCTTTTTGCAGCCGTAAAATATTATTGTACATGAGGAAATGCAAAAAAGTAATCCAAAATAAAGCGAAAGTGATTTTTTCATTGTTTGAAGTTATTAGGTATTGTTATTATGATTTAGTTAAACTTTCTTAATAATTATTTTTTTCTGTGTGAATTTATACGCAGATTCAAGCGCCTCAAGAAGTTTAGGCCAGTTTTCTTTTTTGTCAAAACTCTTTTTGTAGTTTTTTACTGTTTTAATTATTATTTTATTCCCTTCTATCTTAGCAGTACTAATGAAGCTGCCTGATTCATTATCAACATTGAAGTTCAGGTCGCTTAATCCTTCTGCTGTATAGCCAGACGGAAGAGTAACCGTGAGCTCATTTGTAAATGATTTTGGGAAAGGAAAAAAAATGTCATTACCTCTTTTCTTTTCTATTTCACTCAGTTCCAGTTGAGCGCCAATCAGCTTGCCAATATCAAAAACATAATTTTTTCCTGCCTTATTAACAAGATTTTTTATCGTAAAAATTTCATCATATGACAACTTAGGGGATTCATCATATCTTCCATCAGATAACAATTCAAATTTATCGTATGAAACCACATCAAAATCATCTTTAAGGTCATTTTTCATTTTATTCATTAGCTGGAGTAAGTGTTCTTTGTTTTTCTCCTCTTCTTTTCGCTTCCCTTCCGCAATGCGACCTTGATTTCCTTTATCCTCATCACCCTCCAATTTCTTTTTGTCATTCAATATGTATGATGTGGCATACAATGCCAACGGCTGTGACCCGACCTTGCACAAACCTGATAATGTATTTTTTCTTTTAACTGTTAAATTTGTGAGTTGTTCGTCAAGTATAACAGTTGAATTATAAACGATGGAATTATCCGAGTAGGATACGGTAGGGATAACAATTTTTTTATTTTTAAGCTCTCCTTTAAGGGAAGTAGGAGTAAAAATAATTCCTTCTGATCCTTGAATTTCAGGGCTTATATCTCCAGGAATTGAAAAATCATTGGGGGTTGAAAAGAAAATATCTTTTCCCTTTAAGTGTGCAACAACACCAATTGTTAGCTCAGGTAAAAAAAGCACATCTTTAATAGTTCCATACTCTTTGTCCATGGCTGCAAAAACTTCAACTTTTATTTTATATTCCTCACAAATCTTTAACATCGTACTGGTAAAGGTAAATTTGTCATAATTATATGACTGTGAAGCGTTCAAATAGCGGATATAATAATATGCAAGCTGTAAGATTTTTTCAGGGTCCTTTTCGTCAGATTTTTCAATAAAACGCATAACATCTCCTCGCTTTTTGAGGTAATTGGTAAATTTGGAATTATCGTGCGAGTTGTTGTAAACATTTTTCTGATCAATATTTCTGCTAACAACAGTTTGTATATCATTTTCGGTTATTAGGGAGTTGACCTTTCCTGTTTTACCAACAAAAAAGAGAGACATTTTTGTTTCGGATTTTGAATCCTCTGCCAAGTCGGAATTAACAAGTAATGCTTGAAATTTTATTGTAGGCAACGTGATATTTTCATAAGTCCATCGCTCGTGCAGATTTTTTTCTCTGTCTATACTTTCTAGAGTATATGACATGGACTTGTCCTTGCTATTGGCAACAGAAGTTTCAACTAATTTTGGAGCCCCATTATATGAATTGAAATTGAAAAAAATATCTTCTCCAATGTTAAAATTGAACCCCTGCTTAACTATTGGGTATTCCACATTTAGAGTAAGTGTATAAGGTTGAAATGCAAATAGTGGTCTTGCTTGCTTATTGTAAAAATACAAGGATGTGCTATTTGAAAAATAATCGATTATGTCGCCAATCTGCAAATCGGGAACAGCTATTTTCTTATAGGTGTAATCTTTACTGACATTTCTAATTCCATATTTTTGAGACATTTGATCAGCGGTAACAGGAACAGCTTTTTTTAAATCTACATCAACCTTTGAGCCATTTGCTTTAATAATTTTAATGCCCATACTGCTGCTTTCACGATCTAGGTAGTCCGGGCCGTTTTCTAAATAATAAAATTCTGAGTGCGCCTCTATAGATGCTTTGTCAAGTAATTTAATTTTTTTACGCGTAATGACCTCTTCTACTAAGAATTTTTGTGGCATAGATCCCATATTGGTAGCTTGAGATTCTTTTCTTATTAAATAGTTGTAGTTTGTTTTCTGATATAGTATAACTGCAGATTCATTTTTCCATTTATCAGGCACTTCGATTGTTTTAAATCCCGGGTCATTATCGTCAAAGATGTTTTCACTTTTTTGATTTTGCTCCTTTTGCGCCCGAATTTGACTGGGAGTAAGTTTTTCTTGTTCGCCATTTATTTGTTGCTCTGATTCCTTTTCTTTCATCTTCTGCTTCCTTATTTCAGAGGGTGTTTGAGCTAATAAAGTAGCTGAAGAGATTAATAATAGAATAATGGTTGTTTTAGTGTTCAGCATGTGAGTGGTGTTATTGAGTTTTTGAAAGTTGGATGGGATCTTTATAAAATCGTATCACCGCTTTTATGCAGTTATCCCATTTTAAAAAATCTTTTTTTTGAATCAAGGTATTATTAATAACGACCTTTTTTGTATAAATAATTTTATTTTTAATTAATTCATAGCTGAGCGAAAAAGAAAAATCAGTGTATTTTATTTCAAGGGGCTCAGGCAAATATTCTACGTTATATTTTAAAGGTATCACAAACTCTGTTTTGGTGGCAATGTAAACTTTATTGGGAAGCTCACAATCGTTTACTCTTTCCATAGTATCAATTTCAAAATTGGCGTAGTCATTGTCCTTTTCTATTTTTACATAAATTTCTTTTTCGCTGATAGTCGTACTATGATTATGAAGTTTAAAATCGTAGTTTATTTCAAGTGGCTTCTGTCGGTCCCCAAAATTTGAAGTGGAAATGTTGCTTATTTGCAAATTAGAATTTCCTCCGGAAAGGTATCGCTGAAGTGCCTCTTGTTTATTTACAGTGCGAATAAGCGCCATGGCACTTAGAACAATTATTTTCTCTTCTCCATGAATAATACTCGTGCAATGGCCGATAAGTATATCTCCATCAAATGAAAATGTGACGACATTGTCCACTTTATTGTGCTCAGCATTAAACTCAGGAATAGTATCAAGAATGTAATTATTGCCATCTTCAATTAAAGCTTGCCTCCCCTGTATGGCATGTTCGTAGTCGTTAACAGCAAGGTAATCTACTGTAGCATCGAGAAAGTATTTTTTCTTGTTCAAAATAACGGTACAAATCATGTGATTATCCACGCAAAGCGAAGGAGTGGAATAATCGTATGGAATATCGCGTGTTCCTAGCCACGTGAGCCTAGCATCGTAGCCTGCAATTTTCAACATTTCTTTTAATAGATTTGCCATCCCCTTACAATCTCCGTATTTATTTTTTAAAACAGCTTGAGCAGTTTCTGGCTTAAAGCCCATAATCCCATTTTCAAAGGCGATGTAACGAATATTATCTTGAACCCAGGAATAAATGGCTTGTATTTTTTCAAGGTCTGTTTTTGACGGTATAGTAAGGCTATCAACAATTGGCTTCAGGATTGTAGGATCATTACTAACCTCTTTTACCAAAGAGGCATACCAACCATAGAGTTCCTTGGTTGATTCGAGTAATTTGACTTCACTACCATCTTTTGCTGTATATTTTTTGCAAAGTACCAAAATATGAGGATAATTTTTTGCCCTGCTTGGAGCATAATTTTCTGACTTAAGGGCCGGTAGATTTTTAGCAGTGAAAGAGTAAGTTTTTGTTTTGTTTTTAAGATCGTTGGTGACCGATTCTTCAATGTTATAACCTTCAAAATTCATTTCCTTTAATTCAATAGTCAACCAATCCGGAACAGCAAAAGAAATTGTCTTTTCTTCTATGGGAAAATAGTCATGAAAAAAGACAGATGTGAGATATTTGACATCGTAATATCTTTTTTCATAAGAGAAATCTATTTTTTTTCCTCTGGTTTCAAACGGAATAGTGCAGGAACATACTTTTGCATCGCTATAAAAAATCCCATTGAGTTCATATGTATTGTAAGCAGGGAGTAAATCAGTAGCTGTGCCACTATGAGATTTTGCTTTTAGATTAATAATTTCTGATTTGACGTCATAGAAAATAGCCTCTTCTAGATTAAAATTGTCTTTTACACCAATAAAATTATGCGTACGTGTTTCAAGAGCTAATACTGGGCTGGAGAGAGATTTTGAGGTTGCAAGGGAAAAGGTCAGGGCTTCTGTATCTTTAAGTGCAACAACACCTACGCTTTTGCTATTGTATTTTGCTTTTAGTGTTTGTGAAAGCTGAATATTTTCAGCAGAAGATGTACTTCGCTGTGCAAACGATACACTGTGGCTATGCCACATTATAGCCAATAAGAATATAGAGCTGACTAAGTTAAACTTCAAATTTTTTAATTGTATAGCATTAAAATTTTATAAACCGAATAAATGCAATTCGTATTGTTAGCGGGGGTATAATATTCAAATCATTTTTATTATATGCCAAGGCATAAGTAGGATCATTTTTAGATCCTATGCCTAGCTTAAAGTTTACTTCAGTTAATTTATTGTTTTTATTCCAAAATCTGTAGCCAGCAGCTATAACAAATTCTTTCCAAAAATTCTTTACGCTTTGCATTTCAATTGGAAAAGGCTCATCTACTCTTTTCATTGGAATTACATCTAACTTATTTATTTCAAGCCCCACCCCCAAGAAACCACCAACATCTTTTGAAGAATTGTAGGTCGCACCAGCCCCCCATTCTATTTCTGCTAATATGGGCAGGTTGAAAAACCCTTTTCCGTGTTGGCTATTTGTTAAGCCAAAAGCAGGAGTTGCACTTATTCCAAATGCAAAATCTGACTGAGGCTCATAAAGATTAAACCGTAATCGGTAGATCAAGGTAATTAATGAGATGCCTTGTTCCTGAAATGCATAAAGTGCAGTATCTACAACACCACTACTTGGATTATAAACATAGCCCGATGCTGTAGAGACTGGGGCTGCGGCATAGTCAAGTATTGATGTAAATCCAAATGCCTGAAATACTTTGTTAGTATTTTGAGCAAAAAGTGGAAGGATGAATGTGGTGCAAATGAATATTGCGTAAATTTTCTTCATAGATAAAGATAGGTAAGGTTAGCAGCAAATGTATTAAAATATATGCGTAGGTAGTTCTACACAATGTGTAGGGGCGCACGACAAAAATCCGCATACAGGTTTGACCCCTGTGGGCAATGTCATTAAGTTAGTGGGCAAATAGTTTAAAATAAGCAACATAGGATTGAAGGTTGCATTAGTTTTGGTTTACCACAACTAAACTAAAAAAACCAAATCCTATGTTACAAGCAAATTTAAAAATCATTGCCGAATTGAAATCTTTTTTAGTGCAAGTTGCGAACAATCAAGAATGGATTAGTCTGTTTCGAAACACAGAGACAGATTTTACCAGAAGGAGAAAATTGTCCTTTGAGAACCTATCCTTGTTGATAGTCCGACTATGTAAAAAAACATTGAGCGTAGACATAGAAAAATTCTTTGAAGAAATGAATGCTTCGTTACCCTGTACGGTTTCTGCTTTTAGTTTACAGCGGGTTAAGTTGAATCCATCTTTTTTTTATTCTTGGAATATGGTTTTGTGGTTGAATTTTTATTCTGAATATGGCAGCTGTGTAAAGCGTTGGCGTGGCTTTAGAATACTGGGGTGCGATGGCTCTAATATTTCACTGGTAAACAAACCTGATCTGCAAGAATATTTTGGCGGCCAATCTAACCAGAACGGTTCATTTGTTGTAGCAAAAACATTTTACTGTTATGATGATTCGGGTTAAAGATTCTTTAAATTTTTCAAAGAGGTTTATTCGCAGTAAAAAACAGTCAACTGTGATTGATATTTATCCAAGCCCTGCTTCTATAGATGGATTAAAAAAATGCGGATATATTGTAAAAAAAGATACTCCCCTAAAAGTAAGATTAATAAGGGTGAAATTATCATCGGGTAAAATAGAGGTTCTCATGACTAACCTTTGGGAAGAGGAAGGATATGTTGCCGGAGAATTCAAAATACTCTATTCAATGCGATGGGGCGTGGAAACAAGCATTGGTTTTCAAAAGAATATTTTACAATTAGAGTCCTTGAGCGGCTTAACTCCGATTTCTGTAATGCAGGATTTTTACGCAACAGTATTGGTTGCCAATCTGCATTTTCTCCTGATAAAACAAGCGCAAGAAACTATAAATGATACAATGACAAATAGAAAATATCCTATGCAGGTTAACAATAATAAGGCATTTGGAAAAATTAAAGAAAATTTAATATCTCTCTTTATAAGTGAAAATCCATCGGAAATTTTGAGAACATTGAACAGTTACTTTATCCGGTCACCTCTGCCAGTGAGAAAAGACAGAAGTTTTCCAAGAGTCAGAAAAAACCCTATGAGTAAAAGCAAATTCCGAACCTTTACTAACTATAAACCAGCGTATTAGAGCTTAACTTAATGACATTGCCCTGTGGGGGCATACGTTTATAGGGTAAAATTATGCTATAAACATGCGACCCCGTTGGGGTCGAACATCAAAAAAAACAAGAACCGGATTTTTGTCGTGCGCCCATGTGTAGGTAGGGAGGTTCCAAGAAGATCGGGCTGAAAATTACACTGTCATTATCTCTTTCTCTTTCTGTTCCAGGTGCTTGTCTATTTTTACAATGTATGCATCTGTAATGACCTGTATTTTTCCTTCTGCTTCTTTTGCCTCATCCACAGTTAAAGAAGGTTTGTTTATTTTCTTTATGGCTTCGTTACCTTCCTGGCGTGCTTTACGTATGCTTACCTTTGCGTTTTCTCCTTCTGATTTTGCTTTTTTCACCAGGTCTTTTCTTCTGTCTTCAGTGAGTGCAGGCACGTTAATGATCACTGTAGTTCCATTACTTCCCGGATTAAAACCAAGGTTAGCAGCCTGTATTGCTTTCTGAATAGGTTCCAGCATATTCTTTTCCCAGGGCTGCACCATTAAGGTACGTGCTTCGGGGGAGCTCACATTCGCAATTTGACTTAGTGGAGTCATGCTTCCGTAATAATCCACTCGAATGCCATCCAGCATGGATGGGTTGGCCCTTCCAGTGCGGACTTTGGTAAGTTCTGTTTCAAGATGAGAGATGGCTTTTTCCATCTGATCTTTGGTAGTATTTATTGCTGCTTCTGCGTTTGGGTTCATGTCTTTGGATTTTTAAGAGTACAAATGTAAAAAATGGCAAGAGATAAAATAAAAAAGCCGAACTAAATTTTAGTCCGGCTTTTATCCCCCTCTCTTGAGGGGAGGGGGCAAGGGGCTTGTCCCAATCGCAGCATCGGGAGAGAGGTGGATTAACTTCCACAAGCTTCGCAGCCATCCGGATCATCCAGGGAACAGGTGATCTGAGACATAGCATCCTTATTTGTGGGTGTCATGCTGAGCGGAGTCGAAGCATGGTCTGTTGTATAAACTACCGCTCTTTCAGCAGCAATTGTGTTCTGGGTAGCATCTTCCTGTACGCCAGCTTCTGAAGCGGCCTCTACAGCAACCCCGATGGCTATCGGGGCAGGCTGTTTAAGCTGTGCCTGGTCAACAGTAAATTTAATGGCATCGGAAGCAGCTTTGGTTCTCAGGTAGTACATACCGGTCTTAAGTCCTTTCTTCCAGGCGTAAAAGTGCATGGAGGTGAGCTTGCCAAAGTTTGCGTTTTCAATGAATAAGTTAAGTGATTGGGACTGGCAGATGTAAGCGCCACGGTCAGCGGCCATGTCGATCACAGCTTTTTGACGTATTTCCCATACAGTTTTGTAAAGTTCTTTCAGGTCTTGCGGGATCTCTTCAATGCCTTGTACAGAGCCATTGCCTGCGATAATTTTGTTTTTAAGGTTATCGTTCCACAATTTACGTCTTACAAGGTCTTTCAAAAGATACTTGTTCACCACCACAAACTCACCGGAAAGTGTTCTGCGGGTGTATATGTTGGACGTGAATGGTTCAAAGCACTCATTGTTTCCCAGTATTTGCGAAGTAGAAGCCGTAGGCATCGGAGCAAGAAGCAGGGAATTGCGTATTCCATGTTTTTTTACTTCTGCTTTCAGTTCGGTCCAATCCCAGCGCGAAGAAGGAGTTACATCCCACATATCGTATTGGAAAATTCCTTTAGATACAGGTGATCCGGGGTACGATTCATAGGCTCCGAATTTCTTTGCCTGTTCTTTGGATTCGGTCATTCCGGCAAAATAGATGGTCTCAAATATTTCTGCATTCAATTTTCTTGCCTCATCGGATTCGAAGGGCATGTTCAGCATTACGAATGTATCAGCAAGCCCTTGAACTCCCAGTCCGATAGGACGATGGCGCATATTGGAATTTTTAGCTTCCGGAACCGGGTAATAATTTTCGTCAATAACACGGTTCAGGTTGCGTGTAGCTGAGCGTGTTACATCGTATAATTTCTTGTGGTCAAACTCTCCGTTTATTACAAAGCGGGGCAGTGCGAGGGAAGCCAGGTTACAAACCGCAACTTCATCGGGAGAAGTGTATTCGAGTATCTCTGTGCACAGGTTTGATGATTTGATAGTGCCCAGGTTCTGCTGATTGGATTTGCGGTTGCAGGCGTCTTTATAGAGCAGATATGGATTTCCTGTCTCTATTTGTGCCTCCATTACTTTGAACCAAAGTTCTTGGGCCTTGATGGTCTTTCTTGCTTTTCCTGCTTTTTCGTATTGGGTATACAGCGTTTCAAATTTTTCTCCCCAGCAATCAGACAATCCGGGAGCTTCGTTCGGGCAGAAGAGAGACCACTCTCCGTTTTCTTCCACACGTTTCATGAACAGGTCAGGGATCCAGAGGGCAAGGAACAGGTCACGTGCACGGCCTTCTTCTTTTCCGGTATTTTTTCTCAGGTCTAAAAATTCAAATACATCCGAGTGCCATGGCTCCAGGTAAATGGCAAAGCTTCCTTTGCGTTTTCCTCCACCCTGATCTACGTAACGCGCTGTATCGTTGAATACACGCAGCATTGGAATAATTCCATTGGAAGTGCCGTTAGTTCCGCGGATATAAGAACCTGTTGCGCGGATGTTATGAATGCTTAATCCGATGCCGCCTGCGCTTTGAGATATTTTTGCGCATTGTTTCAGAGTATCGTAGATGCCGTCAATACTGTCATCCTTCATGGTTAGCAAAAAGCAAGATGACATCTGAGGCTTTGGAGTGCCTGCATTGAAAAGAGTAGGAGTAGCGTGTGTGAACCAGCGCTCGCTCATGAGGGTATAGGTATCAATAGCAGCGTCAATATCGTTTTTGTGAATGCCGATAGCCACACGCATAAGCATGTGCTGAGGGCGCTCAGCCACTTGTCCGTTGAGTTTTAAAAGGTAAGAGCGCTCCAGCGTTTTGAATCCGAAATAATCATATCCGAAATCGCGGTCATAAATAATGGTGGAGTCGAGCACTTCAGCATTTTTACGGATGATCTCAAATACGTCATCAGCAAGAAGAGGAGCCTTTTTTCCTGTTTTTGAATCTATATACGTATAAAGCAATTCCATCGTTTTTGAAAACGACTTCTGTGTGTTCTTGTGAAGATTGGATACCGCAATGCGGGATGCCAGCAATGCGTATTCAGGATGTGTGGTGGTTAATGATGCTGCAACTTCCGCAGCCAGGTTATCCAGTTCAGAAGTAGTTACTCCGTCATAAATTCCTTCGATCACTTTCATGGCCACTTTTACAGGCTCTACACTTGGGTCCAGTCCGTAGCATAGCTTCTGGATACGAGCTGTGATCTTGTCAAATTTTACCGATTCTGTTTTTCCGTCTCTTTTTACTACCAGCATGTTGAATGATTTTGTCTAAAGTTAATGATTATTTTCAAAAATTTCTTCAAAAAAGGGAAAAAAATTCCACTACGACCTGTTCGTATCTTTAAAAGATTTTAAAATTTAGAAGTCCTCGTTTAACGAGAATGTATTGTCAACTTTTGATGAACGAACGCCCGCTTTCTGGTATTCTGCAACCCTTTTTTCAAAGAAATTGGTCTTTCCTTGCAGAGAGATCATTTCCATGAAGTCGAAAGGATTTGTTGCATTATAGAATTTAGGGCATCCGAGCGAAAGAAGCAAACGGTCTGCCACAAATTCGATGTACTGGCACATCATGTCCGCATTCATGCCGATCAGTTTTACAGGGATAGCATCGCGTACAAATTCATGTTCGATCTTCACTGCGCTGGTGATAAGATCTGTTACTTGTGCAACAGGCAGGGGGTTTTTCAATTTAGAATAAAGCAGGCAAGCGAAATCACAATGCAATCCTTCATCGCGCGAGATAAGCTCGTTTGAAAAAGTAAGTCCAGGCATCAATCCGCGCTTCTTCAACCAAAAAATGGAACAGAAGCTTCCTGAAAAGAAGATTCCTTCAACTGCTGCAAAGGCGATAAGGCGCTCAGCAAAACTTCCGTTGCTGATCCAACGCAATGCCCATTCTGCTTTTTTACCTACGCAGGGTACAGTTTCCACGGCATTGAATAAATAATTTTTATCCTTTTGATCTTTAATGTATGTATCAATAAGGAGAGAATATGTTTCAGCATGGATGTTCTCGATCATGATCTGAAATCCATAGAAGCAGCGTGCTTCGGGCCATTGTACTTCGCTCATGAAGTTAACCGCCAGGTTTTCGTTCACTATGCCATCGCTTGCTGCAAAGAAGGCCAGTACGTGTCTGATAAAATGCTTCTCATCGTTGTTGAGCTTGTTCTCCCAGTCTTGCAGGTCCGGAGAAAGATCAATCTCTTCAGCTGTCCAGAAACTTGCTTCTGCTTTCTTATACATTTCCCAGATGTCCTGGTGCTGAATTGGAAATAGAACGAATCGGTCTTTGTTTTCTTGTAAGATGGGTTCAGTAACGTTGCTCATGCGCGATTTTTTGGATTGTATTAGTGAAAAAAGTTCTTTTTAGAGGTAGAAAAACCCCGAACAGGGCCGGGGTTTAATTAAAAATATCTTGTGTTTTTTGTTGCCACAAATTTTTCATTTTTTTTCACAACTGCGCAACTTTTTTAATCATTATTTTAACTTAGTTATGAACAAAAAACTTTTTTTAAAAAATTTCAATGAAAAAAGTTTGCTGGTAATTATTTTTTGATAGTTCAACTAATTATTTAACACATACATCTTTCCCGGAAGTGACTTTATCACCCCTGAAAACTCCAGATTAAGCAGAAGTGCTGCGGTTCTGCCCATGGCCAGTCCTGAAGCATGACTTATATCATCTACGTGCGCTTTTTCTTTTTGTTTCAGAATATTTACAAGCGTTTCTTCTTCATCAGAAAGTGTTGCAAATAATTCCTGTTGTTTGTGCTTTATTTTTTTTGTTTCAGCATCCCAACTCATGGCTTTGATCACATCTTCGGCCGATTGCATAAGCATGGCTTTGTTTGCTTTTATCAATAAGTTGCAGCCTTCCGAAGAAGGGTCATCCAAACGGCCAGGAATGGCAAATACATCACGGTCGTACGAGTTGGCAAGCTCTGCAGTAATGAGCGCCCCGCTCTTCACCGTTGCTTCAATGACGATAGTGGCATCCGCCATACCGGCAACGATCCTGTTCCTGCGCGGAAAATATTCCGGATTCATTTTTGTGTTGCTCATGAATTCCGTGATAAGGCCCCCATTTTCAAGCATTTTCTCAGAGGTATTGTAGTGTTCAGCCGGATACAGATTATCCAGCCCATGAGCAAGAACGCCTACGGTAGGCATATTATTTTTTACGCAGGCACGATGCGCACAGATGTCAATTCCATAAGCCAGTCCGCTTAAAACCAACACATTGTAAGGTGAAAAGGCATCCACTAATTGTTCGCATAATTTTTTGCCATACGCAGTGGATCTCCGCGAACCCACAATGCTGATGATCCGTTCTGCATTTAGTGCCATCTTGCCTTTTGTATACAACATTACGGGGCTATCCGAACACTCCTTCAATCGCTGGGGGAACGCATCATCGGTAAAGAAGAGGGGAGTAATGCTTTCCTTTTCAATAAAGCGTATTTCTTCTTCCGCGCGCTCCAAAGCATCCTTTTGAATTTCGCTGTTAAGGATAGTATCCAGCAAGATACTTCCTACACCCGGGATCTTTTCCAGGCGGGATTTTTTTTCCGAGAAAACAGCTTGGGCGCTGCCGCAATAAGCGATAAGATTTTTGGCTGTGATTGCACCAACTCCGGGTAAAAGTGTGATACCTATATTGTATATGAGCGAAGTGCTAATCATTTCATGCAATTTCTAATTGTCTGTATAAAAACGTTGTTACAGATTTACATAAGTAACCAGCTGTTATCTGTAATCAGGGTTGATCTGTTATCTGTTCCTATTTTCTAATTTATACTTTTGTAAAACAATTACCTAAAAAAGGGGAGGCAAAAATAACATAATGTCGATACGACTAGGCCTACTTATTATTACAATTTTTCAATTTAATTTTCTGCTCGCGCAAGGTGGGATATTGAAAGGAAAGGTTATGGATAACGGCACCAAAGAAGCGCTTGGGGGAGTAAGCATTTATGTTGACAGAGCAGGTGCGGGTACTTCACTTGCAGATGGGACGTACGAAGTGAAAATTCCCGCAGGACTGCATCGGATGGAGTTCAAATTCGTGGGATATTCCGTGTATTCCGATTCCATATCTATTAAAGAGGGAGACACCTTGGTTTTAAATGTTTCCCTGGAACCTGCAGCCACTGAACTTGGCGTGATGGTGATCTCAGCCGGCAAATTTGAGCAGAAGCTGGAAGAGGTCACCGTTTCTATGGAAGTTGTTAAGTCTGCGTTAATTCAGAATAAAAATACTACGTCCGTTGATAACATCATGGAGCAGGTGCCCGGAGTTAACATGCTGGACGGACAGGCAAACATTCGTGGAGGAAGCGGCTTTAGTTACGGAGCGGGTACGCGCGTAATTGTGCTGGTGGACGACCTGCCC
>Ga0163144_10014343_pt1 | contig 16464 bp, 11 predicted proteins | sample OliLak19BULKMAT1_FD_123175 | JGI IMG/M metagenome (GOLD analysis project Ga0163144, IMG submission 123175) | Freshwater microbial mat bacterial communities from Lake Vanda, McMurdo Dry Valleys, Antarctica - Oligotrophic Lake LV.19.BULKMAT1 | ecosystem: Environmental > Aquatic > Freshwater >... | reverse complement strand
TGCGGTTCCTCTCCTTCTCCAGGAGACGAAGGGCTGCTACGATACGGCGATGCGTCGGCGTGATTCATGGCGATTGATGCAGTCCGGGATCAGAGCAGGCGCTCGGGGATGAAAACGATGTCGCCTTCCTTCACTATCCACTGGTCGGCACTATCGCCCGCGACCATGTGGTCAGTGTTGATAGTGTGATTTGTGGTGCGGCCATCCGGGAGCGTGCGGGTGAGACTGACCAGTTTGCGGTTGGCGAGCCGCGAAAATCCGCCGGAACGGGCGATCGCATCCAATAACGTGAACTGCTTTTCGGGCGGCAGCACCACGGGGCCGGGAGTATTCACCGCGCCGAGGACCGCGACCGTCCGCTGCGAATATTCCAGCACGGTCACGTTGACCTGAGGATTAACGAGATAGTCGCCGCGAAAGAGGTTCGCAACGAGGATCTCGACCTCGCGAACCGAGCGGTCCTTCACATCCACGGGGCCGATCAACGGCAGCACGATCTTGTGGTCTTGGGAAACGCGCAGGTCGCGGTCGAGTTCCTGCTCCTGGAAAAACTGAATTTTTATCAAATCCATCGGCTGGAGCTTGTGCGAAGCGGTCCGCGCCACCGGAGTCTTTGCGGCGTTGTTCGGCACGGCCGCAAAAGCGGCGGCAGCGTTTCCACCGAGGATTGCGACAATCGGTAGAAGGTAGAGACAGGCGGAGCGGAGGCGGGAAACAATCATGGCAGGTGAGGTCAATACTGGAACTGCAGCACGAGACTCAGGATGTTGTTGGAGAACTCGGCATCGGACTCGCTGGAACGGTTGCGACGATGCGTCCAAGTCGTATTCGCGCTCATGAGGCTACTGAAGGTATAGCCGGCGTTCAGGCTGGTTTCCCAATAGTCGTCCTTGCGGGCGTCGGAAGATCCGCGGCTGTTCGGGGCAAAGACGTTTTCGCCATAGTCGATCGTGCGATGGCCGATGGTGCCGGACAGCTGCCACTGTAGCGTAGGTTTGGAATTGAACGTGAGAAAATAACTCGAGTTGGTCACCGAGTTGCCGAGCGCACTCGTGCCGAAATTGCGGGAGAGCAGCAGCGCGGCGTCGGTCTTGGGCGTGGCGGCATAGTTCAGAACGCCGTCGAAGCCCCACAACCCCTCGGTGGGAGAATTCGCGACGGCGCGGGTGCGATAGCCGGCGGAGAGATTTGCCGAGAGCTTGGCCGTGAGGCTGCCGCGCAGGCCGATATTGTAGAAAAAATCCCGGCCCTCCGGCCCGCCGCCCTGGGGCTTTACCTGCGAGTAGGAGACCCCGGTTGAGATTGCAAGATTCGGGCCGGTGGCGACGTAGAGCCGCACCGGCACCGTGATGTTTTTGCTCCCGAGGAGTCCGGCGCGCTTGTATTCCTGCCACGCGATTCCGATGCCGGTCGATGCGCTGGTCTTGGCGGTGAGTGCCGACTCGGCGTTGACGTCGGCATTGAACAGATGGCGGCGCACGATGGAGTTTCCTGCCACGCTGGAAACGTCGCGCGAATTTTGATCGACCTGCTGGTAGACGGCACTGCCGCGCACCGCGACGCGCCCGTTGTCGTAACCGGCCTCCGCCGTGCCTGTGCCGAGCCGTGCGTTTTCCGCAGAGCCGTTCACGTATCTCGTCAACGCCACCCCGTAGGCGGCACTCGCATGGGCGAGCGAGTTGTTGCCGACCTTGATCGCTATACCGGGAGTGGCGGAGACAATCGTCTCGTCGACCTCGTCCTTGCTCCGCAGATAGACATTGTCGTCATAACTTACCGCGACCGCGCCGGTGAGGGAAATCCTGAGGCTCTCCGCTGCGGAGAAGCTCGAGCTGGAACGGTGGGAGGCGCTCACCGCTGCGGCCGAACCATCCGCGGGTGCGAGGGCGGGGGCGCCGCTCGCATTTGAATACAATGACGAGGCCGGCACGCCGGCCCCGGAGGAGAAGTTCGGCGCGATTCCAGTCACTCGCGGACTAACGTTCACCGCGGCATGGCGATTCGCTTTGTAGACGGCAGTTCGCAGACGGGCGCCGGCGCCGGGCTGGCGCGCGATCGCGCCAGCGAAAGCCGCGGAGCGTGCGATCTCATCGGCAAACTCCGGTGCGGTTCTCGCGGCCGCGACGGTTAACTCCATCGCGATCGCGATCGCCTCGCCCGGCGTACCGGCACGGGTGGCTCGGGTCACCGCATCCCGCACGGCCGCAGAGATCAACTTCTCTTTTTTTGCCCTTGGAAGGGGGGCGCGCGCAAACTCGTCGATTTGGTCCACGAGCGATTTCACTCCGACATCCGCGGCGGCTGCGGAGATGCCTTCGCGGGAGGGCGCCATCGATTCCTGCGCGCGCCCGACGTCAGGCACCAAGGGCGCGAGGCCGATCGCGAGGGAAAATAAAAATGAGTGGTGCTTCGTCATTGGTCGGTAATTCACGCCCGTCGCACCCGCGGCTGCGCTCCGAGTTCCGCATCGCCTGGCTCCTGTGCCGGGGCGAGTGCCAGTGCAGATCGAAAGGTGACCCGCGGGACTTGGGGGCCGAGCAAGCGCATCGGTGTCGGCGGATTATGAGTAATGAGCGAGAGCGAGAAAAGGCATGGGAAGACAGGAGGCGTGAAGCACCATGCATCCTATCTTCTCTTTGTGGCGCCACGGCGGCAGATGCGTGACAAGAGCGCAACGATCCGCCTTGGCTTGCGCAATTCGCCTGACTAACGGTTTAAATGGTCCCGGCATGCGGCTGAATAACTGGGGCGATTTTCCCTGGAGAGAAGTCGGCGGAGGTTTAGTTTAGCGGAAAGTTGGACAGGGAGAGAAGAGCGGTGAGGATATACGAAGCGCGAGCGTCTCAGTGCCTGATATGCCTGTTTGAACTCGGCGTTTCGGGATTTTACTCAGAAGGCCCGCCCGCGCCCGTGGCGGAACGCGGCAAACGTTTCCTTTACGAAGTCGGCACAAACGGCCGTCGGGTTCGTGCCGTATGGCTAACCGTGCAGTCCCAATGAAGAAACGTTTTTCGTCCGGATCTCGACCGTCGCAGCGATGGGTCGTGGCGTTGCTCATTGCGTGGCTCGCAGCGCCGGCCGGCGTCGCGCGCCCCGATCTCCCGCGCCGCGAGCGACCGGCTCCCGAGCCGCCGCACCCGGCGGCGTGGGATGTGTTTACGCCGCCCGTGGGAACCACCACCGTGAGCGCGAATGCTCCCGCGATCGCCGAATGGACGCGTACGGCTGCGCGCGGCGAAAGCGTGGTGTTGGCCGCGCACGGTCTCTTTGCCGGCGATGCTCGGAGCCAGACGAACGCGGCTCATTTCACGATATATGGCCAAACGACGGAGCGAAACGGCATCGAGCTCGCCGGACTCATCCAACGGCTGGACGACCGGAGCGCCGCGGTGACTTTGCCCTCGGGCCTGCCCGATGGCTCGACTTACCTGCTGTGGCCGCGGACGGGCAACGGCTATGGCCATCCGATCGCCATCAACCGCACCGAGGCGTGGTGGATCGGCCCCGAGAAGGCGACGCGCGGCGAGACGGTCTCGATCTACGGTCGCAACTTATCGAACCGCGCCGGAGAGACCAGCGCTTGGGTCTATATCAAACCGGGCGGCGCCGGTGCGGGCGTGTGGGCAGAGGTGACCGCGGTGAATCCCTACCGCGTGCAGTTCGCCGTGCCGGTGTCGTTGGGCGACCAGGCCTGCGAGGTGTGGGTCCATAACGGGCATGGTGGAAGCTACGGCTGGAGCGGCCCGATCTCCCTGAACGTCACGACGGCCGAAGTCTGGGATGGCGAACGTTTCAACGTGCGCGACCACGGAGCGCGGGGGGACGGGGCGACCGACGACACCGCCGCGATCAAGGCCGCGTATGCCGCGGCGCTCGTTTATCGCGATCGCACGGGTCTGAACCCTACGCTCTATTTTCCCGAGGGCACGTATTCGTTGCAGGAAGGGATCGGCGTCGAGAGTCATGTGCGCTATGCGGGCGACGGGATGGAGAAAACGTTTCTGCGCTGCGGACCTGGGTTTGCCGTGCCGGGGCCGAACCGGCTGGGGCTGATTTTCAGCAACGGCGGAAGTCCTCAGAACATCGAGGTCGTGGATCTGAGCCTGGAGGCGAACTCGAATTTTAGAAATCCCGCGAACCAGGACTTTTTGATTTATTTTCAGTGGGCGCCGGTCGCGCGAGACATCCGGTTTACCCGGGTGCGGGTGAAGGTGCTCGAGCCCGGGATAGGTTGCGGATTTTTCAACAACGTCGTCGGTCTTCGCCTCACTGACTGCAAATTCATCGGCGGAAGCGTGATGCTGTTCAACGGGCGGCAACACGAGATCTCCAAGTGCTCCTTCTATGGCGCCAACGACAGCCTGTCCGCCGTCGTCCAGCGCGGGGTATCCGACCTGAGCGTGACGCAGTGCTACGCCGCCGATCTCGATATCAATTCAGCCACCGGCCAGGGCCTCGGGCGGTTCCTTGCCGGCAATGGCGACTACGGCACACAGCGAAATATCTATATTGGCGAGAATCAGACGGTCGATCTGGCTCCGCGCGCGGGTGCCCCCGAGCAGAACTCGGGTGAGCAGGTGATGTTCGAAGGGAATTCCACGTTGTTCGAGCCGACCGCGACGGGCGGGGGCACCTCGAGCGTTTCTTTCGCGCACCTGCCCACGGCCTATCTGGGCGAGACCGCGGTGATCGTCGGCGGCAAAGGCGCGGGCCAGTCGCGCCGGATTGTCGGTGCCGATTTTTCGACCCGGACGATCACGGTCAGTCCCGCTTGGAACGTGAGTCCCGATGCGACCAGCAAGGTGATCTTCGCGCGTTCGACCAGTCGATGTGCCATCTATAAAAACCTGTTCGACGGCAAAGCCGACTATGCCACCCGGCTCACCGCGTCGGCGGGCATCGAGCCGTATGGCGGCTGCTACGACTGGATCGCCGATGGCAACACGATCACCCATGTGCGCAGCGGAATATACCTCGCCAGCAGCCAGGGGTTCAGCGGTATTCCCGCGCTGGAGCCGTGCTATTTTCACTACTATGCCAACAACACGATCAGACACTGCCACACCGGCGTTCTTGCCGTGATCGCGGTCCCGAGGGCGACGAGTCCCGCGGGCATGTCTTTTCTCGGGTTGGTTTTCAGACGAAACTATTTTGCCAATCTCGAATCCAGCGGGATGATTCTCGCCCTAGACAAAGGGGTGACGCTCCCGCCCAACGCCATCGCCGATGCGCTGCTGTTCGAATACAACGTTTTCTCCAATCTTCCGCACGGATTCGACCTCGACCACTCCGAGTCGGGGAAGCTGATCCGGAATCCCATTCTCCTGCGGAATACGTTCTCTCGCGGCAACGCGCCCTTGGGCAATTCGTTTGGTCTCCGGATCGGAGACGACAACCACGCCGCGTTGCAGGACAATAGTTGGATCGGCTTTCAGAGCCGGTATGCCGAGCGAATTCGCGGAGGAATGCTCGAGCTGCCCGTGCGACGCGTGGATTTAGGCGATGCGGGCACGTCGAGTGCCGTCGTGACGATTAGAAACGCCGGGGACGCCTCTTTAGATTGGGTGGCGTCCACCCGCGCATCGTGGCTCACGCTCTCTGCGACGCGTGGGACGGTCGCGAACGAGAACTCCGAATCGACGATCACACTCACCGGTAACGCGACTGGGCTGCCGTCCGGGGTGCACACGGAAACGGTCACGTTTACGGCCGGGCAGATTCGGAAGGACGTGACGGTGGCTTTTAGCGTCAGGGTTGCCCGTCCGCCGCAGCTCCGGCCGCTGCAAGTCCGCGTGGTCGAAGCAAGTCGGGAGTAGCCCGAGTATAGCTTTGAACTTGCGCCAAGTTCCGGTCGGCGGCGGAGAAAGGCGGGCGGCGGCGGATTTAACCTTCGCATAACCATTCCGGCGGAATGCACCTTGATCGCGCCGAGGTTGATTTGAGGATGAGGCCGTGGATTTCTTTAGCACAGCCTCGTTTGGTTTTGGGAGGCCACAAGATGTCGGTGCCGTGTGGTCGATATCTATGAAGTGGGGTCTCGTTCCGTCAGCGAGTAGGCGACCCTCACGTGAACGTCGGATGTGATGCTGGTGCAGATGGGCCGGCCGAGCGGGTCCCCAACGGCGCGGTGGGAGAACGCGCCCTATAGTCTCCGACTCGGCTGCCCGACGGCGCATCCGGTTTGCAGGCGATGATTCCGATTCGCGTCGGACGCGTCCAAACGTCACCGGCGACGTTTACCCGCTTGCTGACAATAATGTAACCTTCGCGTAACCCGTTAGACTTTAAGGCAGTCTTATTGCCCTTGAAGGAGACCCGAGCGAAAGAAGAATCCCGGTCGTGAACGTATATTCCTCGCCATGGTCCATAGACGCCGCCGATCGGCATGCGATCCAGGTCGAGCCGGCATCCATCTTGGCAAACGACCGGCGCTTGCAGCGGTGCTGTCGGGCGCGGCGCGGCAAGTTTAACTTGGAGGCACCCTTGTGATCGATAGGTGGATCATAGGCTTCGGTGCGCATCCTTGGAACCCGCGCGGCAAATACCGTTTGTATAAAATGCTCGCCCAAGCGGGCAAAACCTTGCGGGGCACCACCCCGGCTGGCGTAGCTCTTGCCTTTAGGCCCGACGATATAACCTGCTACTATTTTTTTCGCGGCGACTATGAATCGTCGCTCGCAAAGTTAATTCAGGCTCTCCCGGTCGATGGCGTTTTCGTCGATGTGGGGGCGAACGTGGGTAATTTCTCCGTGCTGGCATCGCGGGCGGTGGGCGCCGCCGGTTTGGTGGCGGCTTTCGAGCCCAACCCGGAGACGTATGCGCGGCTGATCCATCACATCGCACTCAATCGAGCCGGGGCGGTGGTTCCGTTTCACTCCGCAGTCGGTGCGACCCCGGGCACTGCCGAGATGGTCTGCACCGAGAACAGCGGGTTGAGTCATCTGCGGAACGGAAGCGCGGACACGGGCGTGGAAACGACCCAGCGCGTTGCCGTCGTGGCGCTCGACGATTGTCTGCCAGCATTGCTGGCCGGGCGCGAAATCGAGCTTATGAAGATAGATGTTGAGGGCGCGGAACTCGGCGTGCTCGAAGGCGCCGACCGGCTGTTGCGTGCGGGAAAAATCAAGCGTCTGCACGTGGAGATTTGCGCCGATCTCCTGGGGCGTTTCCGGACGACCCCGGAGCAACTGTGGCGCTTTCTCGAACGGCGTGGCTATCGTCCGAAGTATCGACGGACGGACGCGGCGATCTACGACGAAATTTTTGAGCGGGCGTGAGTCCTCTGGCTTCGCGTGCAGGCGTCCATGAGCACTCCTAAGATCAACCCCGGACGCGTTTCCCTGGCGCTGCGCGCGGCGATTGTCGTATCCGCGTTCGGCTACATCGCACAAGCACTCTCGCTGGTTGCGATTCCTCTCTACCTCGGCAGCATCGGCGCGGAGGGATACGGATTGTTGGTGGCTGTGCTGGCCTGCGCCGCCTACCTCGGTTTCGCGGAAGGCGGGATGGGCTGGGGTGCGATGATCATGATCGCTCAGGCATGCGGCCGGGGCGCCAAAAACGAGATCGCACATATTGTCCGGCACAGCGCGGTCGTGGCCGCCGCGTCCGGCGTCCTGCTGGCCGCGACCGTCGGTGCGCTGCTGGCAGCTTCCGCGGCTGGCCTGAATCTGCCGTTGTTCGAGAGCCATCCCGGCTCCCACCGGCTTTTGCTCATCGTCGCGGTGCAGCTCGCGATTCAGCTCCAATGCGGAGTTTGCTTCAACCTGGCGCAGGGTCTTCAGGAGAGCGCAATTCCCGCAATCTATCAGGGGATCGGGCGGGTGCTTGGCGTGCTGGGAGCGATCTTCGCGGCACGCGCGAGCGGACAGGTGGAAGCCGTGCTCGCCGCGCAGTTCGCCGGGGCCTCCCTGTGTGCGATCCTGGGGGCAGTGCATATCTGGCGCCGCCATCCCTGGGCCTTCGTCGCCGGGTCGGTGAACGACGCCAATCAATATCGGGCGCAGTTCAAAGTCGGCGCGAAGAACTTTGTGCTCCAGATCGGAAGGACGTTTAGCGCGACCGCGCCGACCCTCGGCATCGGCTCGCTGGTCGGCGCGGCGGCGGTGCCGTTCTACTCCGTGCCGATGACGTTGCTATCATTGTTCTTTCAGCCGGTCACCTCATGGAGCATGCTGATGCAGAGCGGTTATGGCGAGGCGTGGGTGGCGGGAGAGACACGCTGGGTGCGAGAGACCTTTCGGGAGTCCTTGCAACGGCTCGCACTCGTGAGCGCGCTGGGCGTTGCACTATTCCTCGCGCTAGGGGACGATTTTATCCGGCTTTGGACGCGCGACCGGTTGTGGCTGGATCCCGCGATGGCGGTTTCCGTGGCTCTCATCGGCGTGGTCGGAGCGGCCCTTGCGGCGGGCCAGTTTCTTCTGTCGGGCTTGAACCGGCATCGGGCTGCCTCCGCCGGGGAATTGGCGAGTGGGATATTGAGTTTCGCTTTCGTCTATCTCGCAGTTGCCCAGATGGGGGCAGCGGGGGTGGGTCCCGGCTTCGTGGTCGCGGTCGCGGTGAGTTCTGGCTGGGTGTTGTGGCGGGAGATTCGGCGGTTGTTGGGCGCCGGTTTTGCGCCCCGCGCTGCGTTCCTGCTCCGGACTGCGTTGGCTGCCGTAGCCACCTATGTCTCGTGCCGCTTCATAACATCGTCGCCGTGGGTTGCGGAGGTGACATCTTCCTGGATGACTCTGATCGCGGGCGGCGGGGTGGGGCTGCTGACGTTCGCGTTTTCCGTCGCCGCGCTACGGCTCCTGCCTCTGACGGAGGTGCGAACGCTCGTCCGACAATGTCTGGGGCGGCGTGCTCGTGTTCCCGCGCTTGCCGAGACCGACGGGGGCGAATTCGGCAAAGCGCTCGATGTGAAGACCCCAGCGGCGTCTTCGTCATGAAGATAACCGTGATCGCAGACCCAATGGTGCCCGTGCCGCCCACAAAATACGGCGGAGCGGAGCGGATCGTTCACCTGATGTGTCGCGGTTTGGCACAGCGTGGCCATGTCGTTCGTCTGCTCGCGGGACCCGGTTCGCAGGATTACGGCGGCGGCGTCACGGTCCATCGCGCGCCCGGTTCACAGCTCGCAAGTCGTACGATGCGCAAGCTGTGGTTTCAATGGCTTTCAGTGAAACTCGCGCGGCACTGCGACGTTATCATCAATCATGGCCGGCTTGATTATTTGGAGGCAATTTATCGGACGCAAACGCCGGTCATTCACTGGTTCCACAATCCGCTGACCCATCACGAGGTGGCGTATGTGCAGTCTCGTCGGCGCGATAGTGATACCTTCGTCGGCGTGAGCCATGCGCAGGTAAGCGGAAACGGCGGCAATCCGCAGTTCGCGGTGGTGTACAATGCGATTGAGGCCGAAACCATCCGGTTCTCCGCGGAACGAGAATTGCCGCCCTATGTCGTGTTCCTCGGGCGGCTGACTCCCAACAAAGGCGTCCACGTGGCGATTGATGCGGCGGACCGCGCTGGCGTGAAGCTCGTAATTGGGGGCAACATTCCGAACGAACTCGGTTGCGTCGAATACTTCTCGCGCTCGATTCAGCCGCGGCTGGGAAAGCACTGCGAATGGGTGGGCCCTTATGACGAAGCGACCCGTGTCAGGCTACTCTCCGGCGCCTCGGCGTTGTTGTTTCCTATTCAGTGGGACGAACCGTTCGGTCTTGTCATGCTCGAAGCCCTGGCTGGCGGCGTGCCAGTGATTGCCTCCCGTCGCGCAGCGACTCCCGAGGTGGTGACACACGGCGAGACTGGTTTTCTGTGCGACTCGGTCGACGAAATGGCAGAAGCGATTCGCCGGGTGAACACAATATCCCGCGCGCGCTGCCGACGCGAGGTTGAGGAGCGTTTCGGTGCGGTAGAGTTTATCAACCAGGTGGAGACGCTGCTGCGGCGGGTCGTGAAGCGATGACTCGATCACCCCGACCTGTTCTGGTGCATCTTTCGCCGCTCGCAGCGGTCGGCGGATGCGAAATCAACTGCCTCCGGATCATCGAGGAACTGCGCCACTACGACCATCGGGTGCTCGTGTTCGATGGACCGGGTCCGATGTCGGGGCGCTGGGAAGCCGCGGGGGCGCGAGTCGAGCATCTGGCAACCTGGATGCTCGGTCTAAACGTGTTTCGTCAGACCTTGGCGCGCTGGTCGGAATCGCAGCCGGCGCCCGAGGGGATTTTTTATTGGAGCGTGAGCCGGCTGCCCCACGTGCTCGAAACGCTGCAAACGTGGAAGGTGCGCTGGGCGGTTCATCTGGGAAATCCCGTCCGCGACGGATGGCTCCACGCGATGCGGCGCTGGGTGCAGGAGCGACGGCATGAGACGCGCAACTCCGTCACGCTCGTCGCCTGCTCCGAGCGCGTGGCGGCGAGTTATCGCCGCGCCGCGTATTTCCGCGGCTATCGCTCCTGCGAAGTGATCTACAACGCGGTCCCCTCGATCTTCGATCAGGCGCGCAATCATCGCATGCTCGCTCGCGGGACGGCGGTCCGCGTCGGCATGGTGGCGCGACTCGAGGCGATCAAGGACCACCTCACGCTGGTGCGCGCGCTCGCGGAAATCGTTCCGATGCGGCCGGACGTGACGCTGGAGTTTGCCGGTGACGGTCCGCTGCGGCGGGCTTTGGAGCAGGAGGCGGCGCGAGCGGGCGTGGCGGAGCGCGTGCGTTTTCTAGGCGTGGTCCGAGTCGAAGCGTTGTTGAACGAGTGGGATGTCTACGCGCATTCGACGACGGATGCCGAAGGCATGGGGACAGCGCTGGCGGAGGCGATGATGGCCGGTTTGCCGTGCGTGGTGACGGATATCTCCGTCATGCGCGAGGTGTGCGGGAACGCCGGTGCGGTGTATGTCCAACCTGGAGACGTGGCGGGGTGGGCGCACGCGATTCTCGCGCTCGTCGCGGATCGCGACCGGCGCGCTCAGCTCGGAGCGACCGCGCAGGCGCGCGCCCGGCGGCTGTTTGGCGCGCCGCAGTGCGCGGAGAGCTACCTGCGGCTGCTGTCCGCCCAACCCGTCGAGTCCGCTTCATGATCGACGCGATCGCAGCGACCGGGGATACAGGCTGCGTCAACTGCTGGAGCGGAATCCCGTTTCACTTCGGCGAGGCCGCGCGTCTGGGCGGGCACCGGGCGACGCCGTGGCGCGTCGACATCGCGCGCTTCGCATCGGCTCGCCGCTGGTGGAATCTCGGGCGCCTCACGCGCGGCCGAGGTGCGCGCGGCTATCAATACAGCCCCAGTTTCCTGGAGCGCGCGGAGGCGGCGATCCCCGCGCCGCACTGGGCGGGTCGCGTGCTCACATTCAACCAACACTTCCCGCGCGTCCGAAGCGTCGCCGAACGCGGCGGGCGGCTGGTGCACTATATCGACGCCACGTTTGCGAGCCTCGCGACGACGGGCGGCATGGTGGATAATCTTCCCGCCCGCACGCGCGAGGAGGCGAGCGCGCTCGAGCGGGCCAACTTCACGGGAAGCGAATGGGTCGTCGCGATGGCGCGTTGGACGGCGGACTCCGCGGTCCGCGATTGCGGAGTGCCACGAACGCGTGTCGCGACTATTCTGCCGGGCGCGAATCTCACGTTGCCCCCGGGCTACGATTTTCCCGCGGAACCCGGCCGCGCCGGCTGGAATCGCCCGCTCGTGTTGGGCTTCGTGGGCAAAGATTGGAAACGGAAGGGGCTACCTTTTCTGCTGGGCGTGCGGACTGAGCTGGAGAGGTTGGGCGTGAACGCCGTGGTGCGTAGCGCCGGTCATTGCCCACCCGAACTCGCGCGGACGCGCGGGCTGGAATACGCGGGCTTCATCGACAAGGGGCGCGAGCCGGCGCGGTTTGGGGAGTTTCTCGCGAGCTGCGATCTCGGCTGTCTTTTCTCCGAGCGCGAGCCGCTCGGAATATCCACGCTCGAGTTTCTCCACGCTGGGGTGCCTGTCACAGGTTTCATGGTGGAAGGCATTGCCGATACCGTGCCGCCGGATGCGGGTTTCCGTTTCGAACCGGGCACCTCGGCGGAGATCGTCGCGGCGACCTTGCGTGACGCGTTTCGCGACGAGGATCGGGTGGGGCGGATCCGCGCGGCGGCCCGCGCGTGGTCACCGCTCGTCACCTGGGACCGCTGCGTGGCGGAGTGGCGGGAACTCTTAACTGCCGGCCGCGTGCATCGTCCGGTGCAACCCTGGCTCGGTCTGCCGCCCAAGACGGGTGGCCTCGACTCATGACCATGCGCCCTTCTGCTTACGCCCCGTCGTGGTGCTGCGTGCAAGCCGGCCATCGCGAACGCTACGGCATTCCCCGGGCGCTCGAACGTGCCGGAGCCTTGGACACGCTCGTCACGGATCTTTGGGTTCCTCCCGGTTCGCTGCTGGCGCAGTTCGCCGTCGGGCCGCTGGGCCGGCGTCTGCGCGATCGCTTCCACCGGGAGCTGCCGCCGCACAAGGTCTGCGCTCACCCGTGGCAGGCGCTGGCTTGGGAGGCGCGAAACGGTTTGCTCGCATCGTCCGGCGATCGCGTGCTGGCGCGGAATCTGTGGTGGGCCGAGACAGCGGCCGAGGCATTGCACCAGCGTGCGAAGCCGTCGCTGCGTTTTGTTTTTACCTACTGTTACGAGGCGCGCTCGGTGTTCCGGGCGGCGCGGGAGCTGGGCATGGCCCCGATTCTTGGGCAGATCGATCCCGGCCCCGTCGAGGATCGCAAGGTGGCCGAGCTGGTGCGGCGTTGGCCTGATTACCGCACGAGCTTCCAGCCAGGCGAACCTTCGTATTACAAAAGCTGGCGGGACGAATGCGATCTCGCGGCGCAGGTGGTCGTGAACTCGCAATGGTCGCGCGGCGCGCTGGTCGAGGCAGGAATTTCCGACGAGAAGATCGTCGTCCTCCCGCTCGTTTACACCCCGCCGCCGGAGGCGACGGGCTGGATAAAAACCTATCCCGCGGTGTTTTCGCTCGAGCGCCCGTTGCGCGTGCTTTTCCTCGGGCAGTGCATCCTGCGCAAGGGGATCGCCGAGACGATCGAGGCGGCACAGGCCCTGCGGGATCGGCCGGTCGAGTTCACCTTCGTCGGCAACACGGATATCGCCGCCTTCGAAAGCCACTTCGGCGGAGCCCGCATCCGCTACTTTCCCCGGGTGTCGCGCGCGGAGTGCCACGAGTTCTATCGCCAGGCGGACGTATTCATGTTTCCCACGCACTCCGACGGCTTCGGCCTGACCCAACTGGAAGCGCAGGCGTGGCGGCTGCCGATCGTGGCGTCACCGTTTTGCGGAGACGTCGTCGAGGCGGGCCGCACCGGTTGGGTATTACCCGAGGTTTCGAGCGGCGCAGTGGAGGCGACGATCGAGGAAATGCTGCGTAACCCCGGGGAACTTTCCCGCCGGTCGGAGACGATTCGACCGTGGGACTTCAGCGTGGAGCGGCTCGGCGAGTGCCTGCGGAAACTGGAGGAGGAAGGGAATCGATGAAACCGCTGAACGTGTTGCACGTGCTGCGCTCCCCTCGCGCGGAGGGCACGGTAAAGCTGACGCTCGACTGGCTGCAACATCCCGGCCTCACGCAGGAGGTGCTGGTGCTGGACCCCGCGCCGCCGGAGATGACCGAGTGCTTGCGCGAGCATGCGTCGTGGTTGCGGCTCGGCGACGGCTTGGCGCGCGGCCCCGGCAAATATCCGCGCATTGTCGCGGAGGTGTGGCGGACGTGCCGGCAGCGTCGCCCCGACCTCGTCATTTGCTGGATCAACGGTTTCGCGCCGTGGGTGCTCGCGGGGGCGCGACTCGCCGGCGTGCGCCGGCTGATCACGCACGCGGGCAACCCGCCGACGCTGACGGCTTGGGGTAGGATGCAAACCGTGCTCAGCACGTTTACGGCCTGGCTGTCGGGTGGGCGGATGGTGTGCTGCTCGCGGTTTGTCGCGGCCCAGTTTGCGCGCTCGCCCGGCGCTTTCGCCTCGGTGCTCGATGTCGTCTACAACTGCGCACCGATCGAGGCGATTAGCGCGACGGCGGCCCGCGCGCGCGCGGCGCGAACCGATTGGCGTCCGCGCCTGATCATGGTGGCGACCCTCGAGTCGCATAAGGACCACGCGACGCTGCTGCGGGCGATGCCTGAGGTGATCCGCGCGCTGCCCGAGGTGCACCTGTGGCTGGCGGGCGAGGGGACGCTGCGCGGGAGATTGCAGGAGCTCACGGCCTCGCTGGGCATGGGCGGAGCCGTCACGTTTCTGGGGTCCCGCAACGATGTCCCCGCGTTGTTGGGACAGAGCGATGGGTTCGTTTTTTCGACCACGCGCGAGGAAGGACTTGGGACCGTGCTGATCGAAGCGCTGGCGGCGGGGCTGCCGGTGGTCGCGAGCGATGTGCCCGCGTGCCGCGAAGTGCTGGAGGACGGGCGCTGGGGGACGCTTGTGCCAGCCGCGAACGCGCGCGCGCTGGCGGAAGCGTTGGTGAGCTTGCTGCGCGAACGACGACGGCCGGCGCCGGACGCGCAGAGCGACTACGTGGCGCGATTCACTCCGGGCGCGATGATCGCGGCCTACACCCGCTTGCACGATGCGCACTAAATTTCATCCCGTTTATATCGTGGGATCGGTGATGGCGGCCGCCATCGCCGCGACGGGCGTTCTCCTCGAGTCGCCGGCGCTGTATGGGCCGGTGCCGGGCGTCATCGGTGGGGCCTGTGCGTTGGGGGCGACCGTGCGGTTCCTGAAATACAAGATCGATCTGGCCGGCTTTGTGGCCACCGCGTGCGGATTTGTTTTCTATCAGGCGTTTCAGGCGAACCCCGTCATGCTGCCGGAGTTCACTTCCGGCCTGGCGGCGGTCCCGCAGATCGATCAGGTGATCGGCATCGCCCTTGGAAACCTGACCACAGCGATGCTGCTGCTGTCGCACCGGATCGTATCCTTTTTTCTAGCACGACCGATCCGCGGCCTTGTGCCGCCGGCCGTGGCTGGGGCACGGCGCCATGTCGACCGCTATGTGGTGCCGGGTTTTATCGTGGTGTTTACAGTGGTGGCGATTCCGCAGGTGCTGTTTGGCCAGGTGGTGATCGGCGCGATCAAAAGCGTCGTCTACCAGCGGGCGGCGTGGGGCTCGCCGGGCGAGTTCAGCGGCTTCGACACGGGCGGCGGGCCGATCGGAGCGAGCCTGTTGAACATGACGTTCTGGTCCACGAGCCTGTTTTTTTTGTGGGTTTACCTGCTGGGATCGCGCGTGCGGACGACGATGCTGATTGTGAGTCCGTTCGTTCTGATCTGGACGGCCGGGGTGGCGCTGCAGGGCTCGCGCACCTATTTCGTCGTGCTCGCTTTCGGACTGCTCATCTACGTGCTCGGGAACGCGCGGCGCGGGCCGAAAACCTATCTGGCCGCCGTCGCAGGCTTCCCGCTCGCCTTTCTGGTGCTGCAGGTCACGGCATTGTTTCGCACCGAGGGCCTGGCCTCGATCGACCTGAGTCAGCTCGCGAAACGGATGTTCGAGATCCGGGGCAATGAAGGGACCGTCAGCCAGATCGACGGCCTCGAGTTTTTCCGCACGGAATTCCTGGCGAAGGAGGCGGCGCCCAATCCGCTGCTTGGGTTGGTCCGCGGGCTGGTAGAGCGGCCGGTGGAGGGGCTGCTCATGCCGGTGCCGCGCGCGCTGTTCCCTTGGAAGCCGATGGATGACACGGCGCGCGAGTTTACGCTGTTTTTCCAGAATGTCCGGCTTGGCGTGCCGTCACAGGAGACGTTTCTCGGCGCCTCCCCCGGATTGATGGGGCGGGAGCTCATTCGCTACGGCGTCTTCGGTCCGATTACGGTGCTGTTCTGGCTGGGATCGATTCTTGCGCTCGCCGACCGGCTTTACGCGGTGGGCGCGGCGTCGGACTTTCATCGCATCTTTGCGACCGTGCTGGTCGCTTTCGCCGTGGCGCAGATGCGCGATTGGGTCCCCATGTGGTTTCTGCCCTTCCTCCCGGCGATGGCGATCCTTGCCTTCATCGCCCGCAGGGTGCGGCGACGATCGTTCGGCGCGGCGCCCAAGCACCCCCACGGAATGAGAGTCCGGCCTGCATGAACCCGCCCGTGAACGTGACGGCGGGCGGTCCCTGTTTCCTGGTGCAACGCATCGGGCCCTATCACCACGCCCGGCTGTCGGCGTGGGCCGCGACGACGGCGGAGCGGATCACGGTCATCGAGTTTCGTCCCGGCGACACAGTTTATGCCTGGGATGCCGTGACGGGGCCCGTTCCCTATGATCGCCGCCAGATCCGCTGTTTCGCAGAGCTGCGCCGGGAACTCGAGGAGCGCCGCCCGTCTGTGTTGGTATGCGTGGGCTATGCAGACCCCGAGATCAACTTCGCAGTGGCCTGGGCAGTGCGCCGCAGAGTGCCGCTCGTGACCTGCAGCGACAGCACTTACGACGACGAGCCTCGTTCGTGGCCGGCCGAGGCCCTC
>Ga0163144_10014340_pt1 | contig 16466 bp, 18 predicted proteins | sample OliLak19BULKMAT1_FD_123175 | JGI IMG/M metagenome (GOLD analysis project Ga0163144, IMG submission 123175) | Freshwater microbial mat bacterial communities from Lake Vanda, McMurdo Dry Valleys, Antarctica - Oligotrophic Lake LV.19.BULKMAT1 | ecosystem: Environmental > Aquatic > Freshwater >... | reverse complement strand
GGCGCGGGAATGTCGGCGCTCGCGGGCGAGGCGGGCCTGGCCCATCGCCATTTCGCGTGCGAGGGCTTCGTCATAGGCGAGGCGCTGGCGGGCGGTTTCGAAACCGTCGGGGTCGTAGACCTTTGGCTGGTGAAGCCGAAGCAGCGCCTGTTTGAAGCCGGGCCAGTTGTTGCGCTTCATCAGATGCGGATCGATCCACTCGTCTAGATCGGGGATGCCATCGAGCGCGGCAGACATGAATTTGCGAATCTGCTTTGGCGTGATGTTCGCCGTCATCGGGTAGACGGGTTCGACCTCGGGGAGTTCGTCGTCCATGTCGGGGCTGAGAACGTGATCGGGGTGGACGATCTGGCGGCCGCCCTGGAAGTCGCCGATCTTTCCTGAGGCGATGATCGTCTTGCCGATCTCGAACGTCTTTTCGAGCCATTGGCGGTTTGCGTGGAAGTAGGCGAGGGTTATGAATCCGGTGTCGTCGCGCAGACGGATGCGGGCGGGGAATTTGGCGCGGGCGTGATCGACCTTGTCGACCGTTCCGGTGATTGTCGCGATCTCGCCGACCTGGACTTCGTTGATGGTCGCGCGGTTGCGGCGATCGATCCAGCTGACGGGCAGGTGAAAGATCAGGTCGAGCCATGTCTCGCCGCCGATAAGGCGGGCGAGGGCTGGGCGCAGTTTTGGGCCGACGCCGGGGAGGCTCGACAGGTCATTGTAGAAGGGGAAGAGGATCGGGTCGCGCATCTTCGCTGATCGTAGCGGGTTTGGCGCGCGAGGGGGAGGGCGCGCAGGCGCTATCCCTGCCGCGGGGCGGCGGGGTTGGGTGTGTCGGCCTTAGACGCGTCAGGCAGAAGTCGAGGTAGCGCGCGTTGGCGCGCTTGGGTGGGTGTGAGTCTGCGCTGCGCGCAGGACCGGACCCCGCCTTCGCGGCGGACACGAACCCAGGGGGCCGTTTCCATTCGCGAAGTTGCGACAACAAGCGGGTCACTCTGAGCCATGTACCAAGACCCCTGGTTGCCTCGCTCGAGACGGGTGATGGCGAGGCACCGCGTTGTGCCAGCAGAGAGCCTCGCGACGATCCCGAGAATGACACCGTAGGGAGCGTTCAGTCCCTGAGTTGAAATGCCGGATGTGGCCCGGGGCAGAGCTTCGTGCCCAGTCACCGTGTGCCATTCACGGTGGTTGAGGTTGAGGATCATCCCGCGCGTTGTCGCAGCGCTTTGTACGAGGCTCACGGACAGCATCAGCACCGCTTCGATCCCGCAATCAAGAGATGGCGGGGTCACGACGCCTTATGATGCGTTTCGTGCTCGTGTCATGCGGCGGCGGTCCAGGGGGTTAACTTTGCTGCGGTACGGTCGGAACGGCGCTCGGGTTTGCACGGATTGACCTTGCGGGGGGAGGCGCGTAGAAGCTCGGCCCCATGCAACGTTCGTTTTTCAAGCGCTACTGGAAGACCATTACCCCGACGGGGCTGATGGCGCGCTTGGCTGTTTCGAATTAGCCAGAAGCCCGCCGACCAGCCCCGCCGGACACCGGATGGGGCAAAGTTCGCCCCGTCTCCCGGCTCAAGAGGAGACTACCCCGTGACCCAGGCCAGCCAGACCGCAGAGCGTAGCTCGAGCGCGGACGTTGGTACGAAGACCGTCGCTGTGGTCGGCGCGACCGGCGCGGTGGGCGCCGAGATGCTGCGCTGCCTTGAGGAGTCGTCCTATCCGACCGGCAAGCTGAAAGCGTTCGCGTCGGAGCGGTCTGCGGGCAAGCGGTTCAAGTTCCGCGGCAAGGACGTCGAGATGCAGGTGCTGACGGAGGATGCCTTCGCCGGGTGCGATGTCGTGCTGTTTGCCTCCGAGAGCGACATCTCGAAACAGTATGTCCCGATCGCCGCGCAGGCGGGGGCCTATGCAATCGACAATTCTTCGGCTTTCCGGATGGATGCGTCGGTGCCGCTGGTTGTGCCCGAGGTCAATGGCGAGCTGATCTCGCCGGCGCAGAAGGTCTACGCCAATCCGAACTGCGTTGCGGCGATCATGGTGATGGCGCTGTGGCCATTGCACCAGGCGGGCCAGCTGAAGCGCGTGATTGCCTCGACGTATCAGTCAGCGTCGGGCGCGGGGCGGCCGGCGATGGATGAGCTGGAGGAATCCACGCGCGCGTATCTGAAAGGCGAGACGTTTCAGCCGCGCGTGCTGCCGCACCCGTATGCGTTCAACCTGTTCAGCCACAATACCGCCATCGGGGCGGACGGCTATAACGGCGAAGAGCAGAAGGTTGTCGCCGAGCTGCGCAAGATCATGGGCCTGCCGGAGCTGCGCGTGGGCGTGACCTGCGTGCGCGTGCCGGTGCTGCGGGCGCATTCGATGGCGATCACGGCCGAGTTCGATTCGAAGGTGTCGGCAGATGCGGCGCGGGCGCTGCTGTCCAGGGCACCGGGCGTGAAGGTGGTGGACGATCGCGAGAAGAACCACTTCCCGATGCCGATCGAGAGCGGCGGGCAGAATGATGTGCTGGTGGGCCGGATCCGCGAGGATATCTCCGACCCGACGGGCCATTCGCTGGCGCTGTTCATTTCGGGCGACCAGTTGCTGAAGGGCGCGGCCCTGAACGCGGTGCAGATCGCGGAACGTCTTGTCTAGAATTGTGGTGTAGAGCGTGTGTGATGCGTGACGACCAGATTGATGCGGGCTTCGGCGGTGTGCAGACTCGCGCGGGTTCGATTGGAGCAGGCGGCGACATGAGCCCTTCGGATGGATCGAGCGCTGGGCCTGCCGGCTGGTCGCCGGATAGCTGGCGCCGCAAGCCGGCGATGCACATTCCGGCGGACTATCCGGACATGGACAAGCTCGCCGCGGTCGAGAAGCAGCTGACGAGCTATCCGCCGCTTGTGTTTGCGGGCGAGGCGCGAACGCTGACGGCACGGCTGGGCGATGTGGCGGAGGGCAAGGCTTTCCTGCTGCAGGGTGGCGACTGTGCGGAGAGCTTCAAGGAATTCCATCCGAACAACATCCGCGACACGTTCCGCCTGATCCTGCAGATGGCGGTGGTGCTGACATTCGCGGGCAAGAAGTCGGTTGTGAAGGTCGGGCGGATTGCGGGGCAGTTCGCCAAGCCGCGTTCGGCGCCGACGGAGACGATCGATGGGGTTACGCTGCCGAGCTATCGCGGCGACAATATCAACGGGATGGAATTCACGGCTGAGGCGCGCACGCCTGATCCGCAGCGGCTGTTGCAGGCCTATCTCCAATCTGCGGCGACGCTGAACCTGCTGCGGGCGTTTGCGCAGGGCGGCTATGCCAGCCTCGACAACATCCATCGCTGGATGCTGGGGTTTGTGGAAGCATCGCCGACTGCTGACCGGTATCGCGCGATGGCGGCGCGGATCACCGACGCGATGGAGTTCATGGAGTCCTGCGGCATCACGCCGGAAACGACGCCGGCGCTATCACAAACGGATTTCTACACCAGCCATGAGGCGCTGCTGCTCGGCTATGAGCAGGCGATGACGCGGGAAGATTCGACGCGGCCGGGCGAGTTCTACGACACCTCGGCGCACATGATCTGGATTGGCGATCGCACGCGGCAGCCGGATGGCGCGCATGTCGAGTTCTGCCGCGGCGTGCGCAATCCGATTGGTCTGAAATGTGGCCCGAGCCTGTCGCCGGACGAGTTGTTGCGGCTGATCGATATCCTCAACCCGGACAATGTTCCGGGGCGGCTGACACTGATTGCGCGCTTTGGCTCGGACAAGGTGGCCGACGGGTTGCCGAAACTGGTGCGGGCGGTGCAGGGCGATGGCCGCAAGGTGGTGTGGTCGTCGGATCCGATGCACGGCAACATGGAAAAGACGGATAGCGGCTACAAGACGCGTCCGTTCGAGCGCATCCTGAAGGAAGTGAATGACTTCATCGATGTCGTCGAAAGCGAAGGCGCGCATGCAGGCGGCATCCATCTCGAAATGACCGGGCAGGATGTGACCGAGTGCACCGGTGGCGGCCGCGAGATCACGGCGATGGAGCTGCAGGACCGCTACCACACACATTGCGATCCGCGGCTCAACAATGAACAGGCGCTGGAGCTGTCGTTCCAGTTGGCCGAGAAGCTGGCGGCGAAACGGTAGGGCTGCCGAATTCTCACCGCTCATCCGGGCAGGTGTCGGGACGAGCGGTGATGGAGCGGCGCGTTGGTGAAAGGTCTGGCTGTGCGTTTGATCATGGGGCTGCTGCTTGTCGCCTTGGCCGCTTGCGAGCCGCCTCCATTGGGCGTGACGCTGACTGAAGTTCCGGCGCGCTATGTCGGAGACTGGGATGCCAGCGCTGGCGAATGCGGGAGTGGCGGACCGAATGCAGTGACGGTCACGCCGACTGAAGTCGTCATGGAAGACACCAAGGTAGCGGTCACCGGCGTCGCGCCGGATGGCGAGACGGCTGCGCGCGTGCTTGGGCGGTTCACCGGGCCGGGACAGGAGTGGGACGGGTCGATCCGGCTGGAGATTACCGCCGACGGACGGGAACTGAATGTCGTCAATGGATCCACGATCGTGCCGCGCGTGAAGTGTCCGTAACGCGCGGGCGGGTGCGATGGACTTGGGAGCCAGTGGGGCGTATGGCGGACGCCGGTCAGGGTGTTTCTGCAGGAGCGGCGTCCATGGTTCGGATTGCAATCGGAACGCTGGCGTTTGCTGCAATGGCGGCGTGCAGCTCTGCCCCGATGGCGCAGACGCCGCAGCAGAAGATCGTGGGCAAATGGAACTGCGCGACCGATGCCGACAATATCCTCATCAGCGGCGCGTTCGACTACCGGCCAGATGGCCTGGCGACGAGTTCGTCCAACATCGAAGTGGACGCTGGCGCGGTGAAGATCGCGCTGACGGCGGATGCGGATTCGACCTGGGGCTTTGACGCGGACGGCACGATGGTCGAGAAGGTCACCGCGATGAAGCTGACGTCTGCCAAGATGGGCGGGCAGGACATGGACAAGGGCATGGTCGACGCGCTGGTGCAACCGATGATCGACGGCGTGGTGGGGGAGTCCTCAACCACGACGGTCGTGTTCGGTGAAAACTCCTTCGTCTCGACCACCGAGGAAGGCATCGTCACGACCTGCAAACGCTGATCGGCTGCGGGTATGGCGCGGGGATTAAAGCTGAAGCCGGAAGATATAAAGCCGCTCGCCCTGGGGCGCGGGGCGTGTATCGCCACGGACATGATCACGCATAACAGCAAGCGTGTGGGCTTCATGTATCGCGAGAAGCCGGAGACCGCGCAGGATAGCGGCTGGCGCTTCATGTCGGGCCTGGAAGACCAGGACTACATGGACGAGGCCGAAAACCACGGCATCTATGACGTGAACACGATCGCCAACTATGACCCAACGATAATTCCGCTGCTGGACGAGCCCCAGGGCGCGGCGTTCGAGCGGGTGCCGGGCGCGGCAAACTTCCGGCCTGTTGACGACTGGGCACCGTCGGAGGATTAAGCGCTCCCCGGAAACGCCAGAACCCAGGGCAATGGCAGACGCGCACGGAAGATGCGCGATGGAGACTCCCATGACTTTCAAGGCGTCGATGAGCGCACGCCTGCCTGCATGGGCGCGGCCTAGCGAAATTCTCGACCTGACGCGCCTCGCTGTGCCCGTCGCGATGTCGCGTGCGTCGTTCATGCTGATGGGGCTGACGGACGCCGTCGTGCTGGCGCAACATGCACCGGGACAGCTGCCGCTGGTGCTGAATGGCTGGCTGCCGAGCGGCGTGACGATGGGCTTCGGCATGGGGCTCATGCTGGGCGTCTCGGTCATGTCGGCCGAGCTGAGCGGGTCGGGCAAGGCGGAGGAAACCGGGCGTATCCTGCGCAGGGGGCTGTGGGTTGGCGCGCTCTATGGCGTGTTGGCGACAGCGATCGTATTGCTGATTGCCGAGCCGTTGCTGCGGGTCCTCGGCTTCGGCGAGGAGCTTGTGGCTCCGATCAAGCACACGACGGAGATCCTTGCCTACGGAACGGTTGGGCACATGCTGGCGATGGCGTGCTCGATGTATCTTGAGGCGTTGCGCAAGCCAAATCTGGTCACCGCCATATCAATGGCTGCCGTGGTGCTGAACCTGGTGCTCGATCTGGTGCTCGTGCCGCAGTACGGCGCAGTCGGCGTGGCGTGGGCGACGACGGGGTCGCGCTTCTTCATGATGGCGTGCTTCCTCGTCATCATCGCGTTGATGACGCCTGCCTTCAAACCTTCGCCGAAGGGGCCGCCGGGCGAGTTTCTGCGGCAGAACAAGGTGGGGGTCGGCACGGGCGTGGCGAACGCGGCCGAGTGGGGCGCGTTCAACATGACATTCGTGATCGCGACGCTGGTGTCGATCGACGCTGGCACGGTCTACGGCCTGACTGTCCAGATGATGGGCGTGATCTTCATGATCTACATGGGCATGGGCACGGCAACGAGCGTGCGCGTGGCGGAGCGCTTTGGTCGAAAGGACGGGCTGGGCGTTCGCGAGGCGTCCCGGCTTGGCGTTGTTGCCGCCTTGGCGGTAGGGCTTGTCCTGGCGCTGATCCTCGTGGCGTCGAAGGATGTGGTGGCGCACTGGCTGTTGACCGGCCCGGAGGCGCACGCGAGTGGCGGCGCCCAGTCGACAAGCCTGATGCCGACTCTGGCGTTGATGCTGGCGTTTGCATCGGCGGTGACGCTGTTCGACGGGCTGCAGGTTGTGGGGGCCATGGGGCTGCGTGCGCAGGGCGTGGTGTGGCTGCCGACATTCATTCACGTCGGGAGCTATGTCGTTGTGATGCTTCCGTTGTGCGTGTGGCTGGCGTTCGGTCCGGAGAGTGTGCCGGGTGGGCTGGGCCTTGGCGTGTGGGGCGTGTTCATCGGCATCAGCGTGGCCTCGGTTGCGGCCGGCGTCGGGCAGGTGCTGGCGCTCGAGCTGAAGAGCCGCGATGCGGAACGGCGCGCGGAGGTGGAGGGCGTTGCGGCAGTCGTGGTGCACTAGGCAAAAGCCTTAAGCTGGGGCCCCCGCGCTTCAAAGGGCGTGCCCGGCGTCGCTGCCGGGCGGGGCCAGCCGCGTAGCGCTACTTCAGATCCTTCATAGCCGCGGCCGGCTTGAACGCCGCCGCCGTTCGAGCGGGGATCTTGATCGTCATGCCGGTGGCCGGGTTGCGACCGTCGCGGGCGGCGCGGGTTTTTGTCACGAAGGTACCGAAGCCCGAGATCGCGACCTGCTCGCCGCCTTTGAGCTGCAGCGTGATCGTGTCGAAGACTGCATCAACCAGGCGTGTCGCTTCGGTCAGCTTGATGCCGTTGTTGTCAGCGATCAGCTTGATGAGGTCGGACTTGTTCATGGGCCCGCTCGCAGGTTTGAAGCCGCGACAGAGCGGCCCCCGATCGGGCGCACATAATCGCGATTCTTCAATCCCGGACGTGTACGGAAGGCTGGGTCATATCCCCAGAATCCAGCCTTCCTCTTGCGTCACCACCGCTTTTTTGGCCTCGGTGAGCTTGGCTTCCGTAGCGAAAATCTGGCCGAGCTTGCCGTTTACGTCACGTTCGGCGAACCACTCCGCCATGGTGCGGACCTGGGCCTCGTCACGGATTTCGCTGGCACCGATCTGCTTGGCGACGAGTTGCGGATAGATCTCGGCGACGACGATGCGCGTGCCCGTGAGCGCCTCTTCGTCGAGTTTGGCGAGCGGCAGTTCGAACGGCCAGATCTTCATCGCAGGGAAGTTCGCGCGCAGGCGTTCGACCGCGGGCAGGCCCGTAAGGGTCTGGCCGCCGACGGCGCCGGCGTAGGCGATTTTCCACACTGGCTGCGGGCGCAGCTTACGGGTTTCGGCGACGTGCTCTTCAGTGACGCGGAATTCGGGTATGTCCTTCTGTCCGTGCTCGCGAGTTTTCTTCATGGCGAGCGTGGTGAGCTCGTCCTTCCTGGAGCAGCCCCAGAACGGGAACGGCCCTTCGGAGATCAGGCGGTTCATCCGCGCCGCAAGTGCGAAGCGGTTGTTCGAGTTGTCGGGCTTGTCCTTCATTTCCTTGAGCAGGAAATCGCGCGTCGCGCGCCATGGCGCCTCGCCCTTCAGCTTCAGGGCTTTGGCAGTCCCGGCCGTGAAGCCCATGGGGAAGTCCATGCCGACGAGCACGCGGTCGCCACGCTTGAGGCAGCGGCCGAGCAGGTCGGTCAGCTCTTCGAGCGCCTTGGCGCGCGTGGGCGGGTTCGACGCCTTGAAGGCCAGCTTCAGGCGCGAGTCCGGCGTCAGCGCGCCGATCCAGATGGAGTCAGCGCCAGTGGCCGGCTTGGAGGCGGCGCTCCAGTCCACCATCACATAGCTGTCGAACAGGCGTGCCATTGCTGGTCTTCTTTCAAACATGCAGCCGCGGTCAGCGCGGCAGGGGGCGTTTCACAAGAGGGAAGGCGAGAAGCCCTCGAACTCCAAATCCTTGGGCTCTCGCGGGCTATATAGGCGATCTAGCCGAGTTTCACGAGCATCTTGCCCGTGTTTCCGCCGCTGAACAGGGCCAGGAAGGCCTCGGGGGCCTTTTCGATCCCGGTCATGACTGTTTCCTCGTACTTGATGCTGCCCGAGGCGATCCAGCCGGCCATTTCCTGCACGAACTCCGAATAGGTGGCGGCGTAGTCGGAAACGATGAAGCCCTGCAGCTTGATGCGACGGCCGATCAGGTTCGGCATGTTGTTCGGGCCGGCAACGGGGCCGGTCGCGTTGTAGAGCGAGATCATCCCGCAGATCGGCATTCGCGCGTGCATGTTGGCGCAGGCGATGGCTGCAGTGAGGTGATCGCCACCGACATTGTCGAAATAGACGTCGACGCCCTTGGGGGCAGCCTTCTGGAGCGCTTTGGTAAGGCCGCGCAGGTCGCCGGCGGCCCGGTAGTCGATCGCCTCGTCGAATCCGATGGATTTCAGGTAGTCGCATTTGTCCTTGCCGCCGGCCGAGCCGACGACGTGGCAGCCCCTGATCTTGGCAATCTGGCCGACGAGCGAGCCGACGGCGCCCGCCGCTCCGGACACGAACACAGTCTCGCCTGGCTTGGGCTCGCCGATCTTGAGCAGGCCGGACCAGGCGGTGTGGCCGGGCATGCCGGCGACGCCGAGATAGGCCTGGGTGGGCAGCTGGAGATTCGGGAGCCTGGCCAGGTTCACAGCTGCGGCGGGCGCGGTGAACGCCTCCCGCCAGCCAGCGAAGGAAGACACAAGGTCACCGGGTTTGAAATTATCATCACGGGAAGCGAGCACCTGACCGATGGCCCCGCCATTCATGGCCTGCCCCAGTTCGAAGGGCGCGGCATAACTCTTGGCCTCGTTCATGCGGCCGCGCATGTAAGGATCTACCGTCATCCAGAGGTTCCGCACCTGGACCTGGCCCGGACCTGGCTCGGGCGATTCGACCGTAGCGAGTTCAAAATCCGAGGGTTTCGGCTCGCCAGCCGGGCGGGCCCGAAGGCGCCATTCACGGGATGTTACAAACGGCATCACGGCCTCCACCTTGTCGCAGCGCGCTCATTGCGCCTTTGCACGGATTTTTCCAGTCTTTTCGGCCATTTACGCATTGAAAGATACTGTAACCAACCTTGATGCCCCCGCTTATTGTGCGCCTCCGTTATTCGCGTATCTGCTCACCTCACACCTCAGCGTGTGTCGGAGGGTAGCGTTTTGAAGCGAATCAAGAACCCGTCGCGTGACAGTTCGGGCAGAACGTCCACTGTCGTCGGTCGTCATCAGGGCAAGGTCCGGGTTGGCATCGTCGGCGCGGGTGTTTTCGGCGGCTATCATGCCCAGAAATTCGCCGCGAGCGAACATGCAGAATTCATCGGCGTTTTCGACCTCAACGCGGAAGCTGCCGGGAAGGTCGTGGCGAAGGTCGGCCAAGGCGCCGTGTTCACCTCGTTTGAAGCGCTTGCCGATGTTTGCGATGCCATGGTCATCGCAACCCCGGCGTCGTCGCATGCAACGCTGACGCGCAAGGCGCTCGAAGCCGGCAAGCACGCCCTGGTCGAGAAGCCGCTTGCGTTGACCGGCGTTGAAGCGCGCGCGCTGGCCAAGCTGGCGCTTGAGCGCGATCTGGTTCTCTCCGTAGGCCACCAGGAGCGCCTGGTATTCGAAGCGATGGGCCTGTTCGCCACAGGCGAGCGTCCCAAGCGTATCGAAGCGGTCCGCAACGGTCCGGCTTCGCCGGAAGGCCGCTGCGAAGATGTATCGGTCGTTTTCGACCTGATGATCCATGACCTGGACCTCACGGCTGAACTGTTCGGCGGTGAAGTGAAAGGTGCGGACGGCGCGGGCTACTTTGCGCACACGCGCCTGCTCGACCATGTCACGGCCGAACTGCACTTCGCCAATAATGGTCACGCGAAGCTTACTGCGTCGCGTTGCGCCGAAAAGCGCGAGCGCTGGATGAAGATCGAGTACGCCTCGGGCGTGGTCGAGATCGATTTCATCACCCGCGAAGTCAAGAACACCACCACGTTCGACATCCGTGCCGACGTGTCCGCGACACTGCCGGACCCCCTGAAGGCTGCGGACGAGGCGTTCATTGCGGCCGTGCAAGGTCGCGCGGCCCCGGTTATCACCGGCGGTGTTGGCGCCCGTGCGGCGGCGATGGCCGAGCTGGTCGAAGGCTGCGCGCTGGCCGAACAGTCGGTCGCTGCGGCGTAAACGACCTTTTAAAGCAGCTGTTTCTGCCCTAGACGCGCCGAAGCGTGTCGCAATCCCTTGCGATTCATGCGGCCCGGCCCAGATCAGCGGCGGACCCCCACACCAGAGCCCCCGGAGACTGACACATGGCCAGGAAGCCGACGGCTCGCGCCGAATTCGTCTTTTTCAACGTCGTCTATGAGGACGGCAGCCAGAAGTCTAACCGCAAGGTTCCGGCTGATGTGCTGGAAGATCCTTATGACAAGGACGGCGCTATCCGGGCTGCCATCGAGGCTCAGGACAAGGCGATCTCCGAACGCTCGGGCCTGCCGCCGCTCGGGATCAAGTCGATCACGCGAGTGAAGTAGATCCCTCTTGGGGCGTCCGATCGCGGTCGTCTCTAGCTGCAGGTCTTGCGCAAGCGGCGGGAGCTTGGCCTAAGCTCAGCGCGCAAACATCGGAGAGTCGCGCATGCCGGATCTTGGTTCAACCGAAATCGCCATGCTATGGGCGAGCGCCGCGCTCGGCATCGTCTACCTGCTGGCCGCTGTCATTCCGAGCGTGCTCGCGCGAGGCATGCCCTGGGCTGCGGGCGCGCGCGATCAGCCAGGCGCGCCGCTCGGCAAGGTCGGGGCGCGGCTGGACCGGGCGTGGAAGAACTTCGTCGAGACTTTCCCCTTGTTCGTTGCGGCAATTCTCGCAGAGGCGCAGGTCCCGCAGGACAGCGAAATGGCGGCCCTGGGTGCACAGCTCTATTTCTGGGGCAGGGTGGCCTTTCTGCCGCTCTACGCGATCGGCGTGCCCTTCCTTCGTACCATCGCCTGGACAGTGGCGCTGGCCGGCATTGCAATGGTTCTGGTGGGTGCCTTGCCGGGCCTGTAGCGGCGTTTTCGAACCCGACACCTAGCGGCCTTGCCGCCGGTCCCGACGGGGGTCATGCTACGTCCAAAGATAGGTCGCCGGTAGAGGCGACGGGCGGGAGGACGCCCATGATGCAGTTTTCGCGACGAGCCGTGCTGGGCGCGATCCCGGCGCTTGGTTGGCCCGCGCTGGGTGTGACGGGCTCCGCCCTGGCGCAGGCACCGCATATGCCAAATGCGCCGCCGGGATCGGACGCGCGCCTGGATCCGTCGCTGGATGGGGAGGTCGACTACCTGCCCGATGCATGGGTCGACATATATGGCCGCCCAACGGCCAAGGTTATGCTCAACGGGCAGGGCCCGTTCCAGTTTATGGTCGATACGGGGTCGACGACGACGGTGATCACCAACCGGCTCCTTGAGCGCTTGGGAACCAAGTCGACCGGCGTCGCCACGGTTGTCGGCACGACCGGCTCGGCCGACATGCCGGTCGCGCGCCTCGACCGGGTGGACTGTGGGGTCATGACGAAGGAGAAGCTGCGCGTCGCCGTGTTGCCCGAGTCCAGCCTGGCGACCGGTGACGGCATCCTTGGCGCCGACATGTTCGCCGGACGCAGGCTGGCGTTCAACATTCGCCAGAAACAGGTCCGTGTTGAGCCGACGCGGCGCAGCACGCGCAAGGCGCTTGCCAACATGCGTGTCCGCAAGGGTCTGCTGGCGGAGATCGATGGCAAGGTCGGAACCGTGAGGGCGCGCCTGATGCTCGATACAGGCGCGCAGAACTGCATTGCCAATATGGCGCTCAGCGATGCCTTGCAGAAGCATCATCCGCGGCTGCAGCGCGTGGACAATGTCCGCGTCTACGGCGTCACGGGACACAAGGTGGTGGGCCAGTTCATCGCGATGCCGCGCGTCAATTGAAGGCGTTCCATGTCGACGATGCCGGGTGCGTTGCCGCGGACGCTTCGATTTTCAAGGTATGGGATCTCGACCGCGAGCCAGCGATGATCGTCGGAGTGAACCTGCTGTCGCGGCTCGACTCCTTCTCGATCGACTATGGCGCGCGCAGGTTCGAGGCGACGCTGATGTCGGACCTCATGGCACGGAATGCAGCGGCGTTCGGTTAGGGGGCGGGCCGCGCGTCGTCCCGGCCGGCGCACTACCTTCCAAAGAACTTGCCGAACATGCCTTTGGCCACGTTGGCGGCCTGATCCTTCACGGTGCCCATCGCTCGCGTCCGTGCTTCGTCGAGCAGTCTGGTGATCATGGCTTCGAGAACGTCTTTGCCGATGCCGGTTTCAGCGGCGGCGGCGGCGATTGCCTCGTCTTTGTCGCCGTGGAAGTTCTTGACGAGCGATTTCGCGGCTTTGACCGAAAGTTCGCGGTCGAGGCCGAGCGGTTCGCCGATGTCGGCGATGGTGTTCTCGCCGAGCGTGGTGACAATCTTTCCGAGGTCGATGTCCAGCATTGCTGACTCCGAAAACTGGTGCGGTCGCGCCGGGTCCGTGGCGCGTGTTGAGCTTACCAGCGTTCGTGGGGCAGGATCGTGACATCTCGGAAAGCTGAACGTCAGGCCGCGGCCGGCCCCAGCTTTTCCGGCCTGCTACCGAAACGGAACATCCTCGGCCTGACGTACAGGGCAATCAGCGGGGTGCGCTTGATAGCCCGGTGGAAGAGAAGCGGCAGGACCGTGGAAATCACCAGGATGATCAGGCACGCAAAGCCGGTGTCGAGCACCATGGAAAGTTGCGGCAGCGTGCGCTCCAGCGCAGTCATCGGGAAGAAGAAGGTGAGGTAAATCACGATCGAGTTCTGTCCGCAGTAGCGGAGGAAACCTGCCCAGCGCGTCATCGACAGGAGCTTGGCGACCTCGCAGATCGCGATGGCCCCAGCCACCCCCATCAGCAGCGGCACTCCCGGAATCAGCTGCAGCGACGGGTCCCGTGTGAGTGCATACTGGCCGATGGCCCACGAGATGAGCGTCAGGCCGGTCGCCCACGGACGAATAGCGACGCCGTCGGCAATGCTGAATACGGCCCTGTGTGCGGCGTATCCGATGAAGAAGAACACGTAGTAGTCCATTGCGCGGTTGATCGCGTAACTCGGCGTGTCGATCCACTGCGCTTGATGCGCGACGTGCAGGGCGGCGGCGACTGCGAACACCGCCCATTGCGGCGCGCGGCGCACGGCGCGCGTGATGACGTAGAACACAGCCAGCATGTGGACGAACCACAACACGCCGGTGGGCTGCACGATATTCCAGAGATAGAGTTTCGCGAACTCGACCGGGTTCGACCGCAACGTGTCGTTGTCGGTCAGGAGCAGGGTGAGGCCGAGCCATAGCAAATAGAAATAGGCAAAATGCACGACCTTCTTGTCGAGATAGGTACCGAGGTTTGCGTTGATCGTGCGCGAGAGGAACAGTCCGGAGATAAGGAAGAAGTCGGGCATGCGGAACGGCTTCGAGAAATCGACGATCCAGCGCATCCAGCCTTCGTCGCCGACGGCCGCTTCGTAGTGGTTAACCGTGTGGAACATCACCACGAGAAGAATGCAGATGCCCTTGGCGTAGTCGACCCAGTCGACGCGGGAGGGAGTGGTGGCGGGCGGGCTGAAGGCGGTGGAGGGGGGCGTTTGCATCATTCTGATCCGCTCGAACTTGCGATTCCGGCGACAAAGGTCGGTAAACGCCCTTGTGGTGGCTTCGCTTGATGGGAGAAAAGCAATGGGCATGCCGAGGCTGCCGGGAGATTACGCGTGACGGGAAATGAATTGAAACGCTGGTGGCGGGGCGCAGTGCTCTATCAGATCTATCCGCGCTCATTCATGGACGCGAATGGCGATGGCGTTGGCGACCTCAAGGGCGTCACGGCGAAGCTCGACCATGTGAAGTCGCTGGGCGTCGATGGCGTATGGCTATCGCCCTTCTTCAAGAGTCCGATGCGGGACTTCGGCTATGACGTGTCTGACTATTGCGCGGTCGATCCTCTGTTCGGGACGCTGGATGACTTCAAGGCGCTGCTGAAGGCGGCGCATGACCGCCAGCTGAAGGTGATCATCGACCAGGTGTGGTCGCACACATCGTCGGACCATCCCTGGTTTCAGGAGAGCCGGCAGGATCGCACCAACCCGAAGGCCGACTGGTATGCGTGGGCCGACCCCAAGCCGGATGGCGCACCTCCGAGCAACTGGCAGGCCTGGTTCGGCGGGCCGACCTGGACGTGGGAGCCGCGGCGACGGCAGTATTTCCTGCACAACTTCCTGCCGACACAGCCGCAGCTGAACTACCACAATCCGGACGTTCCCGCGGCGATCACGGATGTGGCGCGGTTCTGGTTGCGACTGGGCGTTGATGGCTTCCGGCTCGACGTTGCGAACTACTACGTCCATGACGCGCTGCTGCGGGACAATCCGCCATCGAATGATCCGGCGCCTGCGCTTCCTCGCAACATGCAGGTGCATCAGTTCAACTCGAACCAGCCTGAAACGCTGGCCTTCCTCGCCAAGATCCGCGAGGTGGTGGATGGACACGGCGACAACATGACGGTTGGCGAGCTGGCAACTGGCTCCCATGCACTGATGGCAGACTACACACGCGGAGAGAAGCGCTTGCATACGGCGTATGCATTCGACTTTCTCGGCGCGTGGCCGGGCGTGGAGAAGATGGCGAGTATCCTGTCGCAATGGGGCGAGGGGCCTGATGATGGCTGGCCGAGCTGGGCCTTTTCAAATCACGACGTCACGCGCGTGGCGACGCGGTGGGGCGAGGCGATCGGCGCGACGGCGCCACGTGCAGCGCCGCTGTTCATGGCGCTTCTGCTGAGCCTGCGCGGCACGATTTTCCTGTATCAGGGCGAGGAGTTGGGCCTGCCGGAGGGCGACGTGCCGTTCGAGAAGCTGCAGGACCCGTGGGGCGTTGCGGGATGGCCGGCCACGAAGGGGCGCGATGGTTGTCGTACGCCGATGCCCTGGAAGGACGAGGTCATGGTAGGCTTCACCAAGGCGAAGGACGCCTGGCTGCCGGTTGATCCGCGCCAACGCATCCTTGCGGTGGAGAAGCAGGAGAAGCTGGCGGAGTCCATGCTGCATGCGGTGCGCGAGCTTATGGGGCTCCGGAAAGCAAGCAGCGCGCTGTCGTCTGGTTCGTTCCGTGTCGTGGAGGCGAAGGCGGGGCTGCTGGTGTTTGACCGGATCGCGGAGAAAGAGACGATCCGCTGCGTGTTCAACTTCGCGACGACAGAAGCGCATGCGTCGCTTGCCGCGAAACCGGAAGTGCTCTGGGCAACAGATGCTGTCTATGTGACCGGCAAGCTGGTGATGGAGCCGCACTCGGCGGCGATCCTGCGGCTGGGCTAGTGGCCGGTGGATCTGGAGAAGACCTGCATCACGACGACGCCCGTGATGATGAGCCCCATGCCGATGATGGCGGCCGCATCCAGCTTCTGCCCGAACAGGACTCAGCCGACGATGGCGACCAGCGAAATCCCCGCGCCGGCCCAGATGGCGTAGGCGACGCCGATGGGGATGGTCTTGAGGGTCAGCGCCAGGAAGTGGAAGGCCACGCCGTAGCCGACCACGACCACGACGGACGGCCAGAGCTTCGTGAACCCGTCCGATGCCTTCAGCGCGGAAGTGCCGATGACTTCGGCGACGATCGAAATGGCGAGGTAGACGTAGGGCATGGGCGGCTCCGGCTGTTTTGGCAGCCTAGCGAAATGCTGAGCGCGGTAAACGTTCACAAGAGGTCGCTGGGTCGTTAGGGTCGGCCCATGATCCGCGTCCAGACCGAACCGTTCGACCCCCACGCAGAGACTGCGGCCTTCGCGGAGGGCCGTGGCGAGGCGGGCGCGTTGGCGTCGTTTGTGGGGTCTGTGCGCAACAGCGCGCACTCCTCTTCAGAATTGGGCGATGTGGTGACGGCGCTGGAGCTGGAGGCTTATCCGGGCTTCACGGAGAAGCAGATCGCGAAGATCGAG
>Ga0163144_10014339_pt1 | contig 16466 bp, 14 predicted proteins | sample OliLak19BULKMAT1_FD_123175 | JGI IMG/M metagenome (GOLD analysis project Ga0163144, IMG submission 123175) | Freshwater microbial mat bacterial communities from Lake Vanda, McMurdo Dry Valleys, Antarctica - Oligotrophic Lake LV.19.BULKMAT1 | ecosystem: Environmental > Aquatic > Freshwater >... | reverse complement strand
TTGTGCGCTGCTGGCCGGGCGCACCGACGTGCGTGTGATCGCCAACGTCAAGGCCATGGACTGGGTGGCGCTGGACGACGACGAGCTCACGTTCTCGGTGCGCGCCGACGTGATCGACCGTGCCCGCGGCCGCTATGCCGCGCGCGTGATCACCGCCCGCGGTCCAGTCCTGACCGCCGAGTTCCACTTCGAAGCCGAGATGCGGCTGGCCGCCGTGGCGCCGCTGACCGAACGTCGCGCCTCTTGTCTGAACAACCCGGACCTCTATGCGACCGGCATGTTCCACGGCCCGGTATTCCAGAGCATGTCCCATGTCGATGCCTGGGACGACAGCGGCATCGACGTCGAACTTTCCACCGTCACGCTGAGCCACTTTTTCGCCGAGGGCCAGCGGCCGCAGTTGGTGCTGAACCCGGTGCTGCTCGATGCGATGGGCCAGGTCGTCGCCTGCTGGTTGGTGCAGTACGTCGGCACCGATTTCCACGCCTTCCCGTCGACCATCGACCGGCTGGAACTGATGGAGCCATGCCCCAGCGACCGCGCCGGCATCTTGCTGCAGATGCGCCAGCACGTGGTGGAGCCCGGCGCGACGGACATCCAGGCGCCACGCGCCTGGCAGTTCAATTGCATCGACGGCCAAGGCCGCGTGCTGATGCGTGGCAACAACCTCGTCAATCTGTTTTTCCGCGTGCCGTCGCCCTACCACGAGGTGCGCATGGACCCGCTGAACGGCGTGCTTGGCAGGCCGCTGCCGCTGTTCGACGACTCCAGCGTCGCGCTGTGGGAGGTGCCGATGCTGAGCGAGGAGTTCTGTGCCCAGTCGGGCGCGATCTGCCTGCGCATCCTGGCCCATGCGCTGCTCGGCCCGGTGGAGCGCGACGAGTGGCGCGCGTTGCAAGGTCATCTCCGGCGCAAGCGTGAATGGCTGTTCGGCCGCGGCGCGCTGAAGGAAGCCGTGCGTCTGTGGGTGCAAGAGCAGACCGGCCACCTGCTGTACCCCAGTGACATCGTCGTCGGGCACGACGCCATGGGGGCGCCTGTGGTCAGCGGCTGGTGGTGTGAGGCGATCACGCCGGCCCCGCGGGTGTCGCTGTCGCACAATGCCGACACCTGCCTGGTCGGCATCGCCGCGCCCGAGCAGCCGGTCGGCGTCGACCTCGAAGCGCTGGGTCGGGTGAAGAAACCCGAATTGCTGGTCGATTCGCTGGCCGATGCCGAACTCCCACTGGTTCAGGGCTTGCAAGGGCCAGCGCTGGACGAGCGTGTTCTGCGTCTTTGGTGCGCCAAGGAAGCCGCAGCCAAGTGCCTGGGTCTGGGTCTGCAAGGCCAGCCGAGCGCCTTCGTGGTTGCTGCTCTCGATGCAGACTGTGACAGGATGCTCGTTCGGCACGGCGATGAGACGGTAGATGTCCGCGTGGCAAGACGGGAGGGCACGATCATCGCGGTGGCCGGGCAAGCCACAAACGGCATGGAGTTCCACGAGTGAATGCTTCGTGTGCCAAAGTCAAAATTTTCATAGCTGAAGGACAGCCCCAATGACCGTGCGTACCCTTTTCATTGGCATGGACGGTGCGACGTTCACTGTGCTCAATGAGCTGACCAAAACCGCCCCCGGCGCCGAGGCGCCGGTGATGCCCTTTCTCGGCAAGATCATCGCCGGTGGCACACGTTGCAAGCTTCGCTCGACGCCGAACCCACTGACGCCGCCGGCCTGGGTCTCACTGATGACTGGCCGCGGCCCCGGCCACCACGGAGTCTATGATTTCGTACGCGCGGAGGAGCGTGGTGACCAGGTCTTCATGACGCTCTACGACGCACGCGACTGCCGCGTCGAGACCATCTGGTCAATCGCCAGTCGGCAGGGCATGCGCATCGCCGCGCTCAATTTCCCGTTCACCGCGCCGCCGCAACAGGACTTGAACGGTTTTGTCGTGCCCGGTTTCGTACCGGCCCGTCATCTGCGCCGCAACACCTTCCCGCTGGACCTGTATGACCGCCTGAAAAAGATCCCCAACTTCAACGCCGCCGAACTGGCCTGGGACTTCGACCAGGAACAGCAGGCCGGCTACGAACTCAGTGACCATGACCGTGAAGAGTGGGTGCGCTATCACCTGCCGCGCGAAATGCAGTGGTTCCGCGTGGCCGAGCACCTGATGAAGGAAGAGGCGCCCGAGTTGATGGCAGTGCTGTTCGACGGTGTCGACAAGCTTCAGCACCAGGCCTGGCAGTACCTGGACCCGCGCTTGCCGCAGGAAGGCATGGGCGAGTTCCACGACCGCATGCGCGCGCTCTCGCTGTCCTACTTCAAACAGCTCGATGGCTTCATCGAAAACCTCGTCACAGCGGCCGGGCCGGAGGTGCAGGTGTTCTTCGCCTCCGACCACGGCTTCACGGCGTCGACCGAGATCGTTCGCATCAACGCGTACCTGGCCGAGAAGGGCTATGTGCGCTTCAAGGACATGCCCGACGGCCAGGCAGGTGCCAACATCTCGAAGAGTTACTTTGCCTACCTTGACTGGAACCACACCACGGCTTACTGCCGCACACCGTCGTGCAACGGCATCACGATCCGCGTGGCGCGCGGGCCGGGCGAGACCGGCATCGACCCCAAGGATTACGAAACGGTGCGCTCGCGCCTGATCCGCGACCTCGAAGAGTTGAAGGACCCGGTCACGGGCGAACGCATCATCACCGACATCCACAAGCGCGAAGATGTCTTCCCCGGCTCGGCGATGGGCGACGCGCCCGACCTGCAACTGGTGCTGCGCGACTTCGGCTTCGTTTCGGTGCGCAACATCCTGCCCATTGTCGAGAAGCGCAACTACGTGGTCGGCACACACCATCCCGATGGCGTTTTCCTCGCCTACGGCCCCGGCATCGAGGCGGGCAAGATGATCGGCCAGCGCAACATCGTCGACGTGGCGGCGACCATGTTGTACAGCCTGGGCCTGACCGTGCCGGCGGACTTCGAAGGCGTGGTGCCGCCGGCGATGTTCACCGCGGCGCACAAGTTATTGCACCCCATCACCATCGGTGCGCCGACAGCCACTGGCGCCAAGACCGAGCTTGGTGAGGCCATGGACGAGGATGAGAAAAAACAAATCCTGGAACAACTCCAGATGCTCGGCTACATGGAATAAGCGCAATGCCCACAGCGACGATCAACGGTGTGCAACTCAACTACATCCAACTGGATGAAGGGGAGGGCGCCGAGCGCGAAGACCTGGTCATGGTGCATGGCCTCGCCACCAACATGGCGTTCTGGTACTTCAAGTACGGGGTGCCACTGTCCAAGCGCTTCCGCGTGACGCTGTACGACCTGCGCGGCCATGGCCGCTCGGAGATGCCGCAAGCGGGCTACACGCCGGCGATCCTGGCGCAGGATCTGGCTGGGCTGATGGACCACCTGAAGATCGAGAAAGCACACTTCATGGCGCACAGCTTCGGCGGTGTGGTGGCGCTGAACTTCGCCTGCGGGCAGCCCGGGCGCTTGCGCAGCCTGGTGCTTGCCGACAGCCACTTCTCGGCCGGCCGCAAAGGCCAGGCGCGCGCCGAATGGGACTTCGGCCGCAAGTTCCAGCCTATCCTCGACCGCCATGGCCTGGACCTCGACACCAGCGACCCCTACTTCGGCCCCAACTTGCTGATCCGCGTCGCCGAGTGGCAGATGAAAGGCTTCGAGGTGCCGGCCGAGCTGGCCGAACTGGTCAGCCCGCTGCTCGGCAAGACCGGCAAGCGCACGTCGGCCGACTGGCTGAAACTGATGACCACCACCGAGGCCAAGTCCGAGATGACCGGCGACGACGGCCTGACTCGCGAGCGCCTGCAAATGCTGGGCTTCCCTATCATCGCGATGTATGGAGACAACTCGCCGGCCCGTCTGTCCGGGGCCGAACTGCTCGGCATCTGGCCTCATGCCACCTTCCGCCGCGTGCGCGATGCCGGCCACTTTTTCCCCACGCTGAGGCCCGACGAAGTGCTGTCAGAGTGCCGTCGATTCTGGGGCGGCGAGTTCCACCCGTCCACCCGGCGCCACCGCGCGGGCGAAACGCAGCGCAGCTACTTCCGCAGTGATCGCGTGTTCATGACCAATGGAGCTTGGTACTTCACCACGCGTGACGAGCATCGCGTCGGCCCCTTCTTCGCGCATGAGGAAGCGACCGAGCGGCTGGCTTCGTACATCGAGACGGTGCAGAACTGACAGGATGAGCGGTGTCAACCGACTCGGCGTTCGCCCCGGGCTGAGCAGGGATCACTTCAGGCTCGTTGCCTTTGGTGGCTTCGGCGACGGGCACAATTCCTACGCCCATTCGATGGTCTGGTTCAATGGTCGCTTGTACGTCAGCACGATCCGCGGCGCATTTGCATTGATGCGCAAACGGCATGCCGGCGCTCTGGGCCTGGACGTCTGGCCTGTGGAAGGACCAGTGGACCCGTTCGAGATCGACCTACGCGCCGAAATCTGGGCCTACGATCCGCGCATCGACCTTTGGGAGCGCGCCTTCAAGTCGCCGATGATTCTTGGCAGCCATGGCGAAATGATCCCGCGTGAGGTCAGCTACCGCGCGATGGTGGTGCACGTCGAAGCTGGCAGGCCGGTGTTGTACGCCGCCACCTGGTCGCCGGCGCGCGGCCCGGGGCCGATCGTGCTGCGCTCGGACGATGGGCGCAAGTTCGTTCAGACCTGCGAGCCGGGCATCGTCGGCCTGCCGGTGACGACGATCCGCTCGCTGGTCTCGTTCAAAGGGCGGCTGTACACCACCCCGGCTGGTTCGCGCGGCGGCAACCAGAACATCTCGGGCCACGTGGTCATCTACGAAAGCCGCGATCCGGCGGCGGGCCAATGGGAACCGGTGACCGACTTCGCTTTCGGTGACCTGGGCAACAAGTCGATCCACGAGCTCTGCGCCTGGGGCGACCACCTTTACGCCGGCACCCTGAACCACAGTGGTTTCCAGCTCTGGCGCAGCCGCTGCGAAGGCGAGCCGCCCTACGATTGGGAAATGATCCTCGAGCGCGGCGCCTGGCGTGGCCCCGAGAACCAGGGTGTGCTCAGCATGGCCACGTTCAAGAACGCGCTCTACGTCGGCTCCGGCATCCAGGGTGGTGGCATCGACAAGGCCAACAAGATCGGACCGGCGGCGGCCGAACTGATCCGCGTCAACGAAGACATGAGCTGGGACCTGATCGTTGGCCAGGAGCGCGAGACGCCCGACGGTTTCAAGGCGCCTCTGTCGGGTCGCCAGGCCGGCTTCGACAACTTCTTCAACGGTTACTTCTGGCGCATGTGCGAACACGAAGGCTGGCTGTACCTCAGCACATTCGAGTGGAGCGCCTGGCTGGGCTACGTCAAACACAGCCGCTGGCCCGGCGCTTTTTCCAACCTGTTGGCCAGCGTGACGCCGAAGGCCGTTTTCGAGAACACGTCGGGCTTTGACCTCTACCGCAGCAACGACGGCGAGAACTGGGTGCCGGTCACCAGGAACGGCATGGGCAACCCGTACAACATGGGACTCAGAACGCTGGAGTCAACGCCCTACGGCCTGTTCCTCGGCACCGCCAACCCCTGGGGGCCGAAGGTGATGCCACTGGACGGGGATGCCTACGTATTCAACCCGCGCGGTGGCTGCGAGGTGTTCCTCGGGAGCAGCCCGGCCTCGTGCTGAGGCCAGCCGAAACTGTCGTGGCGCAGCGTGGTCGACGCGAGCGAAGGAAGATCGATGAGGCGATTCGGATTCTGGGCTGCCCTGGGCCTCGCCGGGCGGGCGCGTGCCGCGGGCGAACACCCCCTGCTCGAGCGGCTGGCGGCGCGCCGACGCGGCCTCGATGACGGCACGCACGGGGCATTCGACGGCGCTGCATCCCGGGTAGCGCTGCCGTTCGGGGCATCGTCCGAACTCGACCTTTCCTACGGGGGCGACCCGGCGCAGCGCCTGGACGTTTACCGGCCTGCGGCGGCGCAGGCTGCGGCGGTGATCCTCTACGTGCACGGCGGCGGCTGGGTTCGCGGCGACAAGGCGATGCCTCAGATGGTGCAGAACAAGTTGCCTCACTGGCTGTGGCTGGGCTGTATCGTGGTCTCGACCAACTACCGCATGCTGCCGGCCGCCGGCGTGCTGGAGCAGGCCGACGACGTCGCGCGCGCGTTGGCGTTCGTCCAGCGGAACGCCGGCGGCTGGGGCGGCGATGGCGGGCGCGTGGTGCTGGTAGGGCACTCGGCCGGCGCTCACCTGGCGGCGCTCGTCGCCGCAGACCCGGCGATCGGCGCGCGCCAGGGCGTCGCAGCGTGGCGCGCCACGCTCGCGCTCGACAGTGCCGCGCTCGACATGGTGGCCATCATGTCGCGCCGCCATTACCACTTCTACGACCCGGTGTTCGGCGCAGACCCCGGCTTCTGGCGCGAAGCCTCGCCCACGCACCGGCTGCAGGCCGGCCCGGCCGCGCCGATGCTGCTGGTGTGTTCGTCGTTGCGCGAAGACTCGGCGCCGCCAGCACGCGAGTTTGCTGCCAAGGCCACCGCGCTGGGCGGTCGCGTCACCGTTCACGAGGTCGCCTTGAGTCACCGGGACATCAATGACCAGCTGGGCCTGCCGGGCGCGTACACGCAGGCGGTCGATGTCTTCCTGAAGACCGTGGGTGTGCCTTGACGGCCCTCACGGGAAACCCCATGAGGGCCGCATGACGGCGCCTCCTAGAATGCTCTGAATCACATTCAGGAGCCCAGCGCATGCCGACCCAACGCAGAGTTCCCGCCGTCGGGGACGAAGCCGCCGTCATACCGGGTCTGCGGACGCTCAAGAAGTACCCGAACCGCCGTCTGTACGACACCCAGACCAGCAGCTACATCACCCTGGTCGATGTCAAGCGCATGGTGCTGTCTGGCGAGGAGTTCGAGGTGCGCGACGCCAAGACTGGTGAAGACCTGACGCGCAGCATCCTGCTGCAGATCATCCTGGAAGAAGAGTCGGGCGGCGTGCCGATGTTCACTGCGCCCATGCTGGCGCAAATCATCCGTTTCTACGGCCACGCCATGCAGGGAATGATGGGTGCCTACCTTGAGAAGAACCTGCAGGCTTTCGCCGACATCCAGAGCAAGATGATGGTGCCCGGCCAGGGCCTGTACGACCCCAAGACCGTATCGCCCGAGATGTGGACGCAGTTGCTCAGCGGCCAGGCGCCGCTGATGCACAGCCTGATGGGCAACTACCTCGAACAAAGCAAGACGATGTTCGAGAAGATGCAGGAACAGATGCAACTGCCGGCCTCGCTTTTCCCGGGCGTGCCGGGCTTTCCGCCCAAGCGCTGAGCCATTCCCCAGCCCAGCCGCGGCACTGCGGCCGCAATGCGGGAAAATGGCGGCATGAACATCAACACTGACACCTTGCTGGCAGCGGTCCCCGGCCATGCCAAGGCGCCCACCATCGGCTTCGTTTCGCTCGGCTGCCCGAAAGCGCTGACCGATTCCGAACTCATCCTCACGCAGCTTCGCGCCGAGGGCTACGAGACCTCGAAGACCTTCGCTGGCGCCGATCTGGTGATCGTCAACACCTGCGGCTTCATCGACGACGCGGTGAAGGAAAGCCTCGACACCATCGGTGAGGCGCTGGCTGAAAACGGCCGTGTCATCGTCACCGGCTGCCTGGGCGCAAAAGGTGGCAAGGACGAAGGTACGGACAACGGCAACCTGGTGCGCAAGGTGCACCCCAAGGTGCTGGCTGTCACCGGCCCGCACGCCACGCAAGAGGTGATGGACGCCGTGCACCTGCATGTGCCCAAGCCGCATGATCCTTTCGTCGACCTGGTGCCCGAGGCGCGCGCGCAGTTCCGCGGCGTGGCAGGCATCAAGCTCACGCCGCGCCACTACGCCTATCTGAAGATCAGCGAAGGCTGCAACCACCGCTGCAGCTTCTGCATCATTCCCAGCATGCGCGGCGACCTCGTCTCGCGGCCCATCGGCGACGTGCTCAACGAGGCTCGCGCGCTGTTCGAATCGGGCGTGCGCGAACTGCTCGTCATCAGCCAGGACACCAGCGCCTACGGTGTCGACGTGAAGTACCGCACCGGGTTCTGGGACGGCAAGCCGGTGAAGACCCGCATGCTCGACCTCTGCGAGGCGCTCGCCACGCTGGCCGAGCCCTTTGGCGCCTGGGTGCGGCTGCACTACGTCTATCCCTACCCGCATGTCGACGAGGTGCTGCCCCTGATGGCCGCCGGCCGCGTGCTGCCCTACCTCGACGTGCCCTTCCAGCACGCCCACCCGGATGTGCTCAAGCGCATGAAGCGCCCGGCCAGCGGCGAGCGCAACCTGGAGCGCCTGCAGCGCTGGCGCGAGGCCTGCCCGCAGATCGTGGTGCGCTCGACCTTCATTGCGGGGTTCCCGGGCGAGACCGAGGCCGAGTTCGAGTACCTGCTCGACTTTCTGAAAGAGGCCGAGATCGACCGGGCCGGCTGCTTCGCCTATTCGCCGGTGCAGGGCGCCAGCGCGAATGAACTGCCTGGCATGCTGCCGACTGAGGTGCGCGATGAGCGCCGCGCCCGCTTCATGGCGGTGGCTGAAGCGGTGTCGGTGGCCAAGCTGCAGCGCCGTGTAGGTTCCACGATGCAGGTGCTGATCGACAGCGCGCCGGCGCTCGGCCGCAAGGGAGGTGTGGGTCGCAGTTACGCCGACGCACCGGAGATCGACGGCACGGTCAGGCTGCTGGCGCCGGAGAAGATTTCGAAGACACTGAAGGTGGGTGAGTTCACGAGGGCCCGCGTCATCGGCGCCGAAGGCCATGACCTCGTGGCGGTTCCCGTCTGAAGGCCCGGTGATGACGCAGGACACCTCACTCATCCACCACGCCTACCGCCCGCCGGCCGGCTTCGAAGCGCCGCAGGTGGCCGTGCACAAGGCCTCGACGGTCATCTTCGCCGACACCGCCGCGCTGCGCGCGCGCGACTGGCGACACAAGAACGGCTATACCTACGGCCTGCACGGCACGCCCACCACCTTCACGCTGGAAGCGCGCATCGCCACGCTGGAAGGCGGCCGGCACACTCTGCTGGTGCCGAGCGGGCTGGCCGCGATTTCGCTGGTGAATCTGGCTCTGCTCGAACACGGCGATGAGTTGCTTCTTCCGGCCAACGTCTACGGACCGAGCCGCGAACTGGCGCGCCATGAACTGGCGCGTTTTGGCATCACCCATCGCCTATATGACCCGATGGACCCGGCCGCGCTGGCCGCGATGATCGGTCCGAGGACGCGCCTGATCTGGCTGGAAGCTGCTGGCTCGGTGACGATGGAGTTCCCCGATCTGGCTGCGCTGGTGGCCGTGGCACGGGCACGTGGTGTGCTCACCGCCATCGACAACACCTGGGGCGCGGGCATCGCCTTCGACGCCTTTGCCCTGGGCATCGAGATCGTCATGCAGGCGCTGACCAAATACCCCTCGGGCGGGGGCGACGTGCTGATGGGCTCGGTGACCACGCGCGACGAGACGCTGCATGAGCGCATCAAGCTCACCCACATGCGGCTGGGGCTGGGCATCGGCGCGAACGATGCCGAACTGGTGCTGCGCTCGCTGTCGTCCACCGGGCTGCGCTACCGCGCGCACGACGCGGCGGCGCGCACGCTGGCGGTCTGGCTGCAGGGCCGACCCGAGATCTCGCGAGTGCTGCACCCGGCGCTGGAAGACTCGCCTGGCCACGCCCATTGGCAAGCCACGTGCAGCGCGGCGGCGGGGCTGTTTTCGGTGCTGTTCGACGCCCGGTTCAGCGCGGCCGAGGTCGACCGTTTCGTCAATGCGCTGAGGCTCTTCCGCATCGGCTATTCATGGGCCGGGCCGATGAGCCTGGTGGTGCCCTACGACCTCGCCGCGATGCGCCAGCCCGCGCCTTATGCGGGCACTCTCGTGCGTTTTTCGATCGGGCTGGAAGCGGTGGAAGATCTGCGGGCAGACATGGAGCAGGCTCTGGGCGCGCTCGCCGACTGAGGCGGCGGCCCTAACTCTTCGATGAGACTTTGTGTCTCATCAGGCGCCCCTTCTCCCTGTTCCAGTCGCGTTCCTTTTCGGTGTTCCGCTTGTCGTGCTCCGCCTTGCCCTTGGCCAGCGCGATCTCGGCCTTCACGCGGCCGTCCTTGTAATGCAGGTTCAGCGGCACCAGCGTGAAGCCCTTCTGCTCGACCTTGCCGATCAGCCGGCGGATCTCAGACTTGTGCATCAGGAGCTTTTTCGTGCGATCCGCCTCGGGCTGCACGTGAGTGGACGCCGTGCGCAGCGCGTTGATGCGGCAGCCGATCAGGTAGAGCTCGCCGCCCTTGATCAGCACATAACCGTCGGTCAGTTGCACCTGCCCGGCACGCACGGCCTTGACTTCCCAGCCAGCCAGCACCATGCCCGCCTCGTACTGTTCCTCGATGCTGTATTCGTAGCGGGCGCGGCGGTTTTCGGCGATGTTCGACATGAAGTCCCGGAGATGGGGCCGGGCCCGCCAGGGTCAAGCCCCGAGCAGGTGGCCGCCTACAATCCCGCATTGTATGAAGCATGTGAAAAAGTCAGTCCTGCTGTGGTACTCGCCACGCGAAATGTACGATCTGGTCACCGCCGTCGAAGACTATCCGAGCTTCCTGCCCTGGTGCAACCACGCCGAGGTGCTTGCCGAGCACGAACAGGGCGTCACCGCCCGTCTGGGCCTGGCCTACATGGGTGTGCGCCATGCCTTCATCACCCGCAACGAGCATGTGCCGGGCGAGTCGGTGGTCGTCAAGCTGGTGGACGGCCCGTTCTCCCTGCTCGACGGCACTTGGCTGTTTCGTCCGATCGGCCGGCCCGGCGGTGAATCCAGGGCCTGCAAGATCGAGTTCGAAATGCGCTATGCGTTCGCCAGCCCGGCGCTCGAAGTGGTCGTCAGCCCGGTCTTCGACAAGGTGGCCAATACCTTCGTCGACTCATTCGTCAGGCGCGCCGAAGAGGTCTATGGCGCCCGCTGACGGCGCGCTGTTGCGCATCGAGGTGGCCTTTTGCCCGCAGCCGGGTGTGGCCGATCTGGTGGTGCTGAGCCTGGCCCCGGGCGCCACGGTGGCAGACGCTCTGCGGCTCAGCGGCCTCCTCGAACGCCATGCTCTGCCGCTGCACGGCCTGAGGGTCGGCGTCTGGTGCAAGGCGCGTGAACTTTCAAGCCTGCTGCGCGACCGTGACCGGGTGGAAATCTACCGCCCGCTGACGGTCGACCCGAAAGAGGCGCGCCGGCAACGCTACAAGCGCACGCGCAGCGTCAGTGGCACCGTCGCCTGACTTCACTTGCAGTCGGACGTGATGACTTCGCGGGCACGGCGCATCTCGTCGGCCCGGCCCTTGTCGTCGAGCACTTCGCGTTCACCCTTGTCGTTGGTGCGTGCGATGCGCTGGCCGCTTTCCAGGGCGCTGGCGTGGCTGCGCGCGCTGCGGCAGTTTTCGGCGCGCTGCAGCTTCGAACGCTCTTCGTCGGCCTGAACCCTGGCCTGCTGTTCCTGCTCGCCCGCACGCTTGCGCGCTTCGAGTTGCGGATCGCCGGCGGAGCGCGGCGCCGATGCGGCGGCCGAGGCGGCCACCGGCGGAGCCGCGGCGGCGCCGCGGGCCGTCAGGTCGGGCCGTTGCAGCACGTCCCGCTCGGCGATGTCGCGGGGTGGCGGCAGGTCGCTGGCGGTGATCTGGCCGTTCTTGTCGCGCCACTTCCACTGGGCATGGGCAGGCAGCGCCACCAGCACCAGCAACGAGGCCAGCATCAGTGATGAGAGGGCGAGCGCCCGCGATTTGCACGTGATTTGCATGGCCGAAGTTTAGTCCTTGCCCTGCACGGCGCGGTTGTGCAAGGTGTCACGGGACGTGCGTGACAAGGCGTCAGGGGAGGTGACAAAGCGCTGTCAGGTGGCCTCTCCGTATAATTGTTTTTTGCGTTTGGAGCTTTTTCATGCGCCTACTCGGCAAAGCGCTGACCTTCGACGATGTGTTGCTGGTCCCCGCTTACTCCCAGGTGTTGCCCCGCGACACCAGCCTCACGACTCGCCTCTCCCGGAACATCACGCTGAACCTGCCGCTGGTGTCGGCGGCGATGGACACCGTCACCGAAGCCCGCCTGGCAATCGCCATCGCGCAGGAAGGCGGCATCGGCATCGTGCACAAAAACCTCACGCCCAGGCAGCAGGCGGCCGAGGTCGCGCGTGTCAAGCGTTATGAGTCGGGCGTGCTGCGCGACCCGATCACCGTCACGCCCGACGTCAGCGTGCGGCATGTAATGGAACTGTCGCGCCAGCACGGCGTCAGCGGTTTCCCGGTGCTGGAAGGCAACACAGTGGTCGGCATCGTGACCAACCGCGACGTGCGTTTCGAGACCCGGCTCGACGCTCCGGTGCGCGACATCATGACGCCGCGCGAGCGCTTGGTCTGGGTGCACGAAGGCGCCTCGCTGGCCGAAGGCAAGGCACTGATGCACCGCCACAAGCTCGAACGCGTGGTCGTCGTGAATGACGCCTTCGAGTTGCGCGGTCTGATGACGGTGAAGGACATCACCAAGCAGACCAATTTCCCGAACGCCGCGCGTGACGCCCACGGCAAGCTGCGAGTCGGCGCAGCGGTGGGTGTGGCCGAAGGCACCGAAGAGCGTGTCGAACTGCTCGTGAAGGCCGGCGTCGACGTGTTGGTGGTCGACACCGCGCACGGCCACAGCCACGGCGTCATCGAACGCGTGCGCTGGGTCAAGCGCCACTACCCGCAGGTCGACGTGATAGGTGGCAACATAGCCACCGGTGCGGCGGCGCTGGCGCTGGCCGAGGCGGGCGCCGACGCGGTGAAGGTCGGCATCGGCCCGGGCTCGATCTGCACCACGCGCATCGTCACCGGTGTCGGCGTGCCGCAGATCATGGCCATCGACAGCGTGGCCAAGGCGCTGCAGGGCAGTGGCGTGCCGCTGATCGCCGACGGCGGCATCCGCTACTCGGGCGACATCGCCAAGGCCATCGCCGCCGGCGCCAGCACGGTGATGATGGGCGGCATGTTCGCCGGCACCGATGAAGCTCCGGGCGAGACCATCCTCTACCAGGGCCGCACCTACAAGAGCTACCGTGGCATGGGCAGCATGGGCGCCATGCAGAAGGGCAGCGCTGACCGCTACTTCCAGGAAGACGGGGGCAACAACCCGAATACCGCCAAGCTGGTGCCCGAGGGCATCGAAGGACAGGTGCCCTACAAAGGCTCGGTGGTCGGCATCGTCTTCCAGATGGCCGGCGGCCTGCGCGCCTCGATGCACTACTGCGGCTGCGCCAGCATTGACGACATGCAGCAGCGCGCCGAGTTCGTCGAGATCAGCTCCGCCGCCATGCGCGAGAGCCATGTGCACGACGTGCAGATCACCAAGGAAGCGCCGAACTACCGGCTGGAATGACCAGCCCCGTGAATCCTCCTGATCTGAAGTCCGCCACGGTGGCGGATACGGATGCGGATGCGGTTGCAGTTGCAGCTGCTGCTGCTGCTGCTGCTGCTGCTGCTGCCGGCCGCCCGGCGGCCATGCGCTTCATCATGCTGGTGGTGCTGATCGACATGATGGCCATCGGCATCATCGTGCCCGTGTTGCCGCTGATGGTGGGCCAGTTCACCAGCAACCCCGCGCACCAGGCCTACTGGTACGGCGTGGTGACGTTCTCATTCGCGCTTTCCAGCTTCTTCGGCGCTCCGGTGCTCGGCGCGCTGTCCGATCGTTTCGGCCGCCGGCCCATCTTGCTGCTGGGTTTCTGCGGGCTGGCGCTGAACTTCTTCATCACCGCGGCGGCGTCGGCGATGTGGATGTTGATCGCATCGCGTGTCCTCGGTGGCGCCATGCAGGCCAACGCCGCGGTGGCCAACGCCTATGTGGCCGACATCACGCCGCCCGAACAGCGCGCGCGCCGCTTCGGCCTGCTCGGCGCGATGTTCGGCATCGGGTTCATCTTGGGCCCCGTGCTGGGCGGCCTCCTGGGTGGCATCGACCTGAAGCTGCCGTTCATCGTGGCGGGCGTGCTGGCGTTGCTGAACCTGACCTATGGCTACTTCGTGCTGCCCGAGTCGCTTCCGGCGGAGCGCAGGCGCGCGCTGAAGTGGCAGCAGGCCAACCCGGTGGCGTCGTTGCGGCAACTCGCCGGGCTGAAAGGCGTGGGCCTGCTGCTCGGCGTGATGGCCTGTGTCGGGCTCGCGCAGTTCACGCTTTACACCATCTGGGTGCTTTACACCACCTTCAAGTTCGGCTGGGGGCCGACGGAAAACGGCTGGTCGCTGTTTGCCGTCGGCCTCGTCTCCGCGGTGGTGCAGGGCGGCCTGATGGGCCGGCTGCTGAAGCACTTCACGCCGCAGCGGCTGGCGGTGTGGGGCCTGCTGTCGTCGACCGTCGCCTACGTTGGCTGGGGCCTCGTCACCGAGGGCTGGATGATGTACGTGGTGATCTTCGGCAACTTGCTCGGCGCCACCGTGGCGGCCACCATGCAGAGCCTGATCTCCAGCGCAGCGGCGTCCACCGAACAGGGTCGCACGATGGGCTCGGTGAGTTCGCTGAACAGCCTGATGGCCGTCATCGCGCCGGCCTTCGGCGCGCCGCTGCTGGCGTTGGTGTCGCACTTTCCGGCCGGTGACTGGCGCATCGGCCTGCCGATGTACTTTTGCGCCGCGCTGCAGGCGCTGGCGCTGGCTCTGGCTTTCACGCATTTCCGCAACGAGCGTCGGGCCCGCCGGGCGGGCGCCGGCTCCGACACGGCCACGGCCGCCTGACCATGCACGACAAGATCCTGATCCTCGACTTCGGCTCGCAGGTCACCCAGCTGATCGCACGCCGCGTGCGCGAGGCGCATGTCTACTGCGAGATCTACCCGAACGACGTCAGCGACGCCTTCGTGCGCGAGTTCGCGCCTAGCGGGATCATCCTGTCCGGCAGCCACGCCAGCACCTACGAAGACCAGGAGCTGCGCGCGCCGCAGACGGTGTGGGAGCTCGGCGTACCGGTGCTCGGCATCTGCTACGGCATGTTCACGATGACGGTGCAGCAGGGCGGGCAGGTCGAGGCCAGCAGCCACCGCGAGTTCGGTTACGCCGAGGTGCGCGCGCACGGCCACACAAAGCTGATCGAAGGCATCGAGGACTTCAGCACGCCCGAAGGGCACGGCATGCTGAAAGTGTGGATGAGCCACGGCGACAAGGTCACGGCGCTGCCGCCCGGCTTCAAGCTGATGGCCAGCACACCGAGCTGCCCCATCGCCGGCATCGCCGACGAGGCGCGCGGCTACTACGGCGTGCAGTTCCACCCCGAAGTCACGCACACTGTGCAGGGCCGCGCCCTGCTCGAACGGTTCGTGCTGGGCATCTGCGGCGCCCGCCCCGACTGGGTGATGCGCGACCATGTGGCCGAGGCGGTGGCGCTGATCCGCAGGCAGGTGGGCGACGAGGAGGTCATCCTCGGCCTGAGCGGCGGCGTCGATTCCAGCGTGGCCGCGGCGCTGATCCACCGCGCCATCGGCGACCAGCTCACCTGCGTCTTCGTCGACCATGGCCTGCTGCGCCTGAACGAGGGCGACATGGTGATGGACATGTTCGTCGGCAAGCTGCACGCCCGCGTGATCCGGGTCGACGCAAGCGAACTGTTCCTCGGCAAGCTGGCCGGCGTGACCGACCCCGAGGCCAAGCGCAAGATCATCGGCAGCGAGTTCGTCACCGTCTTCAAGCAAGAGGCGGCCAGGCTCACGCAGGCCGGCGCCAAGGGTGCGAAGTGGCTGGCTCAGGGCACGATCTACCCGGATGTCATCGAAAGCGGCGGCGCGAAGACAGCATCAGGCAAGAAGAAGGCCACCACCATCAAGAGCCACCATAACGTGGGTGGCCTGCCAGCGGAACTGGGCCTGAAGCTGCTGGAGCCGCTGCGCGATCTGTTCAAGGACGAAGTGCGCGAGCTCGGCGTGGCGCTCGGCCTGCCACCCGAAATGGTTTACCGCCACCCTTTCCCCGGCCCCGGCCTGGGCGTGCGCATCCTGGGCGAGGTGAAGCCGGAATTCGCCGATCTGTTGCGCCGCGCCGACGCGATCTTCATCGAGGAACTGCGCGCCTTCAAGGACGAGGCCAGCGGCAGGAACTGGTACGAACTCACCAGCCAGGCCTTCGCTGTCTTCCTGCCTGTCAGGAGCGTGGGCGTGATGGGCGACGGCCGCACCTACGAGCACGTCGTGGCGCTGCGCGCCGTGGTCACCAGCGACTTCATGACCGCCGACTGGGCCGAACTGCCGTATGCGCTGCTCAAGCGCGTCTCTGGCCGCATCATCAACGAAGTGCGCGGAATCAACCGTGTCACCTATGACGTGAGCAGCAAGCCGCCGGCCACGATCGAGTGGGAATGACTTATCTTCGTCCCAGGTCGTGCCATGCAGTCCGGATTTCCTCGAAAATCCAGTCCTGACAGAGAGTTAGCGTCTCATCTGGTCTCAAGTCGCCACAACAAAG
>Ga0163144_10014338_pt1 | contig 16468 bp, 16 predicted proteins | sample OliLak19BULKMAT1_FD_123175 | JGI IMG/M metagenome (GOLD analysis project Ga0163144, IMG submission 123175) | Freshwater microbial mat bacterial communities from Lake Vanda, McMurdo Dry Valleys, Antarctica - Oligotrophic Lake LV.19.BULKMAT1 | ecosystem: Environmental > Aquatic > Freshwater >... | reverse complement strand
GCCTCTGCCTCTGCCTCTGCCTCTGCCTCCGAAACCCGCCTGCGTCCGTGCCCTCTGTGCCTTCGTGGTGACTGCCCTCTCCCGATACACCGCAAAGGCCCGGCCTCGCCATCCCAAGTCCGCGAGGCCCTGGAAGATCACGACGCCTTTATCCTTCCCTCCCGCTTCGAGGGCCTCAGCGTCTCCATGCTCGAAGCCCTCGCGGCTGGCTGCGTCCCCCTGGTCGCCCGCGTCGAGTCCGGCGCGCTGCAAGCCATCACCCCCGGCGTCACCGGCCTGATCGCTGACGTGGCCCCCGAAGCCGACGAACACGCCGTCGGCGTCGCGCTGGCAAACGAGGTCGCGCGGTTCCTCGCGTCCGATGCCGCGGCCATGTCGCGGGCCGCGTGGGCGTCGGCCCGCGAAGGGTACCGCCTCGAAGAACACGCCGGCGTCGTGGCGACCCTGCTCGATCGCGCCGCCGGCCAGCCTCCCGCCGCGTGGCCCGCCGATCGGCCCGTCTGGTTCTCCGACCTTGGCGGCTCGATCCCGCTGGACGCCCCGCAACGGCTCGCCCGCGTTCTCGAACGGCTCACCGGTCGGCGCATCATCGTCCACGCCACGGGCCTGCACACACGAACCCTGCTGCCCCAACTGCTGGCTGGCCCGGCCACCATCGTCGGTTTCACCGATGACGACCGCCAGACGCACGGCCAGACGCTGGCCAACCTCCCCATCCTCGCCCCGGAGTCAGCCTCCACACGTTCACCCACAGACGTGCTCATCAGCACGTCACTGCATGAGGGAGCCGTGTGGGCGCGGCGCGGGGTCTACGAGCGACAAGGGCTTGCCGTGCATCGGCTCTACGCCTGAGTACACGCCGGACCCGTGCCACCAGCCGCGGCCCTGACCGGCTGGTGCCTCCGAACGAGGCGGGGTGCCCACCCCCCCGCACGATCTACCCCTTGCGCCCCGGCGCGCCCGAACGCCCATGCGGGGGCGTGCGCACCCCACCTGGTTCTCACGCCTGATCGCTTCCGGAGAACCGCGGCAGGATGGCGGGATGCCCCTACTTCTTCGCCTTCACCGCCACCTCGCCCATGTCCGCGCAGGTCGCGCACCACGTCTCGGGCACCAGCAGGTTCAGCCTCATCGCCTGCGGCTGCGGGATAGCCGCCAGCGGCCTGGTGAAGTCGCTCTCAAACCGCGGCTCGAACACGCCGTACTCCGTGTTGAACTGCGTGTGGGCATACTCGCCCTCGAGCAGCCCGTCGATCTGCGCGATGCGCGACTCCGGATGCGGGTGGGTCGAGAAGAACTCGGGCGCCTCGTTGCCCGCGGAGGCCTCGGCCAGGATGTCCATGACCTGCCGCATGCCGATCGGGTTGTAGCCCACCCGCGTCATGTACTCGATGCCAAGCCGGTCGCTCTCGAGTTCCTGCCCGCGCCCATACTTGAGCATGAACACGCCCGAGGTGCTCGACACCAGCAGGGGCACGCCCGCCTGGATCAGCTCGCTGTCACTGCCGCTGGCCGCCGCCGCCGCCCCGATGACCACGCCCTGGGCAATGATGCTCGCGGAGATCTTCTGGTTGCCGTGCCGGGCCGTGACGTGCCCGATCTCGTGCCCCACCACGCCGGCGAGCTGGGCCTCATTGGTCATCCGCTCGATCAGGGCCCGGCTGACAAACACCTTGCCGCCAGGGAGCGCGAAGGCGTTGATCACCGGCGAGTTGAGCAGCGTGAACTCCCAGGGCATGTCGCGGAAGTCGGGCTCGAGCGTGTCGGTCATGCTGCGACCGACGCGATCCAGCGAGTTGTGCAGCCCGCCCTGGGTGAGGGCGCCCCCGTACTCCTGGGTCAGTTGCGGGGCCGCCTCCGACCCCAGCGCGACCTCCTCCTGCAGCGAGAGCAGCGTGACGCCGCACCCCCCCTGCACGAGGGCCAGACCGGCACAGCCAACCGACGCGAGCAACGCCTTGATGCGCATGGAAATCCCTCCAGAGAACGGGGCGTGGCGGCACGCAGCCCGCCGACGATCCGACCGGTCGATTGTTCGCTCATACCATCGGGCGTGCAAGAGACCGCTCCCCCCCAGCCTACCGCGCCCGCCTGGACCGCGCGCGAGCTGGGCGCCCCCCATGCCCAGGCCGACAAACCCGCCCGCGTCCGCTCCATGATCGCGGCCATCGCGCCGTCGTACGACCTGAACAACCGCGTTCATTCGCTGTGGCGCGACCAGGCTTGGCGCCGGGCCGCCGTCAAGGCCGCGGACGTTCAGGCTGGCCAGGACGTGCTGGACGTTGCCTGTGGCACCGGCGACCTGACCCAGGCGCTCGCGCGCCGGACCCAGGCCGCCACCGTCACCGGGCTCGACTTCACGCGTGGGATGCTCGACATCGCCGAGATCAAACGGGGCCGAGACGCCGCGTTGGCCCGCATCCGCTACATCGAGGGCGACGCGATGGCGCTGCCGTTGCCCGATGCCTCATTCGACGCCCTGACCATCGCCTTCGGCATCCGCAACGTCCAGGACCCGGCCCGCGCCCTGGCGGAGTTTTGCCGCGTCCTCCGCCCCGGCGGTCGCCTGGTCATCCTCGAGTTCCACCGCCCGCGCAACCCGATCGTCCGCTGGTTCAACAACGTGTACGCGGGTCACATCATGCCGTGGACCGCCACCCTGCTCGCCCGCGACCGCTCCGGGGCGTACCGCTATCTCCCCAAGTCCGTCGGATCATTCATGGACGCCGAGCAGTTGCGAGCCCAGGCCCAGCGAACCGGTTTCCATGACGCGACCGTCCGCCCCCTGACCATGGGCATCTGCTGGCTGCATCGGGCGATCAAGCCCGCGTGACCCCTCTCGCCGGACACACCCAAGCGCTGGGGACGGTGGGCCTGAGGCCCCGCGAAGGTCCGGCGTCCATCCCCGCGTGCTTCCCGCCCACCGCTCCCGCCCACTCGCGCTATCGTCTCCCCATGGGCGGCCTGCACACCATCGACCCCAACGGACTGGTCATCATCGGCGGCGGCGGGCACGGGCTGGTCGTCGGTGAGGCCGCCGCGCTGGCCGCCATCGCCCTGGCCGGCGTCATGGACGACCGGGCCGACCCGCCAGCCGCGTGCCGGGGCGACCACTCGATGCCCTGGCTTGGCCCGATCCGGGCCGCCGAGCGACCGTGGATCCTCGGCATCGGCGACGTGGTGGCGCGCCGAGTCGTTCTCTCCCGCTTCAAAGAAATCGCCGATCGGGCCGCCACCGTGATCCACCCCCGCGCCATCGTCTCGCCGTCGGCTCTCCTGGGCAAGGGGGTGTACGTGGGTCCGGGCGCGATCCTGCACAGCCGGGCACGCATCGGCGACCACTGCATCATCAACTCGGGCTCCATCGTCGAGCACGACTGCGACATCGGCGAGAACTCGCACATCGCTCCCGGCACCGTGCTGGGCGGGGCGGCCCGGGTCGGGTACGACACGCTGATTGGCCTGGGCTCCAGCGTGCTGCCGGGCGTCTGGATCGGCGACCGCTGCGTGGTCGGGGCCGGGGCGTTGGTGCTCCACAACGTGGCCGACGGCTCGGTGGTCGTGGGGATGCCCGCGAAGGTCTTGGCGCCGAAGGCGCGTGCATGACCGCGCTCGTGATCGACTCGACTGCCGAATCCACGCCCGGGCCGGTGTGGGACTCGGAGTTTACACCCGGGCAGACCTGCGTGACGCTGCCCTGACGCGAACTCCCATTCGGCGGCGTGACCCTGCGGCGTGCCCCTCTGCCACGTCGTGTCTTCGTCGCTCCGTGCCATCCACAACGCACCAAGCCCCGGCGATGGGCGCCGGGGCCTGGCATGGAACCTGTGAGATGCAAATCGGCCTCAGGGGGCGGTGGTCCCCTGGATCCGCGATTGTCGTTGACGGCACTCCATGCCGCCCGCCGGCGTCGGCCTCATCGCCGACCGCCGGGCTCCAGCCTCAACTCCGATCCTGTTTCGTCCTGACGACCATCGCTTCGACCGCCAGGTCGAGCCGCTCGTCGGTGTCGTAGGTCTCGGCCGCGATCTCGCGCTTGACGCGCTCGACCAGGTCGCGCCGGACGCCCTCGACCCGAGGACCGGCCTCGCGGGCTTCGCGCGAGACCTCCACGCGGTCGGCGTCTCGTCGCACCGCCGCCACTTCCACGGGGCGGATGGTCCGAGCGCTCGGCTCGCTGCGTCCAACCGCTGCCGTCCCAAGCCCGTTCAATGCAGACACGTCGCTCATGCTGATCGCCGCTCCTTCCTTGGTGTGCTCCTATGGTGTACGCCTTGCGCGTTGGACTCACCCCGGGTTGTCCGGGCCTCGCCGCCTTGCAAATCGACGGGTGAAAAACTCAAGTTTTCGAGGCTCTCGGCACCAGGTTCGCCGGTCAGTTCTCGCGAACCGACCCACCCTTCATGCACGAAGATATCGGAGCGACCCGCTTGACCTCTGCAATACAGAGCAAACTATCCGAAATAAAGCGAACTTGATGCCCCGCATGAAGTTATCATAATAACTCAGCGACGGACGCAGAGAAAATCCGTCGCCCGACCATCCCCTTCCGGAGACCGATATCTGGATTGTGTCAGGATGCCCACAAACTCCCACCCAGCGAGGCCGCCGCGTGCCCGGTTATCCACAAACTCCCCAGTTCTTCGGGTTTCGCGCGGGCAAGTTCTGCGCTCGGCTCGTGGCCTGCGCCTGTGTGCTGACCGGGCTGGGGGGGCTCGCCGCCTGCGAGAGCGGCGGCCAGTCGCAGGCCGATCGCGAGCGGACCCGGTCTGAAGGGGAAACGCTCTTCGGCTCCGACGCCCTTGGTGGCGCCGACGGCGCGACGCCGGCCGCCCCGTGGGCGACCTGGAGCATCGTGCTGGGGGTGTACGAGCCGGCCGCCCGGGCTCGCGCTCAGGAGAGCCTCGACTGGATCCGCTCCGTCGGAGGCCTGACCGAGGCCCGCCTCGAGCGGCGCGGCACGGGGCTGGTGGTCGCGTATGGCGTGTATGACGGGGCGGATGACCCGAAGGCCCAGTCCGACCTGGCCCGCCTGCGGGGCACGGTGGTCGACGGCACCCGCCCGTACGCCGGGGCGATGCTGGCTCCGCCGATTCTGGAGCCCACGACAACCGGGCGAAACTCGGAGTGGGACCTCGCGGGCGTCAGCACGTCGCACGGGCCTGATGCGCTGTACACGCTGCAGATCGGGATTTATGGGCGGGCCGACGGGCGGGCGGCGTCGGCCCAGGATCTGGCCGAGTTCCGCGCCAGCGCGGAGCGGGCGGTCGCCGAGATGCGTGCGCGAGGCGAAGAGGCGTTCTACTACCACGGGCGGGAGCGCTCGACGGTCACGGTCGGGGTGTTTGGGCAGGTCGACTTTGATCCGATCGGCATGCCGGGCTTCCAGAGCCCCGCGTTGCGGCGGGCGTGGGAGGCGTACCCGCACAACCTGTTCAACGGTCAGGCGATCCGTGAGACGGTGCCAGGGGTGGCGGAATCGCGCCTGCAGCCCAGCCGGATGGTGGAGATTCCGGAGTAGGGCGAGTGGGGCGTGAGGTGGGCGGAAGCTGCGCAACGCCACCAGCACGCCGTCGGCTTCTCCATCTGTTGGTGTGTTCGTTTCTGCGTCGCTTCAAAAAAAAAGAGAGGGCGAACCCGAAGGCCCGCCCCCTGGGTGAGGTGGACGAGAGGAGGCCGACCTGTCGGTCGGCGTGCGGGCAGGGCCCGCGTTGCGGTCTTAGCAGCCGGCGGCGAACTGGCTCAGGAAGTAGAAGAAGTCGTCGTTGTTGAGGACGCCGTTCGGGACGCCGTAGCCGGGGGAGCCCGGGATGGCGGTCGTGGTCAGGTCGGCGACGGCGAGGTTGCCGGCGGCGAACTGGCTCAGGAAGTAGAAGAAGTCGTCGTTGTTGACGATGCCGTTCGGGACGCCGTAGCCGGGCGAGCCCGGGATGGCGGTGGTGGTCAGGTCGGGAATGCAGTTGACGACCTTGGTCAGGGACATGTCGTCATAGAAGACGGAGGTGGAGTTGGAGGCGTAAAGGTCGAAGCACTGGAACTGGATGGGGTCGGCCAGACGGATGCCGTAGATGCCGTTGGAGACGACGGCACCGTTGTAGCGGGCCTCCATGGTGTTGGCGCCCAGGTCAAAGTCGACTTCGATCTTGGACCACGCATTGGTGACGTACATCTGGGGCGAGAAGGTGCGGCCCACGAGCACGTCGTCGAAGTCGTGGATCTGGCCGGTGATGGAGTTGAACTCGAGCTGGACGCTCCAGCCGTAGGGGCCGAAGTCGACGTAGGTGTTCTGCATGAGGAAGTAGGTGGTGCCAGCCCAGCCGGCGGGGATGAAGACCCAGGCGTCGACCTGCCACTTGCCGGTGGTGATGGGCGGGTTCCAGACGCGGATGGCATCGGCGGTTGCGCCGATCTCGAAGGACTTGGGCGCGCTGCGGGCCTGAGCGGTGGTCACGGTGCCGGCGGCCGAGGCCACGTTGTCCCAGCCCCTCCACCCGCCCGGCCCATTGAGGGTGCCGACAGGGTAGCTGTCGAAGTTATCGGACCAGTTCTGAGCGCAGGCCATGGCCGGCGCGAGCGCCACGAGCGCAAGCGAGAGAAGTCCAGTCTTCATGTCGAACCCCTAAAGGTTGCGTCTCCGCGAGGCCGCGAACGGCGGCCACCAGGGCGTACCCCCCAGGCACGTCCCCTCCGAAGCGCAACAACCCCAGGACCATGCTACAGAAAGTTGGGTCTGCGTCAACGCCATTTTGGGAAGGTACGAGAATGTGCGTGAGATTCCGGGAGGGCTTTGTACGCAGTTGCGCGCCCGCTGGCCGCGACCGAGGGTCCGCAATCGCGGGGTTCCACCGCAGCGCGTGACCATCGGCAGAGGCCCCCAGACCCGGTGCCACGCTGGTTTCGAGCGTGAAGGCGCGGCGTTGTCGACGATCCCAGATGCGCCGTTCCGCGATGGCGGCGGCGTTCAACGCCACCTCCGGGAACTCGATCGCGAGCAGGGCGACGCCCTCTCGACGCACGAGAGCCCAGGCAAGACGGGATTCCTGCTCGCCGCGAACCTTTCCGTCGGCGTCGCGGAGGCGGACAACGAACCGGAAGCGGTGGCCGAGGCGGTCCGGCTCGCGAGTGCGTTGGAAGGGCGGCACGCCAGCACGATGGTCGCTGGAGCGCGGAATGGCAAGTCGGGGGCGAGCGTGGGCTTGCGAATCACGGCGGCGGCGAGGGGTGGGTGGGCCAGGTCAGGCGTCGCCCGGATTGGTCGGGTGCGAAGGGCGGCAGGTGGGGTGCCCGAAACAGGACCGGCGCACGGGCCTGGCGGTCCCAGATCGCCAGATCGGCGGTGGTGTCGGGAGTCATGACCGAGGACGGCACGAGGAGCACGACGAGGGCGCGGCCCTCATCGCGGATCGGCACCGGGCGGAGGCGGGTTCTTGACTCGTGAACGACCAATCCTTGGGGCGTGCGGACGCGGAGGGAGAAGGTGAAGCGATCCAGGTGGCCCGCGCCGCCGTTCTGGCCCAGATCGCCGCTGACGAGCAGGAGCAGGGCCATGTGGTCGCTGACCATGGTGGGCGACCAACGGATCGTGCGGAGGGTCGGGGCGGCAGCGGGCGGATGGGGCGGGAGCGGTGCGGGGTTGGCGTCGTGCGCGGCAGGCTCACGTGCGGTGCCCGCGGGTGGGGAGGCGGCCACGAGCCGCACGTCGAGGTTGGCTTCCAGCCCACTTCGACCCGTGGGGCTGCGGAAGATGAGGGTGCGGTCCTCGATGGTGCCAGCGACGTCGGGCAGACCGAACCGGTCGATGGCGTCGAGGCAGGCGTCGATCTCGGATTTGTCCCAGGCCTCGGCGTAGACGGCGTCGGCGGGGTCGAGGGCGTGGGGCATCTCGATGCGGGCGTAGAGGAAGGGCAGGGCGATGGAGGCGGCCCGCCAGGGCATCATGTTGGCGCCGTCGTACATGTACACCCGCGCCACGCCGGAGTGCTGGAGTGCGTCGCCGAGGTTGACCACACGGGCGTTGGACTCGACGCGCGACTTGACCCGATGGCGGGTCGCCGGATCGAGGGGCGCGAGTTGGTTGAGCACGTCGGCGCGCCGGGCCTGGGCGGCGAACACGGCGAGGAAGAGGGCCGAGACGGTCCAGGCGCGAAGGCGGATCCACACGGGGAGCGGGCCGGTGAGGCCTCGGGTGCAGGTGCGGGCCGAGTCGATGACCCACCCGCTGAGGGTGCCCAGGAGCAGGGCGAGGCCCGGCATGAGCAGCAGCACGATGAACCTGTGGGGCTGTGTGTGCTGGGTCATGACGAGGAACCAGGTGAGGCCTCCGGCGAGCAGGAGGAGGCCGCCAGCCAGGCCACGCGCAATGGGGCTGGCGGGGGGGAGGTCCCAGAAGAGGAGTCGGGCGGGCTTTGCGGAGGCAGTGCCGGCGAGGGGAGGGAGGGTGACGAAGGCCGGGTCAATGAGTGACAGGGGCAGGCGCTCGGGTGGGCGTCGGCGGACGCGGCGGTGGAGAATGAGCGTGAGGAGCAGGATCCCGACGCCAGCGACCACCCACGGGTTGAGCGCGGGATACACGAACTCCTGATTCCAGGCGACGCTGCCGGGGGTGCGCCCGGCGACGGGCCAATCCAGGCGGGCGAGCCAGGAGAGGAGCAGTTCGGGGAGGTCGACGCCCGCGCGGCCGCCGGAGGATCGGCTCGAGGCTCTGGACCTGAACTTGGCCAGGGCGGCGTCCCAGCCGCCCAGAACCTGGGCGTTGTGGAGGACGCGCAGGGCCATCATGGGGACGGGGAGGGGGCCGACCAGCGCGGCGCCCAGGACGACGGGCCAGCGGAAGTGGAAGGCGGCCCGCACGCCGACGAAGAGCGCGAAGAAGAACATGTGCTCGAGATTGGTCCAGCAGTCTGCGGCGAAGAGCAGGGCGGTGAGGGCGAGCCACGCCCAACGGCGCGGGGCGAGGCCATCTTCGAATGCGAGCCAGGCCCGCATCGCGCCCAGCAGGAGCATGGGGCTGTAGGCCATGTGGTGCAGGGCGGCGGAGTAGGAGAGAAACGCCGGGGAGAGGATGTAGAAAAGGCCCGCGAGCGCGCCGATGGCCTGGCTTCGGGCCAGGCGGGAGCAGACGAGGAACAGGAGCAGGCCCGACGCCAGTCCACAGGTCTGGGCGAAGAGGCGGGCCGAGAGGATGGGGTCCAGGCCGATCGCTTGCCCTGCGCTCCAGGCTGCGTAGGAGAACCAGTACGGGCCAGGGGGATAGGACAGGTACAGGGCCTTGGTATCGTCAGGTGGCGCGGCGAGTTGGATGCGGGGGAGGCCCCATGTGGCGGTGAAGCCGACCTGGTCGTAGCCCCGGCAACCGTTGATGACGTTGGCGTCGCTCCAGAACTCACCGGAGGTTGGGCCTGGAAACTGCGCTCGGGCGGCGTACAGGGCGACGGCGAGTGCGGCCAGCGTCAGGAAGAACAGGAGCGTGAGCGCTCCCGATCCGGGCGGGCGCGCCTGCGTGACGACGGCGGGGATGGGGTTGATGGTTGGGGCGGGCATCGCGTAGGCGGGCGTCGGGCGACGTACGATCGTGCCACTTCGGAGGGTCGGCACGCCGGGGGCATCGTAACCCGTGCCCGCATGGACGGTCAGCAGGGCGCGACCCGTGGGATTTCCGGACCAGGACTGCACTGCTGAGCATGGACGCCGCCAATCCGCCTGTTGAATCCGTGCGTCGGGCGAACGCGGCCGTGGCGCGCGTGGCCGCGGTGGTGGTGACGTGGAACCGCAAGGCGGAGATGGAGAGATGCCTGCGCGCGATCGCGGGGCAGACGTATCCGGCCAGCCGCCTGGATGTGGTCGTGGTGGACAACGCCTCGACCGACGGCACCGCGGAGCACGTCCTGAGCGTGTGGCGACCCGAGCGGGCGATGCAGAACACGGCGACGAGTTCGGACCGGCCGGGCTTTGCGCTGGGCAAGGGCACGACGGGGGGCAACGCGGGCGGGTGGCGGTCTCTGGTGCTGGTGCGCAACCAGAACAACCTGGGCGGGTGCGGCGGGTTCAACACCGGGTTCCTGATCGTCGAGCGGATGATCGCGGCCCATCGTGCCGAGAGCATGGTGCCCGAGGACCCGCGCCTGGCGCGGGCCGAGCCGTTGGAGTTCGTGTGGCTGATCGATGACGATGCGGAGCCGGCGGCCGACTGCCTGGAGAAGTTGGTGGCGGCGGCGCAGACGGACCCGACCATCGGGATCGTGGGCTCTCGGATGGTTGATCCTACGGACCGGACGACGACGCTGGAGTCGACGGTGTTCTTCAATCGATCGACGGGGATGTTCGGGGCGCCCGAGGCGGGACACCCACGGCATGCCGAGCATCAGGCGTGGCGGGCGGAGGTGGGATCGGCCAAGGGGGCGGGGAACGTGGCGCGGGCCGGGGGAGCACCGATCGCTCAGCGCAGCGATCGGCGGCGCGAGGGCGAGGGGGTCGGGCTTTCCAGCCCGACGTTTGCCGGCCTGCGAGACGTGGACTGCGTCGCCGCGTGCTCGATGCTCGCGCGATGGGGGCAGGCGCGAGAGGTCGGGTACTGGGATGCGCGGTTCTTCATCGCGGGCGACGACGCGGACTGGTGCCTGCGGTTCCAGCAGGCGGGGCAGCGCGTGGTGTGCTGCCTGGACGCGGTGGTGTATCACCTGCCGTGGGTCCGCAAGCAGACGGTGATGCAGGACTACTACCGCCGGCGCAACCTGCTGTGGACGTGGCAGCGTGTGCTGCCGGAGGCGGACCTGAGGCGGCTGGCCAAGGGTCGAGTGCGGCTGATCCTGAAGCAGGCGTGGGCGGCGTGCTGGGCGGGGCGGGGGCTGGATGCCGAGATTCTGCGCCGCACGGCACTCGATGCGGCCACGGGGCGGGGCGGGCGTCTGGACCTGTCGCATCGGAAGGATGCGGCGTGGCGCGACCTGGGTGAGGTTCTGGGCGAGGTGGTGGGCGCGGCGGGGAGCCGGGCCCGGATCGCGGTGGTGTGCCCCAGCCCGCGTGTGGTGCGCAAGGCTCTGCGGGTGCGGGCGAGACTGCGGCGCGAGGGAAGAGGGCCGGCAGAGTGGATCCTGGTGACACCCAATGGCACGGTGTCGGAGCGCTTGGCGGCGCGGCTTGGGCGGGAGACCGACGTGCGGGTGCTGACGTATGCCGGGCGTCTGCGGTTGAAGATCAGGCGGCAGATGGGGCTGGTTTTCAAGCCGCCCGCGGCGTGGATGGTGATCGATGGGCGCACGGACGTGCCGCTCGTGCGGCCCGGACGGGTGGTGCATGTGGAGACGCGAGGGGAAAAGGCGCGACTGGAACGGATCGTGCCGGGGGCGAGGCTGGCGTTCGCGGGCAAGTGGGTGTGGACGTGGGCGCGGTGCCGCGCGTACCTGATGAGACTGAAGCCCCGGAAGTTCGGGGGCAAGTTCGGGACGGCACCGGCGGCCAAAGAGCCTGCGCATCGTTGAGACAAGCGGGGCTTGGCGCCTGGCGAGTACGATCGCAGCGGCTGGATCGAAGCCCTCCCCCACCGTCGGGTTGCTTGCCAGGAGCCACCATGCCTCGCGCCACGACCACGCCCGGTTCAACGTACATCCACGGCAGCGAGCCGCGCGAGCAATCGCGGCTTTCTCGGCTGAACGAGATCCTCAACGTCATGTGCGTCCGCGAGATGTCGATCGCACCCGGTTCGCGGATTCTGGACGTGGGCAGCGGGCTGGGGCAGCTGACGCGCGACATGGCGCGGATCGCTGGCACGCGGGCGGTGGGTGTCGAGCGCGAGGCCCGGCAGATTGAGGAGGGCGGGCGGCAGGCGCGGGCCGCGGGGGAGCAGGACCTGCTGGACATCCGGGCCGGAGACGTGGCGGCCCTGCCGCTGGGCGACGACGAGTGGGGCACGTTCGACCTCGTCCATGCCCGGTTCGTGCTCGAGCACGTGATCGACCCGCAGCGCGTGGTGGATCAGATGGCCAGGGCGGTGCGCCCCGGCGGGCGGGTGATCCTGAGCGACGACGATCACTCGCTGCTGCGCCTGCGCCCGGAGCCGGCGGGGGCGCGCGAGCTGTGGGAGGCGTACTGCCGTGCGTACGACCGGATCGGGTGCGACCCATACATCGGGACGCGGCTGACGGAGCTGCTGGTGCGGGCGGGGCTGCGGGCAAGGCGATCGGCGCTGCTGAACTTCGGGGCCGGGGCGGGCGAGGCACATTTTCCGGACATGGTTGAGAACTTCGTGGGGGTGGTGGAGACGGCGCGAGCGACGATCGTCGGCGGCGGGCTGATGGAGGCCGCGGCGTTCAAGGGGGCGTGCGCGGCGGTGCGTGCGTGGGGGACGAGGCCCGACGCGGCGATCTGGTACCCGCTGTGCTGGGCGGAGGGGGATCGGGCGCGGTAGGAACGGAGACCGCGACGCGAAGATGCGGGGACCTACAAGGCCAGTATTCTCCGAGTATGACCGGACGATCGTGGGTTCCCACGGGACGAGCCGCGACAAGGCCGAGAAGATTCTGCGCACGCGGAGATTCACGCCAAGTCGGAACAAAGGCGACTGGCTCGGACACGGTGTGTACTTCTGGGAGCACGCGCCAAGGCAGGCGCCGCGCTGGGCGGAGCAGCGATACGGGAAGGACAACGCGATCGTCGTCGCGTCGCTCATTCGACTCGGAAATTGCCTGGATCTTGTGGACCCAGAGAACGCGCTTGCCCTCCACCGGTACGACCTGGGGCTGCGAGAGGATGCGCTGGCGCGCGGGGAGGAACTGCCCGGAAACCACAATGCCCAGAAGAACCTCGATTGTCATGTGCCGCAGGCGTTCTATGCCCACATCGAGGCGCTGAAGGAACCGAGGATCGATTCCTCCCGCGGCGTATATGTGCCCACCGAGGGCAAAGCCGCTTCGGATTCCGACGCACCGGAGTCGAGTTCCCCTGTACGGGGCCGACGGCTGTGGACGCGAAGCTGGTGAATGTTCGACACCCATATCCAAGTGTGCATCAGGCCCGAGTCCGCTTGCGCGTGCATCATCGGAACTTGGCCTCTTCTGTTCGCGTAGTGTCGTGAGGAGTGGCCCCATGGTGAAGAAGGAGCCAGGACTGCACAACGCGAAGAAGAGCCTGAAGGCGATTACCGAGATGGGGCGGGATGCCCGCATCAAGGTTCTCAAGAAAGCCGGTTTGTGGCCGCCCTCGGTCAAGAAAACGGTGAAGAGGGCGAAGAAGGCGCCGAGTTCGGGCAACAGCCCGGTCCGCTCGGCGCGGGCGTAGAGGTGGTGGAGGTGCTGGGGCCGAGGTTGACCAACCGGAGACAGAGGCTCGATCCGAGCCGCCACCGTATGGTCGCAAGGGCGGTGTAGAGTGCGGCCACATGTCTTCGCTCCGCCCGACCATCCGTGACGACGACGGTAAGCCGCTGGGGCTGGCGTTTACCAATCCGTTCGAGCAGCTGGGGCGACCGACCGAGCGCGGGCGACGAATGCGCGAAGCTGGTCAGCGACTGCAACACCTGCCGACGCGGCGCGAGTGGGGGCGGATGGCGCTGAACATGGCGCCGGGGTTTCCGGTGATGTTGGCGGGCGCGCTGGCCCCGGCACCTTTGCCGCGCCTCGGCATCCCGTTCTGGGCGATGTTCCTCGTCGCGATTCCGCTGGGGACGATCCCGGCGGCCGTGAGCGTGCTGACGATGCGGCTGGCGATGCGCGAGAGATGATCGCGTGGGTGTATCTCGAGGCCGGGTACTGCCCGTCGTGCGGGTATGACCTCTGGGCGGCGGAGTGCGACGAGCACGGGCGGCGGCGGTGCCCGGAGTGCGGCGGGGTGTGGACGCTGACGGCAACGTGAAGGCCCGTCGCTCGCGCGCCGCCGATGCTTCGCGGGCTCACGCAGGCGGCTCTGTTCGGGCCGCCGCCAGCGCGGCCCTCACCAGGTTCCGCTCGTGCGCAACCACCACGATCCGGGTGAGCGAGAACGCCGAAGCGATCTGATCCAGCGTCGCCGGCGGGCCACCGTCCCAGCCGAAGCGGCGCAGAAGGAAGGAGCGACGTGGGTCGGGAAGCGATGCCGCCCCGAGGCGCACCCGCGGGTCGGGCTCGAACCACGCCTGCCAGGGCGCAACGCGCCCGGTCCAGTCCGCGAGCAATGCGCTGCCGGAGAGGCGCGGCGTGGCGCGGACCCGACCGGGCTCGCCCTGCGGGTGCTCGCGCACCCAGCGTGCGATCGCGCGATCCAGCGCCAGGCTGGCGGGCGCGGCCAGGCGGCCGGGAAGTTTGCCCGTGCCCGCCGTGCTGAACGGGTCGTACGAATCGACGGCGTCGGCGATGGCGGCGACGCCAAGACTCACGAGCGGCGCGAGGTCCGCCGCCCGCACCTCTTCCAGCGGGCGGGCCAGGCGAGATTGCATCGCCCGGAGCAGCAAGCCCTGCTGCGACCGGATCAACTCGACCTTGAGGCGCGCGGCCCATCGGAGCAGCGTCTCGGCCTCGTCGAGGCGCTCGGCCTCGGGGATCGAGTTCGACAGCCCCGCCGTGATCGACGCCACGCGGGAAAGAAGCAGGTGGTACGCCTGGGCGCGGAGGCGTTCCTCGACCCCCAGCGGCGCGGTGGATCGGCGGGCGACCTCGATCCACGCGAGGGCGTCGATCATCACGGGAGCGCCCAGTCCCGTCCTCGCCGGTTGGCTCGTGAGGATCTTGTCGACTTGTGCTTGTGACAACCAAGCGAGCGTCTGCGCGGCCGTGCCATTCTCGCGCCGCCCGGTGCCAAACGCGGAGCGCAGCAACCTCGCGCGCTGGTGGTTGATCGCCCGCACCACGGAGACTCGCGACCGTTTGGACCGCGTCGCCAGCAACCCGGGGTCGATCGCTCGTCTCCAGGCCCTCCACGCGAGGCGCTCGAACCTGGCATCGGGCGGTCCGGGCTCGGTAAAGATCCGTCCCGACGGGTTCTCGCGGTCGTGGCGTTGCAGAACCTGGCGCACGGCCTCGAGGCTGCGGTCGAACCGCGTCGCCAGTCGTCGGGCCGCCTCGTTGAGCGTGCAGTTGAAGGCGGCGCGGTACCGGGCCGCGCGCCGGATCATGCGGGCCTCATCGTCCGCGGAGATCCGCGAGAACCCGCGGGCCCGCTGCAGGGCCGGTTGCTGGGCGGCCTCGAACGCCGCGATGACGCCGGGCGCGAAGGCCAGGCGCACCCTGGCGTCGGGGCCGACGATCCGCCTCGCGCACAGCCCCCGCTTGCGGTAGCGGTCCAGCGTTTTGCGACTCAGATTCCAACGTTTGCCGAGGGCGTCGGGGTCCATCCAGCCCGCGGGCAGGTCGTCGGACGTGAGCCGGGCCGATTCGCTGAGGCGTTCGACGAACGCCGAGAGGTCCGAGAGCAAGGCCGAGCCGACGATGGTCGCGGGCGAGTCGATCTTGGGTTGATAGCCCGTGACCTGCTCAACGATCCAGGCCTCGTCATAGAAGGACTCGCCGTTGATGGCGGGGGCAAGAGCCTCGGCCCGTTCGATGTCGCGGAGCAGGGCTTCGCGGGGCGCGAAGCGCAGTTGCCGCGCGAGGTCTTCCAGGGCGGGCACCAGCATTCGTGCCAGAGGCGGCATGGGCGAGGGTACGGGGGCGTGGGTGGTGTGAGGGGTTGCGGGCCTTGGCCTGGCTTGGGGCCCAAGCCCATCTCCCCTCTTGCGGGAACGCCCGAGAATCAGGGCGGCGGGCCACCTCGCGATCGGGCCATCTCCGCGCGATACATCCGGCCCGCCCGTTCTAACCCTCGCATTGGCATGGGATTAGCACCAACCTATCACCCCGTGTTCGCCTCGTACGCCCTCCCCACCGATGCAGGGTCGGCGACGGATGTCGCCCGTCCCCGCGCGGTGCGCGGAACGCCGCGACGGTGTGTGGGAGGCAATCCGATGGTGCTCAGGATTGGCGAGTTACTCGTGCGTCGTGGCGTGCTCACGGCGGCCCAGCGGGACGAAGTGCTTGGCGAGCAGACCCGCAGCGGGCGGCCTTTCGGTGACCTGGCCGAGCGGCTGTTCGGCGTGTGCCCGCGGCAGGTCGAGCAGGCCTGGGCCGAGCAGTACTCTGCAATGGTCAGGCCCATCGACCCGCGGCGATCGGAGAGTGATCCGGACGCGCTGGCGATCGTGACGAGCCGACAGGCGTGGCAGTTCGCGATCCTGCCGCTGCGGTTCGCGGGCGGGGAGTTGATCGCGTGTACAACGCAGGCGCACCTGGCCCGCGCCCTGCGATTCGCGGCCTGGCGGGTGGCGACGCCGGTGCGGTTCGTGCTGGCGACGCCGGAACATCTGGGCGAGGCGCTGGAGGCGAGCTATCCGGTGAAAGGCATGAGGGCCCAGGACGTGCTGCACGAGGTGGGCAAGCACGCGGCGACGGTGGTTGGGGATGTGGATGAGTTTGATCTGGGGGAGGGGGAGTAGACAATCAGGTGGCCATCGCTCAATCCTGCTTAG
>Ga0163144_10014335_pt1 | contig 16470 bp, 15 predicted proteins | sample OliLak19BULKMAT1_FD_123175 | JGI IMG/M metagenome (GOLD analysis project Ga0163144, IMG submission 123175) | Freshwater microbial mat bacterial communities from Lake Vanda, McMurdo Dry Valleys, Antarctica - Oligotrophic Lake LV.19.BULKMAT1 | ecosystem: Environmental > Aquatic > Freshwater >... | reverse complement strand
TGGGGTTTCAGTTCTGGACGTGGGGCGGCCAGTGCTTTTTTCATTTCCCCAAGAATATGTAACCGGCCTGCCTTTGCCTGTTGGAGAGCCTTAGACAGTACTTCATACGATAACCCGTCCACCTTGATGTCCATCTGGCAGGCAGTAATTCCCTTCTCCGTTCCAGTCACTTTAAAGTCCATGTCTCCGAGGTGATCTTCATCCCCCAAAATATCGGAGAGCACGGCCCACCGACCCGTTTTGGGATCCGTAATCAAACCCATGGCAATGCCTGAGACGGGGGCTTTGATGTTGATTCCGGCATCCATCAAGGACAACGTACCGGCGCAAACCGTTGCCATGGAAGAAGAACCGTTCGATTCAAGAATATCGGAAACGATCCGAATCGTGTACGGATTTTCATCCCCGGAAGGAAGCATTCGCTTCAATGCCCGGTGGGCAAGGTTGCCGTGACCCACCTCCCGACGACCAGGGCCGCGATTAGGTTTCACCTCTCCGGTCGAAAAACCAGGAAAATTATAATGAAGGAGAAACTTGTTGTACCCCGATACCATCGCCTGGTCAATAATCTGCTCATCGAGTTTCGTCCCTAGCGTTGTCGTGGTCAGAGACTGGGTTTCCCCACGAGTGAATAAAGCCGAACCATGCGCGGAGGGGAGGTAATTTACTTCACAGGCAATGGGCCGGATTTGATCCAGTTGGCGCCCATCGAGGCGAGTTCGTTCATCCAGCACCAGATTCCGGGCGGCTTCCCGCTCGATATCATGAAAATACCAGCTTACCAACGTTAAGTCTACCGCATGATCGGCGGATAGCGAGTCAATGTACTCTTTCCGGATGGCCTTGAATCCATCTTTACGAACCGATTTGTTGGCATTGCCTCCACGCGCAACTTCGTAGATCCGCTGGTAGTACGTTTCGGTCAAGTGCTGACGAAGGGCTTCGTCGTGCGTTTCGTGGCTGTAGGTGCGCTTGACAGTTTTACCAACGGCCGCTTCCAGTTCCTTCTGAACGGCACACTGCACCTTAATTGCATCGTGTGCCGTCGTGAGAGCCGCCAGTACATCTTCTTCAGACACTTCGCTCATTTCCCCCTCCACCATCAGGATGTCATTCGCATTGGCTGCTACAATCAATTCCAGTTCAGCATTGACGAGTTTAGACGTAACGGGGTTAATTAGAAACTCGCCGTTAATTTTGGCCACTCGAACTTCAGAGATGGGTCCATTGAATGGGATATCCGAAACGGCCAGAGCAGCCGAAGCAGCTAACCCAGCCAACGCGTCAGGTAAAACCTCGGCATCCGCCGAAATCAGAAAAATATTGACTTGCGTGTCAGAGTGGTAATCATCAGGAAACGTTGGACGCAGGGCACGGTCAACGATTCGGCTAGTCAGGATTTCAAAATCGGATAACCGGCCTTCACGCCTTTGAAAACTACCCGGTATTTTGCCTGAAGAGGCAAATTTTTCCTGATAATCGACCGATAAGGGAAGGAAATCGGCTCCCAGTTTGGGTTCAATATTAGACACGACCGTGGCCAATAGCATCGTGTCGCCGCAACGGACAACGACAGAGCCATCAGCTTGCTTGGCCAATTTACCAGTTTCGATCGACACCTGCCGCCCATCGGGCAAAGCAAAGGTCTTGGTTACGATGTTGAACATAGAAGGAGATAAAGGCAGCGATTCCGGCATGGCTAAACCTAGCAGCGAACAAACCACCGGAACATAAACGACAGCAGTAGGGGTAAATGCAAATCAGGGAATTCAGTTATGAATTCCCTGATTACTAAGCAGAAAGATTACTTTCTAAGATTCAGCTCGGCAAGAATGGCCCGGTACCGGGAGATGTCCTTACGATTGAGGTAGTCGAGGAGACGGCGGCGCTGGCCGACCAACTTGAGCAGGCCCATTCGGGTGGAAAAGTCCTTCTTGTGAATTTTCAGGTGTTCCGTCAATGAATTGATGCGGAAGGTAAACAAGGCAATCTGCGATTCTGCGGAACCCGTATCGGTTTTCGCTTTTTGGAAGCCTTGAGTCTCGAACACTTCTTGCTTCTTTGCGGCAGTTAAGTACATCGTGTTTTAGCAGCTTTTCTGTTGTAAAACGCAAAAGTAAGCTTTTAAGCCTTAAGAGACCAAGTTTTTGTCTGCTTTTTTCAGTAAGTTTCCTCTTTCCCACCAGGCCGATACCCGCAGAATCAAGCGAGAGAGATAGACCCGATAGGCATCGGCTTCAAACAAGCGCGAATCTTCCCGCGCCCGCTTCAGAAAAAACAGTCCAAACCCGAGCAGGACGGCATTCGAAGCCCAGGCAGCGGCGGGCACCCAGGCTTGTCCTTCGGTGGCTAATTTATCTCCCTGAATCGTCATGACGTACATCAAAATGAAAAAGACGATGGCCACCAATACCGGCAATCCAAATCCTCCTTTTTTTATTATTGAACCCAAGGGGGCTCCAATCAGAAACATGATCAAACACGCGACTGCCGTTGTGAATTTTCGGTGCCACTGTAGATCCGCTTTGTTGATCCTAGCGCGCTTGTCTTTCAAAAGCGCCTCATTCGTTTCAGACCAGGATAAATTGCTTTTCGCCTGACTGAGCGCACTACTAACTTGCTGTGCCCTTGCAGATCCATAAACTGGCTTTAGGAGCAAGGAGTCAATCCACCGACCTTTACCGGAAATCTTTTTTGCTTGAACGGGAGGATTTCCTAAATGATAAGTATAGTAACGGGGTGCCGAATATACTAACGACTTCGTAGTCGTCTTGATATCAATATCTAATGAGTCTGATTCATGCGCCAATTCACCCACATCCTGCATGTGGGCGGCGTATTTAAACTGGTCTTCATCCGTTTTCTTCAAATCAAACGATTTAAGCGTCATGACTAATTTTGATCGCTTAAATTGATTCCGGGTGAAGTCACTTTGATCGATATTGGGAGAAGAGCGGTCGGAATCCTCGATGTATTGATTCCCATTAAATAATTCAAACACTAAATTCTTATTATCTAAAATGGTGTACATCTGCGCTGAATCGGCCAAAATAACGTACTTATTGCCAGTATTCACCGCTGTGTGATCGTAAATCACAAGCCCTTTCAACGAGCGCCCGTCCGGGAATTTTTTGTCCGCTTTAATTCGATACCCCGGTAAATCGGTATAAAATATTCCTTCTTTTATATTCAATGCTGCCTTCTTCGTTTTTACATCGTACAGTAAGCTGTAAAATTTAAGGTTTGCCCAGGGCATGATCTCATTGTTGAACCAAAAAATAAACCCGGTCAATAACACCACCACCGCTCCAACCGGGCGAAAAACCCGCATCACCGAAATACCAGCGCTTTTAAGGGCCGTCAACTCGAAGTATTCCCCTAAGTTTCCGAAGCCCATCAGGGAAGAAAGTAATACCGCCAATGGCATGGACACCGGGACGGTGATAACACTACAATAAAATAGCAATTGGGCGTAAGTTTCAAGCCCAATGTCTTTCCCCGCGATTTCATCGAAGTAAAGCATGATGAAACGCATAATGAAGATGAACTCCACAACGCTAAAAGTCACCAGAAATGGACCGTAAAATGTCCTCAGTACCAATTTATCCAGCTTTTTCATTAGCTACCTACAATTTCCCGCAGACTATCCAGCAATCCATTCCACACCGCCTTAAGGTCGTCCGCATCGGTATTATTGGAGTAGTCCGTCACTTTTAAAAATGTCGATTGGGTCAATTCACTCACGTCGAGTCTGAATTCAACGTAGGCATGCTCCCGCTCATCTTCCGTTGGTAAAAAGTCAAATTTAACGCTCTTGTTCTGGCGAATGGTAGCCATTCGGGCGGGGTGGCTTTCGTTGTCCCAGATGAAATCGTACATCTGGTCTGGCATCACGTTTACTTTACTGGCAAACCACTGCGAAAGGCCGGAAGCGGTACTGACGTACGGAAACAACATTTTCGGTGAAGCGCGTAGTTCATACTCTGCGGTAAATTTGTATTTGCTCATGGGGATACGCGATTAAAGCCGCTAAAGGGGGCGAAAATGCCTTCGACTGTGTTTTTGTGGGCAAAAGGTATCGACTTTTTAAAAACAACACGTACTTTTGCCCCAGATTTTAGGCGGGGTAGCTCAGATGGTTAGAGCGTAGGATTCATAACCCTAAGGTCAGGGGTTCGATTCCCCTCCCCGCTACATCTCTATCAGCCCGGTGCTTCTTTGCATCGGGCTGTTTTTTTTGGTCAGTGTAGTATCTCGTAGACCAATTCCTGGAGGAGCGAGCCTTCATCCCAGGTACCCGCGTCCACCCCCTTACTTCGGGCATCAATGGTGCGCAAGGTATGAAGGACGGCCGCCGTTTTTTCAAACGGGTAATTTTTTGCCCCAACCAGGTAATCTTTCACAAAATAAGGATTCACTCCCAACTGGAGCGCCAACCCTTTTTCAGATGGGTCGGAGGCAGTGTATACGGTCAACAGCTTGCTGAAGGAATTGTACAGCACCGTCAGGATGGGCTGAAGTGGATTATTTTTAGGGCTTGAAGCAAAATAGGCGGCAATCCGATTGGCTTTCAGTGTATCCCGGATGAATAGCGCCTTCTGAAATTCAAAGCTATTGTACTCCTTGCTGATGCCCGAATATAATTCGACGACCTCGGCGGTAATCGGTTGCCCAGCCTGGAGATTCAGAAGAATTTTATCGGTTTCATTCGCCATACGCTTCAGGTCGCTGCCCACGTATTCAGCCAGCATCATCAACGCACTTTTACTCACCTTTGCCCCCCGTTCATGGCAGTATGCTGCGATCCAGTCCGGTATTTTGCTTTCGTAAAGTTTACGGGAGGCGACAACGATACCATTTTTCTCGAACGCTTTTACCCAACTCTTACGTTCATCGACCAGTTCTTTAAAACACAATACCAATACGGTCGAGGGCATGGGTGTTCGCGCGTATTCCTCCAGGAGACGGGTCGACTCCTTCGCGTCCAGGCCGGCGAGGCCCTGTGCTTCCTTTACCAGCACCAGTTGCCGGTCGGCCAACATGGGGTATCGCTTTGCGTATCCCATTAAACTCACCACCGAGTGGTCTTTTCCAAACAAAACGAATTGATTAAACGAACGTTCTGCTACTGGAATGGTGGTTTCCTCCAAGGCATCCATCACTTTTTCAAGGTAGAAGGGTTCATCCCCCATTAACAAAAAAAGCGGGGCTATCTGTTTGTTTTTCAGATTCTTAAGCGCGGCCTCTGGTGTGACTGACATCGAAAAAAAGGGCGTTAGATTAGCCGTTGGCTGTGGGTTATCAATTCCGGGAAAAACTCAAAAAAATCATTCATAAACTCTTGACGGTTTTGCCGAAGGTATTTCCCCGCCGTTTGAATTCCCGCTACCGCCGGAACCCGATACGCCAAACCACCCAAGGCCCGCTCGATGCCCTCGACTCCGGAATACCCATTTAGCCAATCGTGTCGGATCATGGCCACGAACATCGGCTGTGCCGGAAGCGGAATCCGGTAAAAATTTTCGGACAGGAACGAGTAGTACTGCGTAGTAAATGCCTGGAGCGAAACGGTTGAAAACTGGTTCCATTGCTGCGTGAGGCAATGATCATAAAATAAATCGACAATCACGCCGGAGCGAATCCCGTATTCCGCCGAGAGCAGGCGTTTACTGCGCCGCACCACTGGATGCTGATCCGTGAAGGTGTCGATGGCGCGGTGCAGACGGATGCCTGTCCGGAATTTTTCAGTCATTTCTGGCCCATTGATTTTGTCCACGTTTCCTTTAAAAAAGTCCCCTAAGCTATTTCCTAAAAGTAGTTCTGGATCAGAACCAGAAAGAAGGGCGTGTGCAAGATAATTCATGGATTGGTCATCGGCCTTGCCGCAAAAAAATGTAGGTTTGCCCGAAATCAACCTGCAAACGATGAAAATTGCTCCAAACGCAGTGGTTTCGTTGACGTACCGTCTTTCGATTCCCGATGAAGATGGTGAGCCGGAAACTATTGAAGTAGTCGATTCCGACGATCCCTTGACCTTCATTCAGGGTCTGAGTGGACTTCCCGAAGGTTTCGAGGCAAAATTAATCGGATTGGGCACGGGCGATCCCTTCGAATTCGAACTAACCCCCGAAGAAGGGTATGGCCATCGGGACGAAGAGGCGATTGTTGAATTACCCATCGACGTATTTAAAGTGGAGGGTGCCGTCCCGGCCGATCTGCTCGAAGTCGGTAACTTCCTGCCCATGACCAATGAAGATGGACACCGACTGCAAGGTCGTATTCTCGACGTGAAAGATGAACTCGTGCTGATGGACTTCAACCCACCCCTAGCCGATAAATTGATGCAGTTCAGTGGCCAGATTTTATCCGTACGCCCGGCCACCCCTTCCGAAATAGACCACGGACACGTACACGGCGCAGGCGGGATTGAGCATTGATGTTCCTTCAACTCATCGGAGCGAGGGATTCCCGCATCTTGTCGAACTGTTGCACCTGCACACCAAATTTTCGAAGGAATTCCACACCTTCATCCAGTGGAATTCCCTTGTAGGCGGCGTAGGAGTGCATGAAAACCACCTTCCTGATTTTCATGCTGAAAATGATACGGGCACAGGCGATGCAGGGTGACAGCGTCACATACAGGGTAGCCCCCGCCAAATCGGCTCCATTCTTTGCTGCGTACAGGATTGCGTTTTGTTCGGCGTGCAGCGCCAGCGAACAACTCCCTTTGGAATCGCGGGGACATCCGGTTTCGGGAAATTCTTCGTCACAGTTGTGGGTGCCGGATGGCGGACCGTTGTAACCGATTGAAATGATGCGTGTGTCTTTCGTCAACACCGCACCGACCTGGGCTTTGATGCAGTGCGAACGCTTGGCCAGATTCAGCGCCAACTCCATAAAAATGTCGTCGAAATCGGGACGGCTGTTCAGCATAGAATGGAATACCCGGGAAACAAAACTCCGGTGGATACGTTTGCCGAATGTAGGTCATTTTTTATCAACTCATCCGTCTGCACGTCGTGAAAGTTTGTCGCCAGCCCCTGTTCGTTCTCCTTCTGTGGCTGTGTGGCACCGCTGCTTCGGCGCAAGAAACTGTCCAACCGGATACTATAGCTACCGTTCAATCCATTCGCCCAGATTCGGCACTTGTAAGTTTGCCCGTCCAACGTGATTCGGTTGAAATTCAGGCTGCCCCAGACACCATAAAACTCCAACCCCGCCCCAGTCCGCTTGCGCTTGCAGTTTACAAAGACGAGACCAACTACATTAAAGTCGTGTACAGCCAGCCTTTTCGGAAAGGCAGACTCATTTTTGGAGGATTGGCAAAATGGGGAGAAGTCTGGCGCACCGGAGCGAACGAAGCGTCTGAAATCACCTTCATTCGCGACTTGAAAATTGATGGCAAAGTGTGCCGGGCGGGCACCTACACGCTCTTTACCATCCCCAACCCCAACCGATGGACGGTACTCCTCAATTCAGAACTTGGTCAATGGGGCGCCTACAGTTACAAACCTGAAAAAGACGTGATTCGGTTTGAGGTTAATGCCATTAAAATGGATCAAATCTATGAAGCGCTCCTCTTTCAATTCATCGAAACCGACGCCGGGGCGGATCTGACCTTAGCCTGGGATGACGTGAAAGTGACGATTCCGATGGCATTTTCTAAATAATGCCCACCGCCACCAAATCTACTGGTGGCTACACCGTAGCAGTAAGCGAACGTGAGGTCAACCAGGCCGGCTTCGTGGTAGTTACTTCCGCCCGAAGTTCGTTCAGAATCGAATACAAGCCGAAGTAGGTTCGGTTGACGTAAAGTCCGTGTTGGGAACCACGGGCTACTTTTGAGTTTTTCAGTTCTTCCACCTTCGTCAACTCATCGGCCAGTGCGTAGACCTCCTCAAAGTACGCGTTATTCCCAAAATCAAAGGCATCCACGGCGAATGGTTTGGCGAGTAGTTGGATCATGCGGACGAATAAGTCCCTGAAAAACGCTTTGTCCCGAGCCGAGTCGTCCGGTACTATGAATTCGAGGTTGTAAAAAATCTCTTCGACGCGCTCCTCGACTTCGAGCGTGTCCGGGTTGAGCAGCGCGAAGTAGTTTTCATAGTACCCCTCAGGAATCACCTTCACGCAGCCAAAATCAATCACGCCCAACGTCCCGTCAGGGCGAAGCATGAAATTTCCGGGGTGAGGATCGGCGTGAACCTGGCGGAGGGTGTGAATTTGAAAATCATAAAAATCCCACATCGCCTGCCCGATCTGATTGCGAACCTCCTGCGAAGGGTTGGTAGCCAGAAATTCGCGCAAATGCAGTCCCTCCAGCCAGTCCATTGTCAGGATTCGGCGAGCGGATAAGTCGGAGTAATAGCGGGGGAAAACCAGATTAGGAATAAATGAACAGGCTTCGGCGATTTCCTGCCCGCGTCGGAGTTCGAGGGTGTAGTCGGTTTCCTCCAACAGCCGCAGTTCCACCTCGCCCATGTACCGGTCCAGGTCTTTTTCATTCAACTGAAAAAGGGCAACGGCCATTGGTCGCACCATCCGGAGGTCGCTGCTGATGCTATCGGCCACGCCGGGGTATTGCACCTTCACCGCCAGTTTTCGACCGTTTTTCGTCGCCAGGTGCACCTGCCCAATGGAGGCCGCATTTTGCGCTTCCATCAAAAACGTATCGAAAAGTTCCAGCGGCGATTTGCCGAGTGCCTGCCGAAAGGTACGAACGACCAGCGGGGCCGACAGCGGCGGGGCCGAGTACTGCGACATCTGGAAGCGATCGACGTAGGCACGCGGAAGCAGGTTTTTATCCATGCTCATCATCTGCGCTACTTTCAGCGCCGAACCCTTCAATTCGCTCAGGGACTCATAAATGTCCTCAGCGTTGTCGTTGTGAAGTTCCTCCCGGGTGGTACTTGGGTCGACGAATTTTTTAACGTTGTATTTCAAATAGTTACCCCCAATCTTCACGCCAGTCTTCATAAACCGGGTGGCACGGGCCACTTTCGAGGTGGGGATGGATTCTTGTTGTTTCATGCGTTCAGGGGCGGTTCTGGTAAATAAATTTGGCAAAGTCAAGTACGGAATCAAGTGCCGAGGTACCGATTAGATCAAACGACGTATTCACAGCTTTCTCAATCGCGCTGTCCGTTTTCTCGAAACCCTTGCTGGTGTCGTTAATCCAAAAATTCAGGACAAACAAAGCCTGACCAAAAAATAGCGCGGGATACCGATCGATGACGAAGGGACGCTGAGCGACTTCCTTACTTTCGCGGCCTTCCAGGAGTAGGTCGGTCACGTAGTTTTCAAAACTCCGACGGAAGGCGGCTCCAATCCTCCGGGCCTGGCGAAGCCCCGTTTGCCTGACCTGAGCTTGCGTCATGAGCACGAAACTCCGATTCGCTTTCAACACTTCGATCCAGGTATAGTAAAACGAAAGCAGTTTTTCCCGGACTGAGTACTGCGCGTAGAGCGCTTCCGCCTCGGCGGTCGATCGGGCCTGCTCAAAAAACTGGAGCCAGATGGCGCTTTCCAATTGCTCGAAGGAATTGAATTGTTCGTAAAAAGCAACCTCGGTCAGTTTCAGTTTTTTGGCAAATAAAAACACCGAGGCCGGGCGGTGCCCATTGGTGAGGAGGTAGTCGATGTAGGCGCTACGGATGGAATCAGCTTTGTCCATAAATTCAGTAAGGAGAAGTACAGATCTAACGCGATGTAAGACGGACTTGTTTCCAAATCAGGCACCAAATCGCGCCAAATTCAGTAGGTCAGGCTAAAGGCACCCCGCTGAGGAGTGAGATAAACGGCAGGTTCGGCCTGCTCCCAGCGCTCGGCTTCCCAGGGTTTACACGAGCCATCGAGCACGAATGCGCACGCCGCTTTTCGTTCAAAGGGCCGTTTCGCTCCTTCGTGAGTGATTAACGTAACATCCGGCGGGCGGCGACTATCAAACTGACTGAGTGGGGAGCTGATCGCTACAATCGACTTCCCCTGCCAAACCGTCGCCCACCCGTCGGGTAGCGGTACAATCCCGAAACCGACCGAAGGTTGCATCGGCGGCACGCGTACCCACTCGACAAACCGCACCCCGCGTTCCGCCCAAAAGCCAGCACAGGCGAAATCGAGTTGAGGTGGCTGGCCAACGAGGGCTGAATCAGCCAAAATTCGGAGCGTGTTACCCGCCACCAGACTCAGCGCCGTTTGACGCGGCATTTGATGCACAACCATCCACCGCTGCTGGTGTTGTTGCAGTTTGGTAAAAAAAGCCCCGATTCCAAGACCGAGGGCGAGCGAAACGCTCAGAAATGCATAGCCTTTTCGCTTGGTGTGAAATAGCGCCATCAAGGCCAGGATCAATCCGGCAAACCCAGCGGCTTCCAAACCCGTGAAATGCAGGTGTCGCCACACCGCGCGAGGCAACCGTTCCACCTGAACCACCGATTCGTTGAGCAGCCAGGTGGTGGCTTCGAGCCAAAACGCCATGAAATCGTTTAGGCCAGGAACCCAGGATACGAACAAAAAGCCTAACCCGATGGGCAACGCGGCGGACGATAGCCCGATCACCAGCGGGTTGACGAGTAGAAAGTAAACCGGGAATTGGTGAAAGTAGAAAATGCAGAGCGGAAACGTGGCCAGTTGAGCCGCCAACGCCGTAGCCGTCAGGGCCCAGGTCGCCCTCAGCAGGGGATTCGTACTTTCAACCCAGGCATCAATCCGGGGTTGCAGGTACATGAGCCCCAACACGGCCAGGTAAGAAAGTTGAAATCCGGCCGAGGTTAGCCAAAACGGCTCCCAGAGTAACAACAGAAAAGCCGAAGCAAACAGGACGTTGTAATTGCTGCGGGATCGAACGAGGGCGTCGCAGGTGACGAAGAGTGAAAACATCAGCGTCGAGCGCAAGACGGGCGGGGAAAAACCCGTCAGGGCGGCGTAAAACCAGAGAATGGGCAACACCAATCCCAGGAACATCAAGGCCCCGCGTTTACGCCGCCGAATCCAGCCAAGCATTTTTTCGAGTAAGATGAACAAAATGCCGACGTGCAGCCCCGACACTGAAAGGACATGAACGGCCCCAGCCGCCGAATACGCCGTGTTCAGCGCGGGGTCGATGTCTTCACGAACGCCCAGCAGCATGGCTTTCAGCACGCCGTACTCCCGTTTTTCAGTAATCTGCTGCGTCAGCACCGAATCAGCGTAGCGGTTAAGTCGGTACGCCCAGCCCTGGATCGCCCAGGCGGGTTGGTTTCCCACATTCAACACCGCTTCCGGTCGGAGCCGGAGGCGGTAAAAAACCTGCTGACGGGCCAGAAATGCCTGGTAATCAAACTCACCCGGATTTAATGGCGCTTGAGTAGGTAGCGGGTTGCCTTTCAGCAGCAACACATCGCCGTAATTCGGTCGGAAAGGCAGATTTCCCGCGAATTCAAGCATAATTTTTCCCGACGTGCGCTGCCAACCTCCTGGGGTTTTTACCTGTTCCACCTTAGCAAACGTCCGAAAACCGTAGGATTTGCGTTCAGGCAATGAAGTCAAATTGACCTGTAAGCCCAGAATTGGAGTCATATTCCTGAAATGAGTCGGATCATCGCCTTCAAAACGCAGACTGGTCAGTAACCAGCCCGATACGAAGAGGAACAACAGGGCCGGAATTCCCGCCCAAAGCAACCCGGATTGCCGTCGGGGACGGGTAAGCGCGAAGAATAGGGTGAAACTCGCCGCAATGAGTTCGACACTCCACAGCCAGCGTGGGGCGGTGTCCGTCCCCAAAAATATCAAAATGCCCGAAGCAAGCGCGGCCGTGTACCGAACGAAAGGAAACCGCGCCCAACCTTTCATGGCAACCAGGTCATTTTATAATGAGGAATATCGCACTCGTAAAACAACGCCCCTTGTGATTGAAAACCAAATTTAGAATACAGCGGCATCGCCGAGACCTGCGCGTGGAGATAGATTGGTTTCCCCATCGATTTTGGTTGGGCCAGAATATCGTCGAGCACGGCTTTGACCAGTGCACTTCCCACGCGTTGGCTTCGGAAAGCCGACAACACGGCGAAGCGCTCCATTTTCACGCCTGTATCGGTAAACCGCCAGCGGGCGGTACCGCAAGGCTCCTCCCCCATCCGGGCCAGAAAATGCCGACTGGTTCGCTCGAAATCATCGTATTCCTCCTTTTCCGGAACTTGCTGTTCCAGCACAAACACGACTTTTCGGATTGCAAAAACTTGATTCAGGGAGTCTTCATCCGTGACTAATCCGACCGAAACCATAGTAGTGATTTTCTTATTCGGGAACGTAAAAACGCTTTACGGCCACTTCGTCACCGGCTTGAATTCGCAGCAAATACAGCCCGGATGGCAGTGATTGCCGGGCCACCGAAAGCAGGTTTCCGGGTTGTTCCGGAAAAAGGGAACGCTTCAAACTAATTCCCCGCAGGTCGAGAATGCTCACCTCCACGTCACGGATTCCTGTGAATTGCGCCGTAAAGCCAATTTGCGAGCCTTGAATCGGATTCGGGCTGATCTGCACGGTCAGCGTTTCCGTTTCGGGAAGAGCCGTCAGCGAATTCAAGAGCCGACGCCGACGCGGGCTGGCCTGAAACACGGCTCGGACGCGTTGTTTTTGAGCCTGTGTAAACACGTTCATGCACAAATCCGGCGAGTAGTCGAGGTAATTCTCAATCATGTTTTGCGACTGTACGCCATTGCAGGTCGAAAACATCGGCGTGCAAAATCGTGTCCGGTTCGGCCGTTCCGCCGGGGGAGTATCGGCACAGTAATCGGTTCCGCAGAGGGCATCCCCCCAGGTGTGAATCAGGCCGAGCCAATGGCCAATCTCGTGCGTGGTGGTCCGCCCTTGATTGTACACCCCGGCGGTGGCCGTGCCCGTATTTCGCCCAAACGTCCGGTGGTCGATGATGGCTCCGTCCGTCGCGGCTGATTCCGCTTCCGAATTATCCAGCCCTTCCACATCACCCGCCGAGGGATACTGCGCGATACCCAGGTACGAACTGTTGGCAAAGCTTGTGACCCAGATGTTCAGGTACTTATCGCTGGGCCAGGACGACAAAGTGGCCAGTTCCTGCGCGTCGTTGAAAATATCGAATTCCGCTTTGGGTGAATAGACCCTCCGAATGCCCGTGCTGGAATTTCCCGTCGGATCGCGGGCAGCCAGCGAAAATTCCAGTTCCATATCGGCCCCAACGGGGTTGGTGTTGAATCCGTTCGTGCCCGGCTTCCGGCGGTAATCTTCATTGAGAACCTGAATCTGGGACAAAATCTGTTCGTCAGAGATATTGCCGTTGCCCATTCCGCCGACTACTCCCGCCGCGTTGTTGTGGATGACGTGTACAACTACCGGTATCCGAATCACCACGGCTTCAACTCCCGCGCCCCGCGCCAGCGGAGAACGATTGCGTTGCTGCTCCCCAATTTTTTCTTCAAGCCGTAGTCGAGCCAGTCTCCAATTCAAAACCCGACGGCTCATCAGCGAATCGTTCCGTTCCGTTCCGCACCGATCCTGTGCCAGACCCGGAACGGTTAACATCAGTCCCATCAGCAGGCAACCGCTGAGCCACGCCGGACAACGGATGAAAGGGTTAGTGTACACGGAGAGGTTCGGCGTGTTCGGACCGTTCGTAGGCGGCAATGATTTCACGAACAAGACGGTGCCTAACCACGTCGCGCCCATCGAGTTCGACGAAGGCAATTCCCCCGACACCCTCTAAAATCCCCAGCGCGTCGCCTAAGCCCGATCGCTGATTCTTTGGCAAATCAATCTGCGTTTTGTCACCCGTGATGATCACCTTAGAGGTCGGCCCCATCCGGGTCAGAAACATTTTGATTTGCATCGAGGTCGTGTTCTGGGCCTCGTCGAGTAGGATAAAGGCGTGGTTGAGCGTCCGCCCCCGCATGTAGGCCAGGGGGGCAATTTCGATGGTGCGGTTTTCGATGAACAACTTCAGCTTTTCCGGCGCGATCATGTCGTCGAGGGCATCGTAAATGGGTCGGAGGTACGGGTCGATTTTTTCTTTTAAATCACCGGGCAAGAAACCAAGGTTCTCGCCCGCTTCGACCGCCGGTCGGGTAATGATAATTTTCCGAACCTCCTTATTTTTTAGGGCGCGAACGGCAATGGCCACGGCGGTGTAGGTTTTCCCGGTTCCGGCGGGCCCAACGGCAAAGACGATGTCGTTTTGCCGGGCTGCCTCGACCATCGCCCGCTGGTTGGCCGTTTTTATCCGAATCACGGTGCCTTTGGTGCCGTACAATAGCACGTCGTCGTCGTCGGGTGGTAGGCTTTCCGTGGTAAGTTCGCTTTCCGGATTGCGGTTGAGCATGGTTTTCACCTGATCGGGCGTGACTTTCCCGTAGCGTTGATAATGCTGAAGCAACGATTCGAGGATGTCGGTGATGCGGGAGATTTCGCCCGTGGTTCCCCGGATGGTGATTTGGTTGCCGCGCGAAATGATTTTACTCATGGGGAAGGCCGCAGCGACCTCCCGGATGTTGGCGTTCTCCACCCCGAGGAAGTCCACGAGGGAGACTTCGTCGAGCGTGATTACTTTTTCGATCAAACTGGTTACGGGTTTAGCGTGAAACGGTGAGTCCAAAGTAAGAAAGATTTGCTCCCCTCCTACCACGGATGGACAAAAAAATCCGCCCCGTGTTCCCGGAAAGCCTTAGCGGGAAGGCTTCGTTGTTGAGGCTGAAACAGTTAAGCGTTTGGCAAAATAATTGCGAAAAATATTCTTCAGAATCCGCTTTTTTCGGCATCGTTTTTTTCTCTATTCTTGCACAGATGGAAGACAATCGGCGATCCTTACCCAGCTTCAAAAAACGTCCCGCCCTCCCCGGAGGCCGCGCCGGAAGTGGCAACCTCTGGCTCGATGCGGGCCTGGGGAAACTTCCCCCGCAGGCCATCGAGATGGAGGAGGCCGTGCTGGGGGCGCTCATGATCGAACGCGACGCCCTGAGCGCGGTGATCGACGTACTCCACACCGAAAGTTTTTACCGCGAAGCCCACCAACGCATTTTCGTCGCGATTCGCTCGCTCTTCGACCAATCGGAACCCGTTGATATTCTGACGGTTCAGAACGAGTTGCGCCGCACCGGGGAACTCGAAAATGTGGGTGGGTCGGTGTACCTGGCCGAACTATCGCAGCGGGTCAACTCGGCGGCCAACATCGAGGCCCACGCCCGCGCGGTGACGGAAAGCGCCATCAAGCGCGAAATCATCCGCATCGCCACGGAATGCCAGCAACATGCGTACGAAGACACCACCGATGTATTCCTGTTGCTCGATAAACTGGAACAGGGGTTGTTTTCGATTTCGGAAAAAAACATCCGAAAAAAAACCGCCGACATGGGTAGCATCATGCGTCAGGCGTTGGAAGAACTCGAAGCCCGAAAACACCTGAAAGATGGCCTGACCGGAGTGCCTTCCGGCTTTAGCGCCCTGGATCGGCTCACATCGGGCTGGCAGAAATCGGAATTGGTCATTATCGCGGCGCGACCAGGGATGGGCAAAACTGCCTTTATCCTCTCCGCCTGCCGCAATGCCGCCGTCGAATTCGGGCACGGGGTGGCGATTTTCTCGCTCGAAATGTCGGCGGTGCAGTTGGTCAATCGCCTGATTTCGGCGGAGGCGGAACTCGAGAGTGAAAAGATAAAGAAAGGAAGCCTGACTACCCACGAGTGGGCGCAGCTCCACCACCGGATCAATCGCCTGACGAACGCGCCCATTTTCATCGACGATACCCCCGCCCTTTCCATCCTCGAACTCCGGGCCAAGTGCCGGCGATTAAAGCAACAGCACGACGTTCAGTTGATCGTGATCGACTACCTGCAACTGATGACGGGTGACTCAGGGAAGGGCGGCGGCAACCGGGAGCAGGAAATTGCCTCGATTTCGCGGGCGCTTAAAAACCTGGCGAAGGAACTCAACGCGCCCGTAATTGCCCTGTCCCAATTGAGCCGGGCCGTGGAAACGCGGGGTGGTGAGAAAAAACCTCAACTTTCCGACCTCCGCGAATCCGGCTCCATCGAACAGGATGCCGACATGGTCATGTTCCTGTACCGGCCCGATTATTACGGCATCACGCAGGACGAAGCGGGTAATCCCGTTCAGGGCATTGGGGAGGTCATCATTGCCAAAAACCGGAGTGGTTCACTAGACACCGTGCAACTTCAATTTATCGGTAAATTCACCAAATTCGCCGACCTCGGGGCTGACAACTTCGGGTCTGGCGGCAGCGAAAACTATGGTACGTTCGGGGGAATTACCGGAGCCAGCCAGTTTGAAGATCCCAATCAACCGGCACCCGGAGCCATTACGCTAGGCAGCAAGGTAAACCAACAATCCAAACCGCCCTCCGGGCCGGCGTTCGGCGCTGGCTTCGGCGGAGGCGACGTACCATTCTGATAAAAAAAGCGGCCCCGAATGATCGGATCCGCTTTTTTTAGGCCCTTATTTCGAGGG
>Ga0163144_10014334_pt1 | contig 16470 bp, 13 predicted proteins | sample OliLak19BULKMAT1_FD_123175 | JGI IMG/M metagenome (GOLD analysis project Ga0163144, IMG submission 123175) | Freshwater microbial mat bacterial communities from Lake Vanda, McMurdo Dry Valleys, Antarctica - Oligotrophic Lake LV.19.BULKMAT1 | ecosystem: Environmental > Aquatic > Freshwater >... | reverse complement strand
GCTGGAAACAAAAGATCGTATGCAGCGGATGAGCCGAGCGCGGTTTTTAGACGTCAAGCCGATTCTGGAGGTCAAGCCGAACATCCCCCGCGCGGTCGCTACCGTGGTGGCCAAGGCGATGGCATTTAACCCCGAACAACGCTATCAATCGCCGCATGATCTGTTGGGCGATTTGCTGGTGCTGCAGACGAAGCTGCAAAACAATCCCGGCGGCGATATTGATCCGCCGCCGGATTTGGCTAGCGGGACGACGCTGTTCCAAAAGCAGCGGAGCCTGATGTTCATCGAATCCAACAGCACATGTCAAAACACGTTCCGCGAGCTGTTCAAAAAGAACGGCTTCCGCGTGCTGATGACCAGCGATCCGCAACGCCCTGCCAACACCTATAACGAGCACGATAAACCGGCCGACTGCGTGGTCTTTAGCACCAATGAACTTGGCCTTACGGCGCTGGAGGCGTTTAACCATTTTGGCACAGGTCGGCACACGCAGCATGTGCCGGCCATTCTCCTGCTCGGGCCAAAACATGGCGCGCTGGCCCAGCGTGCCAACCTGAACGAACACCGCGCCGTCGTCTCTAGCCCGGTCAAAATGACCGAGTTTAAGGCGCTGGTCGAAAAGCTGGTTATCACCGAGCCGGTAGAGGCGAAGGGGTGAACGGAGGAGGTAGGGGAGAGGGGCTGGGGCTAGAGCGGTTACATGAGTGTGTAGCGTTGCTAACTACCATTGCTATTACGGTTATTGCGTACAGTTACTACTCCGGCAATGAATAATTGGACATTGGATTTGCTGGCTACGCCGCGTAACCAGCCACTAAGATTGGCGAAGAACCTTCTGTTTATCATGGTCAAACGCTAAGCCGGGCGGCCGACCCGCTTCTCTGGCGGTTGCGACAATTTCGTCGCTCACCATGGCAGAATATCTTCCACATGGTTGCCATTCACTTCGACCTCGCCCCGACTTTAGATAAATCACGCGGTCGCCCCGCGCATTGCCGTCGATCGAGAGCATGCCGTTTTCGATCGGCAGTTGATGCGACTGGCCCCAGGTCAACTCGTGCCGCTCACACTGGTGACCGCGTTTCCTTCGCTGGTCGAATGGGTTTTCAACGTCGAACCTCCCTCGGAGTCTTCCACCTCGACAAAATATCGCCCGACGTTGAGATCGTACTTCACGAACCCGCTGCGGGGGGCCTGAGTTATCTCAGCCGGAAAGGCAGCAGATGGCAAGAAGTAACATTAGGCGTGTCATCGTGGAAAGCCTCGTGCGGTGAAGATGCGTGAAGGAGAGACAGGACATCTGCAAATTTGAACAATATCGAGTTTTCAATACGATGCAGAGAATTCTTGCAAATCTTTTTGCGGATACAATACGCCTTCAGCGTGAATGCAAACCTTAGTTCCGTTAACCGCAAGCACCCTCACTCGCTCGTGTGCAGCCCGCATTCTTTTTTCGCAAACCCGCTCCACCGCCCGGCTCGTTCGTCTTCGCCGTCCAACACCGAGCGCGTGCAAGGCCAGCAGCCGATGCTCGTAAAGCCTTGGTCGTGCAGCGGGTTATACGGAATGTTGTGCTCGGTGATCCATTTCCAAATGTCTTTCTTGGTCGCGTTGGCCAGCGGGCTGATTTTGACCAGACCGAACTTTTTGTCCCAGCCGACGATCGGCGCTTTGGCTCGGTCGGGGCTTTGGTCGCGGCGGATCCCGCTCATCCAGGCTGACCAGCCAAGGCTCTTTCGTTTCAACACGCTCACCTTCCGGTCGAAGCAGCATTGATCCGGGTTGCTCTTATAAATCGGCCCGCCGTGCAGCTTTTCGTATTCGGCGACCGTCGTCTCAGGCTGGGTCAGTTCGACGGTGATCCCAAAGCGGGCCGCGATGTCGTCGCGGAGCTTCAGCGTTTCGGCGAACTGATAGCCGGTGTCGAGATTGAAGACGTGTACGTCGCGGTTGATCCGCGAAAGCATCCACAAGATGACGCACCCTTCCGGCCCAAACGCGGTCGCCATCGTCAGCTTGGGATAATACGTCGCCACCGCCCATTCGAGCACCTCAAACGGCGTGGCCGTTTCGAGCCGCTCGCTATGCGCGCGGAGCTCGGCCAGAAACTCTTCGGAAGGAAGCGGGAGCAAATCGACCCGGGGGGATTCCGTCGCCGGCTGCTGTATCAATTGCAACATGTGAGGGTGGGCCGGAGCAATCATGAGGAAACACCGTGATTTGGCTGCCCTTATATTAGCTAAGGACTCAACATAGTCAACTATACTACGGTCTATCTTCATCATCGGATCGGCTCGCTGGCGAACTTCACTCTTTAACGGTTATACCAGTGATTCGGCCAACTGCGATTGAGGCGAATTTTCTTAACCAATGACTGCGTAAAGACTTGACCACGATGGCAAAACCTGTCAGGATCAGCCGAAAGGGGTGGCACTGGTAGCTCGCTACCAGTGTAATTGGCACTTATTCCCACAAGAACACTCGTAACAAGTTACCAGTCGCACTCCGTAAGATTGTTTACTAAATTACTGAACTATCGGGAGCGGGAACATGGCACAAACCGTCGCACTGGCGGTCGATCTGGGTGCCTCCAGCGGGCGGCATGTCGCCGGGCTGTTCGACGGCCAGCGTCTGGAGCTGCGCGAGCTGCATCGCTTTGAAAATGGCCCCATCCTTGCAGCCGGGAACATGTATTGGGATTTACTCCGTCTCTGGACCGAAGTGCAGGCCGGTTTGCGCGCGGCCCAGGTCCAATTTGGCGATCAGGTCCGCTCGGTCGGCGTCGATACCTGGGGCGTCGATTTCGGCCTGCTCGGGCGGCGCGATGAACTGCTCGGCAACCCGGTCCATTATCGCGATCAGCGTACCAGCGGCATGATGGAACGCGCGATCGCCGAGGTGACGCGGGCCGAAATCTTCTCTCAAACCGGGTTGCAGTTTCTGCCCATCAACACGCTCTATCAAGTCATGGCGCTGCACGCGGCCCGTTCGCCGTTGCTCGACGCGGCCGAAACGTTCCTGATGATGCCCGACCTGTTTCACTGGCTGCTCACGGGCGTGAAGGGGAACGAATTCAGCAACGCCACGACGACGCAATTCTTTAACCCGCGCCGCCGGGCTTGGGCCGCGCCATTGCTGGAAAAGTTGGGCATTCCCACCAAGATGCTCGGCACGATCCTCGCGCCGGGAACCGTACTCGGCAAGCTCCGGCCCGAAGTGGCCGCGGCGACCGGCCTAAACGCGGCCGAAGTGATCTTGCCCGGCACGCATGATACGGCCAGCGCGGTCCTGGCTGTCCCTGCCACCGGCGCGCCGCAAGCACGGCCCGACTGGTGCTACATCAGTTCCGGCACCTGGTCGCTGATGGGGGTGGAGATTCCCGAACCGGTGGTGAACGACCGCTGCCTTGCGCTCAACTTCACCAACGAAGGAGGCGTGGGAAACACGACGCGGCTGCTAAAAAACATCGGCGGGCTGTGGCTGGTGCAGGAGTGCCGGCGGATTTGGCGCGCGGCGGGAAAGGACCACACCTGGGAACAATTGACGCAACTGGCCGCGGCGGCTGAACCGTTGCGCTCGCTGGTGAATCCCGACGACGGTATGTTCCTCGCCCCCGCGAACATGCCGCAGGCGATTGCCGAGTTCTGCCGCAAGTCAGGGCAGCCGATACCCGAGTCGCCGGGGCAAGTGATTCGCTGCGCACTCGAAAGCCTGACGCTCAAGTACCGTCAGGTACTTGGCTGGTTGGAAGAATTGACCGGGGGGCGGATCGCGACGATTCAAATTGTCGGCGGCGGGACGAACAACACGCAGCTTAGCCAGATGACGGCCGACGCCACCCAACGCCGCGTCGTCGCCGGGCCAATCGAAGCGACCGCGATCGGCAACATCCTGATGCAATTGATCAGCCAAGGTGCGGTCGGCTCAATCAACGAAGCCCGCGAAATCGTCCGCCGCAACTTCCCCGTGATGGAATACGCGCCGGTGAAATCAACGGCGTGGGACGAGGCGTTTGCGAGGTTTGAGAAGTTGTAGGGCAAATGCAGAATATTGAATGCAGAATGCAGAATATAATACAAATGATAAATGGAAAAGGAAAAAGGTGGATGATTGAACGATTGAATTTTTCTCCAGCCTCTAGCCTCCAGTCTCTAGCCTCCTCCCCTTCCCCCCAACGCCCCCCCATGAATCACTACGCACTTTGGGCCCCGTGGCGATTGGGGTACATCACCGCCGCCAACGAGCCGCCCCTCGATCTGAGCAAATTGCCTTGGCTGCCCAAGGCCGATCGCGGCTGCTTTTTGTGCCGCGCGGCCGTCGATCCCGACCGCCAGGCGACGTTGACCGTCGCTGCCGCGCCGGCCGCCATCGTCGTACTCAATCGCTATCCCTACAACAACGGGCATCTGCTGGTCGCACCGCGGCGGCATGTGGGGCGGCTCGATCAACTGACCGACGTCGAACAGCGCGACGTCTTCGGCCTGCTAACGCGGATGACGCAACTGCTCGAAACTGAACTCAAGTCCGAAGGGCTGAACATCGGGCTCAACTTGGGGCGCGTCGCCGGGGCGGGCGTGCCGGGGCATTTGCATTGGCACGTCGTCCCGCGGTGGAGCGGCGATACGAATTTTATGCCCGCGACGGCCGGCATCCGCGTCATCCCGCAATCGCTGGAATCATTGTGGGAGTTGTTGTCGGGGAAAATGATGTAGATCGTAGGGTGGGACAAGCCGCACAAAAGGTTTTTTCATCGCATCTCATCGACGGTGCTGTCCCACCATTTACATCAGCGATGGTGGGACAGTGCCGATGAATTGAATTGGCAGAGCAAAGTTTTTTGGCGGCTTGTCCCACCCTACAGAATTACGAATATGGTGGACCGACGCCGATTAGCCGTTCACGCCAAACAGCTTTTTTGGCGGCTTGCTCCACCCTACGAATTTATTTGTCGCTCCCCTGAAAATACCTCCCCGCAAACGTCAAAAACGTCGGCCAATTCGGGCCGGTGGTGTGGCCGCCGACGTGTTGGCGGAAGGCGACTTCGCCGTCGATGAGGGGCGTCTCTTGGGGCGGGAACTCGCTGGTCCCCAGGTCTTTTTTGCCGAGCAGCTTGTAAACCGGCCCGGCACCCACACCAGCCAAAAACATTCCCCGCGCATCGACCCAGCCCCCTTCCACCTGTTGCGAGCCGACGCTGATGAAGATCGGCCGCGGCGCGCAGAGCGCGGCCAGTTCGTGCGAATCGACCGACAGATCGTTCCAGGTCAGCGGCCCGGCGTATTTGAGGAAGTTGCCGGCCATCCAATGGTACTCGCCCGAGCTGGCGACGTTTTCTACCTGTTCGCCAAAGTTTCGCCGATGCAGCTTGAGGCCCCCTTCGCGGGATGAGCCGATGAAGCCAATCGCAAACCGGTCGTCATAGGCCATGGCGACAATCGCCGCTTTGCCGTAACGCGACAGACCTTCGATGCCGACCCGCTTGGCATCCACGGCTTTGTCGCTCTCGAAGTAATCGAGCACGCGGCTCGCTCCCCAGGCCCACGCTCGCAGCGCGCCCCAATCGTCGGCATTGCGAGGTTGGCCTTTGTTGCACAGGCCGATAATCCCCTGCGTCAGTCCCGCGCCGTTGTCGGCTTGAATGCTGTTGGGGACGATGATCGCATAGCCCCAACCTTTGGCAAGCACTTGCTGCTGCCAGGTGGGAGCAGCGGGGCCTTTCGCCGCGCACGCGCCGGGCGGGGGACCGTAGCCTCGGCCGCCGAACCCGAATTCCATGATGACCGGCACGGGCCGGTCGCGTTGGCGGGCGTGGTCAGCGTGAGTTGAATGTCAACCTTGATCGCCGGGTACGATAAATTGTCAACGTGCCCCACGAGTCGCTTCGTGACGACCGGCACAACACCCACGGTCGCGTTCTCGGTGGCGGTCAATTCCCACTTCACCGGCGGGGTGACTTGGGGAACGCGGCCATAGATTTCGCGGTAAAAGTCTTCGACGATTTCCGGGCGGTGCTGCTTCGTCCATTGCTCCGCGGTGGCGACCGCTTGACCGTTTTTGAGGACGAGCGGGTCGGGGAGTTTGGGAAACGGGTTGGCCTTGGCCTCGTCGTAGTTGGCGGCGTTAGCGGCATTGGGGTTGTTGCCGTTCGCCCCTTAGCGCAGCTCTTTGATGCCGAGCAATTCCATCATCAGCTTGTGATCTTGCTGCGCGGTCAATCGCACGGGGGGAGGCAACGCGGCGGCGACGGGCTGCGGCGGCTGGGGTGGATCGGCGGCTTGAAGCTGAGCGGTGACCGCCAAGATAAAAAGTGCGAGGCACAATAAACGGTGCTGATAACGAAAGTACGACGCGGACATGGTTCTCCCCTCGGAAGAAGTCCTGATATGAAACGAAGCGATCGCAGCGCTTAACTAAACTTTGTGCAGTATATCAGCTCTTCGCTAGCAATCGCCAATATGTTTACCCATCAAAAAAGGAGACTTTATGTCCGCTCCGATTCAAAAAACAGTGAGACCGACTTTGAAAAGAGCAGTACGACTGAGCTGAAAAAATATGCGATTGCCAGAGCAATCGAACCCATCATAGCGATCGCATTGTCATGAGCTTAAAACGCGCCTACGATGCCTGCGAACCCTGCCAGTACAAAAAGAATTTAGGAGTTACGCACGAGCGCGAATTTGGCTCAGTATCTTGCAATTGTATGGGCAGTGCTATCGCAATATGTGGCTCAAAAACCATGCTAGTGCGTAACTCCTAGAATTGCTGCAATCCACTGAGCCCAAGAATGGGGTACACTTCCTTCTTCGCGGAGCGAAAGGCGAAATTGTTTCAGATTGCACTTCTACCCGAATTAACGGAAACGCAAGCAATGGGTGTCAGGTTCCGCCCTAACTTCTTATGATGCAAGCTGATACAAGCGGATTAACTCGGTTGATTCGCTTACGCTGGCTCAATTTCCGGATTGACAACGCTCCTATTTATGCCCAAAGCCCCTCCTTCATCCGCCGCTAGCAAATCCGCCGGAAGCTCGTTTTCGCAACGGATTATCGACAAGTGGATCGCCGCGCGATGGGCGTTGGCGGGGATTGCGGTGATCGTGGCGTGCTTTTGCATCCTGCCGGCGAGCCGTTTGCAATTCGACCAAACGCTTGAAACGATGTTTGCCCCCAGCGATCCGTTGCTGGTGCCGTTTCGGCAATTCAAGCGGCTTTTTGGGGGGCAAGAGGTGGTTTTGGCGGCATACGAGGAACCGGCCGGATTGACTCCAGCCACGTTGCCGCGGTTGCAAGAGTTGACGGCAAAACTCAAAGCGGCCGTGCCGGGGATGCAGGTCCAAAGCCTCAGCAATACGCCGCTGGGGGAGCGAATTCTTGACCCGACCGATGCACGCTCGGGCGCGGTGGTGGACATGCTCACCAATTATCTGATCAGCACGGATCGGAAGACGGTGGCGGCGATCTGCATGTTGCCGACGAATGAACAACTTTATCAAGCAGCGCATCGATATCTCGTGTTAACCTTGCCACTCGACATGGAGGAGCCGCTTGAATTAAAACTCTACCACGCCACCCCCGCCAATCGCCGCCACATGATGGTCGGCCTTATTCGCGAGGTCATCGACCAATACCCGCAAGGAACCCTCGCTGGCGAACCGGTGATGTTGGTCGATGGCTTTCGCACGCTGGAACAAGACGGACTGCGGCTGGAAGGGCTGTGTACCGGGTTGATCCTGCTCACGATTTTCCTTGCGTTCCGCTCGTTTCGCTGGATGCTCATCCCGCTGGTGTTGGTGCAATTCACGATCTTGGTCACACGGGCGCTGTTGGCGGTGGGCGGGTTTCAACTCTCGATGGTCAGCTCGATGCTATCGGCGATGATCACAATTGTCGGCGTGGCGAGCATCATGCACTTGATCGTGCTCTATCGCGAGGAGGCGGCGCGGGGAAAAAGCCCCCCCGACGCCCTGGCCAATGCGACGCGAGTCCTCTTCTGGCCGATCTGCGCCGCGGTCGCCACCGACATGATCGGCTTTGGGGCGCTGCTGCTTTCGCATGTCGGACCGGTACACGATTTTGGTCTGATGACCGCGCTGGGCGCGGGTTTGGTCTTGCCGTGCGGAGCCTTGATTATCCCGGCGTTGGCGCTGACCTTCGCGCGTAAAACGCCGCCGCGGGGAACCGACCCCCCCGAACGCTTGGCGAACTGGTTAGCGGCCTTGTGGCAAATGCTGCAACGGCACCCTTGGCGTTGGCTGGGGGGGACCGCGTTGTTGGCGATCGCGGCTGTATGGGGTTCGACGCGACTGGTCGTCGAGACCGATTTTACCCGCAATTTTCGCGGCGATAGCCCGCTGGTCCGGTCGTATGAATTCGTCGAATCGCGGCTTGGCGGGGCGGGCGTGTGGGAAATTCTGGTCCCGGTCCCCGAGACGCTCGGCCTGGGCGATTTGGACCAGCTCCGCAAGCTCGAAACTCGGCTGCGGTACGAAGTGACGACGCACGACGACGACGGAAATTCCGAGCCTGGCTTGACCAAGGTGTTGAGCCTGGTCGATGTAATCGACGCCGTCTCGCCCGTGCCGTTGGCGGGGCAGGCGGATAACGTCTTCACGCGCGGCGGGCTGAGCGCGGCCTTGAGTCTGATGCAACTTCAAATGCCCGAACTGTACGCCGCGTTGAGCGCGATCGAAACGGTTGGCCACAAAGACCGCGCGGACGAGCCGCTGCGTAAGCAGCGTTGGTTGCGAATCATGCTGCGGGCCAAAGAGCGGCAGCCAGCCGAGCAAAAACAGATTGTGATCGACACGGTGCAAAAGATCTGCGCCGCCGAATTCGGGCGGTTCACGTTCAATCATTCGCCCTCGTACGCGGCTGTCAGTAACGCCGCAAGCCAACCAATAACCGCCGCGCCGACAATCCAAGTCACCGGGTTCTTTGTCCTTTTGGCCAATCTGATCGAAAGCCTGCTCGCCGATCAATGGCTGATGTTCGCCGCCTCAACCGGAGGGATCGCGTTGTTGCTGTTGATCGGGTTTCGCAGTCTGCGGTTGGCGATCATCGCGACGATTCCCAATGTACTCTCAAACGTCATCATGCTCGGTACGCTCGGTTGGTTGGGTTTGCGAATCAATATGGGAACGGTGATGATCGCGGCCGTGTCGATGGGACTTTCGGTCGATTCGTCGATTCACTTTCTCATCGCCTATCGCCGCGAACGGCGCGCGGGGAAAAGCGTTAGCGCCGCGATCGAGAGCGTCGAACGGGGAACTGGCCAGGCGATGGTCTGGGCAGGTCTGTCGCTGGTTGTCGGTTACAGCGCCCTCACCGCCAGCCAATTCGTGCCGACGATCTACTTCGGTGCCCTCTCGGGCCTGACGATGCTCGGCGGAATGCTAGGAAACCTGATCGTCCTGCCGTTGTTGGTTTATATTACTGAAGCGGGCAGAGGGAAAAGAAGCTGAGGCTAGAGACTAGAGGGGAATGCAGAATATTGAATTTAGAATGGGGGGAATGGGGCGAAAGACGTGGGTAATTTGCGAGAAGCGGAAAACTACCAGAAAATGCCTCCACCCCCACCTTTCCCATTTTTCCCTTTCCCTTCGTATTCCCCCCTGCCTCTCGTCTCTCGTCTCCTCCCCCACTTCATCGCTCATCGTTCATCGTTTATCGTTTGGGGGGCCGCCTTCCTTGCCCCACCCCCCCGCTTGGAGTACAAAAGAGGTAGCGGCGGTTTTGGCCAAAACGCCGCTCGGGGAGGACTGCTCCATCGTCCCCGCGGAACTGGAACTCGGTGCAGAGGGGTTGACCTTGTCGCGCCCGCATTCTCTTGCGGCGGACTTATTCGCGGCGCAGCAGTGCCGTTTAAGGTGGTGGCGTATGGCGGTTGATTCTCACAGAGGCATAGTAAGTTCGCTGCAGGGTGGCACTGGTAGCTTGCTACCAGTGTTCAATCAATGCAATCAATTCCACACGGGTAGGCCGGCCACCCGCGCCACCCGAAGCGGTTTTACGCTGGTTGAGCTGCTGGTCGTGATCGCGATCATTGGCGTGTTGATGTCGCTGATCCTGCCGGCGGTCAATGCCGCGCGCGAATCGGCGCGGCGGATGACTTGCCAAAACCATTTACGCAGCCTGGGCCAGGCGGCGCAGAGTTTTTCGTCGCAATGGAAAGACCGACTACCTTCCGGCGGTTGGGGACCGGAGTGGGTCGGAATGCCCGGCCGCTTGATGGAGAAACAACCCGGCGGATGGATCTATCAGTTGCTGCCGTATCTGGATGAAAAATCGTTGGCCGAAGCCGATCCCACCGATCTGAAGTTAGGCAACGCCAAACGTGCATCGGCCGCATTGCCGTTTTTGTTTTGCCCGAGCCGCCGTCAGGCGGCGAGATTGCCTTATCCGACCCCTGGCAATATGGCCCTCATCGAGACCAATTCCATCCCCGAAGCCGGACGAAATGATTATGCGGCGTGCGCGGGAGCGGACTTAACCGGGCAGTCACGGATTCAATGTGACGTTACGTCGGGCCAGTATCCGGCATCCTTCTCCGCGATCAACGATTTCCCTGCTGCATCATGGCCGGATGTCAACAAATACAACGGCGCGACTATCCCCCGCCAATCCATTTTATTAGGCCAGATCGAGGATGGCGCCGGTAAGACCTATCTCTATGCCGAAAAGTCGCTCGAAATTCCCAGCTATGACACTGGTTTTGGGACGGGCGATAAATATCCCGCGCTGACTGGGTTTGGCGTTTCCAACATTCGCTCGTGCGATAATCCTCCTTTGAGTGATAGTTTGAAAGTCATTTCCAACAACAACGAATTGGCCTTCGGCTGCGCCCACCCGGCCGGCGTGAACGCGGTCTATTGCGATTCCACAACCACGACGATCGATTTCGCGATCGCGCCGCAAGTCTATAAATGGCTCGGCAGCCGCAACGATAAGCAGCCGATTCCTGATGGGAACTGAGGAGGGCGGCAAACGATGAACGATGAATTGTTTAACCGCGACGCTTGCGGAGCGCGAAGGGGTAATGAAGGGAAAAGGAAAAAGGTGTGGAGTTAGCGAGAAACGAGAAGTGATAAGCGAGAAATGAGGCAAGTTAATCTGGCCTTCGTTTCTCTCTTCTCGTTTTTCGCTTCTCGTTCTCCAGCCACCAGTCTCTAGCCATTACCTTGGTGTGCCTCGCCGGAAGCTTGACACACCCTACCCCAATTCCCAACGCCCCCCCTGCTAGCACACCTCGGCCCGCCCTCCTTTGCCGTTGTCCCGCCGGCCGATGTCCGTTATCTTTAGCGGCCCAGATGGAATGGATTCTTCTGCCTCCGCTCGCGGCTTCGTCCGCGATCGAGCGGCGTATCACTACAGCGGTTTTGGCCCCAGGACGGACTCTCATGGCCGATAGCTTCAAGCTCACGATCCGCGCGTCGATCATGTTGGTGACGTTGATCGCCGTTCCCTTGGCGGCGATGTTCGGCAAGCAGTTGCCCGAGCTGGCGATGGGCTGGTGGCGCGCGCAGCAGCAACAGAGCGCGTGGCAAACGCGGCCGCTCGCCGCGGGCGCAGCGCACGACGCGTCGAACTCCGCGATCACCGCGCAGCAATTGGCCGAGCAAGCGCGGCGCGGCGATCTCACTGCCGCGCCTCCTGCCAATGCTTCGCAAGGGGAAATTGTTTTAGCTCCGTATCAGCCCCCTTCGTTCGCCGGCGCGTCCAGCGCCGCCGTCGAACCGCGGCGGCTGCCGAATAATCCCGCGCAACCGCTGCCGCCGGCCAACTTTACCGCGCTTTCCGAGACGAATCCCGCCGCGCGTATGGCGCAACCGAACGCGCAAACCGCCGTCTATTCCACTCCCGTCATTTCCAACGCCCCCTCACGCGGTGGCAACGGCACCTCCTCCAACGACTATTTGCAAGCGGCCGGGCAGCGGCTGCGGCAATTGGGGGCGGGTTACTATCGCTTAGAAACCGACGGCGCGGCGGGCGAGCGGTTCCGCTGCGTCTGCCAGGTGCCGTCGCCCGACGGCGCCGCGGCGCAGACGTTTCAGGCGATTCGGTCCGACCCGCTGGCGGCGATGCACGACGTGGCGCAGCAAGTCGAAGCATGGCGCGCCGCGCAACCAGCGTCCTTGGCCCAATCCCCCGCCGCCGCTTCCCCCGTTGCGCAATTGAACCCCGGCACCTTAAACCCCGGTGCCTTAAACCCCGGTGTCTTGAACCCCGCCGCGACCGCAGCCGCCCAGAACGCGGGACGCAGCTTACGTTAAATGGTTGCCAGAGCTTCGCAGCGCGAAATTTTGACGCGCGCAGTCAATCGTGCGCTCAGTTAGTATTCAAACTGAAATTAAAAAATCGACCCGCTTACGAAGATTCTACGAGAATCAAGTTTAAGCCGCTCTTTTCATACAGCCAAAAACCGCGGTTAAAGGTCACGAATTCAGCGTTGCTCGAGAGGGCAAACGCCGCGAGATAAGCATCCATCCATTGCAACGGAGAGGCCCTGTTGCCGCGCGCCAGCTCGAGCCACAAACTCCGCGTCGCGGCCGGTTCATCCCACCGGGCGACGGCCGGGTCGTGATACACGCTCGTCAAAAATTCCACCGTCTCGGCGTTGGTCAATGGAACCGCGCCGCAACGATTCATCACTTTTTCTTGAGTGAGCAGCCGCAGAAACCCCAACTCCGTCTGACGACAAAACAGCAAGTCGCCGCGGGTTAAAATCACTTTCTCGTACCATTCACGGGCAAATTTATGATGCGGGTGCGTTTCCAACGTCAACGCGATCCACATGTTGATATCCAAGAGCTTTTTCATAACGCTCCACTTCTAACTGCAGATCAACTTCGCTAATCCATTGGGCCATTTCGTGACCCGTCATTGACGCAACACTGCCTGGTTGTACGGGACGAAGTTTGATCACAGGCAAGCTTTTTGGTATAGCCGTCGCCTGATCCAGGTTAGTCGGATGGGTCGGCTCGAGCCCCGCCGCCAACAAATCGGCAACCACTTCTTTGAGTTTCCGCCGTTCATTGACTGCGCGAAGTTTGATTTCACGAACCAAATCGTCAGGTTCATACACCCATTTTACCAGCAAACCAGCTTAATGGCAAATTTTAATGCCACTTCAATTGTGGCTCTTCCCGTCCCACTTAACCCTCATCGTCTAGCTGTCTTTGCGTGATTTTTACCCTCATACCTGGAATATTGGCAACTTCCGGCGAATACCGATATAAATAACCTCCAATTCACCGCCACAAGCCCAAAATCCAAATTCCTCCCGCAGCGCTCTTCATGCCCGTTACGGAATCCCTCGTTCCCGATCTGACCGCGCAACCGCTGGGCGATGTCGCGCTGCCGGCGGGCATAGGTTGCGCCGCGTGTGGCGCGCCGGTCGATCCGCGCGATAAGTTCTGTACCGCCTGCGGCATGTCCCGGCCCGAGGCCGCTTCGCCCGCCCTCGCCACCGGCACCATCGGCGGTGCCGCCTTGCCCGAGATTACCCCCGAAGAGCAGGTCATCGCCGCGGCCGGCGACCTCAAAACGTTCCAGTGTCAAAACTGCGGGGCCCAGATCAACGTCGATCCGACGCAGCGGAGCTACGTCTGCCCTTTCTGCGATTCGACCTACGTCCTCGAACTGCACGACCAAGGGAACAAGCAGCGCCCCGAGTTCGTCCTGGGTTTTTCGGTCACGCCGCCGCAAGCCTGGGAAAAATTTCAAGAATGGCTCAACCGCGGCAGCCTCTTCTACCCGCTCGATCTGCAAAAGATCGACTTGCCCGACAAACTTCGCGGCGTCTATTTGCCCTTTTGGTCGTTTAGCATGTTGGCGACCGCGCGGTGGAGCGCAACAATCGGCGAATATTGGTATCGCACCGAAACCTACACCGTCACCGTCAACGGCAAAACCGAAACCCGCACGCGGCAAGTACAAGAGACCGAGTGGTGGCCCCACTCGGGCATGTTCCACCATTACTACTACGGCTATTTGATTTCCGGAAGCAAAGGGCTGGAACAAAAGTACGCCGACGCGATTCAACCGTATCACCTCGCCGGAGTGAAGCGTTACGAACCGTACTTTCTCGCCGGGTGGCTCAGCGAGGAATACTCGATCGAGCGCGACGCGGCCCTAGAGCTTTGCCGCCGCGTCTTCACGCAGCGCGTCACCGCCGACGTTACCGCCTTCCTGCCCGGCGACACGCATCGCGGCCTCGAGGCCGATGTGAACTTCGACAACATCAGCTCCGACCTATTGCTCTTACCGGTCTATGTGCTGACCTATAAATACAAGAACCGCATCTATCACTTCGTGCTTAACGGCCAGACGGGCAAGCTCCACGGCGAGCGCCCCCTCTCGTGGCTGCGGATCGCCATGTACGCCGGCGGCGCGATCGTGTTGGGTTTGTTGATTGCGTTAGTGTTTCGGTTGGTGACGTAGGGGGCGTTGGGTGGGAGCAGGGGGGCGGTGATTGTTGTCATAAAAATTGAATGCCTACTTTCGACATTTCGGTACTACGTCATTCGTCCTGCCCTTCCGACCATACCCCAATCCCCATACCCCATTCTCCAATTCTGACTTCTGACTTCGCCCCCCATGTCCGACCTCCTTACCAAATGCAACGTCTGTGGCGCGCTCCTCGATGAGGAGGATCTCTTCTGTTCCGAATGCGGGACCGAAGCGCCGCTCCGCGCCAGCAGCAGCGAGGGACCGTTAGCCACGCGGCAAACGACGCACAATTTTGTCTGCCAGGGATGCGGCGCGTCGATGAGTTACGATGCCCGCGCGGGCGCGCTCCGCTGTCCGTTCTGCGGGTCGGAGTCGCTCGCGCAACAAGACGACGCCAAAGAGATCGCCCCGCGGAGCGTGATCCCGTTCCGCTCCAGCAAAGAGACCGCCGACGAGCAGCTTCGCGTCTGGCTTCGCAAAGGCTTTTGGCGGCCGGGCGATTTGAGCGAGCAGGCCCTGATCGTGGCAATGCAACCGGTGCTGGTACCGTACTGGGTGTTTGCCGCCGACACGCACACGTTTTGGACCGCTGACAGCGGCGCGGTCCCCTGGACCGCCAGCGGCAGTTGGATGCCGGTCGGCGGTGAGCATCATGGCCATTACGATCAGATCCTCGTCGGCACCAGCAGCGCCCTCACGCCCGCCGAGATGGCCGCGCTGGGCGACTTCGACCTCTCGGCCGCCGTCCCGCCAGACCAAATCGACCTGAACAGCATCACCTATGAACGATTCAACGTCCCCCGCAAGTATGCCCGGCCGATCGCGCGGCAGGGACTCGAAGCGCAAGAGCGCGCGGCGTGCGCGGGCTATGTGACGGGCAAATCGCGGAACCTGAAAGTGAACGTCCGGATCACCGAGTTGACGAGCTTTCCGATTTTGGTGCCGGTCTGGATCATGGCGTATCGCTACCGCGATCAGGTATTCCGGTTCTTGTGCAACGGCCAAACCGGCCAATCGACGGGCAAAGCGCCGATTTCGTATAAGAAGATCGGCGTGGCGGTGGCGATCGGATTGGTCATCGTGGCCGCGTTGGTGGCGCTTGCGCTGACGCGGTAAAAAAAGGCGAGCGGGGGACGTCAGTCCAGCGTTTTGAAGCTAGCAATTGGACATGTCACAATCGCGATGGACTTGATAATCCTTCCGGCTATCTCCCCATAACGGCTCAATTCCTCGATGTCCTCTGGCTCCCTCCCCCTTGCGGGGAGGGTTGGGGAGGGGGTTGTCCTACATGTGCCGCGATCAAGTCCAACGCGATTTTGCTCGATGGCTACGTAATGAACCGACAGCGGCCGAGAAGTTACTCTGGCACTTTCTCCGCGGTGGCAAGTGAGGCGGGAAGTTCCATAGTCAGGGGGTCGGGAGTCTTTGGCGAGTAACGACGTACAAGATAGATGATCTGCTCTCGCCAAAGACTCCCGACCCCTTCGCACGGATTTCGCTTACTCCGGTTCCGCAATTAGACCTTGGATGACAATCTTGAGGAGGTGATAGCGGAGATTCGACGAGTGTTGATTGTTGATGAATGCCCCCTCCCCCAACCCTCCCCGCGAGGGGGAGGGAGCCAAACGGACTGTTGAAGGGCTTGGGATCACCAATGAAATGAGGCAATCTCACGACTACTTGATGCTAACTTCAAAACCCCGGACGTAAGTCCCCTCTTCGGCAGTCTTGCAGAGGCGGCAAGTTTCGAGTGACTGCATAAATCCACCGTCAGCAACCTTATACCCACGAATGACTTGTACTAAACCTGTATAAATCTATTGGAATCATATCAGCAAGGCATTTCGTACACGAAAAATTAATTTCATTCCCCCCTTGTCGATTCCTTACTTCTCCGTGCGACTAGTGCTTTGTCACACTTTAATTTTCGGGTAGAGCGATTTCAGTTTCCTGCGGGCTTGGTTGACGTTCAGTTGCCAATCGACGCCGCGTTGAGTTGTGTTGACATCCATGGACCACGCCG
>Ga0163144_10014333_pt1 | contig 16472 bp, 12 predicted proteins | sample OliLak19BULKMAT1_FD_123175 | JGI IMG/M metagenome (GOLD analysis project Ga0163144, IMG submission 123175) | Freshwater microbial mat bacterial communities from Lake Vanda, McMurdo Dry Valleys, Antarctica - Oligotrophic Lake LV.19.BULKMAT1 | ecosystem: Environmental > Aquatic > Freshwater >... | reverse complement strand
GAGGCGCCTTCAGGTCCCGGCGTCCGCACCGATACCTTCGGATACGCCGGTTACAAGACCAGTGCGCGCTACGACTCGCTCCTGGCCAAGGTCATCACCCATAGCCAGTCCACCCGTTTCGAAGATGCCGTCGCAAAGTCGTACCGCGCCCTCCGGGAGTTCCGCATCGAAGGCGTCGCGACCAACATCCCCTTCCTCCTCAACCTGCTACAACGCCCGGAGATGATTGGCGGCCAAATTTACACCACGTTCATCGACGACCACGCCTCGACACTGGTGGGGCGCGACCAAGACGACCACCAGCGACTCTACTTCATCCAGTCCGCAGCCCCCGCCCCGTCCCCCACCGCCGCTCGCCTGGCGGGCGCGAAAGTCGATGCGCGGGATCCGCTCGCCGTTCTCGACTATGGCAAGGGCGGCCCGTCGGCGACCCCCGCTCCCGCTGCCCGCGCCCCGATCCCTGCGGCCGCGCTCGCCGATGGTCCCGGCGGCTCGCTCCCCGTGGCCGCACCTGTCCAGGGCACCATCGTGGAAGTCACCGTCGCCGAAGGCAGCGCCGTGCGCGTGGGTCAACAGCTCCTCGTGATGGAAGCTATGAAGATGGAGCACGTCATTGCCGCCTCCTTCAGTGGTATCGTTCGCCAGGTCAACGTCCACAAAGGCGATACGGTCTTCGAAGGCCACCCGTTACTCTTCATCGACGCGCAGGAAGTCGAGTCCGCAAATGATGAAGTTCGCCACGAGGTTGACCTCGACCACGTCCGCCCGGACCTTGCTCTCATCCATGCGCGCCACGCGATTACCCTGGACGCCGCCCGCCCGGATGCCGTCGAGCGTCGCCGCAAGACCAACCAGCGCACCGCGCGGGAGAACATCGACGACCTCTGCGACCAAGGCACCTTCGTCGAACACGGCTCTCTCGTCCTCACCCCGGGCACCGGGCTGCCAATCGACGAGGTCATCCGCAAGTTCCCCACGGACGGCATGGTCACCGGCATCGGCACGATTAACGGTCACCTGTTCAGCGAACCAGCCTCTCGCGCCGCCGTCCTCTCCTACGACTACACCGTCCTCGCCGGTACCCAGGGTGCCGTTAACCATCCGAAGACCGACCGCATGCTCCAGCTCGCCGAACGCTGGAACCTGCCCGTCGTCTTCTTCACGGAAGGCGGGGGCGGCCGTGCCGGCACCGGGGGCCGCCGAGCCGGTGGCAACGCGACGGACGGCGGTGACGCTTTCGCGGGCCGCCCACTCGACACTCCCACCTTCGCGACCATGGGCCGTCTGAGCGGTCGCGTGCCCCTCATCGGCATCAATTCGGGTCGCTGCTTCGCCGGCAACGCTGCCCTGTTGGGATGCTGCGATGTCATCATCGCCACCGCCGATTCGAACATCGGCATGGGCGGCCCGGCGATGATCGAAGGCGGCAGCCTGGGCGTCTTCACCCCCGAGGAGGTCGGCCCCATGGACGTCCAGGTGCCGAACGGCGTGGTCGATATCGCCGTCGCTGACGAAGCCGAGGCCGTCGCCGCCGCGAAACAGTACCTCTCCTACTTCCAGGGCCGCGTCGCCGCATGGGAAAGCGCCGACCAGCGCCTCCTTCGCTCCATCGTTCCTGAAAACCGTCTCCGCATGTACGACATCCGCCAGGTCATCGAAACGCTTGCGGATACCGGCTCCGTCCTCGAACTTCGGCGGGGCTACGGCCTCGGCATGATCACCGCATTCATCCGCATCGAAGGCCGCCCCATGGGCCTCATCGGCAACAATCCCGCACACCTCGCCGGCGCCATCGATAGCGATGGCTCCGACAAGGCCGCGCGCTTCATGCAGCTCTGCGACGCCTTCGACATCCCCATCCTCGTCCTTTGCGACACCCCCGGCATGATGGTCGGCCCGGAGGTAGAGAAAACCGCCCTCGTCCGCCATTGCAGCCGACTCTTTGTCACCGGGGCGAACCTCAGTGTCCCGCACATGACCATCGTCCTGCGCAAAGCCTACGGCCTCGGCGCCCAGGCGATGGCTGGGGGCAGCATGAAGGAGCCCTTCTTCGCCGTCGCCTGGCCCACGGGCGAATTCGGCGGCATGGGCCTCGAAGGCCAGGTCAAACTCGGCTTCCGCAACGAACTCGCCGCCATCGAAGACCCCATGGAGCGTCTCGCTCGTTATGAACAGCTCGTCGCCCGTGCCTATGAACGCAGCAAGGCGATCAACCAGGGCGTTTCCTTCGGCGTCGATGACGTCATCGACCCCATGGATTCCCGCCGCTGGATAGCCAGCGCCCTCGGCTCCGTCCCCGCGCCCGAACCGCGCCGCCACAAGAAGCGCGCCAACGTCGATACGTGGTAACCGTCGTTTTCCGGTCGGGCTGCTCACGGTCACGGTTGCCTTATGCCAGGAAGCAAGGGTCGGCGCCGGCCCGTCGTGCGGCTCGCCCGCCCGGTGCGGCAGTGAGCTTGTGCCTGGCGGTCTCCGAAATGACTCCCAATGAGGTATTCGGCTATGAGGGACTTGCTAACACCGGTTAGAATACCGATGGATGTGCCGGAGATCGAATAGCCAATAGCGAGGAGAAGGCGTGAGCAATTCCAGGAGATCTCCGTGGGCGTCTGGCTGGAAACTCCTGAATGCGAGCGCACGAGGTCCGATCGACGGGTTCCTTTAGCGACAATCGCCGGAGCCTGGCTGGTTGGCGTGGTGGCAATAACCGCCACGATTCATCGACCGGTAGTGGTCGTAACGCATTGGGCCAATGGTCACATGATGGACAGAGAGACCCTGCTCCCGGCGTTTGCGGCAGAGTTCAACAGCGCGGGCCACCACACGCAGTCTGGAAGTCGTATCGAAGTGCGGTTGTTCAGGACCAACTCCGGCGAAATAGCCGGAGAGGTCAACTCCCGCGTCATCTACGACGCCGCCATTGATAAACAGAAGACGGACCCGACAATCGTGACCCCGGCCGCCGACCACTGGTGGTCGATCTGAACTACGCGCTGGGACGCGAAGTTTTAGATGTGAACGCCGTACAGGTCCTGGCGACCACGTATATCGGTATCGTGACATCACGCGAGATGGCGGAGTGCCTCGGCTGGCCCCAACGCCAGTTCGGCTTCGTCGATATCGTCGAACTCGCGACCGATCCTGCCGGGTGGTCACGCTACGCGCGCGCCAAACCTGAATGGGGCCGCGAAGCACTTCTCGCGTTCACGTATCCCAGTCGTTCGAGCACTGCCCGGAGCGTGCTCTGCACGCTGTATGCCACTGCCGTGGGAAGGCTGGCCGCGGAACTAACAATCGAAGACGTGACCCGACCGGCGGTGGTGCAGTATGTTAAGCGCTTTCAAAGCGCCGTCGATTGCTACGTCCCAGATACATTGGACTTGAACGTCAAGATCCTGACATCGCCAGCGTGCGGGCATTTCTTCTTCATCGCCGAAGATAACCTGGTGAAGTTGTACCAGGGAAAAGTTGCTGTACCGGTGGGTGATAAGCGGCTGCCGAAGTCCCTGGACCGCGAAATGGTCATGATCTATCCCAAAGAGGGAGCGATCACGCACAATCACTCCGCCTTCGTGGTGAACGCCGATTTTGTCTCCAAGGAACAGGCAGAAGCGGCGCGGAGTTGGATCGGGTTCCTTAGAGAGGACCGCCAGCAGCGCTCATTCATGCAGGAGGGGTTCCGGCGCACATCCGCCGGAGCCTGCATCGATCCCCTCGGTAGTCCGTTTTCACCGTGCACGAACACTCCCAAGACGGCGATCTATCCGGACAAGATCAACCCGGCTGTGGCCGATGCCATCCTCCGCGCGTGGGAATGAGAATCCTCCGCCGGTTAAAGGCGCACGCTCATCCGCTCGGGTTAGCGCTGTTCTTAGGCAGCGCTACCATGGCGATTGTGGTCGCACGCATCGCGCCCTGGTCCGGCCGGGCAGTTTGGTTGCTGGGCTGGGGGCTGATTGCCTATCTCGCCGTTGCCCTCGTGGCGGCCGTTCATGGGCGCTCCGTTCCTCCACCGGTGCCGGTTTTGTTGGTTGCGTCAGACGTTGAAGAACCTCCGGCACCACTTCCCCGCGAGGACCTCGTCCGCATGACCGAAGAGGCGTTGAGGAGGCTTAACAACCCCGCGACGCTCGCAACGTGCGCCCTTGGATCACGAATTCCGCGCACATTGGCGGCCTTTTCCGGCTCGCAGCGGACCCTCACCTCCGAGTCGACGCCGCTGGAACAGGCCCGCGCGCTGCGTGCCGCGCTTGTGTCATGCATTGAAAGGATGAAGACCGAGGGTCCCCTGCATTCCATGGAGGCCGAAAACCTGCCATACATAATACTCCACGACGAGTACGTACTGGGCAGGCCCAACAACCAGATCATGACGCGCCACAGCATGAGCGAAAGCACGTTCCACCGCTACCGCCGGGGTGCAATGTGGGCGCTCGCCGCGGAGCTCGAACGGCATGAAGACCTCCTCGCCCGGGATAATACGGGCCACGGTGGGTCCGCCCCACTCCCCTGAAGTGGGTTTCGCCGGCCACCGCGTGCCCCCGGCTCGTGAGCACGGACTTCTAATTGCCTGGGCTTTTGCTCTCCCGGCCACCCGTTAGCCCCCAAATCCGACAAGTTGGCAGCAAATGACAGTTTTTACAGCACATCCTGGCAGCGCGGCTGTGCTGATCTTCCTGCAACCGGAGGGACTGCCCTCACGGCGGGAGGTGAAAGGTGATTCTTGCAGGCAGCCCACGCCAATCACATGATGGCGAACCAGTTTCCTGGGATGCATCAATCATGGACGAATCTGAAAAGGCGCTGTGGGATCGGATATCGCAGTTCTCCTTCAACGAGGACGCCGAAGAGCTGACGTTCGCTCGTCGCCTGGCGCGTGAAAACGCCTGGACGCGCGAATACACCGAGCGTGCCATCGATGAATACAAGCGGTTCGTTTTCCTGGCCGTGGCCGCGGGCCACCCGGTTACGCCATCTGATCAGGTCGACCAGGTGTGGCACCAACACCTCACAGAAAACCGCTCGTATTGGGACACGTTGGGCGGACAAGTGCTGAATGCACCGCTCCATCATAAGCCGACCAAAGGCGGGCCCGAGGAAGGCACTCAAATTTAGACTCTCGTATCAGAGGACGTGCGACAGTTACACGCGGATGTTCGGCCAACAGCCACCAGCAGACATCTGACCGGACGTCTCCATCCGTTTCGGCCAGGATCTTCGCTTCCAGCGAACCAACGTCGCGCGAAACTGGATTGTTACGAAGCCTCGACTCAGGACAACCGTCGGGCGTGACGCCAAGGTTGTGCAACAACCGCCGCTGCTCGATCGTCTCCACCACCTCCGCAACGACCGATAATCCAAGCGCATGCCCGACGGACACGATCGCATCGACAACTGCGAGCGACCGGCTGCTGGTTGATATTTCGGAGACGAACTCGCGCGGGACCTTCAATGAGTCGGCGGGCATATCTTTGAGATACGCAAGCGATGAATAGCCCGTACCGAAGTCGTCGATACTGACCTTGATCCCACCCTCGCGTAGCGTGGCGAGGGCCACGAACATCGCCGGGTCGGCGACCAACATGCTCTCCGTCACCTCGACACCGAGGATGGGGACGAACGGCCCGCGCGGTCCCAGCTCGCCTGGCGCTTCTCGCGATCGGTATCGCCGGGATGCTGGTCGTGAGCGTATCGGCGAACGCGGCCGGCTACGACCCGGCGATCGATGTCTACTCGATGAAGAACACCACGGCCCTCACCGGCGCAACCGCCTGGTGGAACGCGGGCTACACCGGCGCTGGCGTCGATGTTGCCGTCATTCACACAGGCGTTTACCGCGTTCAGGGCCTGGCCACCGCGGGTAAGGTCATCTGTGGTCCGGATCCTTTCGCTCGAATCGCAGGCGCCGAACCTGCGCAACCTCGACACGGCTGGCCACGGCACATTCATGGCCGGCCTCATTGCGGGCAAGGACAGCACACTCACCGTGCCCTAGGCCAACGCTCCCGCTTCCTCCTACCGCGGCATTGCCCCTGATGCGCGGATCACCTCGATCAAGGTCGCAACCGCCGACGGCGGAACCGACGCCTCCCGGGTGATTGGCGCGATCGATTGGGTCGTCCAGCACCGTTGCGACAACGGCATGAACATTCGTGTCGTCAACCTCTCCTACGGGACAAAGAGCGGCCAGGCGGCCACGGTCGATCCTCTCGCCTTCGCGGCGGAGCAGGCGTGGAAGAAGGGCATCGTCGTTGTCGCCGCGGCCGGAAATAGCGGCTACCAGAACGAAGACGGCCTCGCCAGTCCGGCTTACGCCCGATACGTGATCGGCGTGGGCGCCTAGGATACCATGGGAACGGCCAGCACAACCGATGACATCTTGGGGAGCTATTCTGCTGGAATCGCACACAGCGCCGGCCGCGGACCCGACTTTGTTGCCGTCGGTTCGCATATGCAGGGTCTGCGTGTCCCGAATTCTTACATCGGCGCGAACCACCCGGAAGGATGGCTGAGCGCGCCATACTTCCGCGGAAGCGGGACCTCGCAAGCGGCGGCTATCACATCGGGCACCATCGCATTGATCCTCCAGAAGTACCCGGCGCTGACCCCAGACCAGGTCCAGCGATTCATCGCGAGCAATACGTGCCAGCCGTCGGGCGCTGACCCGGACTATTGGGGAAGCGGCGAGATCAATCTGGCTAGTCTGCTCACAAAGACCCCTGCGGCGTACACGCAGAGTTTTGCAAACGCCACCGGTACCGGCTCGCTGGAGCTGTCGCGGGGCACGGACCACCCGACCGCTGCCAACGGCGTCGTACTCAGCGGCGAGCAGGACATCTTCGGCCGCACGTTTAACTCGCCCGCAATGGCCACTGCCACTGCGGCCGGCAGCACCTCGTCGGGCGGCACCTGGTCGGGTTCCACCTGGTCGGGCAGCACCTGGTCGGGCTGCACTTGGTCCGGTGGCTCATGGTCCGGGAATTCCTGGGCCACAGGGAGCTGGAACTAATGATCACTCAACAAGGCCGCCCGGCCCACCCGCGGGCCGCAGTCGGCCAGTCCGCGAAATCCTGGTCCTCGAGCAGTTGGTCAGCAAGCAGTTGGAGCGCGAGCTCCTCGTCTTCTGCAAGCTGAATCTCGACTCGCTCTTGTTTCGAACGGGGTCGGCAGCGCTGCCGACCCTGTTCCGATCACGTTCGCGGCGCCAACTATGCCTTCTGCGCCGCCTCAAGTTCCCGCAGCTTCCGGCGCATATCCCGGTCGCGGTTGAAGCGCTCCGTGATGTCCCGAGCCGTGGCGACGGCTCCGACAACCGCCCCTCCCGCCTTGATGATAGCGAAGCCCAACTCCACGTAGATCGTTTCCCCGTCCGCCCGTACCGCACGTGTCGGGAGCACCTGGCCCTGGTACTTGGTCACGCCATCGCCAAGCGCGCGGTCGAACCCCTTCCAATGCGCCTCCCGAAACTGTTCCGGGATGATCATATCCAGGTTTTGTCCGATCGCCTTGTCCGCGGAATGCCCGAAGACGCGCTCCGCCGCCGAGTTCCAAACCGTGATGACGCCCTCGCTGTTCGCGAAGATGACCGCGTCGGGCGATTGCTCGACCAACTCCGTCGCGTATGCGATTTCCATCAAGACCTCCAGCGAATTCCCACGTAGTGTAGCCCGCTCGTCAAGCGCTCGGAATCAGAAGGGCGGGTTTCAGGACTTCCGCCGGTTGCTCCTGCTGGTCCCGGGAGCCTTCGCGGGCAGGCCGCCGGCGAAGCTCACCCCAAGCTCTAGCCATTCAGAAAGCTGGTCATCTCCGAGGCCACCTGCGCCCACGGACACCATGCCTGTCATCGGCCGCCCCGTGAACTCCATCGGGCGTGAGTATGGGCGTTCCAGTGCTGCCGCGTATCCCACCGGACCCGTGCGCACCATCAGCTCGTCCTTCACGACCCCACAGGCCATGTTCCCGCCGATCATGAAGGCGATGCCGCCGAACATCTTCTGCTCCGTGCACCCCGGATGTGTGCTTAGCCTCGTCCTGATACGCTCTGCAAGTCTTTCGTCATATGCCACGGCAAGCTCCGTCGTGTATTCTCGGTGTGAACGTCGAGTTCGCGGATGTCCTCGATTCTACTCCCGTCATCACGCCGTTCACACCGGTCCGGACGGAGAATCGTCCACATTCCCCGTCGCACCCACGCGGCCCTTCGCAACGGCGTAGGATTTGCTCGTCTCTCCACTCTTTCGGGGGCCCACGGTGACCACAGCACCCGTTCTCGCTGAACACTCGATCCCGAGCGCCGCAACGTATCTGCCGCGTCTCGTCCTCGGGGATGCCTCGGATTGGATGCGCGATCGGTTCGTACCAATCGGCGGCACTCTCGTGATGGCAGATATCACCGGCTTTACTCCCCTCTCCGAGCGGCTCGCTGCTCGCGGCAAGGAGGGCGCGGAACTGCTCACGCAAATCATCAACGCGTACTTCCAGCGCCTCCTGGATGCCGCCTTGCCCTATGGCGGAGACAATCTCAAATTCGGCGGGGACGCCCTGCTCCTGCTTTTTCGCGGTGAGGACCACGCGGACAGGGCCATCTCCGCAGCTCTCGCCATGCAGCGAGAAAATCGCCGTGGCGGCGCCATCCGCGTCGCGGACGAACGAGCGCGTTTGCAGATGCGTGTCTCCGCGCACTCTGACACCTTTTGGTCGGCCATCGTCGGAATACCAGGCGAGCGGCTACAGCAGGTTATCGCCGGCCCCGGCATTGTCGGACTCGCACATGTTGACAAACTCGGTGCCCCCGGCGAAATAGCACTCAGTCCCGAAACGCTTCGCGAAGCCCGATTCGCATCAACCCTGCTTCGCGATGAGGAAGTCGTCGTCGCCATCGATTCGCACTGGCGAATGCCGCGCAGCAACCCGGTGCTCCCTCCGGCGGAACATCCGGATGAACTCGCGCGTTGGGGCATCGCGACCGCCGTCGAAGGCGAACATCGCAAGGTCGTGGTCATGTTCGCTCGACTCGACGGGCTCAACGAACTGATCGCGGCGGCAAGGACCCGAGAGGCGTTTGAGGCGTTGGACAAGTTTGTCCGCGCGATGGTGGCGGCCGTCGCCCAATTCGGCGGGTACCTCGCCGGCAACGACGTCGATCAGAGCGGCGTCAAGTTCATCATCCTTCTTGGCGCGCCGGTTGCAAACGAACAGGCCGCCGCGAACGCCCTCCGCCTCGCCCTCGCACTCCAGGCGGCGGGCAGGGCGCTCGGAACAGAACTCCAACTCCGCATCGGCATCAACAGCGGCTACACCTTCTGTGGCGATGTCGGCGCCGACCATCGCCGCGAGTACACTGTCCTCGGCGACGCCGTCAACCTATCCGCGAGGCTCATGTCCCGCGCGGCCGAGTCCCAGATCCTCGTTTCAGAAACGACGGCCGAAGAAGCGGGGCCAACGTTCTCCTGGCGTCAACTCGAACCCATGACCATCAAGGGGAAGGCCCACCCGGTTCGCGTCCGTGGGCTCGAGTCCGAACGCCGGCAGTTTGTGCCTCGCGGCGAGGCGGTCCGTTTCATCGGGCGCGCTTCGGAATTGGGCCGTATCCGCGAGCTGGCCCTGGAGTGCGAGCACGCCTCCGGACGCATCCTCGCCATCGAGGGAGACCCCGGCTCTGGGAAGTCCCGCCTGGTGACCGAGGCGACAGGCGAAATGGAGCGAGACGGGTGGAAGGTCCTTCGCGGCGCGGCCCTCTCCTTCACCGCTGGCATCCCGTTCAGCGCCTGGAGCGGCGTAGTTTCCAGCCTCCTCGGCATCACCGACACTCACGACACGGGGACGCGCACGACCCTCGCAACGGAGGCGATCGCTGCACTCGACGTCACGCTCTTGGAATCCGCATCGCTCTTGAATCCCATCCTGTCACTTTCGCTCCCAGAATCCGAGGCGCTGCGATCGCTCGATGCTGAAAATCGCCGCCGCCGCTTGTACGACCTCTTCGCCCAACTCTTGATCGCCTCTTCCAGGTTGCGGCCGACCGTCGTCGTTCTTGAGGACCTGCACTGGGCCGATTCCAGCACCCACGAGGTGCTGGAAAGCGTCTCCTCCCGCGTTTCGACGGCGCGCGTCCTCGTTTGCGTCACCAGCCGAAACACGATCGCGCTGCCGGTCCCCGACGCGGTCATCCGGCTCCGCGAACTTCACCCAATTGAGGCACGGTCGCTCTTCGATGCTATTATTGCCCGCGAAAACATCGATGAGCAGGTGGCTCGCTCGATCGTTGAACGCTGCCAGGGGAATCCCCTTTTCATTGAAGAGGTTGGACGGGCGCTGACCCTTGAGGGGCTCAACACGCGGGGCGGTGACGTCCTTCTCCCGGACCGTCTCCAGTCCCTGCTCATGCTCCGTCTCGACGCGTTGGCAAGGCCCGCGCGTCGCGTCGCCCGGCTTGCCGCGGTCGTCGGCGCCGAATGCGACGAGGAACTGCTAAGCGCGCTCCTGGAGCCGGAGGATAGGCCGTTCCTCGAAAATGCGCTCGAAGAGTTGCTTCACAGCGAAATCCTTGTGGCTGATGCCGTATCTCATCGCTTTCGCTTTCGGCATTCCCTGCAACAGGAAGTTGCCTATGAAAGCCTGCTGTTCGCCCGCCGCCGAGAATTGCATGCCGGAGTGATGGGCCTGCTCCACGAACGGCAAGGAGACGACGTTGCACCGATCGTCGAGATCCTCGCCTATCACGCTCGGCTCGCCGACAAAGCGTCCGAGACCGTGCGTTTCTCGTTCCTCGCCGGCCAGAAGTCCCAGCGCCTCTACGCCTGGGAATCCGCGGTTACGTACTATGAAACCGCCCGCACCGAAGTCGGGCGCCTCGGCAAAGGCTCCGCTTCCCCACGCAGCCTGCTCCTCGAACGCATCGGAGACTGCCGTGAAGTCGTCGGCAGGTCCTCGGAAGCTGCCCGGTCCTACATTTCCTCGTTGGAAGCGTGGAACCGCGTGTCGCCTTCCCAAGGGTTGCCGCCCGCTCTCCCGCCCGAGATCCCCCCGGATGGCGATGAAGCGGGCCGCAGCACGCGCCTCCGCCTCAAGATAGCGGTTTCGTTCGAACGCCACGCCCAATACGACCGCTCCATGCGCTGGCTGCGCACCGCCGCCACTTCGATGCCGCCCCGCCGCTCTGACCTTCGCGCGGCGCTGTATTCGTCCTGGAGCGTCGCCCTCTTCCGCAAGGGCCAATTTCAGGAAGCGACAGAGTGGGCGAAGAAGGCCCTCACGGCAGCCAACCGCACCGGCCAGCCCGAGCGCATCGCGTATTCCCACCACGTCCTCGCGAACGCCCTTGGCGAGACCGGCCGCCTGCGCAATTCGGTGTGGCACCGCGAGGCTGCCCTGCAGCTGTACGAACAAATCGGGGACCTCCCTCGGCTCATGGCCGGCCACGGGAACCTCGGAATCAGCTACCAGGCGCTCGGCGAATTCCCCCTCGCTATCGAACACCACGAAGAGTGCATCAAGGCTGCCGACCAGATCGGCAATTCCTACGCAGTCGCCATCGGCAATCTCAACCTCGGCGAGGTCATCCTCTCCCAGGGACATTTCGACGAGGCCGCTGCCCGCTTCGAATCCACCATCGCCATCTTCCGCGCAACGGGAGAGGCGCGCGTCCCCGCCGGACTCGCCCTCATCAATCTTTCCCGCGCCCGCTTGAAGCAGGGGGAGATCGACGCTGCCGCTCGCTGCCAGCAGGAAGGGATGGAACTGCTTGGCGCCGATTCCCGCGGCCTTGCTGCCGAGGGCACCCTCCAGGCGGCCGAGATTGAGTTCGCACGCGGACGCCTGAAAGAAGCCGCGACGACCTGCCGCCGTGTCCTCGTCGAGTCCCGCGAACTCGGCGCTCCCCTGCTTGAAGCGAAAGCACTCTTGCTTGAATCGCGCCTCCACGGGGCGTTCGGTCGCCATTCCGAAGCCGAGGAGTGCGGTCGCCAGTCTTTGGCGACTGTCCGCAGGGTCGGCGCCTCCTATGAGACGGCGCTCGCGTTGCTCAACCTGGCGCAGATCTCGTCTTCCCGCCGCCGTCATTCCTACGCTGAATCGGCCGCCGCCCTCTTCGCCCGCATCGGCGCCGAAGCCGACGCCGCCACTGCCCACGCCTTGGCTAACTCCTAACCTCATACCGCCTACCTTGGTACCGGGGAGGGGATTCGAACCCCTATGCCTTGCGGCCACGGAGTTTAAGTCCGCTGCCCCCCGTACCACCCCCTCCCAGTTACTCACACTTACGTTCGTTTTAGCTTCGCCACTACTGCCACATCATGACAAAATTCACCCCCTCCTCCCCCCATCTGCCAACATTTCCGTTGGCAATCCGTTGGCAAACCCAATCCTCCCCCAACCGCCCACCACCACCGCGCCGTCTCGGGGCCGGTACCCAAATCGCGCCGAACTCCAAGACGTCCCTCGCCAGCGCCAACCACCATCGCCCCCGCTTGCCACGCGCCCAAAGCGGCGCCGGGCACACCCCAGGAAGCGCCGGCAAGATGCAAAAAGCGGCGGGCCAGCGGGCGGAGGAAGCGCGGAGCAACGGGCATGGGGCAACAGCAGCCGCCCGGCGAAGCGTCACGCGCCCAGAGCGGCGCCCGGTGCGTGTGCGCTTGCCCCTTGCCCGTTACGCCCGCGGCCCGCCCGCTGCCCCGTCCCCGCTTTGTGCCCTTTGCCCGCGCCCTTTGAGAAGAAGTCGCTGCGGCGGGAAGTTGGCAGGAAGTCGCTGCGGCGGGAGAACTCGCCGGGCCCGCTTCCGAGGCCAGGAACCGGCCCGTCTTCGAGGTGCGCCCGGCCCGCTTCCACCCGCCCACCACCAGCGGGCCGGGCCTCGGGCGGCAGGCTTCGGCGGAAGGCGCGCTGTGGCTGAAATCTCTTTTTGTCCGCCTGCGACCCCCGCCCGGGGACGAGGAAGGCGGCGCGCGTCCCCCGAGGCGAGGGGCCGCGGGCCCGGGGCGACCTGGCCGTCTGGCGCCGAAGCGGACGCCACGGCCGCGCCCCGGGTCCGGCCGGGCGAAACGCCCGCCCCTGCGCCGCGCCGCTCGATTCGTTCCTCGCGCGCAATCACGCAATCTGCGACAGACGCAGCCCCTTTTCCGCCCGTCTCGGGTTCGAACAGACGCAGTCTCAACCCGCGACCGTCCCCAAACGCCGATTCGTTTCGATTCGTTTCGGCCCGAACGTCGCTCCCGGTCCCCCGGCCTCTCCTTCCGGCGCTCTGCTCGCTGCTCCCGTCCCATCCCGTCCTTGCCGAATCGCTTCCGGTTCCCCACACTACGCTCAACACCGGACGGAGCGGTGCACATATGGCAGAAGACCGCAGACCCGGCGGCGAACTCCCTCGTCGCCAGTACCTCCACGACTGGTGCGACATCGCCTCTGGCTTCGTCATCGCCACCGCCAGCGCGCCCGCTCCGCATGACCTCCACTCGCCCTACCGTAGGCCAGCGCTGCGTATGACGATGATGTCTGGAGGCCTCCATATCCACGCTTGAAGAACTCCTACCGAATGCCGTTATCAGCGGCGTCCTATCCGACCGACTCGTCACGGTCGTCGGCGTGCAGTGGTATGGGTCGGAGGCGCTTGAGCTTACCTACAAGGACCCGTCTGGGAAGGTCGCCAACGAGCTTCTCTACCGGCATGACGAGCCCAGACTGGAGATAGCGGGCAGCGGCCGTCCGTGGGCGTTCGACGGAGACGGACAGCTCTTGCGGCTCGTCTCCGAGGCTCACCGTATTCGCCTGGCGCACCTCTTCGACCCGGTACTCGCGGTCCACACGTCGTTGGTCGACCCGCTGCCCCATCAGATCACTGCCGTCTACGAGGAGATGCTGCGCCGTCAGCCGTTGCGCTTCCTTCTGGCAGATGACCCGGGCGCCGGCAAAACGATCATGGCCGGCCTGCTCATCAAGGAACTCATCGCCCGCGGCGACCTCCAGCGTTGCCTCATCGTCTGCCCCGGCAGTCTCGCCGAGCAGTGGCAGGACGAGCTTTATCGTCGGTTCAATCTTCCGTTCGATATCCTCACGAACGATAAGCTCGAAGCGGCCCGGACCGGCAACTGGTTCTTGGAGAACGACCTCGTCATAGCTCGCCTCGACAAGCTTTCGAGAAACGAGGACGTGCAGCAGAAACTGCAGGCGCCGGACTGTGGTTGGGACCTCGTTGTCTGTGACGAGGCGCACAAGCTCTCGGCCACCTACTTCAACGGCGAAGTCAAGTACACGAAGCGATATCGTCTCGGCCAGCTCCTCTCAACCCTCACGCGCAATTTCCTCCTGATGACGGCCACGCCCCACAACGGGAAGGAAGAGGACTTCCAACTGTTCATGGCCCTGCTCGACGGCGACCGCTTCGAGGGCAGGTTTCGAGATGGTGTCCATGCCGCGGATGTGTCCGACCTCATGCGCCGCATGGTCAAAGAAAACCTCGTGAAGTTCGATGCGACGCCGTTGTTCCCCGAGCGGATCGCCTATACGGTCCCGTATAAGCTCTCGGACCCAGAGGCGCAGCTCTACAAGGAAGTCACCGAATATGTTCGGCGTGAGTTCAATCGCGCCGAGGCCTTGCAGAACGACAAAAGGGCCGGCACGGTTGGCTTTGCGCTCACCATCCTCCAGCGGCGGCTGGCCTCATCGCCGGAAGCCATCTACCAATCCCTAAGGAGACGGCGCGAACGTCTGGAGGCGCGCCAACGGGAGCTTGAGCTTCTTCAGCGCGGTGCTGCAGTCGAGTCGTCGTTCATGGCTGTCGGCCCCAACCTCGACGCCGAAGACCTGGAAGACCTGGAAGATGCGCCCGACGACGAAGTGGAGGCAGCCGAAGAAGAGATCCTCGATCAGGCCACGGCTGCGCGGACAATCGTCGAACTCAAGGCGGAGATTGAGACACTCAAGCGGCTCGAAATGCTCGCCCTTGCCGTGCGGCGTGGCGGTCAAGACACCAAGTGGAAAGAGCTGTCTAGCCTTCTCGGTGAGATCTTCACGCCGGCGGGCATCGCCAACCAGCTCCGCGAGGAACGCACGACATACGATGCCACGGGAGTTGAACCGCCCGAACCCTCGCCTCGTCAGAAGCTGGTCATCTTCACCGAGCACCGCGACACCCTGGCATACCTGGACCAAAAGATCTCGACGCTATTGGGCCGAAGCGGCGCCATTGTGCGCATTCACGGAGGGATGGGTCGTGAGGAGCGCCTGAAGGCCCAGGAGTCTTTCCGGTACGACCCATTCGTCCAGATCTTGCTCGCGACGGATGCCGCGGGAGAAGGCATCAACCTTCAGCGCGCCCACCTCATGGTGAACTACGACCTCCCCTGGAACCCCAATCGTATCGAGCAACGCTTTGGCCGCATCCACCGCATCGGGCAGACCGAGGTCTGCCACCTGTGGAATCTGGTCGCCGAAGAGACCCGTGAGGGTGATGTTTACCGCACCCTCCTCGCCAAGCTTGAGGAGGCACGGGGAACCCTACAGGGCCAGGTCTTCGACGTACTGGGCAGGGTTCAATTCGCGGGCAGTTCCTTACGCGACCTCCTGGTTGAGGCGATCCGCTATGGCGATCTGCCCGATGTCCGCGCACGCCTCACCCAGGCCGTCGAAAGCGCGTTCGACCCAGCTCACCTTCGAGACCTGCTTCAAGACCACGCGCTCGCACATGACACCATGGATGTGACCCGAGTCCACCAGATTCGTGAAGAGATGGAACGCGCCGAGGCGCGCCGCCTCCAGCCGAACTACATCGAATCCTTCTTCCTCGAAGCCTTCAAGAGACTCGGCGGCATCGCCCGCGAACGCGAGCCGCGCCGCTTCGAAATCACCCATGTGCCGGCGCCCATCCGCAACCGGGACCGGCTGATAGGCATCGGCGAACCTGTGCTTGCGCGCTACGAACGCATCGCCTTCGAAAAGTCACTGCTTTCCCCCCAGGGCCAGCCGCTTGCGGCCTTCGTGTGCCCCGACCACCCGCTCCTTGACGCGACCATCGACCTTACCATCGAACGACACCGCGACCTGCTTCGGCGGGGTGCAATTCTCGTTGACGAACGGGATCCCGGCGAGGACCCGCGAATGCTCTTCTATCTTGAACACGCCATCCAGGACGGGAGCCTCACTCGGTCAGGCGAACGGCGGGTCGTATCAAAGCAAGTGCTCTACGTCGAAGTTGATGGCGCGGGAAACGCGCGCGGCCTCCAGTACGCGCCGTACCTGGATTACCGTCCGCTTCGCGACGGCGAACCAAACGTCGAGCAGCTCCTCGACCTGCCCGAGTGCGGCTGGATCAAACGAGACCTCGAAAAGCTCGCCGCCGGCTACGCCGTAGCCCACGTCGTGCCCGGCCACATCGCCGAGGTACGTGACCGGCGGCTGGATCTCATCCGCAAGACCGAAGCCGCCGTGAAGGACCGGCTTACGAAGGAAATCAACTACCGGGACCACCGCGCCGCTGACCT
>Ga0163144_10014329_pt1 | contig 16473 bp, 9 predicted proteins | sample OliLak19BULKMAT1_FD_123175 | JGI IMG/M metagenome (GOLD analysis project Ga0163144, IMG submission 123175) | Freshwater microbial mat bacterial communities from Lake Vanda, McMurdo Dry Valleys, Antarctica - Oligotrophic Lake LV.19.BULKMAT1 | ecosystem: Environmental > Aquatic > Freshwater > Lake... | reverse complement strand
GGCCACGCATTCAGCCATTACCTACTCAAGTACATGCTCTTTTCGGCGCGGTACTGGCGGAACACCGGGTCTTTAAGGTCGGCGATGAAGCGAATGGCCTCGCCGGTACTTTTCATTTCCGGACCTAGCTCCTTGTTCACCTTGGGGAACTTGTCAAAGCTGAAAACCGGCTCTTTGATCGCGAACCCTTCCAACTTGCGCTCCACCTTAAAATCGCGCAGTTTATTGACCCCAAGCATCACTTTGGTGGCGATGTTGAGGAACGGAATCTGGTACGCCTTGGCTATGAACGGTGTGGTCCGGGATGCCCTTGGATTTGCCTCAATAACGTATACCTTTCCCTCTTTTATAGCGAATTGAATATTGATCAGCCCGCGAATGTCCAGCGCGCGCGCGAGTATTTCCGTATAGCGAATCATGGTATCGGTTACCTCGGCTGGCAGGCTGAAGGGCGGCAGCACCGCGGACGAATCGCCGGAATGGATGCCGGCGGGCTCAATGTGCTCCATGATCCCCATGATCATGACGTCGTCGCCGTCGCAGATGGCGTCAATTTCGGCCTCTTCGGCGCGGTCCAGAAAGTGGTCAACCAGGATGACGTTGTCGGGGAAGTGCTTGAGGATGCGGATCACGGCGGTTTCTAATTCCTCGTCGTTGATCACGATGCGCATGCGCTGGCCGCCGAGCACATATGACGGGCGCACCAATACCGGATACCCTACTTTATTGGCGATGCGCACGGCGTCGTCCACCTCGCGGGCGGCGCCGTAATCCGGGTAGGGAATGCCCAGTTCTTTGAGTTTGTCGCTGAAACGGCCCCGATCTTCGGCCAGATCCATGTTTTCAAAGCTGGTGCCGATGATAGGAATGCCCTCCTGGCGCAGGTTGGCCGACAACTTCAGCGCGGTCTGCCCTCCCAGTTGCACGATGACGCCGTCCGGTTTTTCCAGGTCCAGAATTTCGCGCAGGTGCTCCCAGAAAACCGGCTCAAAATAGAGCTTGTCCGCGACGTCAAAGTCGGTGGACACGGTCTCGGGGTTGCAATTGACCATAATGGCTTCAAACCCTGCCTCTTTAATGGCCAGGATGCCGTGCACGCAGCAGTAGTCAAACTCGATGCCCTGGCCAATGCGGTTGGGCCCGGAACCCAGCACGACGATTTTGCGGCGCTTGCTCGGGATGCTTTCGTTTTCGCCCTCAAATGTGCTGTAGAAATAAGGCGTTTCGGAGGCGAATTCGGCGGCGCAGGTATCCACGACTTTGTAGGTGCGGGTGATGCCCAGGTCCTTTCGGCGGGCGTAGACCTCGTCTTCGGTAACACCGCGCAGAATGTTGGCAATCTGAAGATCGCTGTAGCCCTGTTGCTTGACCTTGCGGAACAATTCCACCGGAATATTGTGCAATTGATAGCGCATCAGCTCGTGCTCGGTGCGCACGAGTTGCTGAATTTGCAGCAGGAACCAGCGATCAATGCGCGTCAGTTTTTGGATGGTCTTGATGGGCACGCCCAGGTCAATGGCGTCGCGGATCAGGAAAATGCGATCCCAACTCGGTTTTTCCAGCCCGGCCAGGATGTCTTCGGTGCGGTTCCAGCCGCGCATGCCCTCGGCGCCCAGGCCAATCTTGTTGTTTTCAAGGCTCTGGCAAGCCTTTTGGAGCGCCTCAACAAAGCTGCGACCGATGCTCATGACCTCGCCCACCGATTTCATTTGCAGGCCGAGCGTGTGGTCGCCGCCTTTGAACTTGTCAAAGTTCCAGCGGGGCATTTTCAAGACCACGTAGTCCAGTGCCGGCTCAAAATAAGCAGAAGTGGTTTTGGTCACTTGGTTTTTGAGTTCGGGAAGATTGTAGCCGATGGCCAGCTTGGCCGCAATTTTGGCAATCGGGTAGCCGGTAGCTTTTGACGCAAGCGCCGATGAGCGGGAAACGCGGGGATTGACCTCAACGGCGATGATCGCTTCGTCATCCGGGTTGAGCGCAAACTGCACGTTGCAGCCGCCGGCAAAGTTGCCCAGTGAGCGCATCATCAGAATGGCCATGTTCCGCATGCGCTGAAATGCCGTATCGCTCAGCGTCAGGGCAGGCGCCACCGTAATGGAATCACCCGTGTGGACGCCCATGGGGTCCACGTTTTCGACCGTACAAATGATGACCACGTTGTCGTCGCGGTCGCGGAGCAGTTCCAATTCGAACTCTTTCCAACCCAGCACGGCCTGCTCCACCAGCACTTCATGCGTGGGTGAGGCCGTCAGGCCCCTCTTTAGCGCTTCGTCAAGCTCCGACTTTTCAAACACGATGCCGCCGCCACTGCCGCCGAGCGTGTAAGAAGGCCGGATCACGATCGGCAAGCCGATTTCCTGCGCAATTTCTTTTCCCTCCAAAAAGGAGTTTGCAATACGCGAACGCGCCACTGGTATGCCAATGCGGCCCATGAGTTTGCGGAATTCCTCGCGGTTTTCGGTCAGCTCTACCGCGGCCATGTCCACCCCGATCTGGCGGATACCGAACTCGTCCCAGATGCCTAGTTCGTCCACTTCCTTGCACAAATTCAGCGCGGTTTGGCCGCCCATGGTGGGCAATATGGCGTCAATGCTGGGATCCTTTTCCAGGATCTCGCGGATGCTCTGCGTGTTGAGCGGTTTCAAGTAAATATGATCCGCCGTGATCGGGTCGGTCATGATAGTGGCCGGGTTACTGTTGATCAAAGAAACCACGATGCCTTCCTCCCGCAACGACCGCGACGCTTGGGTGCCGCTGTAGTCAAACTCGCAGGCCTGGCCAATGATGATGGGGCCACTGCCAATGATTAAAACATGCTTGATGGTGGTGTCGCGGGGCATGGGGAAGGGGGTTCGTCGCTCCGGGCGGCTGCCTGGGGGGAGTTAGCGCAAAGGTGAGCAAAGGGTAAACTGGCGCAAAGATAGGCGCAGAGGCCTAAACAGCGCTGAGTCAAAATATTGCGGAGCAGTCCTGCGTTAGGGGCTAAATCCTCTCACTATGTTGCACCCAATGATGGCCTCCGCAGGCCTCCTGGCCATTCTAATGCCCGGAATCTACCAGCCTGTGGAGCCTGAGCTCGCTGTTTTAACCCTCGGGGAAGCGCTGGATCAGCGCCTCGTTTCGGTGGAGCCGGTCTCGTTGGGCGGTCATAGCGGCGATTGTGTGGCCCTTCACATTCAAAACCACAGCATGCGCCCAATGACGCTGTCGCTTCCAGCAGGAACGGTGTTTGAGCCGGCCAACGGCGAGGACCAAAGTTTGGTGGTTCCGGTGGAACGGCAACTGGCGTTGAGCGGCCGTTCGTCAGAGACCCTGCCTGCCGCCGCTTTTTGCACCGAAATGGGCGATGCCAGCCCTGCCGAAGAAGGTGGCTTTGCTCTGGGACGAACAGCCAATCCTCTTCTGGACAGCCTCTTTGGCTACCTTGCTTTGCACCCGTCTTTGGCCAGCGAGCACAATGTGCTCCAGAACGCCATATGGGCCATCACCGACAACAGCGATGTAGGAAGCATCTATGCTGAAGGCCAACCCGAGGTGACAAAATTCCGAGAATGGATCTGCAAACTCACCGGTCGCGAAAACGTTTGGTACAATACCGTGCTGGACACACGCCTTGACGAAGAGCGCCGTATTGTCCGCACTGCCGTCAGCGTCCAGGGGCAGGTCATGCTCAACCGCCGCGAATCCCTGACCCTCCAAGGCCACGTAGAAAACGAGCAGGGCGAAGTTGTATGGTCCTTTGAACGCGCCAATCGCTTGCCAGCTGGGACGCTGCGCTTTCGCTTTTCCTTAGAAGTAGAAGGGTGGCAGAGTGGGGGCTATGCCTTGGTGTACAAATCCGGGACCGAGGAAATCATCCGGCAGGAGTTCAGGATTTAGATTCCTTTAGTGCTTCCTGGTCTACATGTCCGCTGAAATGACGAGATTGGCGCTCAAGGGCGAGAACTATTCGCCCTAAAGACACCAGTCTGGTTAAACGAAAATTTAGCAGACATAAAGTACAGCGGATCATGGAGACTACGAAGACAAAATCATTTGGCACGCATGCTGCCGAAAAACCACTGGAGCCATTAACGATTGATAGACGAGTCGTTACTGCGCACGATGTTGAAATTGAAATCTTGTATTGTGGTGTCTGTCATTCCGATTTACACACCGCGCGAAACGATTGGGGCGGAACAAAGTACCCTTCGGTTCCCGGCCACGAAATTGTTGGCAAGGTTTTGCAGGTAGGGAAAGAAGTAACCAGATTCAAAGCAGGCGATTTGGCCGCTGTAGGTTGTTTGGTAGATTCCTGCAGATCCTGTGCCAGTTGCAAGCAGGATTTGGAGCAGTATTGTTTGACAGGGTTCACGGGCACCTACAACGGTCCTGACAAACATTTAAACACCTATACGTTTGGTGGTTATTCAGAGCGGGTGGTAGTGAACGATCACTTTGTTTTGAAAGTGCCTGAAAACCTGGACCTTGCTGCGGTGGCACCCTTGCTCTGCGCAGGCATCACCACTTGGTCGCCTTTAAAACATTGGAACGTTGGAAAGGGCAGTAAAGTGGCGGTAGTGGGCTTAGGGGGCTTAGGTCACATGGCCATCAAACTGGCAAAGGGTCTCGGGGCTTCTGTAACGCTGTTTTCCAGAACACCGGGCAAAACAGCAGATGCCAAAGCGCTGGGAGCAGATGACGTGATCATTTCTACCGTTGAAGAACAAATGAAAGCGGTCAGCGGAAAATTTGACTTGATTATAGATACTGTTCCTTATATCCACGATGTCAATCCTTATGTAGCCACGTTGAGCATCAACGGCACATTAGTAATAGTTGGCTATTTAGGCGGGTTGGAGCCTTTGTTGCATACAGTTCCGATGATTTTAGGAAGAAAATCTGTTGCCGGTTCCCTGATTGGGGGCATCGCTGAAACTCAGGAGATGCTCGAATTTTGTGGCAAGCACAACATCGTTTCCGACATTGAAATCATCAAAATGCAGGACATCAATGAAGCCTATGAGCGCATGTTAAAAAGCGATGTCAAGTATCGCTTTGTTATTGACATGGCCTCCCTTCGAAATTGACTGCCCACCCAGCTACAGGGCCATCTATGGGTGAAACATGCCAGCGGGATTCCTTGCATCGGCTTGCTACCTGCGGCGTTAAGCCCAATTTTTAACATCCTCATTTACAGGAGTAAACTCCGGTATTAGAAATTGGGCAAGCCTTGTATCTGGAGTTAGCGGAGGGGTTTTTTGAAGTACCCTAAAGAAAAAAAGGCCAGCGACGTAGGTTGCTGGCCTTTTTAAAATATCAATTACCAATTAGGCTACTATGGTAGCCTTGGCTGTTTCAGATTTGGCTATGGAGTACACAACCAGGCCGAACCCAATTTTGTTAACTGCGTCCGCAATGTTGTAGAATAGATCCACATTGCTGGATTGCAAGCCCAAACCTACGTTTAACCAGCCACCTGGCATGCACATGTAGCCAATGGGGTAGATGGCCCAACCTGCCAGGACAAACCATGCTAACGCCTGAATGCCGCTTTGTACCGCTGTACTGTTGGAGTTTGCGGCGAGTTTTTTGGCCTCTCCAAACCATGCAGAGTAAAGCACATAAAGGTATCCAACCGTGGAAATTACCCCCCACATGACAGAGTGAGTAGTGGCACCCGCAGCAGCTGTACCATCAGGGTTGAGCGGAACAAACGCCTCGCCGATGTATCCGGCAACCAGCATAAGCACTGAAGCTGCAATTAGCTTCCACATAAAGCCAATTTTTGCACCAGCCGGGCGGAGTAGAAGGTAGAATTCCACACACATAAGCGGCACAGTAAGCGTCCAGTCAATGTAGCGAAGTGCAGTTGGATTGGTACCAGTGCTCACATAGTAGTCGCGCATGTAATAGTAATGCACTGCTGCTATACCCGTAATCAACCCCGACACCAATAGGGATGTCTTCCATTTATCACTGACTGTGCTTCGTTCAAAGAAGAAAAAAACTGAGGCGGCCAACATGGCCATGTATCCGGTGAAAAAAGTGAATGCAACGGGATCATCCTTTGGGATGGTCATTACGTCAAGAAGCATTGTGCCCATTTTTCTTTGTCGTTTAGTTGAAAGACAGTCCTAACAACGCTTTCAGGAAAAAGTTTCAGCCGTTGCGGGCTTTTAGATTAATAAATCATGTGTTAGAACAATCTTGCTTTTTTTGAAGCATTTTACGTAGTAACAGAGCAAACTTTTGAAGGATTGAATCGTTTTTACTAGATTGCATCTTTTTGGGTAATCAATAATTCAAACTAAGCCCTATCCCTAAACCCATATCACTGTCGTAATGTGTTCTTATGCCAATATTTTTACTTACGACGTAGCGTAATTCTGCTGTATATTCTTTATCTGTATTGACCATAAAGCCTGCCCTTATCCTTTTGGAGATCGGGATATCATTACGCATCAAAGACAAGCGAACTATACCGTCGTGATAGACTTCTGCTTGAAAGTTAATCAACATTGGAAGGGTATACATAAAACCTAAACTGACAGCGCTTCTAATGTCTTTTTTATTTGTCTGACTAAAAAGGTTGCTCTCCTGTTCATCAATTCCCATTTTTCTATATCTCCAATCAAAACCAACGAAGGGCTTCAGCCATTGCATTTTACCAATATATCGCCCTATATGTGTTTCTGATTCGTAGCCGTGCTTATCGTTGTAACCCAAACGCCATTCTGTTCCTAAGCTCCAACGAGTGTTTTGAAACATTGCCGTGCCATCGTTTCCATTGGTGGCAAAGTCATTTTCTGCCATAAAATGAAACTGTCGGTCATCGGCAAAAAGTTTACGTTGTGCTAATTTCGGGTTTGGGATCAAGGGATTTGGTGCTTGATTTTCATAAGAAAAAACCCTTCCCATTCCACTCATCATGTGATACAAAACATGGCAATGAAAAAACCAATCTCCTTCTACATTAGCATTAAATTCTAACGTATCGGTTTCCATTGGCATAATGTCAATGATGTTTTTAAGTGGGGCATAATCGCCCTGTCCATTTAATACCCTGAAATCGTGACCGTGCAGGTGCATCGGGTGTCGCATCATAGAATTGTTGAACAAAACCAGTCTTACGTTTTCCCCTTCTTTAATTAGTATTTTGTCAGCTTCCGAAATTACTTTGTTATCCAGGCTCCATACATACCGGTTCATGTTTCCGGTAAGTGTAAAACGCAACTCCTTTACCGGAACGTCTGCTGGAAGACTGGTTACTGTGGGCGATTTTAGCATGGCATAATTTAAGGTAACTATGTCAGCAAGTGCATCTGATTCGTATTGATTTTTAGTGTAGTCAGGATGCTCATTTTCCAATGCGTTCTTTTTATCAGCATTTTTCTTTTTTAGTTCTCCTGTTATTTCAGGATACATTACCACGTTCATGTCCATTTGGTTAAGGCTCATTTGCATTCCCATATCGTCCATATCACCATTCATTTTCATCATATTGTTCATCATCTTCATCCCTTCAAAATATTTTAATCTTGGCTGTGGCGCTTGGAGTTGTTTGATGCCATTTCCAATGTATAAAGAAGCCGATTTAGTGCGATCTTCGGTTGTTGCCAAAAATTCGAAGGCTGTATTTTCAGCAGAAATGGTTAAAACAACATCATACGTTTCGGAAACAGCAATGATCAATCTGTCGACTTCTATGGGTTCTACATCGTTGCCGTCGGTTGCAACCACCATAATTTTTCCGCCTGCATAAGTAAGCCAAAAGTACGACGAAGCACCGCCGTTTGAAATGCGAAGCTTTACTTGGTCACCTGCTTTTAATGGGTTTCCTTCAACGGATGTTAAATCAGTGTTTGAACTACCGTTTATTAGTATTTTATCGTAGTAAATATCACTTACATCCATTGCCAGCATCCGCTTCCATTCGCTGGCCAATTTCGTTTTGAAATGACCTGCTTTTATGGCTTCGTAATAACTCTGTGTTGCATTTTTTTTGATAGCAAACCAATCACTGGCGTTGTGTAACATACGATGTATGTTTTCGGGCTTAAGGTTTGTCCACTCGCTTATAATAATTGGAACAGTTGGCAAATCATCTATTCCTTTTCTAAAACCTGGATTACTTTCTCTTTTAAGAATAACAAAGTTTCCATACATACCTATTTGCTCTTGCAATCCTGAATGGCTGTGGTACCAATGTGTGCCGTTTTGGATAATAGGGAAGCGATAAATATGTGTTGTATTTGGTTCTATAGGCATTTGGGTAAGGTTAGGTACTCCGTCTTCTCTATTGGGTAGAAATATCCCGTGCCAGTGCAGGGAAGTTGTTTCCTTGAGTTGATTATGAACATGTATTTCTGCGGTATCGCCTTCAGTAAATACGAGCGTAGGCATTGGAATTTGTCCGTTTACTGCAATTGCCATTTTATCCTTTCCTGTAAAATTTACAACCGTATCTTTTACATAAAGATCGTAGCGGACTACTTTTTGTGCTAATAACGGAGATGTTGCCAAGAGTATAAACACTATCGTCGTTGCATTCTTTAGCATCGTATTTTGAATATGTATTGGTACGCTTAATTATTTAATTATCTCTACCGTATTTCCGCAAGTTAGCATTTGCCCTCCATAGTATGGATTCTTAATTGCGTTTTCTTTGCTCAGCCAATTTGCCCCTTTACCATCATTGTACATTGGACAGTGTTGGTAATAGATTGGTTCCTCGAGTTTTGTCACTTTTGTTAAATCATAAATACTTTCAGACAAATTCATAAACGCGTTTCTTTGTTTTTCAATATTTGTGGAAGTCGATATAACATCAATATTTTCTTTTAAACTGCTTCTCACTTTCATCCAAACGGTATGTTCCTCCGTTGATAGTTTATTCATGTTTACCTTGTCCACAACTGTATGAAATTCTGTTGCTATCGAAGAAGCAGATTTTTGGTCTGATTGTACCAAGGCATCTTTTAAAGAATAATAGGTTTCGATAATTGCTTTTAATTCATTTGCTTCTTGTTCCTTTTCAACTGCAGTTGGGTGGTTCTGCATAGAATGTGTCTTTACTTCCTCATTCTGTAACTTAGTAGATTTGGAAACTCTATCGTATTGGCAACATTCGGGAAGTTTAGCGTATGCGTCGTCTGGAGCGAGGAACAGGTCGCTGTCATAACCTGCCAGGGCAATACGTTTTAAAATTTCAGCTTGACTGGTTTTACTGGTGTCGTAGATAAGCGTCGCCATTTTCGTGTCTTCATTCCATTCTACTTGTGCTACTTTTTTTAGGCTCCCCGCATTTTCGATTGTTGTTTCACACAGCCTACAATTGCCGTGTACCTTCACGCTCTCTGTAGTGGCATTTTTTATCTGAGCACTACAAGATGAGAATGCAAGCAATAGACTAAATGCTGCTAATGTTTTTGAAATTAAGTTCATAATGATGACTTATGGTTGTAAATAATCAATTTTGAATCCGGCTTCCTGCACTTTTCGGATAACCTCTTGTTTGGAAATACCACCGGAGTGCACGCTGAGAATTTTGTCTTTATTGTTTGTATCCACTTCCCAATGGTAAATGCCTTCAGCTTCATTTAAAAAAGGCGTTAATTTTGACACGCATCCTCCGCAGTTGATGTTGGTCTTGAATTTAAGGTTCTTATCTTCGGTATTCATTTTTTATGTTTCGAATTTTGGTTTAAAATTTATGATTATTGCATCGGTTATGTTATCTTATTCTGGAATTGTTTTGTAACATTTACGTTTAGCTACTTCTTCCACTTTAGGCGTAAACTGTTGCTAACTACGCTCACACTGCTTAACGCCATAGCGGCGCCCGCAATCATGGGGTTTAGCATGAATCCATTAATCGGATAGAGGATGCCTGCTGCAATAGGAATTCCGATTAAGTTGTATATAAATGCCCAGAAAAGGTTTTGTTTAATGGTGGCTACAGTTAGCTTGGACAAGCGAATTGCTTCAGGTAATTTTTTAAGATCTGATGTGATGATGGTCATTTTTGCCACGTCTATAGCAATGTCACTTCCTTTGCCCATGGCAATACTTACGTCTGCTTGTGCTAACGCTGTGCTATCGTTAATACCATCTCCAACCATAGCAACCACCTTGCCATCTAATTGAAGTTGCTTTACAAAAGCAGCCTTCTGTGCGGGCAATACACCGGCCTTGTAGTGGTCAATACCCACACTTTCTGCTATTGCCTTAGCAGTGGTTTCATTGTCGCCAGTGAGCATAAATACATCAATGCCATTCATTTGCAATTCGGTGATGGCAATTTTAGAATGTAGTTTTATTTTATCGGCTACTGCATATACAGCTAATGGCGTTTTGCTGTTAGAAAACCAAATAATAGTCTTGGCTTCATTACTCCATAGTTCAGCCCTTTTTAATAGGGTGTCTTCAACGATGATTCCCTTTTCTTCTAAAAATTTTTTGTTCCCGATATAATAGATTTCATCCTCAAAAGTAGCTTGTGCTCCTTTGCCTGTAATGCTTTCGAAGTCAGAAAGCGAGATTGTTGATTGTTGACGTAAGTGATTTGCCACTGCATCTGCCAATGGATGCTCTGAAAGTTGTTCTATGCTGAATAGAATTTGTTTGAGTCGAGGATTATCGTCTATCCAGAACTCATTCGTCACAAGTGGTTTGCCTTCTGTTATCGTTCCTGTTTTGTCAAGAACAATTGTGTTTATTTTAATTGCGGCTTCCAGACTTTCGGCGTCTTTTATCAAAATTCCCATTTCTGCCCCTTTCCCTACTCCTACCATGATGGCTGTGGGAGTTGCCAGCCCCAAGGCACAAGGACAAGCAATTACCAATACGGTAACAAAGGCCAATAAGCCTTGAGTAAATCCATTAGTACCTCCAAAAATACTCCATATAATAAAAGATACTATGGCTATGAGTATGACCGTTGGCACAAACACAGCGGCAATTTTATCTACTAATTTTTGAACAGGAGCCTTGCTGCCTTGAGCATTTTGCACCATCTTGATGATTTGGGCAAGCATTGTATCGCGGCCTATTTTTTCAGCTCTGAATTGAAAGCTGCCTTTTTGATTGATTGTACCTGAATAAACTTTTTCCTTTTCATTCTTTAAAACAGGAATGGGTTCTCCGCTAAGCATACTTTCGTCTACATAGGAATTGCCGCTAATTAGTGTTCCGTCTACCGCAATTTTTTCTCCCGGCTTTACTAAGATGATGTTTCCTATTTTAACATCTTCAATAGAAATATCTATCTGATGTCCCCCATCGTGAACAATAGTCACAGTTTTAGGTTGCAGGCTCATCAATTTCTTAATAGCGGTAGAAGTACTGCTTTTAGCTTTTTCTTCCAGTAGCTTGCCCAACAGGATAAAAGCAATTACTACGGCTGCCGCTTCAAAGTAAACATGGGCTTGCAAGCCTCTTTGGTGCCAGAAATTTGGAAAAAGTGTATTGTAAACACTAAATAGGTATGCAACACCAGTGCTTAACGCTACCAGCGTATCCATATTGGCCGATCGGTGTTTGGCTTGTTTCCATGCATTTTTAAAAAATTCTCTACCCAGCCACAGAACTATTGGCGTACTAATTAACCACATGATTTCATTGGCATAAGGCATGTTCATAAAAAACATACTTATAACAATCAGCGGTGCAGAAAGTATAAGTGCCAGGTACGTTTTCCTTTTGAGCAGAGCAAATTTTTCGTGTCGTAGACGCTCAATCGTATCTGCCTGATCTGTATTTTCTTCAATTAGGATGTCGTAGCCAATAGACTGCACTGCTTTTTTTAGTTCAATTGGTTCAACTATGCCAAGAATATATTCCACTATAACAGTCGCTGTAGCAAAATTTACAGAGGCGTCCATAACGCCTTGCTGCGACTTTAGAATGCTCTCTACACTCACTGCACAGGAGGAACAAGTCATATCCGAGACAGGAAACGTCTTTTTGATCGTTGTTACCCCATAACCCAGATCTTTAATAAGATTGGCTGCTTCTGCAATAGCTTCTGCGTTTTTGACCTTAATCACCGCCCGCTTATTGTTAAGTTCTACTTTATGAGCATTGAGACCTTTTAGTTTGCTCAAGCCTTTTTCTACAATAAGCGCACAATGCTCGCTTTCCACCCCTTCGAGGGGTAGAAATACTTCTAGATTGTTTATTTTTGTTGCCATTCCTTTTTTGAAGTAATTACCTCACAAAGGTGCCAACTCTGGCTGTCTTCCTTGCTACCTAATTTTGGATAGTCTTTGTAACATTTACACTTGGTCTAAAGGTTTGCGTTTATTTTCCTTAATACGCTTGTAATGTGTTGGAGTATGTCTGATCACTTTTTTAAATTGATTTTATATGACCATTTTATTAGAAATTCTTCTAATCAGGCGCGATATTTTTTTTGTATGAATTATGTATTAGCAGAATCAGAAATCCAAAAACCACTGCTGACACAATCAAGGCGTTATTGATTAGACCTTCTACCGAAAAAGACAACTTTATTAAGATAGTGGAAATCACAAAACCTGAATTTCTAATGATGGTATGAAAGCTGTCGAAATAGAACAGTGAGAATAGTAACAGTATAACATCAATAATTATCAGGAGCATAAAAAAATCTTCAAAAAATATGTTATTAATATTTTTAAAGGACGCTATATGGCTCCAATGATCTTGTGTTGAGGCGACTATCCAATTTGAAAAGGAGTAAAATGCAAGTAAAATTAAAACAGGGATCAAAACTGTAGCGATACTCTTTTTCAATTTTATGAACTTATTTATTCTAATCTGTCCTTCAATCGTTCTAAAATTATCTTCTCCACTTTTTCTTTCTAATTTTTGGTAGAATTTTTGGATTAAAAAGAATAGTATCAGTGCAGTTGCCATATCGTAAGTAAACTGAAGGTCACTTTCCAGTTGGAACCAATTCGAAGACATTTCTATGTTACCAATGTCTTTGAAAATCCTCCTTATTACAATCAGCGTTATTATTTCATATTGTTTACCTATGTAGCTGGATATTGACCTCGGCATGTAGAATACCAATAAGAAAACTTCGTAAACAAGAATGAAAGAGAAAGGTGTGTAAACGGCAGCAATGGGACTTGCTGTTAGTTTTGAGTCAATACTTATGAGGTTTTTATTGACCATAAATATAATTAATAAATGTACTATAAAGCTGACTATGGCGATTCCTATGGCTACTCGCTCGATTCGTTCCCTGAACTTTTCGGACAGAAAGTTGTCGAATATTGTCTTTATATTATGGATAATCATTTTTAGATTTAGTTTGTTAGTTTAATAAAGTCCGAACTGCGTCACCTGCTTAAGAAGTTTATGTGAAAAAGGATAAAAATTTCTTCGCGAATCAAGTTTTGAGATTTCCATTGATATTGAAATATAATATTAGAAAGAGATATTATAAGATTTTAAATTGTATAAACTAAATAATTCTCCTACTATCTCAAGTAACTTCATTCTGTCCATCATTCGCACCTATTGCATTTTCCGTTCTTGTCATTCCACTTAAGCCTTTGGCAGTGAAAAGTAAATGCTGGGTTCCAAACTGTTCTTTCAGTCGAAAAGACGCTCAAACAGTCGTTTTAGGTTGTGAACTGATTTTTTAAATTAATTTAGTGTCCTGTGGTGCGATTTTTTACTGTTCCTGGCTAAAAGATACACAGCCCCCCTTTAAGTTATAGATGGTTAAGATCAATCGAACGTTCCTCTAGGTTCTTGGTGAGTAGGTCAGGATCAAAACAGGTTTTGCTGCTGATTGTTCAGAAGTAATTACCCTTAAATTTTGCTATGGCTGTTGGCGTATCATTCATCGTTGGTTTTGGGAATATTCCCTGGAAACGCCATCGATTTCTTCGGGCATGCCAACCAAAATTCTCCAGATTGTATTCCGCGTTTGCCTGGCTGGATAAAGCTGGTACATCTTCAAAAGTAGTGATCTTCACATCCTTGTCTTGTCTGAATTCTGTGTCAGTGTAATATCCATCGTTGTGCAAGGTCGTTATGTTATGGAGGCCTAGTCATTCTCGTTATTAAGCTTAATATTATCTCGGGCCTCCAGCTTTTTAGCAATTAGAGTGAAAGAGGTATCGATGATCACCTTGCCGTGGAAAACTTTCCGGAGGTCTTCCAGGAAATCTTTCTTGAAATTGACAATCGTGTTATGGTCGGATAATTGGTTCTCCATGAAACAAATAAGGCTGACATTCTGCCCACACTATCATCCGACAATTCTCGGGAAGCGAATCCGGTTTATGTAGCCAAATAAATACTGCTACAGCAACACCTGTTCTTGATACTTCAATCTTTTAAGGAAGTCACCGGAAGATAAATGTTAAAGATTGCGCCTTTGCCTTCTTCTCCTTCGGCATCTATAAACCCGCCGTGCGCTTCTGCAATTTTTTGGCAGATGGAAAGGCCAATACCAGATCCAATGTATTGCTGGCCATGAAAACGCTGAAACATCTTAAATAGGTCTTTTTTATAAGCTGGGTTAAAACCAACGCCGTTATCCGCTACCGTAATTTTATAAAAATCATGTTTACTATTCGGCCAATTGTCTTTCATGGTTTTTTCATCAATAAGCCGGCTGCTGATATTTATAACAGGTGCCCTTTCTTCTTCGGTAAATTTCAGCGAGTTGCTTATCAGGTTTTCAAACAGTTGTTTTATCAAAAACGTGACCCCTTTTATCACGGGCAGCGGTTCCCACTGAAGGCTTCCTCCTTTTTCTTCTATTGTTTCTTTGAGATCAGCTTTTATTTCTTTAAGTATTAAGTTCAAATCGCTGTTCTTAAATACTTTTTCTTCATTTATAAGTTTAGTGTATGAGATTAAAGCATCTATCAGGTTATGCATGCGAGCGGCCGAACTTTGCATGCGGAGGATGTTTGTTATTACCAATTGCGGTAAGTCAACTTGGTATTTTTCCAAAATAACTGAAGCATACATCTGAATTTTGCGAAGTGGTTCTTTTAAATCGTGAGTACTTATCCAGTTCATATTGGCGAGTTCATCGTTGGCATGCTGGAGTTTTTCATTCAGGGTCAGGTAGCGGCGCTCCTCTTCCTGCATTTCTGCCAAATGAAACTGATGTTGAATATAGGAGCAGATCACGGAAGCCGCATTAACTTCTGGATTTTGCCAAACTGTACTTTGTCCTTTAACGGCTTCTTTCCACAAAGAAAAAGATTTGCGAGGGGTAAGGCTTTTGTTTTCCGCGTTTGTGTTCATTGACTTAGATGGATCGCCGCCCCAGTTAACTGTTTTTTCAACTTCCTGCCTTGTCCAAGCGATACCATTTTTCGTTTGTTCGCCTATTGGCAAGTAAACCACCCCGGCAACCTCGCTGCCTAGCGCTGCAGCTTGTGGATAGCTTTCGGCAAGCCGTGAGGTTTGAAAAATAGGTTGGTCAACCGATAAAGCAAGCCAGTTCATTAAATCATTTAATTTCTCATCTTTTGGTAAAAGACCAGATTTGTATAAAGTATCTTTATATGATATTACTACTGCGTCTGCATTCAATAGATTTTTTAATTGAACAAGGGTTTGTTCCTCTGCTAAATTTTGCTCGCTACCGGCCATTATTTTGTGAAGGCCGTCTAGCTTTTTTTCTGTTTGTTTTACTAGCTCAAATTCATCTGCCACTTGGCGTACATCAATTTGAGAAGAAAGAAAAATACCCTGTAACTGAGCCGCTAGCTTAACGTGGTAAGGAATGTGTTTGGGTGTGTAATGATGGCAGGCAATCAAGCCCCACAGTTTGCCATGATTAACAAGGGCATTAGTGAAAGTTGCGCCAACACCCATGTTAATTAAATACTGAATATGCATTGGTGAAGAGCTGCGCAACGCGGAAAGCGTGAGGTCTATGCTTCTATTATCTGCATTCTCATCCAACGCATATAGTGGCACATTAGGCACATGTACATTAGCAATCATGCGTACTCGATTCAGTAAGAAAGAATCCCTGGACTGCGCAGGAATGTCGGTTTCCGGGTAATACAAACCTAAGTATGGCTCAATACCATCTATCGTGCTTTCGGCAAACACCTGTCCGTTGTAGTCCTTATCAAACCGGTAAATCATTACTCTGTCGTAGCCTGTAATTTTTCTTGTTTCAGTTGCCACATCCTGGCAAAGCATTTGCAGATTGTCGGCTTTTTCTGTGGAATAGGCAAAACGTTTTGTTTGAAAAAATAGATCGGGAAGTTCAAATCCTTCCTGTATGAATGGTTCAATTTCCAATACAACGTTTTCATTTGTTTGAAAGGCGTTTATATGGTATTGCTGACTATCTATTGTAATCGCGAAAGGCTTTTCCGACTCTTCTGTTTTTGCAGAATATGCTGCAAATGAATCGGCATCTTCTTTGTTGAAAAATTGGGAAAAAGGCTTTGCAAGAATCTGGTTCAATGGTTTGTTAAAGAGCGCCGTGCAGTTTTCGCTGCAATACTGAATGGT
>Ga0163144_10014327_pt1 | contig 16474 bp, 15 predicted proteins | sample OliLak19BULKMAT1_FD_123175 | JGI IMG/M metagenome (GOLD analysis project Ga0163144, IMG submission 123175) | Freshwater microbial mat bacterial communities from Lake Vanda, McMurdo Dry Valleys, Antarctica - Oligotrophic Lake LV.19.BULKMAT1 | ecosystem: Environmental > Aquatic > Freshwater >... | reverse complement strand
TATCCCCTAAAGGAAGCCATCCTAAGCCTTGTCCAAAGACAAGCAGTAAGATAAATCCTAACCAGAAGGTAGGCAATGCGCTTACAACAACTGCTAAAACGCGAGTGAGGTTATCAAACCACTTGTTATGTTTAACAGCAGCCCAAATGCCGATGGGTATACCAAACACCAGACTGACAGTTAGAGATGAAATCCCCAACTCCAATGTTGCCCCCATGCGTTCCATAATCAAATCAAGGGCGGGGCGACGCGTAAAAAAAGAACTTCCAAAGTCGCCGCGTATAATTCCTTTTCGTTTACCGGGTTCTTCAGGAACACCGTCACCATCTGCATCTAGCGCAAGAATGAAGCTACCATCAGAGATGCCGTCACCATCACTATCCCAACGCATCCAATCATCACCTAGCAACCAACGCAAGTATTGAATGTACCCGGGGTCATTTAGCCCAAGAGAGGCTTCTACTTGTTTAATCTGTTCTGGTCTTACTTTGGGCCCAAATGTTAAAGCGCGTGCGGGTCCACCAGGTGCTAGAAGCATGAGTGAGTAGGAAAGAACGGTAATGCCAAGAAGGGTGGGAATGGACTGTAAGAGACGGCGAATAATATACTTAATCATCGAAATTTCCCTAACTACAAGTACACAGTCTAAGAAAAGTAGGGCATATTGACCCTATATGAGCCAACATGCCCTAGCTTTAAGTTTTACATCATGATGTTACAAAGACCTTATGGGGTTGCGTTTATAATCCATGTGTCGATGTTCCAAAGCATTAGGTTAGGATAGGGAGCGAAGCCTTCTACGGTGTCGCGACCAGCATAGTAACCGTTCAAAGCGAACAAAGGCACATAGGGAAGTTCACTTTGGAGAATGGTTTGGATTTCAGTGTAGATAGCAGCACGATCTTCTTGAGCGCAACCAGGAACGGTAGCAGCTTGCTTCATCAATTCGTCAACGCGAGCGTTGCTGAAGCTGGTGAAGTTGTTGCCGCCAAGGTAGTCACCGTCTGTGGTGAACAAACCAACTTGGTCGGGGTCACTTGGGAAGCCGTCACGCCATCCGAGGATGATGGTGTCGAAGCTTTGTGCATCCATTTGTTCAAGAATAGTGTTGAAGTCGATGGTTTGGAAGTCTACTTCTACACCGATTTGGCGTAAAGCATCTTGAGCAATTGTACCGATAGCGGTACGGCGGACGTTACCTTCGTTTGTAACCAAGGTAAAGCGTAGGGGTGTACCATCGGCAGCATACATAGCACCTTGCGCAACGCGAGGTGTAGCGGGGTCACTGTCATCATCTACCCAGCCGGCTTCGTCAAGAAGAGCAGCTGCGCCTTCAAGGTCGAGACCAATGAAGGGGAGGTCAGCAGGGTAAGCCCAGCTAGAAGGGACAAGGAAAGCGTTCATGCGAATGCCGTAACCAAATACAGCACCTTGAATGATAGCATCTACGTCAATTGCCTTAGAAATGGCTTGACGCACGCGAAGGTCGCCGAAAATGGGGTGCTTGCCTTGGTCAATGCCAGTGGCGGTGTTTGTTTCGATATCCCAAGAGGATTGAGGATTGGTGGGGTCTGCTTGGTTGAAAGCAAGGTAGTCCCAGCTGCGACCTGGGTAGGCAAACAAGTTCGTGCCTTCATCAGATTCTAGGGTGCTAACGTTACCTACGGCTGGGCTGTCGATGATGCTAAGTTCACCTGCCAAGAATTGTTCGATGATGACGTTTTGGTCAGCAACGTTCTTGTAGATGAAACCTGTGGGGATAACACCATCGGGTGCGCCCTTGAAGGCTTGGTTAGCAACAATGCTTACTTGTTCGCCGGGGCGGAATTCATTAAATGTGAACACACCACCGGTAACGCTTGGGCTAAGGTTGTAATCCATGTTGGGGATTTCGGCAAAGTCTTCTGGGAAGACATGCGAAGGAACAATGGGTAGGCTGGAGAAACCCAAAGCGGAGCAGTCGGCTTGTAAGAAAGTTACTACGTATGTATCGGGTGTGGGAGTTTCTACTTTTTCAATAACCGAAGTATAGAAGCTGTAAGGGCTATCGAAATCGCCACTGGAGACGGCATCCCATGCGTATTGAATGTCTGCGGAAGTGATGGGTGTGCCATCAGACCAAGTCCAGTCAGTACGAATTGTGAAGGTGTAAATAAGGTTATCTTCAGAGACTTCCCAATCTAGCACCAATGCAGCGGGGTCGCCTTTAGTAAAGTATTGCGTTTCGGGGTCTACGCCAATCAAACCTGGCATGATAAGACCGATAACGCGGTTTGAAGCAGTGTCGTTTGCAATCAAAACGTTGAGGTTAGCGACATCGCCACCGAAGTTACCTTCGATAATGATACCACCCTCACCTGGAGCAACATCTTGGGCAAGTGACGGAGCAATGAATACGCTCATGAGCGCAACAATTGCACCAACTAACAAAAATTTAGTTGCGGTTTTCATATTGCCTCCTAAAAGGTTGTAAAAAGGTGCATAAAGTGAGTTTATGCAATGGCATTGTTTATACCACGAATAAGGAGACAATGCTATAGATGATAGTTGTTGCTTTTGAACAAAAAAAACTATTTTAATTCGTTAATAGTGTGCAAAAAAGCACAAATGAGGGTAATTCATGATATTTTGTATGAGTGAAATAAAAAAAACCACTTTTTAAGTGGTTTTTAATGTATGTCGGGGCGGCGGGATTTGAACCCACGACCCCTTGCACCCCATGCAAGTGCGCTAGCCGGGCTGCGCCACGCCCCGATACGCTCTCTAATATAGCATAAAAACAGATGATGTGAAGGGGGAAGTGGGAGTTATTTTTGCACAAAAACACGAATTGGTTTACCATGCTTGTAGCGTTTGTAAAAGGTTTATCTGTGAGGGAGTCAACTGTATGAGTAGTTTGACAGCTATTCCAAAGCCAAGCAATGCGGGTTCTGGGCAAATTGCAATTGCCCAAACAAACAGTGCTTATGTGAATTTTCGTTCTGGGCCCGGAGCGCAATATCCCGATATTGGGGATCTTCGTGCCAATTCTTTATTGGTTTGGTTTCCTCCTACCCGACGTCCAGACGGATGGGTATGGGTAGAACAGCGCGGTGTGATTGGGTGGGTTTCTACCAGTGTAATTAAGTTTGAAGCGGCGGTTGGGGGTGTTGTTAGTACACAAACGCCTACTCCTTATGACGGCGCAGTTGCTGTTTGGCATTGGAAAGGTTCTAGTATTCCCGAAAAAAGCCTAGAAGAGTTTGTTGCGAACCTTAAAAGATTTGCACCCAGGGTGAAGCAAGTTTGGGTAAAAACCAGCGATGGTACAAGTTGGCAGGGTCGTTTTGATGCCAATGGTGGCAACATGGCAATTAATGGAGTTGCCGATGTAGAACGTTGGGTGCGCGTTTTAAATCAAAACGGTTTAGAGTTTCATGCGTGGTGTGTGCCACAAGGGCTTAATATTGATGCAGAAGCCGCCGTTATTAGTGCCGTTTGTAAAGTGAATGGCGTGCGCTCCATGATTTTAGATGTTGAACCGTACACAGGTTTTTGGCAAGGTGGTAAAGAAGCAGTTCGCCCCTTTATGCTTAAGGTGAGGCAAGCCATTGGTGGGCGTTTTCACGTTGGAATGAGCATTGACCCGCGCCCTTGGCATCGTGCCAGCGTATTCCCAGAAGAATGGTTTCCCTTCGTAAATAGTATTCATCCCCAAGTTTACTGGGCAACTTTTAGAACAGACCCAGAAGCTGCGCTTAAACAAGCCTATGACACATGGGCTAACTATGGTAAGCCTATTATCCCTGCGCTTCAGGGGGATGCCCTTTTGGTTGACCAACAGGCAGCGCATACATTGGCAACACAGCGTCATGCTGCTCAAGGGTTGAGTTGGTGGCGTTATGGGGTTATTTCACAGTATGCAGCGGTGAATACTGCCATTAACATCACCACACCTATCTCGAATCCACCCACAGAACCTACAGATAATTTTACTGATGAGGTGGTTGTTACGCCTAAAGGGCGTGGTTTTAGAACGGGAACATATACAGGAAAGCCCGAACTTTCGGAATATGACGGCACATGGGGCTGGAAGGTTCTGCATAAGAAAACCGAAGTGAATCAGAGCAAGGTGTGGGCGGAATGGAAAACGGATTTGCCCGAATCTGGTCGTTACGAGATTGCGACATTTGTGCCTGCACGCCATGCCACAACCACTCGCGCACGCTTTAAGATTCACGGCATTAAAGGCACAACAACCGAAGTGGTTGTAGACATTAATCAATTTCAAAACCGTAACCGTTGGGTGACATTAGGCATTTTTGAGCTGGTGAAGGGTGCGCCAAACGCAGGTAAAGTGTTTTTGAACGATGTCACCGGCGAGGCAAATGCTGAGATTGCATTTGATGCAATACGTTTTAGGCGCATTGTAACGGTTAAACCGCCATCATCTGGAACGGGCAACACGGGCACTCCTACCGTGCCTACACCGCCACCTGGTGGTAGACCTAGCGTTGTCAATGGGGTGCGTGTGTCTGATGGCTATGATTCACCTGTCGGCACACTTGCAGAACGCCGTTCTACACAGGTATGGCCCAAAGGGTGGTTGGATGCCAGCCCATTTGGAATTTTGTACTTTGTAGGAACGCCGAGCGAAGCGTACCACACAGGAGCAGACCTAAACTTTGGCACACCTTATCAAGACAAAGGGATGCCTGTTTACTCGGTTGCGAATGGTGTTGTGATGTTTGCTGCTTCGCTATCAACCTGGGGCAACGTGATTGTTGTTCGACACGACCCACTTTTTGCGCCTACTGGGGAAGTTTTGTATAGCCGTTTTGGTCATGTGCAAAATATGAAGGTTAAAGTAGGTGACCGTGTACAGCGTGGTGACCAATTGTGTGAAATTGGCGATTCCTTTGGGCGTTTTGTGCCACACTTGCACTTTGATTTAAGCCCAACGACGCTTTTGGAAACACGACCTAGCGATTGGCCCGGCAGAGACAGGGCAAGATTGCTAAAGAACTATATTGACCCGTTGCAATTTATTCGGCGTAACCGCCCATAATATAAAATAAAAGAGCAGGTGAAAGCCTGCTCTTTTATATGTAGCAGTTAGAACAAATTCCAGTCAGATGCTGCGCCGTCTTCCATCATGCTGGGATCCCACATTTCCATACCCATTTCAACGGTGGAGGGTACACCCAGATGGTCTTGTGTCGTGCGCCTTGTTTGCTCTAGCAATTGGGGGGCATATGGGCAAAAAGGGGTGGTCATAATCATCACAACATGGGCGCGGTCATCGTGAATTTCTATTTCACGAATCAAACCGAGTTCCACAATATTCATACCAATTTCGGGGTCTACCACGCTACGCAATGCTTCGCGTACACTATCTTCTTTGCTTGCAACAGTCATTGTTTATATCCTTGTCTAAGAGGCTTGCTTCTGTGATTAGGCTATCACACCCGATGAGAGTCGTCAATAAACGAATTTAGAAGATAAACATCATTATTATTGACATTTGCTAGATGGGCTTTTATACTAGGGATAGTTTTAATCATAGGGTACAAAAAAGTTTTAACCGATATTAAAATCGTATGAGAGAAAGGCTCTAGGATGAGCGTTACACTGGAAATTAGTAATCTTCACGCAAAAGTTGCAGGACAAGAAGAAAGTATTTTGCGTGGCGTGAACCTTACGATTAAAAAGGGCGAAGTTCACGCTCTTATGGGTCCGAATGGTTCTGGAAAAAGTACATTAGCAAATGTGTTAGCAGGTAATCCTGCCTATGAAGTGCTTGAAGGCGAAGTGCTTTTTAATGGTGAGAACCTTTTTGAGATGGAAGCCGATGAACGTAGCCGTGCGGGCTTGTTTTTGGCTTTCCAATACCCTGTGGCTATTGCCGGTGTGACACTTGCAAACTTCTTGCGCCATGCTATCAACGCGCGTTATAAGGCAAACGACCCCGACAGCAAGGGAATGCCTATCCCCCAATTTACACGCTTGATGCGTGCCAAAATGACCGATTTGGGCATTGATCACAGCTTCGCAGGACGTTACCTCAACGAAGGTTTTAGTGGTGGCGAAAAGAAGCGTGCAGAAGTGCTTCAGATGGCAGTGCTAGAGCCAACAATGGCGGTACTGGATGAAACAGATAGTGGACTAGACATTGATGCGCTGCGTATTGTGGCAGAAGGTGTAAATAAACTAACGACCCCAGAAATGGGTGTGCTAGTTATTACCCACTACCAACGCCTTTTGAACTATATCAAACCCCAATTTGTTCACGTGATGTTTGAGGGTCGTATTGTGGAAACTGGCGGAGCTGATTTGGCTTTAACGCTAGAAGCGCGCGGATATGACTGGGTTCGTGAGAAATATAGCACTACACCGCAAGCCTAAAAATCGCCCACCCCAAAAAGAGTTTAGGAAAGAAAAATGACTGAATATGTGCCTAGTGAAAAGCAACTGTCTTCTGACGAATCCGCGTTAAAGGATGTTCGTGGATCTTATGAAGAAAACTACGGTTTTCATGACGATAACGTGGAATATAGCTTTAAGAGCCAAAAAGGGCTGAACGAAGAGATTGTTCGCCAAATTAGTGCTTTGAAGGGTGAGCCTGCTTGGATGACGGAAATTCGTTTAGAGGCTTACCGTATTTTCTTAGAGAAGCCCACGCCTCAGTGGGGTGGTGAGCTAAACAAGCTTGATTACAATGACATTTACTACTATGTTCGTGCCACAGATAAAGTTGGTAAAGACTGGGACGAAGTGCCGCAAGACATCAAGGATACTTTCAACAAGCTTGGTATTCCCGAAGCCGAACAAAAGTATCTGCAAGGTGTAAGCGCACAATATGACTCTGAATCGGTGTACCACAACATCCAAAAAGACCTTGAAGACAAGGGCGTTATCTTTTTGGACATGGACAGTGCCTTGCGTGAATACCCCGAACTGATACGTGAATACTTTGGGACAATCATCCCTGCAAACGATAACAAATTTGCCGCGCTAAATACGGCTGTTTGGTCGGGTGGGTCTTTCATTTATGTGCCTAAGGGCGTTCGTGTTGAAATGCCTCTTCAAGCCTATTTCCGCATCAACACGCAAAATATGGGGCAATTTGAACGCACCCTTATCATTGTGGACGAAGGCGCGTATGTGCATTATGTAGAGGGCTGTACTGCCCCCATCTATAGCTCCGATAGCCTCCACAGTGCCGTAGTAGAAATTATCGTGCGTGCGGGCGGGCGCTGCCGTTATACCACTATCCAAAACTGGTCAAACAATGTTTACAACCTTGTGACCAAGCGTGCTGTTGCTTATCGCAATGCCACGATGGAATGGGTAGATGGTAACTTGGGTAGCCGTTTGACAATGAAGTACCCCGCCGTTATTTTGATGGAAGAAGGCGCACATGGTGAAGTTCTCTCTATCGCATTTGCAGGCGAAGGTCAACATCAAGATGCGGGGGCTAAAATTACGCACCTTGCACCTAATACAACAAGCCAAATCATCAGCAAGTCCATTTCTAAAGACGGTGGGCGCGCCTCGTATCGTGGTTTGCTAAAGATTGCCGAAGGTGCGGATAACAGCAAAAGTAACGTGGTTTGCGATGCGCTTCTTTTGGATGACCGTAGCCGTTCTGACACATACCCCACCATTGAAGTGGACGCAAAACAAGTGACGATGGGGCATGAAGCCAGCGTAAGCCGTATTGGCGAAGACCAATTGTTTTATTTGATGAGTCGTGGTTTAAGTGAAGACGAAGCAAACGCACTTATCGTAAATGGGTTTCTTGAACCTTTGGTGAAAGAATTGCCTATGGAGTATGCGCTGGAGCTCAATCGTCTAATCCAGATTCAACTTGAAGGCTCTATCGGCTAAATGATGCTATGGGGGGCTAGTTCCCCCCGTTTTTCCTGATTGGTATAAGTCACAAGGAGAATAACCTGTGGTGGTAGCAAGAAGGCGGTCTGTTTCTGAACCGCAGTACACCCGCGATGACGTTATCGCACTTAGCACGAATAACCAAGAACCCGCATGGCTACAAGAGGCGCGTTTGTCTGCTTGGAGCGTGTATGAAGCCTTGCCCATGCCCGCAATGGAAGAAGAATGGCGCAGAACCGATTACCGTCATATTCATTGGGATGAGGCGTCCCCAACAGTTTCACCTAATGGGGTTGCCGTGGACGTTGTCCCACAAAAGAATCTAGAACCCTTGATCGGCGACAAACAGGGTGGCTTGATGGTTTTTGTGGATGGCAAGCTGGTTCATCATGAGCTGGCAGAGGAATTAAAAGCACAGGGCGTTATTTTTACAGACCTGCTAAGTGCAGCAAAAGACCATACCGAGCTAGTACGTGAAAACCTAATGACCAAAGCAGTGCGCCCCACGGACGGTAAGTTTGCAGCCCTTCATGGCGCATTGTGGACGTATGGCGTTTTTGTGCATGTTCCTCGCAACCAAGCGATTGAATTACCATTGCATGTGGTGATCTACAACACAAAGCCCGGCGCAAACTTGGGGCATGTGCTGGTTCATTTGGCAGAAAACGCACAAGCAACTCTACAAGTAGAGTATGCTTCGGGCGAAATTAGCACGCACGCTTCATATATTGGTGTAACCGAACTTATTGCTGGTGATGCGTCCAACTTGCGTTACGTGGCACTGCAAGATTGGAATCGGCAAACCTATGAGTTTACTCATCAACGTGCTTTGGTAGGGCGCGATGCCAATTTAGACTGGATTATTGGCACAATGGGTAGCCGTTTGACTAAAACATTCATTGAAGCGGATGTGGTGGGTAAAGGCGGAACAGCGCGAGTATCGGGTTTCTTCTTTGCAGATAAGAACCAATTCTTTGACCTTGATACTCAACAAAACCATAATGCGCCCCTTACCGTCTCAGACTTGTTATTTAAGGGTGCGGCAAAGGACAATGCGCGTACACTATGGCAGGGTATGATTAAATCTTTGCCACAAATGCAAAAGATTGACGGTTATCAAGTGTGCCGTAACCTCGTTCTAAGTGATGATGCTCGTATGGATAGCATTCCCGGCTTAGAAATTGAGGCGGATGATGTCATGTGTTCTCATGCCGCCACTTTTGGCACATTAGAAGAACACATCATTTTCTACTTGATGAGCCGCGGTATTGAACGCCCGATGGCAGAGTTGATGGTTATTGATGGTTTCTTTGACGAACTTCTTCAGCGCGTGCCATTTGAGCGCGTAAGAGACCGCCTTAAAGAGGCAATCGAAGCTAAGATTATGAGCTAAAACAGAAGGGCGCGATATGCGCCCTTTTTTATAGGTAACACATTAAAGAGGTGAACCATGTATAACGTCCAACAAATCCGCGAAGACTTCCCCATTCTAAAGCAATTTCATCATGATGACGTGCCACTGATTTACCTAGATAACGCCGCCTCTAGCCAAAAACCTCGCCAGGTGATTGAACAAATTGACCGCTACTATCGTGAATATCATGCCAACGTTCATCGTGGGATTCACAAGCTGAGTGAACAAGCTACTGAAGCCTATGAGGGCGCACGCAAAAAAGTACAACGCTTTATTGGTGCTAAAAGCTGGCGTGAAGTTATTTTTACGCGAGGCACAACCGAAAGTGTAAACCTTGTTGCCCAAACATGGGGTAGAGAGAATCTAAAAGTCAGTGACGTGGTGCTATCGACGGTGATGGAACATCACGCTAATATTGTGCCTTGGCAAATCTTAGCAAGCGAGAAGGGCTTTTCGCTGCGGTTTGTGCCGCTTAACGCAGATGGCACGCTAGATATGGATGCTTATAAGCGCATTTTGGCTGAAGGAAATGTAAAACTCGTATTGGTGACACACTGCTCTAATGTGTTGGCAACCATTAACCCTGTGCAAGAGATGGCAAAATTGGCACATGAGGCGGGTGCGCTTATTTTGGTAGATGCGGCGCAAAGTGTGCCACATTTGCCCCTAAATGTGCAAACTTTAGACGCGGACTTTTTAGCGTTTAGTAGCCATAAAATGCTAGGTGCAACAGGTGTGGGTATTCTTTACGGCAAGCGTGATTTGCTAGAGGAAATGCCTGTTTGGCAGGGTGGCGGAGACATGATTGCCGAAGTTACGTTAGAGGGGTTTGTGGCGAATGATTTGCCTTACAAATTTGAGGCTGGTACACCAAGCATTGCCGAAGCTATCTCTCTTGGATATGCAGTAGATTATTTGGAAACACTATCAATGCCAGATATTCATGCCCACTGCCAGAATGTGACGGCGTATGCTTATCAGCGACTTTCTGACATGGCGGGGATTACAACCTACGGACATGCTAAAGAGCGTGGTTCTGTGGTAGCTTTTACTGTAGAGGGTGTTCATGCACATGATGTTGCACAGCTACTAGATAGCCAAGGTGTTGCTGTAAGGGCAGGTCATCACTGCGCGATGCCATTGCACCAACATTTGGGTATTAGTGCTTCTGTACGCGCGAGTTTTTATATATATAGCACCCTTGAAGAAGTGGATGTTTTGGTGCGTGCGTTACACCATGCCAAGAAATTTGCATTATAGGAGTGAGGTAACATGGACGATTTTTACAGAGAGAACATCCTAGACCATGCCCGCCATCGCCGAAACTGGGGTTTGCTAGAGCCTAATCAGTTTGACCATCACGAGCATAACCCACTATGTGGCGATAGCCTACGCCTAACGCTTAAAATAGACGAGAATGGGGTTATTCAAGAAGTGGGGTGGGCGGGGGATGGATGCGCCATTAGCCAAGCCTCTGCTTCTATGCTGGGTGAGGAACTCGTCGGGATGCGCCTTGAGGACGCTAAGAAACTAGACAAGCAAGTTATTTTTGACATGATTGGCATCTCTTTAACGATTAACCGCGTAAAGTGTGCCACATTGTCCTTAAAAACTCTTATTGTGGGGGCATACGGCAAGCAAATATGGGAGGCAATAGAAGATAACAATGGGTGAGTTTATTACCATTTGTCCTGTGAGTGAGATTCCTGAGGGGCAACGCGAAGTTTTTGATGTGAATGGGCGTTGGGTGGCTATTTTCTGTGTAAGTGAGCGTTACTATGCTATTGAGGACGTTTGTACACATGATGGGCAAACATTGACCGAAAACGCAAAAGGTCAGCCTGTACCGTTGGATGGCTACGAGATAGAATGTCCTCGCCATGGCGCAAGATTTGATATTCGTAATGGCAAGGTACTTAGTGCGCCAGCACTAACTGATGTGCGTCGCTACGAAGTGCGCGTTCATGACGGGCAAATTGAAATTAAAGCGTAAATGGGAGCAGAAGTGTGCTGGATTTGAAGGCGTTATACGGCGATAAAACACTCGTCTTTGGGCATCGTGGGGCGCGTGCTTATGCGCCAATGAACACATTGGTTTCGTTTGAGTTGGCTTTATCACAAGGGGCGCAAGGTATAGAACTGGATGTTCATCGCTCTAAAGATGGGGTTGCTGTTGTCATTCATGATTTTACGGTGGATGCCACCACAAACGGCAACGGGCTTGTGGGCGAGATGACATTAGCAGAACTTAAAGCACTGGACGCGGGGTCGTGGTTTAGTGAAGACTACGTGGGCGTGTCTGTGCCAACCCTTGATGAGGTTTTTGAAACCATCGGGCATCGCACGTTTATCAATGTAGAAATAAAGTCTTTATACCAAGAGGCGACAGACGGTGTAGAGGAGTGCGTGGCAGAGTGCGTCAGACACCATAACATGGTAGACCGCGTGATTTTATCCTCATTTAATCCGTATACGCTTTTACGATTTAGGAAAATTTTGCCTGATGTTGCTATTGGTGTGTTATATGATTTGTCAGTTCCTGTGGACACATTGAATATTTTGAGTAATTTCCAATATGAGGCATATCATCCACACTACGCACGCATCACACCAGAAATGGTAACCGCAGAGCGCGAGAACGGGCATTTTATTAATACATGGACAGTCAATGAGCCTAGTGATGCAAAAAGACTGCGTTCTTGGGGTGTGAACTGTCTCATTACAGACAAGCCTGATGTCATTTTGGAAGCACTGGCTGAATAGGAAGTTTTCTGTAAAAAACCCCTAGATTTTTTCTCCGCTTGTGCTATAATTTTCAGCATATGGTGGATATAGCTCAATGGCAGAGTACCTGATTGTGGTTCAGGCTGTTGTGGGTTCGAGTCCCATTATCCACCCAAATTAAAAAGACTTGCTTTCAAAGCAGGTCTTTTTTTGTTTCTAAGGGAGATTCTTAGGATAACGTAGGCGTATAAGCCTTGAGCGCAGAATCCAACGTAAGCCCACACGATTTGGTACAAATGGGGTAACATCTGGCACAAGAACTACGTTAATCTCCAGTGTTTCGCGGGTTTTTTTAGACTCTTCAATTGCTACTTCAACGGCTTTTACTTCATCCGTTGTAAGTTGTGGCACTTCGTCAGTGATAACCGTTGGGGATATGCTTTCACTTGGAATTGCAAGTACAGCTTCTATATTGGCTGTAATTTCTGCTTCACGAACACTACGCATTTCTTGTGTTTCGCTTGGCTTCGGAATCCCGAACAAATCAAAAACGTTAATAGTCGCCGTGTCGCGCTTGTCTAATGGCATGATGGGCTTTGTGGGTTCTGGTATAGCAGGCACATCTGTTACCACAGGTGCACTCTCTTGAGGCGCGCTGAGTGCGTGCTTTGGCAATTCTTCAGCCACAGTTTCGGGCGTTGTAAGGACAATTGGAGGCGTTGCTGGCTCCAGGGGTAAAGTAGGCGCAGGAACAGGGGTTGAGGGTTGTACAACAGCGGGTATCTCTGAGACTTTCTTCAAGAAAGAAGGCTCGTCTGGTGTCAATGCGCTTGAAAATGATAGCGGTGCGGGTTGTTCTATTTTTGCCACTTCGCCTGTTGCAAGGTTTGGACGAGTGTCATCATCCTTTGGTGGTGGTTCTACAATGCTAACGGGGCGTGCATAAATGGCGTTCTCGTCAGGTTTGGGCTGATTTACGGGCAAGGGTAGCGGTTTAGGATTGGTTTCATCGGCAGACGTTGTGCCTGTGCCATAGCGAGGCTTATAATTTACGCGGTCTTCGTAGTTTAGCGCGTCTTTCATTGTAGCTTTGACGCTGACGGGGTCAACTTCGTTGAAGGAATCCTTCGCGTAGCGGTATAAAACACGCAGGCTTTCTACGATGGTGTTATCAAGGCTTCTTTTTACGCCAAGCGCGTTTCTAATACCACCAATAAAGCCACCTAGCTCATAGGTGAACGCCCATTGGACGACTGTGCCATCGGGTGTTTCTTGCAGACGAATTCGCCCCTTGTTGGATTCAAACGATGTGCCATCGACAAGGTGGTATTCAAAGCCCAGTCGCTCATACCATGCGGTTACTTCAGCGACAACTTCGCGTCCATTGGCATCTTTGTAACGCCAACGCATTCCCTGACCACGTAAAGCGTTAAGGTAGGAAACACTCTTACAGTTTACTTGCCATTTGGGGTTTGCCTCGATATTACCGATGACACTCCAAACAGCAGTAGCCGAAACAGGGATAAGAATAGCATGATCAATGGTATTTTTCATGGCAATACTTCTAGTTTGTCGTGACCTATAATCAACTCTATGTTACACTAAAGATTAGATTGTAGCCAATATAAGCGAAAAAGAACATGCCAGAACCCATTATCACATTTGCTTTTATTTTAGCCACATTGCTTGGTGCGCTCTTTCACTTAATTGTGGGTGGAGACGCACGCCGCCTTGCTATCTTTCTATTTGCAGGATGGGCAGGGTTTTTACTAGGGCATGTGTTGGGTACTTCTTTGGGTATCGATTGGCTGATGATTGGTGAATTAAGGATGTTTTCTGCAACAATTGGTGCGCTATTTACATTATTTGTCGCATATATTTTTACCTCGACTCGTTCACAAGGGCGTACAACACGCTAAGGTATTTTATGACCCAAGTTGCTTCCCAGACCTCAAGGTGGACACTAACCCGTATTATTACGTTGTCTGCCATTGCTTTGATTGCGTTTTTGATTTTGTTGGTGGTGGGTGCTGTGATATTGGTGCGCATAGATACACCAGTAACAGTTGCGATGTTCGCCTATATTCGTGATGTGTTGTCGGTGTTTTTGGTGACACAGTGTATTATCATCGTGGCGTGCCTAGGAATTCTTATCCTACAAGTTGCGCGATTCTTTAACTTGTTACGTAGTGAAGTAAAACCCATTACAGAGGATGTGAAAGAAGCGACCCAAGCCATTCGTACCTCTGCCGAGTTTGTAGGCAGGCGTGCTGTTAGCCCTACAATCCGCCTACAAGCGTTTTTCTCGGCATTTTCAACATTCACCCGCGAGGCGTTTCGTTTTTCGCGTCTATTCAAGCGCACACCAAAAGAATAGATTGTATTTTAGCGGTCAATAAACAATCGGAGATTATGCGATGTTTTGGGGTGTATTTTTGGGTTTTGTTACAGGAAGTCTGCTGGGGCTGTGGTATTTGCCTAGCGAAGTTTTGAAAGCTCGCCGTCAGGCACTGGATAGTACGATGCAATTGCGTCACCAAGTAGAACCGTCACAAGTGATTGCGGATAGCTTGGCAGAGGGGAAAGCCCTTGCCAAGCAAAAACAGCAAGAGGTTACATCCGCAAAACCTTAAAAACGTTTTCTATCTCGTTTAGAATGTCGCGGGCAATTGTGCTTCTAGGATGTCGTTTTTCTCCTGTGAGCTTGCCCGCCAGACCGTGACTATATGCGCCCACAAGGGCTGCCTGATGGCTAGGTAATCCTTGTGCGAGAAAACCGCCTATCATTCCTGCCAAAACATCCCCTGTGCCTGCTGTGGCAAGCGCATCTGTTTTGAAGGGCAGTGCTACCACATCACCCTCTGAATTTGCAATGAGGGTATGCGCCCCTTTGAGAACGACCGTGACACCCCATTCTTTTGCCTTTTCAGCCACAATATCCCAACGGTTCGCCAAGATGAACGATGTTTCTTGCTGGCATAACCTTGCCATTTCGGTGGGGTGCGGGGTTAATATGGCATCATGTGGAATAAGTAAATGCCATTGCGGAATTACACTAAGCAAATTTAGGGCATCTGCGTCTAAGACTAGCGCATTAGTTAGCTTGGGTAAAATGTCTTTGAGAAACTGTAATGTAGAAGGGGCTTGCCCTATACCACATCCGATGAGAACAGAATCTACACCCGACAAGTAAGGCTCAATTTCGTTAAGTGAAGAGGGTGCGATTGCACCCTCTGTGTGCGATAGGGGAATCCACGTTGCTTCTGGAATATGGGGTGCGAGTGATGCAACAAGTGGTGCGGGGGTCGCTACCCGTACTAGCCCCGCACCAGAACGATATGCACCCTCTGTGGCTAATAACGTTGCCCCATAATAATTTGATGACCCTGTAATGATGAGCGACTTGCCAAATGTTCCCTTATTGCTGTTTAATGTGCGTGTTGGCATTTGCGAGCGAATATGAGAGGGTGTGGCAAGATGATATTGATTAGCGTGCTTTTTGATGATTTTAGCGGGAATACTAAGGTCGTTGACACTTAAATTGCCTACCGCAGACATGCCATCTGACGAAAGAAGCCCTTTTTTAGCTACGATAAAGGTAAGTGTTTCATTGGCGTGAATGGCATTTTTATCAAGTTGTCCTGTATCTGCTTCTAGCCCGCTTGGGATGTCAACAGCAAGGACATAAATAGGCGCAAGAGAGGGCTTATTTTGTTCGGGTTGAAAGGGAAAGGTTGTTTCATCAGATTTCGCATCATTTTCGCGCTCATGAAGTGCTTGATTGGCGGCTCTTAAGAAGCGTTGGGCTTCATCACGGATAGGCAAGCGCACCCCAATCCCAAAAAGCGCATCAACCACTACATCGGAACTCGCCACCATGTTTTTGAGTAGCCGTTTGTCGCGGTCATCTTCAGACATAGCAACTAATAAATTGGCTTCTTTAGCCACAGCCAGATAGGGGTCTGTGGGGCGATCTTTAAGAAGATAGAAACGCACAAGGGCGTTACTATTGGCTTGGGCGATAAAAAGACCCGCAAGAATTCCATCGCCACCATTGTTGCCGCCCCCTACAAGAATGGTAAATTTGGGGTCGGGAAGGTGGGTTGTAAGTTGCAGAGCGCGTTTGGAGATGGCTCTGCCTGCCCGTTCCATCATCTCCTCGTATGAGATTCCGCTAGCATCTGCTTCTACCTCAATGGCGCGTACTTCTGCGATGGTTGCTATTGGAATCATGAGTTTGTCACCTTTTTTGTAATTTTTCTTGATACGATGCTAATGGAGAAATCAAAAAGCGCAACAGTGAGGTTGCGCTTTAAGTATAGCTTACTAAAAGGGATTAGTGGTCGCGGTTGGTAACTGCGTGTGCCAGTAAGATAAGCTCATCTTTTGCTGGCGAGCTAGGAATGACATCAAGCATGGCTATTCCTAGTTCGATAAGCATTTGTGCCTGTTGACGGGCTTCTG
>Ga0163144_10014326_pt1 | contig 16474 bp, 13 predicted proteins | sample OliLak19BULKMAT1_FD_123175 | JGI IMG/M metagenome (GOLD analysis project Ga0163144, IMG submission 123175) | Freshwater microbial mat bacterial communities from Lake Vanda, McMurdo Dry Valleys, Antarctica - Oligotrophic Lake LV.19.BULKMAT1 | ecosystem: Environmental > Aquatic > Freshwater >... | reverse complement strand
GTGCCCGATGCCGGCACGGTCAAGCTCACGCTCGTCGACCTGAACGGTCGTCGTGTGCACGAGCAGACCGAGCAGGCTCACACGATCGGCGTGCACAACGTGCGGCTCGCGGCCAACGCGGCGATGCGTCCGGGGCTATACTGGCTGGTGATGGAGCATGGAACACGGCGCGCAACGACACGGGTCACGATCGTGCGATAAGGCAGAACACATCAGGCGCTGGCGGGCCTGAACTCAGTTCGGCAGCCCCTCGCCCGCCTCATCCTCGTCTCCCTCGCCATCCTCCTCGTCCTCGGGCCCTTCCGTGGTCCGCACGAACGACACGCGGGCGTACTCCACGGTGTCGAACCCGGCGCGCACCATCTCGGCGAGGAAGGGGTCCTGGTCGTCCACCAGCTCGCGGGTCAGGATCACGTGGTCGTCCACGATCACAAGCCCCGCGAGAAACGGTCCCCACACCTCGCACGAAGTGGGCTCCAGTTCGCTCAAGTCCAGACTCGGCAGGCCGGATTCAGTCCACGAGAGTCCGGCGTCGCGCAGGAATGTGAGCACCTGGTTGGTGCCGCCGGCACCGAACGACTCCTCGAAGTCAGGAATGGGATCGCACGCGAGGCCGGCTTCGCTCTCGGCGTCGCAGTTGGCCACCAACAGCTGCCCGCTCTCGTAGTGACCCTCGGGCATCTTCTCCAGGTGCACGCACGGCATCAGGAGGCCCTTGAATCCATGCTGCAGGAACTTCCGCGCCACCGCGGGCAGCAGGATGAACTGCATGAACAGAATGCGCTCGGCATCTTCTTCGGTCTCGTGATGGCCGTACGAGGCGCGCAGTCCGTACACCGGCCCGTCCTCGTCCTCCACCACCAGTCCGATCATCCGCTCGCCGTCTTGATCGAACTCCCGAATGCCTTTGGGCCAGCGTTCGAGCGCGGCGCGGGTGGACTCGCCCAGATCGAGCAGCGTCAGCGTGCCGGCCTCGGTCTCGATGACGTGCGGGAACGTGAGCGGGCTCAACGACTGCCTCCTTCGGCGTAGGCCTTGGCGAGCGAGATCGCGAGCATGCCCACCTCGGTCTCGGTCAGGGTGCGCGGGTCCAACCGAAAGCGGTCCGCGCGCACGATGCCGATCACGGGCGGATTCGCGGCACGCGCGCGGCGTTCGAGTTCGGCGGCGCCGAGGCTCGCGTGCTTCAGCTCCACGACCGGGCCTTTCAGTTTCTCGAGCGGCATCGCTCCCCCGCCGACTTCGCCATAGCCCTCCACGATCCGAGTCTCCAGGCCGGCGACTCGCCCGCGCAGCTCATCGGCCAGGCGCTCGGCGCGGCCCTGCAACGCTTCGCGTGGCGCGCGCAGGGCGACCAACGTGGGGATCTGATCGGCGGCGCGCGCGGGATCGGCGTACAGCGCGAGCGTGGCTTCGAGTGCGGCGAGCGCGAGCTTGTCCACGCGCATGGCGCGCGCGAACGGGTCCTTGCGCACCTTCTGCACCCAGCGCTTGGTCCCGAGGATCAGTCCGGCCTGCGCGCCGCCCAACAGCTTGTCGCCCGAGCACGTCACCAGATCGACGCCGGCGGCGAGGCTCTCGGCCACGGTGGGTTCATGCTCCAGCCCATAGGGCGCCAGGTCCACGAGCGCACCGCTGCCCAGATCCTCGATCAACGGCACGCGCTTCTTCTTCGCGAGCTTGGCCAGTTCACTCAGCTCGGGGCGCGAGGTGAACCCCTGAATGCGGAAGTTGCTCGGATGCACGCGCAGGATCGCGGCGATGCCATCGTTCTGGTCGAACGCGCGTTCGTAATCCCGAAGGTGCGTGCGATTGGTGGCGCCGACCTCCACCAGCAGTGCGCCGCTCTTGGCCATGATCTCGGGCACGCGGAAACTGCCGCCGATCTCGACCAGTTCGCCGCGCGAGACGAGCACTTTGCGCCCGGTCGCGACGGCCGACAGCACCACCATGACCGCAGCGGCGCCGTTGTTCACGGCCATCGCGGCCTCGGCACCGGTCAGGCGCGTGAGCCAGCGCTCGATCCCGGTGCCACGGTCGCCACGCTTGCCGACTTCCAGATCGTACTCGAGCGAGCTGTAGCCCGCGGCCACTTCGGCCACCGCGCGGCGCGCCGATTCGGCGAGCGGCGCGCGGCCGAGGTTGGTGTGCAACACGATGCCCGTCGCATTCAGAACGCGCACCAGTTGCGGACGGGCCGCGCTGCGGGCTCGCGTCACCACATGCGCGGCGAGGGCATCGTGCTCAGGCGCAGCGGCTCGCTTGGCGCGCTTGAGCGCGGCGCGCGCGTCCGTGAGTTCGGCGCGCGCGGCTTCGAGCACGACACTGCGCGGCAGGTCGAGCAGCACCTCGGCCACGGCGGCGTGCTGCAGCAGGCGATCGACGGATGGGAGTGCGCGAAGACGGAGATCAGGCATGCGCGCCATGCTACCGGAGGACGGGCGGCTCGGCACATGAGCGGCGGCAGCGACACGTAGCGGAGGATTCAACGCCCGCGCCGCCGGGGCACGAGGGCCGCGTGGAGCTTTCTTCAATGTGTCGTTCGTGTGCGCCGACGTCGAGGCGACATGACGCGAACTGGACGACAAGGGCGTGCGGTTCAAGGTCGAGCCTGAGAAAAACGCGAAAGGCCGACATTCGGCGCGGGCCGGAGGCGAATCGGTACGCGGCATAGCCTCGCACCGTCGCCGGGGGTAGGCACGCGATCTCACGCACGCCATCCGGACACCGCGCACCTAGGTGGTGAAGCGGGGTTATCCGGAAATGGTTGCAAGAGTGGTGCCGCGGGCCATCGGGCGGAATCAGCCGCCCAGGTAGGCCTTGCGCACGTCGTCGTTGACCAGCAGCTTGGCGGCCTCGTCCTCGAGCACGACCGAGCCGGTCTCGAGCACATAGCCGCGCTGGGCGATGCCGAGCGCCATGTGTGCGTTCTGCTCCACCAGCACCACGGTCACGCCGCGCCGATTGATCTCGACGATGTTCTTGAAGATGTCGCGCACCAGCAGCGGTGCGATGCCAAGCGAAGGCTCATCCAGCAGCACGAGTCGCGGCCGCGACATGAGCGCCCGCGCGATCGCGAGCATCTGCTGCTCGCCGCCCGAGAGCGTGCCCGAGAGCTGCTTGCGCCTCTCCAGCAGCCGCGGGAACAGCGCGAACATGGCATCGCGGTCCTGCTTGATGGCGGCGTTGTCCTTGCGGCGGTAGGCGCCCAGCTCAAGGTTGTCCTCGACCGAGAGGTTCGCGAACACCATGCGGCCTTCGGGGCTCTGCGAGATACCGAGCCCCACGATCTCGTGCGCGGGCATCTTGGTGATGTCCTTGCCCTCGAACAGCACACGGCCGCTGCGGGCGGGCACCAGACCCGAGATGCTCCGCAGCAGCGTGGTCTTGCCGGCCCCATTGGCGCCGATCAGCGTTACGATCTCGCCGGCGTCGGCGTGGATCGACACCTGCTTCAAGGCATGTACGGCGCCGTAATAGATGTCGAGCGATTCGACGACGAGCTGGCTCATGCGTGCGCAACCTCTTCGCCCAGATAGGCCTCGATCACCTTGGGGTTGGCGCGGATCTCGGCGGGTGTGCCCTCGGCGATCTTGACGCCGTAATCGAGCACAGCGATCCGCTCGCAGATGCCCATCACCACTTTCATGTCGTGCTCGATCAACAGGATCGTGAGCCCGAAGCGCGTACGGATCGTGCGGATCAGCGCCATGAGCTCTTCGCTCTCTTGTGGATTGAGACCGGCCGCGGGCTCATCGAGTAGCAGCAGCTTGGGCCTTCCGGCAAGCGCGCGCGCGATCTCGAGCCGGCGCTGCTGGCCGTACGGGAGCTCTGTGGCCTGGGCATCGGCCCATTCGGTCAAGCCCAGCACCTCGAGCATCTCGTCGGCCTGCTTCATCAGCGAGGCTTCGTCGGCCTGGAACTCACGGGTGCGCAGCAGCGCGTCCCACAGCCCCGCGGTGTGATGCTGATGCGCGGCGATGGCGACGTTGTCGCGGCAGGTGAGCCGGCCGAACAGGCGGATGTTCTGGAACGTGCGCGTGATGCCGCAACCCGAGATGCGGTTGGCCTTCATGCCGCTGATCCGCTTGCCGCCGAATACCACGTTGCCGAGCGTCGGGGTGTAGACGCCGGTGATCATGTTGAAAGCTGTGGTCTTGCCGGCGCCGTTCGGGCCGATCAAGCCGAACAGCGAACCCTGTGGCAGTTCCAGCTCCAGATCGCTCACGGCTTTCAAGCCACCGAACTGCATGGTGCAGTGGTCCACGTGCAGGAGCGTGCTCACGCCTTCCCTCCCGCACTCTGCGGCTTGCGCTTACTCCAAGGGAACGACAGTTCGCGGGTGCCCATCAGGCCCTGCGGCCGCGTGATCATGAGCACGATCAGCATGAGCGCGTAGATCACCATGCGGTAGTCTTTCAAGCCGCGCAGCGCTTCGGGCATGAGCGTGAGGATGATGGCCGCAAGCACCGAGCCCGAGATCGAGCCCATGCCGCCCAGGACCACCATGGCGATGACTTCGATCGAGCGTAGGAACGTGAATGAGCTGGGATTCAAGTAGGCGTCGTTGTGCGCCGAGAGTCCGCCCGCCACGCCCGCGAAGAACGCGCCCATGACGAACGCGAGCACCTTGTAGCGCGTGGTGTCGACGCCCAGCGCTTCGGCGGCGATCTCATCGTCGCGGATGGCGAACAAAGCGCGCCCGTGCGTGCTGTGGGCGAGGTTCCGCGACACCACCACCACGATCACCGCCCACAGGAACACCCAGAAGAAGTTCGACCACTGCGGGATGCCGGGTAGGCCGCGCGCACCGCCCACGGCGTCGACGTTGAGGATCACCACGCGGATGATCTCGCCAAAACCGAGCGTGACGATGGCGAGATAGTCGCCGCGGAGTCGCAAGGACGGCAGACCCACGAGATAGCCAGCGATCGCCGAGACGATGCCGCCGAGCATGAGCGCCGCAAGGAACATCAGGCCCTGCGCCGCGATCAGCGGCAGACCGGCGGCGGCGAGCGCGACGGCGGCGCCCTGCCCGAGTTTGAGCGACACCATTGCGGCGGTGTAGCCGCCGAGCGCCATGAAGCCCGCATGGCCGATCGAGAACTGTCCGGTGAAGCCATTGACCAGATTGAGCGACACCGCGAGCACGATATTGATGCCGATGAGCAGCACGATGCGCAGCAGGTAGGGATTCAAGAAGTGCGGTAGCACGGCGGCGATGGCGGCGAGGATTGCGATCGTGGCCAACGGCCAGAGCAGTGCCTTCATCTCAGACCTTCTCGGTCACGGCCTTGCCGAAGATGCCGGCGGGGCGCACCAACAGGATCACGATGAGCAGTACGAATGCGATGGCGTCGCGATAGGTCGGCGAGATGTAGCCGGTCACCAACACTTCGGCCACGCCCATCACGAGTCCACCCACGACCGCGCCGGGAATATTCCCGATGCCGCCCAGCACGGCGGCCACGAATGCCTTGAGCCCCGGCATGATGCCCATGTACGGCTCGATCTTGGGGCTCTGCAACGCGACCAGCACGCCGGCCGCTGCGGCCAGCGACGAGCCGATCATGAAAGTGAACGTGATGATGCGGTCCACCGAGATGCCCATGAGCGATGCGGCCATGTGGTTGTGCGACACCGCCTGCATCGCCTTGCCGACGCGCGTGTGCAGGACGAGCATGCGCAGCCCGAACATGAGTGCGACCGAGGTGATGAGCACGATCAACTGCTGGTTCGAGAGCGTGACCCCCAGTCCCAGCGCGATATTCTTCTGCGGGATGATCTGCGGGAAGAACTGTGGGCTCGCGCCGAACACCAGCACGCCGCCGTTCTCGATCAAGAGCGAGACCCCGATCGCCGTGATCAGCGCCGACAGCCGCGGGCTCTTGCGCACCGGTTTGTAGGCCAGCCGCTCGATCAACATGCCGAACAACGCGCACAGCGCCATGCTGATCAGCAGCACGAGCACGGCCTTCAAGGGGCTGGGGTCGCCGGCGGCGTTCAACCACCGCGCGGCGAACAGGCCCATGAACGCACCCAGCATGTAGATGTCGCCGTGCGCGAAGTTGATCAGCCGCAGGATGCCGTACACCATCGTGTAGCCCAGTGCGATCAGGGCGTACACGCTCCCCCACGTGATGCCGTTGACGAGCTGCTGCAGGAACTCGGACACGCGGCTAGGGAGCGATCTGCGTGTTGAAGACCTTCTTGCCGCCCTTGATCTCGAGCACCACGGCCGGCTTGGTCGCGTTGCGCTTGTCGTCCAGGGTGATCGCACCGGTCACGCCGGGATAGGCATTGGTGGCGGCGATGATCGTGCGCAGCTTGGCCGTGGCCGCCTTGCGCTCGGCCGTGTTGGCCTTGGCCGACGACAGCCCCGCGAAAGTGGCCGGATCCTCGGCGTGCAGCTTCTCGGCACTTGCGAAGATCACGTTGGCCGCGTCGAACGCGAGCCCGGCGATGGCATCGGGTTCCTTGCCGAACTTCGCCTTGAACTTGGCGAGGAATCCCTGCAGCGCCGGATCCGGATTGTCGACCGCGAAGTGGTTCGAGTAGTAGGCGCCGTTCAGCGCGTCGCCACCGATCTCGATCAACTGCTCACTCTCCCAGCCGTCGCCGCCCAGCAGCGGCACCGTGATGCCCAGCTCACGCGCCTTGCGCGCGATGAGGCCGACCTCGGTGTAGTAGCCGGGGATGAAGATGGCCTCGGGGTTCTTGCTCTTGATGCTCGTGAGCTGGGCCGAGAAGTCCTGATCGCCCGCCGTGTACGCCTGCTCGGCGACGATGGTGCCCCCCGCGGCAGTGAAGGCTTCTTTGAAGTACTGCGACAGGCCGACCGAGTAATCGCTCTTCACATCTTGGAGTATGGCGACCTTCTTGAGGCCCAGGTTCGACGAAGCGAACTTGGCCATCACAGTGCCCTGGAACGGATCGATGAAACACATGCGGAAGATGTAATCGCCCGTCTCGGTGACCTTGGGGTTGGTCGAGGACGGCGACACCATGGGAACGCCCGCGGCCTGGCAGATCGGCGCGGCCGCGAGACTGCGCGAGCTGGCCACTTCGCCGATCACCGCGATCACCTGGTCCTGATTGATGAGCTTCTGCACCACCGTTGCGGCTTCCTCGGCCTTACCCTGATCATCCTCGACCACCACGCGCACCGGCAGGTCACCGATCTTGCCGCCCTTGGCGGCGACCAGCTCCTGGATCGCGAGTTCCACGCCCATCTTGGTGGACTGCCCGAAGGTGGCATCATTGCCGGTGAGCGAGCCGTACTCACCAATGACGAGTTCCGCCTTGCCCGAAGAGGCGCCGCCGCAACCCGCGGCGATGAACGCGGTCAGCGCGAGCGCGCCAGCCCCAAACCAAGTGCGAAGCTTCATGACAGCCTCCCTGCGTGTGGAGTGGACATGCATTGCTCACCGCGGGGCCATGGGGCGCTCGTGAGCACCCCGATCCGCGGAAGGTCATAAGGCCAGTGGAGCATGGAGTCAGCCGAGAATGGGTAGCACGAGCCGCAACCGCACGGCAAGCGCGAAGGCACTACTCCTTACATTCAGGGCATCGCCGCGCGGACCAGCAGCGCAGTTCCTCCAGCCAGCACCAATGACAGCATGGTTCCGATCAAGAAGTACTCCGCGAATGTCCGATCCTCGAGATTCTTGAAGCGCGCCAACCCCTTGGCTGCGATGACCCAGCCCATGGCCCCGTATTCCCCGGCGACGACCAGCGTATAGACGATGAGGCGCTCGAGGAATCCGATGACCCGGCCGTGGGCGTACTCGATCTCGGGGGAATTCTTTCCTGCTCCGGGCTGCGACCCTTGGGTCCCGACTCCGACGTCGGCTCGGTCGAGCAACAGCCGCACCAGCAGGTTCGCCTCGCCGCTGGCCAACAGCGCACCGAAGAGCCAGAGCTGGACCTCATACCACGACACGGTTGAGAGCCCGCTGATCGGCGTGAAGTACTGCCCCGCCCGCTCGCACCAGCCGGTCATTTCCAACCGGAACTCGAGCCCATACGCAGGCGAGCAGAGCAACGCCATCGCCACGAAGTGACTGAGTAGGAGGATCAACCGCAACCGCGGGGCCGACTTCTCGGTCATTCGCCGCTCCATCCACCACCTCGCGAAACCTAGGGCGATGAGCACCGCGGCCGCCACCCCCACGGCGAGCGTCGGCTCAAACGCCAGCAGGCCGATCACGCAGCTCACGACTCCCACGCTGACGGCGCGTCCCCGGATCGCATTCTCCGAGAAGAGCGATGGCAACCGGACCAGCATCGCCAGGTTCATGAGGTACAGGAATGACAGGTTCACACCTGCTTCCTCCTGCTCTCGAGCGTGCGGGTCATCTCGGCGCAGAGCTCACGAACTGTGTTGAGCGCGCCGGCCTGGATGTTCTTGTACACGCCTGCCGGCGTCAGCTTCATCGCCCGTGCGATTGCTCCCGTCTCCTCGCCATCCAGCAGACGCTGCATGATTTCGAGCCGATTGCGCTTCCATCCCATGATCAGGTGGGAAAGCAGATCCATGCTTGGCTCGATCCAGCCTAGGGATTCCGCACCATCGGCAACCACGTGGAGCAGGACTCCCGACTGTTTCGCCTCTAGGATTCCCGCCCGGGCGCGATGGAATGCGGGTCCGTCCATCCCAATCGACATCTTCGGGTTGATGCGCGTGCTCAACTTGCCGATCCCCGCCACGAGTCGGATCCGGTTTGGATAGAGACTCCGTTGAAGCATGAAGAAATCCCGAAAGAGCCGGTCGGGCTTCGAGTAAACCGCCTGGAACTCGTCGCCCAGCGTGATGGTGTACGGCGAGAGCAGGCTCAGGTTCTTCGCGCTCAATTGCTGCAGCGTCTTCTCGAGTCTGCGCTGGAACACACTGCGGTCCACGATCTGCCGTGAATGCACGATGTCTGCGATGACGACGATGACTTTCATGCGAGGAGCATGCCCAGTCAGTCGGGCCGCTGTCAACCGATTTGGTTGAATCCACGCAATTCAACCGATTTGGTTGAATCCATGGAAATCAACCGATTCGGTGGAATCTCACCAAACCCCAGCTTCCGGGGTTGCCGCTGCCGGAAAGGCCGGTGTACGGTGCCCAGCATGCTCGTAACGACCGCATGGAAGCGCTTGTTCGGCGCTAAGGCAGTGGTGCGGCTCACGTCCAGCGTGGCCCTGATCGGGCTGGTGCTCGTGGGTTGCTCGCGCCCGGGCGCGTCACCACCCGCGAGTCCCAAGGCCCCGCCCTCGCAGGCCACACCTCGTCCCTCCCGTCCTCCCCGCCCATCGCGCGGCGAGGTGCCCGCGCCGAAGGCCGGTCGGCCCGCCGCGGGCTACATCGCTCGCACCGACTCGCTCGATTCGATCGACGCTCGTGTCCTTCAAGGCCGCCGCATCGTGCTCGATCCGGGCCATGGCGGGTTCTTCCCGGGCTCGGTCGGCGTGAACGGCCTGACCGAAGCCGAGGTGAATCTCGGCGTGGCGCTCAAACTGCGCGACCTGCTGGTGGCGCGCGGCGCACAGGTGCTGCTCACGCGCGATACGGATCGCGATTTCCTCACGCGCGCCGACAGCACACTGCGAGCGGACCTGGCCACGCGAGTCGAGATCGCGAATGCGTTCCGCCCTGATGTATTCCTGTCGATCCATCACAACGCCGATCCCGGCGGCGCGCATGACCGCAATGAGACCCAGACGTATTACAAGCTGGGCGACGATGGCCCTGCCTTCGAGTTGGGCGAAGATGTGCACGCGGCCATGGCGCGCAATCTCGGCATCGAGATCGCGCGGTTGTTGCCCGGCAATTTCTTCGTGGTGCGAGGCAGCGACGCGCCCGCTCTATTGTCCGAGGCGAGCTATCTCACGAATCCCGATGTCGAGGCGCGTCTGCGAACGCCACAGGCTCAACAACTCGAGGCGGAGGCTCTGTATCTGGGGCTCGCGCGTTGGTTCGCTCGCAAGCGCCCCGATCTGGTGGAGGTCGTCGTGGTCGGCGCGAGTGGCGATAGCGACACGTTGATCAGCATCGGACGGCCGTTGGTCGCCGCGCGCATCGATGGCGCGTGCGACGAGGTGAACGTGTGGTTCGACGGGATCGCGGCCCCGGTCGACCGTGCGCACGACCGGCTCTGGTCGCAGCCGCTCACGCCGCTCGCGACGGGGCGACATGAAGTCATTCTGCGCGCACGACTCGCGGCCGAGGGCTCGGCGCGCATGGTCAAACGAACTTTCTGGATTCACAAGGGCGCGCCCACAAGCGTGACCCACGAAGCGCGGCTGTTGCAGGCGCCGGGCTGTGAACCGCTCGCCGAGTTGCGCAGCTTCGCGTTCGATCGCGATGGACTGCCGTACGCCGACTCGCTGCGCGTGCGCGTGCAGGTGGTGGGTGCCGGTCACGTATCGCCTCAGGATACGACCGTCTGGTTCCAGGATGGCCGTGCGTTCACTTACCTGCGGGCCGACGCCGCCCACACACTGCCCACGAAGCTGCAACTGCGAACGAGTGTGATGCTGGCCGATTCCAAAGCGCCGTTGGTGTTCTCCAAGAATGTGATCGCGACACTTGCTGCGACCGGCTCGCGACATGCGTTCATTCGCGTCGCCCCGATGGACACGGTGCTGCGCAATGCACCTGGCAGCGAGGGTGTCGCGCCGCGTATTGCGTGGCTCGCGCGCACCGGATTGGTCGAGCTGCGCACGGACTCGGCGGGCGTCTCGGTGTTGCCGCGCATTGCGGGATTCCGCGCTGTGGGGGCCGACACGGCTTGGCCACCGCGCGTGATCCCGATCGCGAACGGTGCGCTGCTCGGGCGTCGCATCGTGCTCGACCCCGAAGGGGGCGGCGACGATGCCGCCGGCCTGGGGCCGCGCGGCACGCGCGCTTCAGCGCTCAATCTCGAGGTCGCGCGGGCGCTCTCGGGCATGCTGCGAGCTGCTGGCGCCGAAGTGGCGATGACACGCATGAGCGACGCCGCGGTACCCGAGGTGGATCGAGTCGCGGTCAGCGAGGCGTTCCGCGCCGACCGTTACCTGCGCATCGGACATGCGGCGAGTGCGCCGATCGCGGGGCACTATTGGTCCAGTCTGGGCGGCAAGCGCTGGGCGAGCCGAGTTGCGTGGGCGGCGGCGGCGCTCGGACTCGATTCGGTTCGCGTGGCCGAGAGCGCGAAGTACCCGGTCACGCAGGTGGCGGCCGTGGCGCTCTACGCTTCGCTCGCGCGGATCGATAGCAGCGAGGCCGCGCTCGCGGCGCCCGGGCGCCTGCGCGCAGAGGCGTATGCGCTCTACCTCGCGCTGGCGCGTGACCTCACACCGACCGCGGAGTGGACGGTGGATTCGCTCACGGTGCACGATGCCGACGGACAGCCCGTCGCGGGCGCTCCGGTCACCCTGGGCGGCTCGCTCACAGTCGCGACCGACGAGCGCGGTGGATTGCGGTTCATGCGCACGGAGAGCGGCCCGATCGAGGTGGTGGTCGAGGATCCGCGTGTGCGGCTTCGTACGCTTCTGTTAGAGTCCGAGCGCGGCCGCACCTTGACAGGCGCGCGCTGACGGACCGGGGCACGCACTTCCATCCTCTGCCCGGGAATGCCATGCCGCACGGCATAGACGCCTACTTCCGCGAACTGCGCAGCGCCGAGCGACGCTTCGCAGTCGCTGCGGGGCTGGCCGCGGCGGCTTCCCTTCTGGTCATGGTCGCGATGCGCGGCCGGCTTGCCCACGACGTGTTCGACGAGGCGCAGCGCTTTGGTTTCGAGGGGCCCGACCAGTGGGTCGAGCGCATCCGACTCGAGGAAATGGGTGCCGAGGATCGCGCGGGCACGACTACTTTCGAACTGGTGTTCGAAGAAAAGACGCTGGGCGGCGAGAAGGCCAAGCCCGCCCAGGCGCAGCGCGAGGGCATCGTGCCCCAGAGCAGCGCGCGTGCCGAGGGCCCCGGTGACGCCGACCGCAATCTGCTCGCACGCGCCCGCGCGCTGCGGCTTGAAGGCCCGGTCGTGATGTCGGACCAGTTGATCAGCGAGACCATCATTCGCCCCTCTTACCCCGACGAGGCGATCGACAAGGACATCGAGGGCATCGTCGAACTGGTCGCGCTGGTGGATACGACGGGCAGTGTGATCGAAGTGCAGATCCTCAAGAGCCCGCATCCACTACTCGAGAAGGCGGCGATCGATGCGGTATTGCAATGCCGCTTCCGTCCGTTCAGGCTGCATGAACAGACCCTTCGCACATGGGCCGCTTTCCGGTATTCCTTCAGCCTCTATTCGAAGTGAGCTTTCGCTGGTTCTCCCTGCCCATCCCCGAACCGGGAGGTATCGCATGCGCTACTGGTCCACGCCACTCGCGAGTCTGTTGGGACTCGCACTTTTCGCCGCCCCCGCATTGGCAGATCACACCGGTGAGAAGCCGGCCCACCCGACGCCGGCGAACGCTTCAGGCGCTGATGCCCAGGTTGCGCCTGCTTACGACAGCCGCGGGCTCGGGGGCATTCATCACACCGTGAGCACGCGTAGCGCCGAGGCGCAGCGACTGTTCGACCAAGGACTCGCATTGTGTTTCGCGTTCAATCATGAAGAGGCGGTGCGGTCGTTCGAGCGGGCGCTCAAGGCTGACCCCAAGCTCGCGATGGCGCACTGGGGGATCGCATATGCACTTGGGCCGAATATCAATCTGGCGACCGACAGCACGCGTGCTTCGCGTGCGTACGCCGAGATCCAGGAGGCGCTGAAGCTCACTGCCATGGCCAGTGTGGCCGAGCGCGATTGGATCGCCGCGATGGCGACGCGCTACGCCGCCGACGCCGCGGCCGATCGAGTGCCACTCGAGTTGGCATTCCGCGCTGCCATGCGAACGCTGCACGCCAAGTATCCCGAGGACCCCGATGCCGCCGCGATCTACGCGGAATCTATCATGGACTTGAGCCCGTGGGACTACTGGCTGCCCAGCGGGGCACCCAAGCCCGATACCGAGGAACTGCTCACGGTGCTCGAAGCGGCGCTCGCCAAGCACCCCGATCACACCGGCGCGAACCACTACTACATCCATGCGATCGAGGCGTCGCCGCATCCCGAGCGCGCTGCGGCTGCCGCTGCGCGGCTGGCCAATTTGGCGCCCGATGCGGGGCACTTGGTGCACATGCCCTCGCACATCCAGCATCGCATGGGCGACTACGTGGCCTCGGCCGAGGTGAACATCAAGGCGGCGCGCGTGGACAGTGCGTATGTTGCACGCCATAAGGTCGAGGGCGTGTATCCGATGATGTACTGGAACCACAATCATGACTTCGCGGCCGCCGCGCTCATGCAGTTGGGGCAATACGAAGCGGCGATGAAGCACGCCGCGTTCACGCAGAAGAATGCCACCGAGATGGCGCCCATGATGCCGATGATCGAGGCGTTCGCCGCACGTCCATACGAGATCATGGTGGCGTTCCGACGCTGGGACGAGATCCTCGCCTCGCCCGAACCGGCACCGGTCATGGTCACGTCACGGCTGACGTGGCGCTTCGCCCGCGGCGCGGCGCACGCAGCCAAGGGACAGCTCGATGCAGCGCGCGTGGATCTCGATAGCCTGAGCGGTGGTATCGCCCGGCTCGCACCCGACTACCCGATGGGAACAAATATGGCGGTGGGCGTGATGCCGGTCTCGCGCGCGCAGTTGGCCGCCCGCATCGCACGCGCAGCGGGCGATCTCGCGACGGCCGAGCGTGAAGCGCGCGCGGCGGTCGAGGCGTTCGATGCGATCAAATACGACGAGCCCGAAGAGTGGCTCCTGCCAGCGAGACTCGATCTGGGGGGCGTGCTTCTGGCTCGTCGCAATGCCCCGGGCGCCGAGGTTATCTATCGCGAAGAACTCGCACGGCATCCCAACAGTGCGTTCGCGTTGAACGGGCTTGCCGCGGCGCAGCGGGCGCAGGGTCGCGCCAACGATGCCGCGGCCACGGCGAAGTTGCTGGCCGCTGCGTGGAAAGACGCCGAGCGACCGTTGGGAGTGGAGGATCTGTAGCGCGCGCTGCGGCACTGGTGCGGGACTGACACGGTGATTCTCATACTGATGGCGCATATATCACTTGATATTCATGAGTGTGAGTGATATATTGTCGGCCGCAGTGAGTCCACCCTGCCCCCGGCGACCCGCCCCCGTGCGGATGAGTCTCATGCCGACCTACACCCTCGCATCCCTGCCTGACCATGTCGTGACGCAGCGCGTCGACGCCCACGCCGTCCAGCAGCGCACTGACGCTCCGGTCTTCATTTCAGAACTCGCCGAGTTCGATGCGCGCAAGCTCTGGGCGCCCGCGGGCTACCACTCCACGCATGACTACTGTGTGAAGAAGCATCGGCTCGATCATTACCTCAGTTGCCGCTGGATCGCGATCGCGCGACTGGGATACCGCTACCCAGTGATCTTCCCCGCGCTCGCGGATGGGCGGCTCTCGCAGACGACGATTCTCTTGATCAAACCCCATCTCATCTCGCACACGGCGCCGGGTCTCATCCAAGAGGCGCTGGGAAAATCAAAGCGCCAGATCGAGAAAATGCTCGCCGCGAAGTTCCCGCAGCCCGATGTACCGACGTTGATCGAGCCTTGGTCGCAGCCGCAGCCGCTGGCGAGGACCAATCCTGTCCAGTGCCCACTCTTGAATGCACCTGCCAAAGAGGCACTGTCAATTAATTTGGTAGCACCGGTGCAATTGGCACCATCGTTCACCCCGGTGCACTCAACTCCCATGGTGCCACTTGCACCACGCGCGAAACTGGCTCCGCTCTCACCGGATCGCAACGCGCTTCAGGTGACGATCGACGATGAGACCGTGGAGTTGCTCGAACAGGCGAAGGATCTCTTGAGCCACGCCGCGCCCAATGCGGACGCCGGGGCTGTGCTGAAGCGCGCACTGCAGTGCCTCGTTACCGAACTACAGCACCGCAAGTTCGCGCAGGTCGAGAAGCCACGAGTTGCACTGGGCGCCAAAAACAGCCCGAGAGTGAGTGCAGAAGTGAAGCGCCAAGTGCATGACCGTGACGGCGACGCCTGCAGCTTCCAAGCTCCGGACGGCCATCGCTGCCGCTCGCGTTATCAACTGGAATGGGATCACGTGCAACCACTCGCGCTGGGCGGGAAGTCCACCACCGAGAACGTGCGGCAGTTGTGCCGGGCACACAATCAGTACGAAGCCGAGCGTCGATTTGGGAGGGGCTTCATGGAGCGCAAACGGCAAGGGCGCGGTGCGAGTTGAGCCCAACTCCGCAACCCATCGCCTCATCACGCCGCACGGTGCGGCCGACTTCGGTCTCGCGGAACGCTTCGAGCGAGATCACGAGCAACGCCTCACGGCTTCCACTCCACGGCCTTACCCCGCTGCACCACATACACCGGCAGCCGCGCGCCATCGAGCGTGCAGTCCAGCATGCCCGCGGCACTCATGGCTCCATCGCGATGCCGAAGGCGTGCGGCGAGTTCGCTGGGCGTACGGGCGCCGGCATCGATCGCAGCGGCGATGCGGCGGCCGGCGAGCCAACCTCGGGTCCATAGCGCGCCGGGTTTGTCGCCAGCAGCGCGCGCGAGGGAATCGAGCGCGGCTTGAGCCGAAGGCATCAGCCGCCAGTCCTCGCCCACATAGATCACGCCCTCGAGCAGCGCGCGGGCACTACTGTGATATTGATCGGGCGCCAGGTTGCCGCCACCGCAGAGTTTCACGCTCACGCCTTCGGTCGCGAGGGCGCGCACGAGCGATTCGGCTTCGCGAGGCTCGCCGTCCCACAACACCACTTCAGCGCCCGCGGCGCGCACGGAGCGAGCGATCATCCGGAAGTCGAGCATGCCGCTTCCATAGGGTTCGCGCCGAACGGACTTGGCGCGCAGCGAATCGGCTTCGGCACAGAACGCTCGCACGAGGTCGCCGCGCATGGCGCTCTGCGAAGCGACGACGGCATAGCGTCGCGCTTTGCCGGCGAATATCGCGCGCGCCAGCACGAGAGCGCGCTCGCGCTGGGAGGGGCCGACCTGGAATACGTTAGGCCCGATCCGGCCGATGCTCTCGTCGGTGGCCGAGGGCGAAACGAGCGGCACGCCCATGAAACGCGTGGCAGTTGCGAGTGCGCGGGTGGGCACACTCAGGAGTTCACCCACCACGAGGCCGCATTCTTGGGATGCTTTTTCAAGAGCATCCGCTGTTCGTGGCGCGTCGTCATCGCCGGTCCCGTAAGCAACCAGATCGAGCGGCAGCTTCGAGACAGCAAGTCCGGCGGCAAGGGCATGCCGCATGGCGTTGCCGTAGTCGCGGTAGTCGCCGGAGTCCGGTAGCAGCGCGGCCACCCGGAAGGGCGAGGCGTAAGGACGCTGCGCCAACAGTTCAGCTCGGGAACGCCCGGCCTTTTTCAAAGCGCGAGTATCCGCGAGCAGCGCTCGTGCCTCGAGCCGTGAACGCAGTTCGGTGCGGGACGACGGCGTGAGTGCG
>Ga0163144_10014325_pt1 | contig 16474 bp, 18 predicted proteins | sample OliLak19BULKMAT1_FD_123175 | JGI IMG/M metagenome (GOLD analysis project Ga0163144, IMG submission 123175) | Freshwater microbial mat bacterial communities from Lake Vanda, McMurdo Dry Valleys, Antarctica - Oligotrophic Lake LV.19.BULKMAT1 | ecosystem: Environmental > Aquatic > Freshwater >... | reverse complement strand
GCCCTCGGTCGAGTCCACGGCACCGCCACCGCCGCCGCCCTCCTCCTCCCCGATCGCATCGCCGTGGACGTCTCCGTTCCTCGCCTCCACGTCGAGCTCCCGCCCTCGGTTGGCCGCGGCGTGCAGTCCCTCGAACTGAACCCCGACATCACGATCCGCCCACCCATCACCCCACCCAAAGCCCGCCGCTCCGAACAGGCGCGCCCGATCACAATCGACATCGCCCTCGGTGAAATCGACGTCGAAAACCGGGACATCGATCTGCTGGTGGGCACCCAGATGATCTCGAAGGGCCTGGATTTCGACCACGTCAGCCTGGTCTGCATTTTTGACGCCGACCGGATGATTCACTTCCCCGACTTCCGGGCCACCGAGCGGGCGTTCCAACTCCTCACCCAGGTAAGCGGGCGGGCGGGCCGCCGGGCCACGGTGGGCGAGGTGCTCATCCAGACCAGCAACCCGGCGCACCCGCTGCTGCAAAAAGTAATTATAGGCGACTACGAAGGGCTTTTTGCCGAAGAACTCAAGGAGCGCGAAGCCTACCGCTACCCGCCCTTCACCCGCCTGATTCGCCTGACGGTGAAAAATCCCGAACAGGCGGTTGCCAAAAAAGCGGCGGAGGTTTTAGCTGGGAAACTCGCCGAAAGCCTGACGACCGACCGCGTCCTGGGCCCCGAAACCCCACTGGTGGAGCGGATTCGGAACCAGTTTTTATTTGAAATCCTGATCAAACTGGAGCGAACCGCCAACCTGAAAACCATCAAACCCTTCATCGCCGCCCAAGTGGAGGCGCTCGTTACCGATAAGCCGTTTAAGGGCGTGAATGTGGTGGTGGACGTGGATTGTGGGTGACTTTTGTAGGGGCGGTGCTTGCCTCCGCCCTTGCGCGTTAGATGGCAACCGGGAGGGCGGAGGCAAGCACCGCCCCTACTTTTCGCTGAAAATGGCTTACGACAAAATGCGCCACCACCGTCGTTCCATCCGTTGGAAAAAGTGGAATTATGCCAAGCAGGGAGCCTATTTTATCACCATCTGCTCTCGTGATCGTGAATACTTGTTTGGGGAAATTTTCGATGGCGTCATGGTTCTGTCAGAAATTGGGCAGATCGTTGAGAATACCTGGCTGGAATTGACTAGACGGTACTCTTCGATTAAATTGGGTGAGTATCAAGTCATGCCAAATCATTTTCACGCCCTTCTTTTTTTGGATGGTGAAACGGAAACTCCGTTGGGAAACGTGGTTAAGGCATTTAAATCCCTTGCTTTTCACCAGTACTATACCCTGTTGAAAGAGAGAGATTCGCTCACGTTTAAAAAGGCGAAAATCTGGCAAAGAAATTATTGGGATCACGTTGTTCGTGATGATGAAGATTTAAGGAACTGCCGAAACTATATTTCGAACAATCCGTCAAACTGGCAAGGCGACGATGAAAACTTGAATCGTCTGTTGGCGCGAATGACCGAACACGAATCACCTTGAATTGTGTAGGGGCGGTGCTTGCCTCCGCCCGCTTGCTCGCATTCCGAGGCGCTTGGGCGGAGGCAAGCACCGCCCCTACGATAAATCCACCCCCATGTCCATCCACAACCCCGACCTCAAGCGCATCACCACCCACACCCTCCAGGAACACAAGGCGAAGGGCGAGAAAATCGCCTGCCTGACCGCCTACGATTTTTCGCTGGCCCGGCTCGTCGACGCGGCGGGAGTGGAGGTGATTCTGGTCGGTGATTCGGCCTCCAACGTGATGGCCGGTCACGAAACCACGCTGCCCATCACCCTCGACCAGATGATTTACCACGCCCAGGCCGTGGTGCGAGGTACGAAGCGAGCGCTCGTCGTAGTCGATTTGCCCTTCGGCAGTTACCAGGGCAACAGCAGTGAAGCCCTGCGCTCGGCCATCCGAATTATGAAAGAATCGGGCGCGCACGCGGTGAAAATGGAGGGTGGGGTAGAGATTCGGGAAAGCATCGTCCGGATTCTGAGCGCAGGCATTCCGGTGATGGGCCACCTCGGCCTGACGCCCCAGAGCATTTACAAATTTGGCACCTACGCCGTGCGGGCGAAGGAAGAAGCCGAAGCCCAGAAACTGCTGGACGACGCCCACCTGCTCGCCGAACTGGGCTGTTTTGCCTACGTCATCGAAAAAATCCCGGCGGTACTGGGGAAACAAGTGACTGAGGCCGTCAGCATCCCCAGCATCGGCATCGGGGCCGGGCCGCACACCGATGGGCAGATTCTCGTCCTCCACGACGTGCTCGGCCTGACCACCGAATTCAAACCCCGGTTCCTGCGCCGCTACGCCGAACTCGGCACGGTGATTCAGGAAGCCATTTCGCACTACGTTGACGACGTAAAAGACCGGGATTTCCCGAATGAAAAAGAAGGGTACTAATTTCTAATGCGGCCCGCCGCTGCGGTGCGAATTTCCAAGGTGCAAATGACGATCTCAGGCCTTTCATTCGCCCATTGGAAATTCGCACATTTGCACCTTAGAAATTAGCACTCCTCCTCTCGCATGGAAATCTCTACAACTGCACCTCAGGCTCCCACGCCCACCTTGCGGCCCACTTCGCTCGACGAGCGCATTCCCACCATCGACGTGATTCGCGGCGTGGCGCTGTTGGGGATTCTGATGATGAACATCCCGGGCTTCGCCTTGCCGGAAGGATTCGAGTTTGCCCAACTCCTCGCCAATCCCACCTTCAGCAATCCCAACTACGCCCTGGACTTTTGGATTTTGGTGTTGTTTGAAGGAAAAATGCGGGCCTTGTTTTCCATGCTCTTCGGGGCGGGAGTCATCCTGTTCGTCAGACGGAAGGAAGCCGCCGGGGGCGGTCTGCGCGTGGCCGATTTATACTACCGGCGGATGCTGTGGCTTATCGCGTTCGGCGTGGTGGATGCCTTTGTGTTGCACTGGGAAGGGGATATTCTATACTCCTACGGGCTGGTGGGTTTGCTGCTGTTCACGGTGCGGAACGTGCCGCCACGCCGCCTGCTGCTGGGGGCGCTGCTGTGTTTCAGTTTTATGGCCTTCAAGGGCATCTGGCGCACGCAGGAAACCAAAGCCAAACGCGAAGCCTATCTGAAGGTGATCACGTTGGAAAAAGCGCACAAAAAACTGACGGAGGCCCAGAAAGAAGAAAAAGAAGCCTGGTTGACCGTCGAAAAAAGCCGCAAACCCGACCCGAAAAAAATGGCCGCGCAGGTGAAAGCCATGCAGGGCAATTACCTGAGCGTAGATAATTTCCTGCGGCCCAGGGTGGTGGAAGACCAGTCTACGGCCATTTACCAGTTTTTGCTCTGGGACACCCTGGGCATGATGCTGCTTGGCATGGCCCTGTTTCGTTGGGGGGTATTCGGCGGGCGGCTTTCCACCCGTTCGTACCTGACGATGACGGGCCTAGGCTACGTAGTGGGCATTCCGGTGGGACTTTTTGCCAATGAAATGGATCTGCAGATGTGGCAAAACATCGGCGCGTATTTCGACAACCACCGGGTCAACTGGAACCGCGCTACCTACGACGTGCGCCGGGTGAGCATGGCACTGGGCCACGTGGGGCTACTGATGCTCCTATTCCGTTCGAGACTGGTGCCTGGTCTGATGCGGGCGCTGGCGGCGGTGGGGCAAATGGCATTTAGCAACTACGTGATGCACACGCTGATTTGCACTGCCATTTTCTTTGGTTACGGCCTGGGCTACTACGGCAAACTTCAGTACTACCAGCTTTTTTACGTAGTAACAAGCATCTGGGTTTTCCAACTGATTGCTAGTCCGCTCTGGCTGCGGTATTTCCGCTTCGGACCCTTGGAATGGGTTTGGCGCTCGCTAACGTACTGGAAACGCCAACCGATGAAACGCCGGGAGGAAGTGGCCGCCGTGGCCGTCTGACCCTGAAATTTTCTTAAACGCCGGTCGTGTGCGCTATGACCGGCGTTTGCATTTCCCGCCGCTCTTTCGTTGTTTGCCGAAAAACACCCCGACCTATGCCTGCATTCCTCGGCCTCCGCACCGCCATTTACGCCGCCCCCGATTTGGAAGTTACCAAAACCTGGTACACCGAAGCGCTGGGCCTGGCCCCGTACTTCGACGAGCCGTTTTACGTGGGTTACAACGTGGGTGGTTTTGAACTCGGACTCGACCCCAGCCTGCAACCCACCGAAGGCACACCGACGACGTACTGGGGCGTGGCGGATTTGCAAACTACCTGGCAAAACCTGATTCAACTCGGGGCTACCCCGCACAGCGAACCGCAAAACGTAGGCGGCCCGATTTGGGTCGCAACGGTGAAAGACCCGTTTGGCAACGTGCTGGGGCTGATTGAAAACCCGGAATTTGGGAAGGAGTGAGGGGTAAAACCGCAGATTGAACAAGTTGCTGGGGGGCTTTCTGATTCGGCCTCTGCTGATTGCTCTGGTGTTCGGGAGCTTAGGGCCGTTTGTCGGCGTTGGAAGAACTTTATCCTGGTCTCAGTGTCTGAGCTGGGTGCCCACCGTTCTGTTTCCATCGAATCAAGACCCGCAGGTGGCACAAATCATTCTGAGCAGCATCGCCACCTCGATGATGACGGTCGTTTCGATTGTCTTCGCCATTTTGTTCATGCCGCTCACGCTGGTGTAATCGTATTCCAAAACCGGCGTAGCCGCCAGCCTCCGGTTGATGTGTGCCATTACCAATATGGCTGGGCACGGTCGGCGGTTGCTGGCGGGCTTCTCGGCGTTGCCGGATGAAGACGGGTGGAGGGAAATGAAAAGCCGATTGAAAACCCTGGAAACGTTAGCGATGCCAGTAGCTAACCCGGTGGAAATAGCCTGAAGCAGGAGTATTTCCAAACCTGACCAGCCGGACGACTTTATGCCGTCCGGCTGGCCAGGTTTACCCGTTTGCCACAAACGGCGCTTTCCCCCCGTATTCCCGTCTCTCCAACTGCCCAACCATAAACCGAGCGAGATCTTCCGCCGTGATTCGCTGCCCCGGCAGGTATTCCAGGTTGACCAAAACGGTGCCCAGGGCGGGTTCCTGCACCACGTAGGGCAGGCGCACATAAGTCCAGTCGAGGTCGCTTTCGGAAAGTAGTTCAAGTTCACGCCGCCGGTCGGCTATGAACGGTGGGAAAGTTTGCTCCATGAATTCAGCGGCTTGCCGGGTTGGTAAATCCCGTTGCTCGTGGGCAGTTTCGTAGAGGCTGGTCACCGTCACGTACCGGCTGATTCCGGCCTCCCGCAGGAGCAGCAACAGGTGTTCGGTCACGGCACTAAGCATGGACGTTGGCTCCCCGCGCGGGGAGCCGAGGGTGCTGAGCAGGGCGGCGCACCCGCCCAGAAGCTGCCGGAGGGCGGCGGGGTCGCGGGCATCGCCCTGGATAATTTGAAGCCGAGCATCGGACAAGTCGGATTTTTCGGGGTGGCGCAGGAGTACCCGGACGCGGTATCCCGCCCGGAGTGCTTCCCTAACCAGCGGGCGGCCCGCCTTGCCGGCTCCACCCAAAATGGCTACGGTTGAATCAAGAGAAAGTTTGATGCTGCTGACACGGTTTTTGACCGCCGGGTTAGCCCGGCGGTCGGAGGAGTGCGAACCATCAGAAAATGAGTAATCGCGGAAAATTTGGAGAAAAGGGGCTGTCTGCCCGGATTGGGCAGATCAGCAACGCCGTTTGGCACCGACAACGCGGGCTTTCACTTCCCGGAACGGGAGGTGGGAACGGACGGGATGGGAGTGCAGCAGAGTTTAATGCGGCGAAAATAGGCAAGAATTTTGGTTTACCGTTTCGTCCGCATCAGGTTGAAAAAGCTTGATCTTCCTCACAACGCCGGCAGCGCCGCCTCAATTTCCGCCCGGCGCGATTCGTACATCGCGGGCAACTTCAACTCCCGGCCCAAACCAAACAGCGGCTCGTCGGCGGTGAAACCAGGGTTGTCGGTGGCGATTTCAAACAGCACCCCACCCGGCTCGCGGAAATACAGGCTGTGGAAATAATTCCGGTCGATTTGCTCGGTCACTTGCAGGCCATGCGCAACGAGTTTTTCGCGTAAAGCCATCTGGTCGGCGTCGTTGGCCACCCGAAAGGCGACGTGATGAACCGTACCCCCCGCACCGAGGCCACGCTTTTCGCCGGGCGCTTCGACCAAATCGACAATGGCGGCGGTGGTCGTGTTGCGGTTGAGGAAGCGGTAGCGGTTTACCTGGTGTTCGAGCATCTGGTAGTCGAGCAATCCGGTCAGAATTTCGGCGGTGGGCCGCACATCGGCGAGGGTGAGCGTTACGGCATGAAAAGCGCGGATGGCGTTCGCCGCGCTCACCTCGTCGGTTTCATTGGGCTGTCGGCTGTCGCCCCGGGCCGAAATGGTCAGTTCGAGTTTCAGGCCGTCGGGGTCGAGCAACGTCAGGTAGTCTTCGCCGAACTTCCGCGAGGGTTTGTTGTAAATCACATTGTGCGCTTTGAGGCGGTTCACCCAAAAATCGAGGCTGCCTTCCGGCACTGAAAAAGCCGTTTCGGTGGCCTGCCCGGTGCCGCGCCGCCCCGGCTGCACGGCTTCGCCCCAGGGGAAAAACGTGAGGATGCTACCCGGTTCGGCGGCGTAGTTGCCGAAGTAAAAATGGTAGGTATGCGGGTCGTCGAAGTTGACGGTTTTTTTCACGAACCGCAGACCCAGGACGTTGGTGTAAAAGTCGAAGTTCCGGCGGGCGTCCCCGGCAATGGCCGTGACGTGGTGCAAGCCGCGCACGAGGTGGGTATTTTGAGGAGTTTCCATGAATTTGGAAATAGTTTGATCGTCGTGTGATTGATGAGATACGGGTTGCCAGTCGGTATCTGCCATGCTGTCATCCTTCGCAAGCTCAGGATGACAGCGGGAATTAGCAAAACGCCCCGCCCTAGACGAACCGGAGCGGGGCGTTTTCTACAAAAAACGTAGTCACTGCATCGGTACTTCCAGCAAAAGTAACTCCGCCGACCGGGTAGTGGTTTTAAAAATCACGTCGTCGGCACCTTCCTGCCCCAGCGCGTCGCGGCGGTTCAGGGTTTCACCCGCCACGTCGACCGCCCCTTCCATCACCAGTGCGTACAGGCCGTTACCGGGGCGGTGGAATTGGTACTGAAATTCCTGGCCGGCATCGAACGTTCCCAGGCTGAAAAATGCGCCCTGATGAATCCAGAGGCCATCGCCCGCGCTTTCGGGGTGAACGAGCAACTGAAACTGGTTTTGCCGTCCGGCGGGGTCGAAGCGTTTCTGGTCGTAGCGGGGCGTGACGTTGGCCTCGTTGGGGAATACCCAGATTTGAAACAGCGTCAGCGCCTCCGTCGGCGAGCCGTTGAATTCGGAATGCTGAATGCCCCTTCCGGCGCTCATCACCTGCACTTCGCCGGGTGAAATCGTACCCTCGTGGCCGAAGTTGTCGCGGTGTTTCACCACGCCGCTCGTCGGGATGGTGATGATTTCCATGTTCTGGTGCGGGTGGAGGCCGAAGCCCCGCCCGGCGGCGATGAAGTCGTCGTTGAGGACGCGCAGCACGCCGAAATTCATCCGACTGCGGTCGTGGTAATCGGCGAAGGAAAAACTAAAGTGGGTTTTGAGCCAACCGTGGTCGGCTCCACCCCGCGTATCGGCTTGGTGGAGGGTTTTCTTCACCGGGGTTTGAACGTTGGTTTCCATGAGTTCTTGGGTTCGGCCTACCCCTGCTTCACCACCTGAATATTGGCCACGAGCCCCACTTCGTCGCTCACCACGGCCCCGCCTGCTTCGGTTACGACACCCCAGGTAAGGCCGAAATCTTTGCGGTTGATCTTGCCTTGCACCTCGAAACCAGCTTTCACGTTGCCGTAAGGGTCGGTCGTTGTGCCGCCGTATTCGACGTTCAGGGCGACGGGTTTGGTCACGCCCCGGAGGCTGAGGTCGCCGTGAAGGACGAAACGTTCGTCGTCTTTTTTCGTCAAACCCGTTGAAACAAACGTCAGGGTGGGGTATTGGTCAGCCGCGAAAAATTCTTCGCTTTTCAGGTGTCCATCGCGGGCTTCGTTGTTGGTGCTGATGGAGGCGATTTGCGCCTCGAATGTGGCGTTGATTTCCGAAAAATCGTCGGTGGCGTCGATCTCGCCGCTAAACTGGTTAAACTGCCCCGTGACGGTCGTGATGACGAGGTGTTTCACCTTGAATTGCACTTCGGAGTGGGCGGCGTCGATCACCCAGCGGGTGGCTACTGCGGTTTCCATAAAGCTGTCGGTTTGGTTTGCGTACAAATTCCCTGCAAATGTATGTCGATACACATATTCAAGAACAGGTAGAAATCGCGGAAAAAGTTGGCGAAACCACCGCCTTCTAGCCCCAAAGGGGGTTAAGGGGCTATTTTCCGGTACGCCGAAAACGTCTGTCCAGTGTTGGCCTTGAAGTACTTGGAAAAGTGCGCCTCCGTGTCAAACCCGAGGGCGTAGGCGATTTCTTTCGCCGAGGTGTCGCCGAAAAAAGCCCGGCGTTTGGCCTCGATAATGACCCGCTGCTTGATGTGTTCGGAAGCGGGCTGGCCGGTTACTTTTTTCACCATGTCGTTGAGGTGGCTGGGCGTAATACTCAGTTTTCCAGCGTAGTCGGCCACCTTCGGATGGGTTTGGAAGTCGCGTTCCACCAAATCCTGGAAGCGCCGCACCAGGCACACCCTCCGGGAGGTTTCCTGTGGGCTGTCGAGTTGGCGGGCGAAGGCCCGGGCCGCTTCGATCAGGAAAAGTTGAAGCCAGCCCCGCAGCATGTCTTCGTGCATCGCCAGTGGTGGCGCTTCGTATTCTTGCCGAAGGGGTTGAAGGAAATACTCAAACCGGGCAGAGGCTTCGGGCGGAGCCAGGAACGGTTTGAAATTGAGCAGATTATTGAACAATCCGCTCGTGACGAGCACCTCCCGGCTGGCCTCCGACACGCAGAAGAAATCGTTGGTAAACAGCAGAACCCAGCCGTTGTGTACTTCCTCCATCGCCAGGTGGTGGACTTGCCCCGGCGAAAGAAACCACCAGCTACCCGGCCCCGCTTCGTAGCGTTGAAAATCGACTTCGTGAATGCCCTGACCTTCGGTAATACCGAGAACCGCTTAGTACGCGTGGCGGTGCGGGGCCTCGTTTTGAGTAGGTCGCTCACGGGCCACCCACGATAGGCGGTGAATCTCAAAGGGCGCTTGCGCGGGGAGGGTTTTCATTAAAAAGACAGGCCGGGTTTTGAAATCAAAACCCGGCCTGTCCCTAAAAGTTCGCGTTCAGTCAGCGGTCAGTCCAACACCCGCAACGCTACGTCCACCATCGCTTCGAGGATGGCACGGTCGGGGTTGATTTTGCCCCGCACCCGCAGACCGGAAATCAGCGTGGCGAAATACTGCCCCAACGTCGGGGCCGACAGGTCGGGATCTACTTCGCCGCTTTGCTGGCCGCGGGCGATGATGTCACGGAGTTCTTCCTCCATCGCCCGCAGGTTGCGGCACACCACTTGTTGAGTGGCAGGGTCTTCAGAGGCCCGTTCGAGGGCGGCGTTGGTTAGAAAACAGCCTTTGCGATCCTCGTCGTGTACGGCTTCGTCTACTAGCGCCATCAGCATAGTCCGTACCCGGTCGCGTGCCGAAAGGCTGCGGGCCATCACATCGGCAACCTGGCGACGGTTGCATTCCTGGTATTGCCGCAGGCAACTCAGGTACAGGTGGTGCTTATCGCCGAAGGTATCGTACAAACTTGCCCGGTTGATGCCCATCGCCTCGACCAAATCTTGCATGGAAGCGCCATTGAACCCTTTTTTCCAAAAAACTTCGGTGGCTTTCTGCAACACATCCTCTTCGACAAATTCCTTCGGGCGGGCCATAATTCTATTTTTTCAACGGGTAAATTTTGGGCGAAAATACTAAAAATTCAGGGCATGGCAGGTCAACTTTTCGACCAAATTCAGGAAGTACCCGACTCCTGAGTCAGCCCGACAAGGCCGGTTTGCCGGATGGCCCCGATGCCCCCCTCCACGTTGACGAGGTATTCATAGCCCCGCGCTTTCAGAATCGAGGCGGCCACCATCGAGCGGTAGCCGCCTGCGCAATGCAGGTAGGCGATGCGGTCGCGGGCAATTTCAGCCAGGTGTTCGTTGAGCGTGTCGAGCGGGGTGTTTTCGGCCCCGGTTACGTGCTCGGCGGCAAACTCGGCGGGGCGGCGCACGTCGAACACTAGCGCGGTCGGGTCGGCGGCAATGCGACGGGCAAATTCTTCCGCCGATACCGATTCCACCGAATCCTGTTCTTTCCCCCCCGCTTGCCAGGCCGCAAAGCCCCCATTGAGGTACCCCACAACCTGGTCGTAGCCTACGCGGGCGAGCCGCAGCAACGTTTCGGATTCCTGCCCCAGGGGCGCGACGAGCGCGATGGGCTGGCGCACGTCGGGAACCAGCGCCCCGACCCAGGGTGCAAACTGCCCGTCGAGGCCGATGTTGATGGCGTTGGGAATGAATCCGGCGGCAAAGTCGGCGGTGGGGCGAACGTCGAGCACCAGGGCGCCGGTTTCGTTGACCGCTGCTTCAAAATCGTCGGGCGCAAGGGCCTGCTGGCCGCGCTCCATCACGGCATCGAGGGGTTCGTATCCGCGCTGGTTGAGCCGGGCGTTCTGAGCGAAGTAAGCCGGGGCTTTGGTCAGCCCCTCCAGCACGGCTTCGATGAAGTCGGTTTTGTTCGCCGCCCGCAACGCGTAGTTGGTTTCTTTCTGGTGGCCGAGTGTATCGCTGGTTTCCTTGCTCATGTTTTTGCCGCAGGCCGACCCCGCCCCGTGCGCCGGGTACACGATCAGGTCGTCGGGCAGGGGGATGATTTTGGTCTGGAGGCTGTCGTATAGCATCCCGGCGAGGTCATGCTCGTTGAGATTGCCCTTGATGGCCAGGTCGGGGCGGCCCACGTCGCCGATGAACAGGGTGTCGCCGGTGAAAATGGCGTGGGGTTTTCCCCCTTCGTCGAGCAGCAGGTACGTAGTCGATTCGAGCGTGTGTCCGGGGGTGTGCAGCGCGCGGATGGTCAGTTTTCCCACCGAAAATTCTTCACCGTCTTTGGCGTGGTGCGCAGGGTAGGCGGTGTTGGCGTTGGGACCGTACACGATGGTTGCGCCGGTTTTTTCGGCCAAATCCAGGTGCCCCGATACGAAGTCGGCGTGGAAGTGCGTCTCGAACACGTACTTGATTTTCGCGCCCGTCTTTTCGGCTTTGCGCAGGTAGGGCGTTGTTTCGCGGAGCGGGTCGATGACGGCGGCCTCGCCTTCGCTTTCGAGGTAATAGGCCCCCTGGGCGAGGCAGCCGGTGTAGATTTGTTCGAGAATCATGGGAATCGGTGCGGCAGTTCAACGCCACAAAAATGGGACGTTTTGGGGAAAACTGCATTTTGGGCCAAAACGTCCCCTGGTGTTCCCCGCTCCACTCTGAGTTTTCAGAACCGGCGAATCAGCAGCACTCCCATCACCAGCAAGGCCACTCCCGCCAGCCGTCCCGCCGAAACCGGCTGCACGGGCAAGCCAAGCAGCCCGAAGTGGTCGAGCACGAGCGAGATCAGCATCTGCCCGGCGATGGTCAACCCAAACGTGAGCGCCACGCCCAGACGTGGAACCATTAGCAAAATCATCGTGACGTATACCGCCCCGAGAAGCCCGCCCAGGTAAAGGTACCAGGGAGCCGCGCGCAGGGCAGTGACCGTAGTCAGCCCGGCGCGATTCACAAGCAGGTAAGCTGCCAACCCCAGCGTACCCGTGACAAATGAAATCAGCGCCGACCACACCGGATTGCCCGCCACGCGGGCGAGTTGGGCGTTGAGGCCCGCCTGCACGGGTAAAATTGCGCCGATGAACACGGCGAGCAGGAGGAGGAGCCAGTTGGGCATACATGCAAGGTTTGAAGGTTTGATGAAGGTTGAGAGGTTGATTGAAAACTAGTTCGAATGTCATCAAACCTTCAAACCTCTTCAAATCTTCAAACCTTTGACGCATCCACCCACTTGTTTTCGGCACTCACGGGCTGGTTGGCGAGCAGGTCGAAAATTCCGTCGAGGGTGGTGGCGACCTGGACGAGTTGACGGTTCTGAACGCTCACGAAGCCGTTGGCAACCATCGAATCGACCATCGTGAGGAGCGGGGCGAAAAAGCCGTCCACGTTGAGCAAAATGACGGGCTTGGCATGAAGGCGGAGTTGTTTCCAGGTCAGAATCTCGAACAATTCATCGAGCGTACCGAAGCCGCCGGGCAAGGCCACAAACGCGTCGGAAAGCTCGGCCATGCGGGCCTTACGCTCGTGCATGGTTTGGGTGACGAGGAGTTCGGTCACATCGAGATGGGCCACTTCCCACTCTTTCAAAAACTGTGGAATCACGCCCGTGACCTCGCCGCCACCCGCCAGGGTGGCGTTGGCTATTACGCCCATCAAGCCCACGTTGCCGCCGCCGTACACGAGGCGAATGCCGCGCTGAGCCAGCATTTTTCCCAATTCCGCTGCCGTTTCGCGGAACAGTTCGCGGTGCCCGGTACTGGACCCGCAGAAGACGCACACACTTTTCATGGCCGCGAAGGTAGGGGGAAGAAGTTTAGCGTGTACCGTGTAGAGTTCAGCGTTTGGCATTGATTTGTAACCCCAAACGCTAAACACTGAACTCTAAACTTCTTCCCTGGTATGGAAACCCTCCTCACCCCCACCGACCTCGCCGCCCTCGGCGTCGCCACATCCGAAGCCCAGGCCCAATTCATCCGCGTGGGCAACGGGCTCATTTCCAATGGTGTTTACCCGCATGAAAAAGTGCGATTGCTGTTCGCGCAGTTGCTGGACAACCCGAAAAAGTTCTCGCATTCCAAAAACAAACTCACCAACCTGGCCCGCTACGTGCAGGCGCTGGCCGCCGCCGGGTCGCCGCTCCACCCCAGCGACGAGGCCCGCCAACTCCTCGCCGAGGACGCCACCAGGTCGCCCACCTTTGAAGTTCCCACGCGTCCCGGCCAAACCGAGGTGGACTTTGAGTTACGAACGGCACCGCTTCCCTACCGGATTTACGGCCCCGAACACATCGAAGCCGGGGCGCTGGCGCAGATGGAAACCGCCATGCGCCTGCCCATCGCCCTGGCCGGGGCGCTCATGCCCGATGCCCACCAGGGGTACGGCCTGCCCATCGGCGGGGTGCTCGCCACCACCGCCAACACGGTGATTCCTTACGCGGTGGGCGTAGACATTGCCTGCCGGATGTGCCTGTCGGTGTTTGACTTGCCCGCTTCAATGCTGCAAACGGAGGGAACGTTGCTGAAGAAAACGCTGGTCGAAAACACATTTTTTGGCATTGGCTGCGAGTCGAACCGTCGCCTCGACGATTCGCTTTTCGACCGCCCGGAGTGGCGGGCCACCAAGCCCATCCGCGACCTGCGCGACAAGGCCTACCGCCAACTCGGCACTTCCGGCACGGGCAACCACTTCGTGGAATGGGGCGAACTAGAAGTGTTGGCCGAGGATCACCTCTTCAACGTGCCCAGAGGCAAATACCTCGCGCTGCTGTCGCACTCCGGTTCCCGGGGTTTTGGCGGGGGCATCGCGGCGCATTATTCGAAAATAGCGATGCAGAAGACCCGGTTGCCGAAGGAAGCCCAGCACCTGGCCTGGCTCGACCTCGACTCGGAAGAAGGCCAGGAATACTGGATTGCGATGAACCTGGCGGGCGACTATGCCTCGGCCAACCACCACGAGATTCACGATAAACTGGCGAAGGCGTTGAACCAGACCCGGCTGGCGCTGGTGGAAAATCACCACAATTTTGCCTGGAAAGAAAAGCTGGCCGACGGCACCGACGTCGTCGTTCACCGCAAGGGCGCGACCCCCGCCGGGCTACACGACTTGGGCATCATTCCCGGCTCGATGACCCTGCCCGGTTACGTGGTGCGGGGCAAGGGCGAATCGGTGGCGATTAACTCCGCTTCGCACGGGGCCGGGCGGGTGATGTCGCGCAGTCAGGCCTTCCGAACATTTGATAAAAAGGCGTTGAAAGCGGCCATTGACGCGGCGGGTGTGTCGCTCATCGGCGGGGATTTGGACGAGGCTCCGATGGTCTATAAAAACATCGAAACCGTGATGGCCGCGCAGACGGAGTTGGTTCAAGTTATGGCACGATTTTTACCAAAAATTGTACGAATGGCGGACGGCAAGGAGAAGGCAGAAGATTAAATGTGGATAAGTGCCTGTTTTTGACCCCAAAACTGTGGATAACCTGAAGTGATTGTTGATAACCTTGATTGAAAGCAAAACGGGTTGACCGAAGTGGTCAACCCGTTTTGCTTTCGTTTTTGGTGAAAAAAATTTGAAAAAATTTCGCCAAAAATCATATCCTTTCAAACCCGCAGTACGGCACCAGCACCTTCGGAATCCGGATGCCGTCGGGCCGATCCGCCGTCGCGGTCTGGTTATTTTCCAACAGCGCCGCCAGGATGCGCGGCAGGGCGAGGGCCGAGCCGTTGAGCGTGTGGAGCAACTGGGTCTTTCCTTCAGATTTGTATCGTAGTTTCAGCCGATTCGCTTGGTAGGTTTCAAAATTGGAAACCGAACTGCACTCCAGCCACCGCTGCTGTGACCCCGACCAGACTTCAAAATCGTAGGTCAGCGCCGAGGTGAAGCTCATGTCGCCACTGCAAAGGCGCAGGATGCGGAAAGGAAGTTCGAGCTTTTGCAGAAGTCCCTTCACGTATTCGAGCATTTCCTCCAGAGCCGCGTACGATTCCTCCGGCTTACGGATTTGCACGATTTCCACCTTGTCGAACTGGTGGAGGCGGTTCAGCCCGCGCACGTGTGCCCCCCAACTCCCCGCCTCGCGCCGGAAGCAGGGCGTGTAGCCGACGTTTTTAACAGGCAAATCACTTTCCGACAAAATCACGTCGCGGTAAATATTCGTGATGGGCACCTCGGCGGTGGGAATCAGGAAGAGCTTGTCCACGGTCGCTTCGTACATCTGCCCTTCCTTGTCGGGCAAGTTGCCCGTGGCGAAGGCGGAGGCTTCGTTGATGAGAATCGGCGGCTGGATTTCAAAATACCCGGCGGCAATGGCTTCGTCGAGGAAAAAATTAATCAGCGCCCGCTGGATTCGGGCACCCTTGCCTCGGTAGACCGGGAAGCCAGCGCCAGTGATTTTGTTACCGAGTTCAAAATCAATGATGCCTTTGGCTTTGATGAGTTCCCAGTGGGGCAAGGCGTTGGCGGGCAAGGTGGGTTTTTCGCCCCAGGAGAAAACCTCCACGTTGTCTTCGGGCGTGCGGCCTTCGGGGACGCTGGCGTGGGGCAGGTTGGGCAGCGTGACGAGCAGCGCCTGCAACCTCTGTTCATCATATTTTAAACTTTCCCCTAACTCTTTCGAGCGTTCCTTTTCTCCAGCGTTTTGCTCCTTGTAAACTTCGACTAATGTAGCGTTGCCACTCTTTATAGACCCTTTGATCTCTTCGGCCAAAGCTTTTTGAATCGCAAAAGAATAGTCAAGTGCTGATTTTGTATTCCGGCGTGACTCGTCAAGAGTCAATATTTCATCAACAATCAATTCAGGATTGGGAAACAGTTTTTTCCGTAGGCCATTGATTGTTAATTCTTGATTTTCTCGAATGAAAGGAATTTGAAGCATATAACTTATGGAGATACCTTGAGAAGCCGTTTAAACTCTTCGCTGTTAAGTACGTTGATTTTAGGAAAAGAAACAGTCTTCAGTACGTTGAAATGCCTGTCGTTCGTCACCAGATAATCGGCGTTGCTGGCAATAGCGCAGTCTGCAAATTTGTCGTCGTCCGGGTCGGCTTTAATTAGATTCCATTGAAAATAGCGGGTGATGAACGCCACGTTGCCCAAGTTTTCAAGCACCTCCATAACCGCCGTAGCCGTTGCTTCACCCAACTTCTGACCGGTAATTTCTTCGTATTCCTCTAAAATGTCGGTGGTAACGCAAAGCGTGAAAGCCCCCGCAAGTAGGGCCTGGAAAACCCAGTGCGTTTTGGATTTCCGGGAAATAGAAACCCAAAGCACGTTAGTATCCAGCACGATGTTCACGACTGGGTAATTTTACGATGATGTTCCGTAAGCAGTCGTTCCGTATCATCCGCCGACCAGCCTTGCGCTTCCCAAGCCTCATCCGCGAGGTTCATGGCTTTTTCGGCGAAAAACTGTGCCAGCAGCCGCCGTATTTCCAGCAAATCCGGCTCGGAAACGGGGCGGGCAAACACTTTCAGCAATTCGAGTTGAAGGTTGGTTAGTGGGGTTTGAAGCGCTTCCATTCTGGTCGAAAAAGGATTTTCCAAGAAATTTAATGCCTTGCAAGGCCCGTTCAAAACACTAAATTCGGAGCATGAAACCGAAATTAAAAATTGACCGCGCTGCCCTGCGCCAGCAAATCGCTGAATCCCTGCGGGCTTCTTTCCAAATCGAGGGCATCGCCATTTCAGCCACTCAGGCTGCAAAGGCGCTGGAAAAAGTGGGGGCTACGCTGGGAAAACG
>Ga0163144_10014324_pt1 | contig 16475 bp, 11 predicted proteins | sample OliLak19BULKMAT1_FD_123175 | JGI IMG/M metagenome (GOLD analysis project Ga0163144, IMG submission 123175) | Freshwater microbial mat bacterial communities from Lake Vanda, McMurdo Dry Valleys, Antarctica - Oligotrophic Lake LV.19.BULKMAT1 | ecosystem: Environmental > Aquatic > Freshwater >... | reverse complement strand
CCTTATTCAAGAACCGATCCCAGAGAAACGCGAACCGCTTGGGCCTCGCTGAATCTGCGTTAAGCCAAGGCAACACCAACTCATCATTGTGCGAGCTTTCTTCGTAATGAGCATCAACCGCAAACCCCTCCGTAGCGATCTTAATTGCAGGTGCCAGCACCTCTTCCCGCGACATAGTTCCGTACTTCTCCAGCGCGTACAGCAAGCCCGCCACCGTCCCCGGCACACACACCGCCTTACCCCCGTGCGTCGCGGCGTCTACATCCGCCCCTTGCTCGAACGAATCCTCACGCATCGCCCCGATGCCCCACTCTCGATAGTTAATAGTTGTACACACCCCTTCAGGATGCCGATCGCTCTTCGGCAAACGGATCACCATAAAGCCTCCGCCGCCGATGCCGCACGAGTAAGGCCGCACAACGGATAACGTGAACGACGCCGCGACCGCCGCGTCCACCGCGTTACCGCCCGCTCGCAACATCGCCGCTCCCGCCTGCGACGCCAACGGATGATCCGCGGCGACCGCGGCGTGCTGATACGTGCGGGCGTTCTGTGTGCTCATATCTGGTTCTGCGAAGGCGGAGAGGACTGCGATGACTAAGGCCGCGGCGGGAAGCATGAGCGCAGGGTAGTGCCCATCGCCGTTTCTGTCAGTTCTCCCGAGCTGGCGATCACATAATTGTGGGCTGCGGCTGTCCCACGCCCACCAAGACAACGGCTTAAGTTACCGCGCACCATGAAGCGCCCGCCACTTCGTGACCGCCTCCGGCTCACGAGGATACAGGGGGACGAGTGCCGCAGGGTCAACGGGAAGATATTTCGATGTTAATGTCGCAATAGTCGCCGCGTCGAAGGCGGGCACTGAGACCGTGCCCCCCGCAGCGAGCACAGCATCAATAATCGGCCCCGGCGTGAACCGATCACCGATCAAGTGAGTCTGCCGAGGCCACTCGCCGTGGCTCACAGCCTTCAACACATCAACGATGAACATAAACCTGGCTACCGCACCACCAAAGTCTTGCGCTGAATCATTCCGCCGGTGCGTGGTGATAAACGCGCCTTCGCCTTTGCTGGCGAGCACCGATGCTACGAAGAGTTTGTCCTCCGAAGCAGGATCGCGCTGGAATCTCGCCACCACCGCATCCGCCGTCGGCACGCCAACACACGATGCCCCAGTTACCTCGCAAATCATCTTCGCGACCATTACTCCCACACGTACAGCCGTGAACCCGCCCGGGCCGAGCGATACGCCGACCGACATAATATCGCGCGGGCGGACGTTGGCCTCTCGCGCCGCCGTTTCTACCGCAGACATAAGCTGATCCTGCTGGAACGCTTGCGGATCGATGTCGGCTCGGATGATAAGTGGCGAGGCCCCGGGTGCCCCGTCCGGCTCGTGTATGAGAAGCGCAACTCCCGGCCGCTGGGTGCCCATAATCCACGCCGAGGGATTGGATGTTTCGATACCCAGAATAACTCGGCGCTTGTGGCTCATAATGTTCGGGCGTTGCTAAGGCGCGTAGCGATGTAATACGACTATACCTGCCTACTGCCACCTCAGACTGACCTCACCGCGGTTCTCGTCCGCGGCTTATGAAGACCTTATGTTACGTTCAGGCCGTTGCCCTGATCTCGCAAAGCGGCCCAAATTGCCTCCGCCACACCTACCACCATCTGATCGCTATTCTAGTTTGGGTCTGGCATCACCTTGGGTGCTTGATTAGCTGGCACTTGAACCCCTGGCTTGGGTGCAGCCCCCGGTGTGGCTTCGGGTAGAGCCTCTGGCGCTGGTTCCGCGACCGGCTCCCGACCTTCCTTGGCCAAAATCTCCAAGCCACGACGCGCCAGCTCGTACAAACGAGGCTCATCCAGCGCACCCTTATCGTTATTCCACGTCATTACCAGCGTAAACCACCGACCATCATCACGATGTAATAAATAAGCTAATGTCGCGACTCCCGGCTCTGCACCGGCGAGCATCAGCGAATCCTTCCAGATCGCGCCGTCAAGAGGCGCCTCAGCTGCGGCTTGCACGGGCTGCATCGCCAAAGGCGGAACCACTTCCGGCGCCCCAGGCACAACCCCCGCAGGTAAGCTCTCTGCGGCAGGAGCATCTCCCGCGGCTGTCGCTTCGCCAGGAGCGATCGGCGGGCGAGTTGCGAGTTGAGGCTCCAAGGCACGATGCACCAAGGGTGGCTGGGGCGCCCTCCAGCATTCGGCCAGCTTTAGCTTTTTTCCTCCATCGCTCGATTCTATTAAGTAAAGCTGCGCCATCGCGTACGCCAGTTCTCGGTTCGTGGAAAACCAACCAACCTGCTGAATCGCCTTGGGCCGTTCCCAGAGTAATGAAGCACGCGCCGACAAACCCAGCACCTGTGCTCGATTCTCCTGAGCAATACTATCGACACCCGTTCGGACCGCTCCCCGCGACTCAAGAAACGCCCGACGCTCACTGGGATCAACCTCACTTATGTACTGATCCAGCAACCCCGGCGGTGCCTTTAAATGCAGCCACTGGTACTCGCTAAACATCATAAATGGCAGCGACGCACTCGCTTCCTCCTGCCAACGTTGTACCGTCCGCTCGACAACGTTACGGCCCACCCAAGTTAAGATCGCATCGCTCGATAGCTTCTCCCCCGCCGCGGCATGAAACAACGCCTCCCCTACTGATTCTTGCGTTACTCTCTCTCCCCCGCTCACTACCTTAGTCGCAAGAATATCTCCACCCGCAGCCATCGCCTTTTCCGCAGCGGCGAGCAAAACATACACCCTCGCCACCGACGTAATATGTAGCCGCTTGCCCCCACCAAACTCGTACGAATCGGCAATACGCACGTCCCGATCCGCCCCCACCCCGCTCTCTAGAATCTCATAAGCGCCGAACCAGACCCCGCTCTGCAGGCTACCCATCTCTCCCGCCAAGTCCTCCCAGACTCCCATGTCCGAATCTGATTCGTCCTGACCCGAAAGCCCGGCGGCAAACGTAAGTCCGGCAATCAGGCCGGTCTCTTCGTCCACTAGCAAAAGCAAACTTAGATAGCGCTCCGTAGCTTCGACCCCGACGATGCAGGTCATCGCGTCGCGCCGCGCGTTGAGGTCTGGCTCTACGAGCATCACTTCATCGCCGCCGAAAGCTCTCTCTCGCAGCGATGATAATAACTCCTGGACTTCCTTCACCGTGAACTGTTCCAAAAACCGCTTCGTGAACCGCCCCTCCGCGTCCGGCGCGGCACCCTTGTTCACACACTGCAAGACCCACGTAAGCTGCTTACCCACGGGAGTCAAAGGGATGGCGTACGGATCAATATTCTCGGGCGGCTCCTTATACCCGTGTGCAGATAAACTCGCTCGCTCCAGCGGATATGCGCTTGCGGCTTGATGGAAGCCCGACAAAAGCAGCAAGACCAGCAGCGTCCTATAAATTTGCATCGCTCGCCCCTCTCTGAGCAACCAGACCCTGGAAATAACCGCGCTCAAGCTCAGCATTGCCACCAGAAAGGTTATGCGGGCCACGCTCCGTTTGGCGAGAGGCCCCAGCATCTCATCCTTTAGCCCCACAGCACTAGAAAACCTGTGTATTAGGTCATCAGTCGAGCACTTGACGGCACGGCGAGCTGCGCAGTGCACTACCCTTTGTGTAACGGATTGAACGTCAGGCAGAATAACAGCGGACTGGATCAGGCCTCTCCCTAAAGTCATTGGTACCGTGAAATCTCGGCACTGCCAACGAGATGCCCTCGCTTACAAACAGAAAGAGCTCTATGAAACTAACTCCCCGCCACACCCTGCGCTCCTCTGCCCCCCGCGTACGAGCTCTCTCACTGCTTGCCGCCGCGGCGAGCTCCTTTGTTTTTCCCTTGCTCGCCGCGGCCCAGCCTTACGACTGCGTAATCGTGCCCGCGCAGAGCAACGTCTCAGCTTCGCTTACGTTTTCCACGACCTTAGTCGGCACGCTCATCGGAACCTACACCGCAGCAAATCTCACAGGCTCACGCACCAAGGGTGGTCTGTTCGGCTCATTTGGCAGCACCGAGAACGTCGCTATTCCAATATCAATCGCCGCGGGTATTAACAATACCCCAGTGACCACCGCCTTGACGGGCGATTTCCTGCTCTCGTTAGATCTCGATGGACTTACGGCATCGATCTCCGGCTATTCAACAAGTCTTTTCTCTACCAGCCCCCTGGTTATCCCCGTCACCGCGAACATCACGATTCCCTCATTCCGCACCCGTAACCCCACCTCCGCGTATATCGCGGCCACCGTGCCGGTGCCGCTCGGAAATGCTAATATTACGTTGTTCCGCGCCACTCAGGACGGTTCCGCCTCCGGCAGCTTAACATTCATCAGCGCCACCGAGTATGATGTTATTATCCCTATCAGCGTGCTCTACACGCTACAGGGCGATGTCGCGGGCTCACCTATCGACAGCGTGGGAACCACACCCTCCCCCGCACTCTTTACCGGAAGAGTTACGATTACACCTTCGGGTATCCAGGTCCGCTCTACCGGGGCCATTTCGTTCTCTGATGATCAGATGCCCAACACCGTGCTGCCACAGGTAGCGTTCGACCTTCCGACCATTCTCCCGCCCGGCCTCATTGTGCCCGTGTTGCTGGACCTATCGCTCACCCGGGCCCAGTCAGCGCTTTCAGGCACCCAGACTTTCTTTGCGATAGGCACCGCCCCCGCCTGCTTCGCCGACTTTAACGCCGACGGCGGCGTGGACGGCGCCGACGTCGATAACTTCTTTGATGTCTGGGTCACCGGCAACACCGCGGCGGATGTCAATCAGGACGGCGGAGTAGACGGCGCGGATGTGGATCTCTTCTTCGTTCAGTGGTCCGCGGGTGGATGCTAAGCTAATCGGCGATACTAAGTTACGCAGAGCCACGGTTACAAGAAGTCAAGGTCACAGCGACTCAAGCGGGGCTCGCCACCCGCGAACATTTATGTAGTCAAATGAAAGTCTGACCGCCTTATAAAGCCCGCCGCGCGGGCTTTTTTTGTGCAATCGGTTAGCACTCATTAACACAGTTGTGCCCGTCGCTTCGCTCACAAACTACCCCGGGACCTCACCTTCGCACCAACCGCCTTATCGGTCATCCCCGCCCCGCAGCGGCTTGCTCAACCGCCAGAACCATTATATTACGTTACCCGCAATGTAACACATCCAGACACAGCCCTACACCTCTTCGGGCCGCATCATCGGGAACAGCACCACATCGCGGATCGTCCGCTGGTCCGCCAGGATCATCACCAGCCGATCAACGCCCAGGCCCATCCCGCCAGCGGGCGGCATTCCCACCTTCAGGGCGCGAATAAAATCGTGATCAAACGTGCGGAATGTTGATTCCTCCGCACTCTTCTCAGCGTCCAACCCCTTGAGCTGTTCTCTAAACTTTTGCTCTTGAACATCCGGATCGTTAAGCTCGGTGTAATGAGGTGCGATCTCCATGCCCGCGATGTAAAGGTCGGCGCGATCCGCCAGAGTCGGGTCCGCCACATTCGGGCGAGTCAGCGGGCTGATCGCCGCAGGATAGTGCGTGATGAACGTCGGCACGCTGTGGTCCACGCGCGCTTCGCCCCCATACCGCTTATCTTCAAACAGCTCGTTGATCAGTAACGCGGGGTCCATCGCATCCACCGCCACGCGCAGCGCCTCACTCCGCATAGACTTTAACTTCGCCCTTGCCGCGGCGTGGTCCGTCATCGCAAAACCATAAGCTTGAGAGAAGAGTTCGCCGTACGTCACTCGCGCAAAAGGCTTGCTGTAGTTGATCTGCAAATCCCCGAATGGCAGCACGACATCCCCCACAACTCCCGGCTGCGTCAGCCCTCTCACCATCGTCGCCGCGTCGCGGATACAAGATTCGGTGAGCTCCATCACCGTCTCTACATCGCCGAAAGCGTGATAAGCTTCCAGCATTGTAAACTCCGGGTTATGAAACTTATCCAGCCCCTCGTTGCGAAAGTTACGATTCACCTCAAACACCCGGGGCATCCCGCCCACCAGCAGACGCTTAAGATAAAGCTCCGGGGCGATCCGCAAAAATAAACCGATGTCCAGCGCGTTCATGTGAGTTACAAACGGCCGCGCCGCCGCGCCGCCCGCGAGCGTTTGAAGCATCGGAGTTTCAACCTCGATGTACCCCCGATCGCTCAGAAATCGGCGAACGCCAGCTACGATCCTGGAACGTAATAATAATACATTCAGCGTCTGCGGGTTGGCCCACATATCAACATACCGCTGGCGGTACCGAAGTTCCACATCCAGCAACCCCGCATGCTTCTCCGGCGGTGTTACTAAACACTTGGAAGCCGCAACCAGACGAGACGCCCAGATCGTAACCTCGCCGGTCTTGGTCTTCATCACCGGTCCTTCAGCCACCACGATGTCTCCCAGATCCGTGAGTTTGGCAAGATCAAACCCGGGGGCTTGACAGTCCCGCTGACTCACAGCCACCTGCACATCGCCTTCATGATCGCGAAGCTGCATCCAGATCAGCTTACCATTATCGCGCAACAGCATCACCCGCCCAGCCACTTTTACAACAGCCCGACGGTCAACATAACCCGGCTGCTTGGAATTCGCGTTATGTTCGTCGTTGGCCGCCGCAGAGAACAACTCTCGCGCGCTCTGACTCGTGACAACCCCATCCTCTCGGGTCCCGTACGCGGCGATACCCGCTAAGCCGCCCGCCGCATCGCGGTTTACTCGTCGCTGCTGCTCAAGTTTGTGGTGATCCACCGCGGCAGGTGCATCAAGTGCAGGGTCGGGCTTTGCTGAAGAGGGCGGCGGATTGTGGGCAGAGTGTTGAGCTTCGGACATTCTGTGCAACAGTAAGAGCAATAAACGCGGCGGGTCGGCCCGTGTTGCCACCTACGTTCGTTGAAGCCAATCGCTCTTCTTAGCATTTGAAGTGTTAATGAACATTCTCTCAGACTGAATGCGATTTTTCAATCGGCTTAACGTATTTATGCCTTGACGCCGATTCGTTACGACCTCGTTGCCAATGATTCAGAAGACGCCCCGACCTCACGGGCCTTGGGCCCGGGCGCCCGCCAAAGTTATCTCTGCCCAACCGCCATCATGCTCGCCGAAATAGCAACCAACGCCGTCCCCACCTTTCCTCCCTTTGCCTCTGTGCTCACACCGGCCAACTTACTTGCACTGTTTACGCTTACGGCGATGGAAGTGGTGCTGGGGATTGATAACATCGTGTTCATCGCGATCATCGCGGGCAAGCTCCCCGAGAACCAGCGAGAGAAGGCCCGCATCATCGGCCTATCGCTCGCCCTCGTCACTCGTTTGCTCCTGCTACTTACAGTTACAGTTATCATGGGCCTGGCGACCACCCCGCTCTTCAAACTGCCCTTCTCGGGCGATTCTGGAGCCGCCAACCCGGAGAGCATCAACACCGTGACCGGCAAGGACCTCATCCTCCTGCTGGGCGGCCTCTTCCTCATCTTCAAAGCCACTCGCGAGATGCATCATAATATCGAAGGCGATAAGAATACCGACGGTAAAAAAGCCCCAACCTCGTTCGTTAAGACCATCGGCATGATCCTGGTGATTGACCTGGTCTTCTCCATTGATAGCGTAGTGACCGCCGTGGGTATGGCCCAGAACCTGTGGGTGATGATCGCCGCCGTGATCATCTCGGTGATTGTAATGTTAGCTTTCTCCGGCTTCATCACGCGGTTCATTGACCGCCACCCAACCCTCAAAATGCTCGCGCTCGCGTTCCTGCTGCTCATCGGGGTCATGCTCACCGCCGAGAGCGTTGGGCAGCACATCAGCAAAGGTTATATCTACTTCGCCATGGCCTTCTCCGTGGGCGTTGAAATGCTAAATATGGGCACCCGCAAGAAGGTCGCTCCGGTCGCCGAGTAGCCAGCGCGGACGCTTCATGCTGTCCCGACAGCCCTCCTCCGCCCGTCAACCTCGCACAACCTCAAAGCGCACCGCGACCACGCCGCGCCGCATCACGCGGCAAAAGCGAGCATACGTCACGCGCACGTCAAACTCACTTCAAACTCACTTCAAACTCACTTCAAACTCACTTCAAACTCACGTCACGCGCACCTCACGCGCACCTCACGCGCCCACCACGCGTCCGCCCCACGCTCACCCCGCGCGCACAGAACCCCTCCCGCGCGCAGCACCCGACCACCGCAGCACAGCAAAACAAAACTATTGAGTCAAGCGCAGTAGACAGCTATGGCCCGCGATCAAAGATCCCCGCAAGCACTCACTCGTCCCCGGCCTTGCCGATCTGCCATTCTTCCAGATCAATCGGCGCCTGACGACCGAAGATGGTAACCAAGACACGCACGATCCCCTTATCGGGAAAGACCTCGTCGATCGTGCCTTCGTACGTGGCGAACGCACCTTCCTTAATCACGACGTGCTCGCCCTTATTGAACACCAGCTTCACCGAAGGCTCATCCTCGGGCTTACGGCTATCAATTAACATCTTCTCGATCTCGTGCGTCTTCATCGCCGTGGGCCGCCCCGCGGTACCCACAAAGTCACCCACGCCCGTGGTCTCTTTGATGAGGAAGAAGACATCCTGCGGAATCCGGCCGTCGGGCTCCAGCTTCATCTCGACGAAAACATAACCAGGATAAAGCTTGGTCTCCGTAATTTTAACCTTGCCCGCCTTCGCGGTCTTGGTCTTCTCAGTGGGCACCACGATCCGGCTCACCAGGTGCGCCATGTTCTCGATCTTAATTTTTCTAAGCAGGGTGTTCTGCACGCTGCTCTCTTTGTTGCTGGCCACCCGCAGCACGAACCAGTTCATGCCCTCAGTGAACATCGATTCGTCAGCCCGCAGCAAGCCCGTTCGCTCTGAAGGGCCGATCTGCTTGCGCTCATCACTTGCCTCGTCACGATACTCGTCGGTTGAGTTCACTGCCATAACCACGCCCTTTCCTATGAAAAACGCCGCGGATCACCGCGGCGTTGATGTTACTTAACACGACGCCCCACCCCATCATCCCACCACACCACTGAAATTGCCCACCTGCTCCTCAAACCAGCCCGGCCAGTCCCCTTACCGCTTAAGAATCCCGATGAACTCCATGAACGATGAGAAGCCGAAGTCAGCGATGAAAATGTAACCTGCAATCAAGAAAGTCGCGCAGATCACCACGATCGTTGAATCCACTATAATCTGCCGCGTTGACCAATTAACCTTCTTCATCTCCGCATCGGTCTCGACGAGGAAATCTACCGTGGACGGCCGTGTACCGATGTAACGATACAAGAAAAGCCCACCCAGCAGCACGATCAGCCCCGCCACGCCACCCTGCAAATAGGCCCGCGGGAACAGGTAACGCGGCTGGCGATCTATGACCGTCCCCTCAAACGTCGGGGCCGCCACGTCGCCAATCCTCACGCGGTCCACATCAAGGGTGACCTTGCCCGGGAGCATCACAACATCCTTGAAAACTGCCGCGGCGGACTTCTTATCATCCTGCAACAGAAACACATCGGTCGCGGCCGCGCCGACCTTCTCGCGACCCTTGTACAGGTCAACCGCAGCGCCCGAACTCAGCGTTCCGGTCACCCGATCCAAAGGCATCATGTATCCCGTTATGGGGATACTCACCGCCGCGAGGCGAGAATAAGCCCACACCGCACAAAAGAGGATGATCATGCCGACGCAGATCGCCGTCAGCACGCGTACCCAATACCCCTGACCGAACTTATAGATGCCAAACCCCTGGGTGCGAGGAGGATCCTGCGAAACACGGCGGGAGGGAATTGAACCCGCAACCTGCGGATTTGGAATCCGCTGCTCTGCCAATTGAGCTACCGCCGTATCAGACTTCGTTATGTCGCCGTTATTTCCAGCCACTTGTTTTCTTCTATTTCCAAGGTAACCAAACCGCACCACCGTGAACGCCGCGGTCAACCCACCTGGCACGCCTCACCCCTCGCGGTTGGTATCTAAAGCCAACCCGGCATCCGCTCTTCCGAACCCAATAGCCCCAAGCCCGCAAAGCGAGCCAGAGTCAAGCTCAGCGATCGGACAGACTCAGCCGCGCCAGGCACCACTTACTTACGCTTGACCTTGTGCAGCGTGTGCTTACGCATGCGCGGGCAATACTTGCTCAAACCTTCTTTAAGGCCTTCAGGCATGCCGCCCTTGGTGTTCACGCTCGTGCGATAGTTCAAATCGCCCGTCTCGGTGCATTGTAACCAAAGGAACTCACGTGCCGCGGATTTCTTCTTTGCCATGACAGAAACTCACCTTTCAAACTCAACGCGGCACTCAACCGCTGCTCATGAACCGCCACAACATAATCGCGACCAACGCCGCCGTTGCCGATTGTCAGGCAGACACCACCCCCGAACCGTTACGCCACCTCTACCGAACCATCCAGAGACCTTAATCCGCCCCCAGCGACCCGGCAGCGACGCTCAAACGTGATTCGAGCCCACCCAAACGAACACCGTTATCAGATGCCAACGCCCGAGTCAATAGACCCGGGCGAAGAACCAAGTATAGGCGACCGAAGGAACGGTCAAGAGCCCCTAGAGCTCACTGGAATCGCCGTTTCCGTCCGAATTGGTAGGCCCACCCCTCCTCCTCCCTACCGAAACGGGATATCCACGCTAAACGTAAACAGCCGCGTCTCATCCGTCTCTTCCTTGAGAAGCGGGATACCAAAATCAAAGGCAAGGGGAGCCGGGCTGAGGCGTTCAATATAAATTCGGAAACCAAAGCCAGCCGAGACACGGTATTTCTCGATTGAAAGGTCATCGTCCACCGTGCCCGTGTCTATAAAAAGCACGCCCGCGAGCAGATCGTCGTACAGCGGGTGCCGTAGCTCAGCACCCGCAAAGAAACTAAACGTGCCGCCCACCGGTTCATCGGTGATCCCACCCGCGCGGTTGATACCAACCGGCGACACGCCGCGAAAGTCAAAGGCGCGAAAGTTCTGGCCGCCCAGAAAGTATTGCTCGTAAAAAGGCACTTCTTCCGAGTCCTGCAAGATATGAGCCGCTTTGGTCGTAAGCTGCAGCACGGTCTTACGGCCCAGCACATCCTCTGCCAGACTGGCGTACACGGAATACTCGCCGCGAATAGATGTAAAGCTGTAATCCCCGCCAACCTGCTCAACTCCAAATTCGGTCCGGCTGCCCTTGCTGGGTCGGGTAAAGTCGTCGGTGCTTGAACGAACAAGGTTCAGCCCAAGCCCATAAATGAGACTGGCTTCGGCCACTTCAAAGTATTCTGTCGGCGCATCGGAATCGATGTTTGAAAGTTCAACGCTCTCGATGCGGAGCGGAACGCTGGCGCTCCACCGCGAGCCGAATCGGCGGCCAAGGCTGAACTTGGTGCCGTAGCGAGTCTCATCATAAGCCGAGTAGAAGCGGCTTAAGTAGCTGGCCTGTGCGCTCCCCGCGTAATCGGTATCGAAGAGATACGGATCTGAAAGGAGGATCGAGAAGAGCTGCCTTTGGGTGCCGGGGCTGGCAGTGATCGTAAACGTCTGACCGCCCCCGCGAAAGGCATCGCCGCGAAGAAACTCGCCGAAGGTATCAGGAGTGTCCGAGACATCAAAGTTACGTTGTTGTAAGCTTACAATTGCCGAGAGGCCCGAATCCGAGTTCACCGCCCCGCCGATATTAAATGAACCGGTGTTGGTCTCCTTGACTTCCACCAGCACATCGCGGACGCCCGGCTCCTCGGGGTCCTCGGGCTGCACGGTTACTTTTGCCGAGCCGGGCTCAAAGAGGTTCGTGCGCTTCAGCCGCCGCTGGGTCTCCTCAATCTGGGTTCCGTCGGTATTACGCTGCGGTAAGAACTGCACCTCCCGCCGCACCACGTCGTCGCGCGTCAGCGTGTTGCCCCGCACCAACACTTGGCCGGTTTTGAAGGTCTCACCCTCTGAAATAATCAGCCAGAGGTCCACCCGCGGCGTTGTCAAGTCGCGCTGCTCGCGCTTACGGACCTCGGCATCAACGTAACCCAACTTTTGGTACGCGGCCTTCACCGCCTCCAATGACTGCCGCAGCCGCCGATCGCTGTAGACCCCCCCCTCCTTGATAGACATGATGCCCTTTAGCTGCTCGACCGTAAAGACCTTCTCCGCCTCCGGCCCAAAGACGATCTTTACATCGCGGAGCGAATAGACAGGCCCTTCCTCAATTATAAATGTTACGATCGCCTCGCCCCCGTCGGGGCTCGGCGTGATCATCCGGTCGCAGCGCACGTCCAGATAGCCGCGGTCGCGATAGTAAGTCACAAGGTTGGCCACATCGTCGGCCAGCACCTCATTATCCAGCTGACCTCGCACGAAGAGCCACGCCTCTTTGGTCTTCACCGCGGTCTTCAGTTCGCGCGCGGTGAAACTTACGTTACCGTCGAACCGTATCAGCGAGACTTTCGTCTTCGCGCCCTCCCGCACCTTGAACAAAACGATATTGTTCGTCAGCAGTTCCTTCTCGTCCACCGTCACCAGACAGTTGTAATACCCCTTGTCGCGGTACTTATCTTCAATCCGGCGGGCGGCGCGGTCCAGCCGCGTAGTGTCGATGGGCGTCCCCTCGAGCACATCGATAAACTTGCCCAGATCCTGGTCGGAGAACTCCTTGTTCCCCACCGTCTGCACACTCCGGATGATGGGCTGGAGATTCAGAGTATAAATTAAATCTACCGATCCATCCGCCAGAAGACGGATCGCGCTCTCTACCCGCCGGAACCGCCCCAAACGGTTCAGCCGCGCAATATCCTCGCTGGCAAGCTCCGCCGAGAAGGGCATCCCCGCCTTCAGTCGTAACTGATTCCCAATCAAGTCCTTCGTCGCGGCGTCCAGCACAGGAAGCGGGGCGGGGGGAACATCGCCCAGCGGTCCGTCCGCCTCACCAGCGGGCTTCATGGGATCGGGGACAGCCGGCTCGATAGGCTTGGGCAGCGGCGCATTTTCAAACTTAACTTCCCGGATGGGCCGACCCTCGTACGGTTCCAACTCCGGCGGAATACTTACTTTTCGCGTCGGCGGTGCCGGAGGTGCAGCCTCGCCCGCGGGCCGCGTGCCATTCTGGCCCGTACCCACCTGGCCCGCACCCCCGCCAGCGGCCCCGGCAGCACCAGCAGGCTTTACCTCGCCCGTCTGAGACCACGCTGGCTCCGCCATCGGCCCAAATCCGATGCTTCCAGCAAGCCCCGCGGCCGCCAGCAAGCGCCAAACGCGCCGATTAAGTGACGCAGCGCGTTGCGTCGTCGCGGCGTTGCGGCCGCCGAGGTTTAGAGTGGTGGCAGGAATCAAGTGGGGGGAGAATACAACGGCTAAACCGCTGGGGCAAACCCAAACTGCACCAATTTCAACTTCGCTCTGCGCAAACGGCCGCTTGCCCACTCCTCAACCTCCGCTTTACCCTGCCGATCGCCCTCTCAACCGCCGCCCGATGCCGCGTCGGAGCCTTCGCCCGCGATATCCAGCTCAAGCGAGTCCGCCGTCGCCTCATCCTCGGTAGCGAACTCGTTGTTCACGCCTTCCATATCTAATTCGTCCATCGCCACGATATCCTGCATCATGCCCCCTGCGTGCTTAGGGTCCTTATACGTCTTGTGCGGGAGTTTTTCGACTTGACCAGGCGAAAGTACTGCGTTGACACGCTCAAACGTCGCCGCGTCCAGCGCGAATCGGGCCGCCCTCGCCTCGGCCAGGCCGTCCTTCTTCCCGTCGCCATCCTGCCCTTCGCTCATCGCCAACTCCATGATCATCGCCATGCCCTTATCGCGAAACTCCGTTACCTTGAGGTCAATCTCGCTCGCCCACTTGACGTTCACCGGCTCCACATCTCGCTCGTAGCCCTCCTTGAGCGAAACTAGCCGATTACGTTGATCTTCGCTGATATCCTTTGACTCAAGTGCTTTGTCGATATTCTTGCCGGTTTGGCTCCGGCCAAACACCCGCGGGTAGGAGCGGTCTCGCACGGCGCGTTCCCACGCGCCGCGCTGTTCATCGTTCAGGGTGCCCGCGATGCTCCGGGCCGCCGCACGATTGGCGTCGCGAACCTTAATTGAATGATCCGCGACCTTCTTGATGAGGTCCATCATGGCCATTGGGTCGTTATCTCTTCCCTCTGCCTCCAGCTTCTGCGCGGACTCAAACATGGAGAGCAACACAGTCTGCTTGCTCTTCATCAGCCCATCAAAGCTCTCCTCGTACTGATCCATCGCCTCACCGAATGCGCCCGCGCGCTTCATCTTCAGGTCGCTGGCCACCTGCACAAGATCAAGGTTTTCACCCGCCGCGATGCTAAAGCGAGTCCCACCCATCCGGCGGTGCATCCGTTCCACTCGCTCAAACTTCGCCGCTTGCTCGGGCCGAAGTGTTGCTTTCAGATCATCGAAAAAACCTTGAGCTAACTTGTCCGACGCCTTCAAGAAAGCCAACACCTGCTCAAACTCCAGTTCGCGCTGGTTATCATCTTTCGCTTCCTTCTCCCGCTTCTCCTTCACTATCGAAGCCGCCTTATCCTGCTCCTCCGCGGCGTGCAGCACCGCTTGCCGGTAGCCATTGAACAGCACCACCATCGTCGCTTTCTGGTCGCGGTCAAAATCCAGCAACTGGGCGAACCGTGAGAGCGAACGCCGACTGATCGGAGTAAAGAGTGGGCCGGACTCCGAAACAACCCCCGGTTCCAAATAGGTGGATGGGCGAGATGGAACCGCGGCAAACGCCGCTGCCCTCGTCGCGTGCAGACCAAAAGGAATTGCCGGGAGAACCGTACACGCCGCGAGAGCGAGCACGAACGAACGGATGAGCTTGCCACGAATCACGTTAGACCTCCTAGAGCTTGCAGGTTGCCGCGACGATGCCGCAAGCTTATTCCGCCGAGTGCGCCTGTAGTTGCAACTTTACGGGCGATCCATTCCATAAATCATAAATTCCGCCCAGCCGCTTCTCGACCCGTCTTCCATCCCCGTAGGAGCCAAATTAATACTCACTTGCCGCTACAATCTTCTATGCTTTCTGCCGCGTTTTCGCTGTTTCTGAGCGCAACTTCCGCATTTGCACCTCCGCTCAGGAAGGGTCCGACTCCACGCGGCGAGGCTATTCCTCAGCACGCCGGATGCACACTCGTATGGCACGACGAGTTCGATGCCGATGGCCCGCCCAACCCCGCGAACTGAGTTGGAAGGGGGGAGTCGGCGGCGGGGTCAATCCGTTCCACGAGCCACACCACATCATGCTTAACTTAGCAATCGGCGATACCAGCGGCGGCGACCCTCCCAAGACTGAGTTTCCCGCTAAGTTTGAGGTCGATTGGGTCCGCGTCTACCAAGCCGTTCGCGCCCCAACCACAAACCCCACCCCAGCGCCCACAACTACATTAACCCCCAAGCAATAAGCAGACTCTCTCGTGATCTCCGCCGCCCATCCGTACACTTGCGTCACCTCAGCGGCCAGCGTGCATCACGAATGAGAAGCCAGCAACATAACATCGCTTGCATGAAGATCTGGGGCGGCCATGATGCCTTCAGCGCCGCCTGATCTGTCACACTCTCCAACCTGCCGCTGGGCATCATTCACCCCACGCTCTACGAACAGTTCGCGCTGCCGCTCGCTCTGGGCGATCTCCTCGTTCTCTATTCCGATGCATTCCCTGAGTCGCGCACTCCCGGCTATTTACCTTGGGGTCAAGCGGGCTTACTTTCAGTGATGAACGCAATTGACTGCGACACCCCAGCCGATGTTCGGGTAAATATTCTCAACAAGATCGCCAGGTTGGCGAAGGCGCAGGAGCTCGATGGTTGCCGCACTCGATCGAGCAGATGGGCGCGCCCCCCCCACATCGTCGGCGGGCCGATGGGCGAAGAGGTCTGCGCAACGGTGATGCTCAGCGACGCCTTCTCGCCATCGCCTCCTCAACCAACGACGGCGAACGCCTGCAAGTGGCGGCCCATTCACAACTGGGGCGGGCGGATCGCGGCGACCTACGCGGCCCGGTTCTTATCCTTAGTCTCCTTGGCGGCCCCAGCTACTTATTATGTTGGCTTAGCCGCGTTGACAGCGGCCTCTCACGGCTCACTCGTGCATCCTCTCAACATAACTTACATGTCGTGAGAAGGCACAAGAGAGTCGTCTTAGATCAAGTGAGCGGGAAACGCCGTGGCCCAGCCAGTCTGCGCGGCGGTGATGGAGGCCATGTCGGGCGCGGTCAGCCCGAGCGCGAGAAGATTGGCGTTGGCGTAGACCACAAAGTTAGATTGCCACGCCTGAAAGTTTGCATCGGGCCCGGGGATGTAATCAGCCATTTTTATAGACTTGCTTTCATGCTCACGCCGCGAAGCGCGGAGGATTCGGCGGCTCGCACAAGTTGCCTCGCACACGCTGCGCTGAGGCGTCCAACCACTACCCGAGCCGTCAATCGGCACGCGGGAGACACTTCTCGGTGCGTCGGCGGGCTTCCTAGACGGCTTGAGCGTACCGTCTGACATGG
>Ga0163144_10014323_pt1 | contig 16475 bp, 16 predicted proteins | sample OliLak19BULKMAT1_FD_123175 | JGI IMG/M metagenome (GOLD analysis project Ga0163144, IMG submission 123175) | Freshwater microbial mat bacterial communities from Lake Vanda, McMurdo Dry Valleys, Antarctica - Oligotrophic Lake LV.19.BULKMAT1 | ecosystem: Environmental > Aquatic > Freshwater >... | reverse complement strand
GATAACTAAAAATAAATTGTCAAGAAAGTATAGGTTCATAAAAGTAGCTCCAAAGATTTTCAATGGAGTAGAGGCTGTCGTAGTCCAGCCACATAGATATTTTTCTATAAAATAAATGACTATAGTAGGGAAGTCTAAAACAAAAAAAACACCTTCTATCGATTTAACAGAAGGTTGTAAAGTGGTATGGATTCTAAATAAATATATGATTTAAAAATCACTCCCCAATAGGCTATCAACTTCTCTTAGTATTGCCCTGTGGAGAGCATAACTAAAGTACACGCTTCTAGGCTTTCTATATTATTTTCTTTGGCGAGTTTGCAGAGTTCTTGGTTTTCTGTACCTGGATTAAAAATAATGCGTTTGGGTTTCAAGCTTAGGATGTAGTCATACCATTCGGGTTGGTTTTGAGGCCCTATATACAGCGTAATAGTATCTACATCTGCTATTTCGGGCTTGTCTGTCAAGATTTCTTTTCCAAAAACTTCTCCTTTTTTGATACCCACAGGGATAATCTCATGTTGGTGTCTTGTAAGGTCTTTGGCTGCAATATAAGCATAGCGATTAGGGTTGGTGCTTGCTCCTAAAATGACTGTCTTTTTCATGGTTTTGGTGCTTTTATTTTTTATGATTTATTACAAATAAGTGATGAGTTATAAATGATGAGTGATGAGTTGTGTTATTAAAGTATTGATAATCAGATTTTTACAACAAGATTAAAGTATAAACTAATTTTAACCATCTACTTATAAAAAAAATAAAATTTTAGTGGCTTGGAGCGTGTTCGCCAGTAGGTTCCCAGCCAACCACGATATTTTCATTATCAATATCGAAGAGCGTATTTGCTTCATTTCGTAGTATATCCACTAAGGCATGTAGTTCTTCCATAGAAAAGCATTTCATATCAATGATTTCGGGTGAATAATCTTCAACACGTAACCTAAGCCAAAAGTATTTTTTTTCAGTATTGGCATAAACCGTGTAAGCAGTAATTTTTTTGAGATTTGTCATCTTTATATAGATATAGTTAATTTCTTAAAAATACACCACCTATGCTGATTTACCAAATCTATTTTTCTCAAAAGTCAAAAAAATAAGTTTAGCAATAGTTAAAACCTCTCAAATTATCCTCTTAAATAAATCGATAGCTTTTTCTGTCAAAAAAATATTTGATATTGCATCACTATATTATTTAATCTCTCACCTGCTCTGATTTCGCCCCCTTCTACTTGATAAGTAGGTCTATTTTGCAAGTCTAGTGAGATTTTGGCGTGATTCCCTGCCATAAAATAATTAATCCCTAAATCAAATACATCTGTACTTAAGCCATTCAATCTATCATATTTTGCCAGAGTGTTAGAGGCATAGACCATTATTTTTCCTTTTACTAATTTATCTGGAAATAAATAACCTATCTGGGCATAAATCACATTGCCTGTCCCAAACATCGGGAATGAGTTTCCATAAGTAGCTCCTTGACCTGTGATACTGTTGCTGGCATTGAGGTTAGAGCCGTTGGCTGGGTTCATGATGCCATTGTATCTGAGATAATTAGAGCCATAATTGGTACCAAAATACCCTAAGTATGCAGAGATAGCATTCCCTTTGTCTTTATTAATAGGCATATCTAAGTAGCTTTCTATGGCGAGATGTCTCATGTTTTGATAAGTGGTATCATTGGAAGCTTCTTTTTTCCACATTGCATCTTTTTGAATAATTCCCCCTATTGCAATATTAAAAATCTTCTTTTTGCCTAGGTAGCTCCCTGCCATATAAGGCGTAGTGTGAGGCTCATGTTCAAAAAACTGATAAATAAAATATCCTTGTATTTGTAATTGATGTCCTTTTTGAGCAAAATTAGCATTGCTAGAAATGGCTGGTGGAGTAGCTCCTGTAGAACTAATGGGAAAAGGATCACTGACTATGAGACGATAATCTAGTTTGCCGACTTGCCCCCTTGTATATATACTTAGTTTACGGCTAAATTCATCTGTCTGATCTACGGTAGTCTGTGCAAAAATAGGGACATCTAATGTCAGAATACTTCCAATGCTTGGTTGTGAAAAACGGGATAAACCATTTGCTATTGTGAGTCCACCTCCTAATTTTAATCCATTGTCATTTGTTAGTTTGTATTCGCAGAGAGCGTCATGAAAAAAAGCGGCTTGCTTTCTGTTTCCAGTACTGTTGTATTGAGCATTGAAGTTATTCTGACCAAATTGAAAATAAACAAATACTTTGTCAGTAATCTGCCCAAACATTTGAATTCTTGTCCTTCTTAATCCAATATCAAATGAATTATCCTTATTTACACCTTCTATGAGTGTACCAGGATTACTTTGGTTAAATCTAAGCCAAGTCTGGTTTAAGAAGGTTACTTGGAAATAATGACTTCCATCTTCATTGATATTGTACTTCAATGCTTGTTTTTCTTTGTCAATTTGTGCAAAAAGTGAGAGCGAGAGACAAAAGAAAAAGAAGAATATGATAAATGATTTCATGTTATTTTATTTTTTGATAAGCTATTGGTGTATTAGGAGTGTTTTTTATCAAAAGACTCAATCACTAGATGTGAAATTTTAAATATATTAGAAGAATCAAACACTATGAGAAACTTTCTTATTTAAAAGAATCATCTCTCATAGAGTCTAATTTTAGGCAATGAATTATGATTGATTTACTGAATTATTAGTTACAAGTACAGGGTTAGTGATTTCAAGCAAATCAATCACTTCTTTTGATTTTTGGATTAAGGTATCTAGCTCAGACGTGTGTTTTAAGTAGGTGTTTTTATGAATCAGTAAGTCTAATCCATTGCTCACTAGTAAATACTCTGGCTCATTTTCTAGCAAAGAAAGTAACTCAGAATTGAAAAAAGTCCTTACTAGCTGCTCATCTCCATCAGTTTTGAGTATAAATTTATTAGAAAAACTAGGATGAGTTTCAAAATTAATATCATTTCCTTTGAAGTATTCTGTCATTTTGTCAAAAGCAGTTTCTTTCTCCATATAAAATTTAGGAAGAGTCTCTAATCCACTAATTTTTAAAGTGGTATAGCTTTGTTTTTCGGTAGTAATTATCGCCCCTTCTTCTGTGATTAAATCTGCAATGCTTAGTATCAATCCTTTATATGGTATATTGATAATATTCTCAATTGCTAATATTTTTTTACGAATAGTAAGCGTATAAAATGCCCATTCTTCAAACTGATAAGTACGGCTAGAATATGAGTAATTATGATGAGAAGCATAATCAAACCACTGCATTTGTCTTTCTGCAAGGTGTGTATAGGCTTTTGTTCTCTTTGTATTTTTATCACGTGCAGCCAAAGGGTGGTCAGAAACAGTATTAAGGCTATCGATATTGACTAAGTGTAATTCTTTTTGTTCGTTTTTAAGATTGCGTTCATACTCCTCAAAGTGCTCCATCACTGTATGGTCTATAATAGTAGCATCTGTTAGGTCTAAATCTAGTACTTTGGCATTTTTGAGAGCCTTATCCATTTTCTTTTTTAAAGATAAATAGTTTGAAAAAATAACCGAGCCTGATACCTTTAGAATAGCTGCATCTCCCTTTTGGCTCAGTACTGCTTTACAGGTAAATAACTCTCTCAAAGGAACTCCTCTAACAATTAATACTACATACTTAAATAAAATACCTATCACGATACCCATCACCAAATCAGTGGCCAATACTGCCACGAGTGTAATCACAAATATCTCTAACTCTAAAAGTCCAATCTTAAACATTTTATTAAACTCTTGAGGAGAAGCAAGCTTAAACCCCGTAAACACAAGCATGGCGGCCAATGCAGCCATCGGAATCATCTCAATCACTATAATACCTACCAAAAGATAAAAAAGAAGAAAACCAGCATGGAAAAAATTAGCCCATTGGGTTTTAGCACCACTGTTGATATTGGCTGACGAACGCACAATCTCAGAAATCATCGGCAGACCACCTATCATAGCGGCTAAGGAAGAACCCGAACCCATGGCTACAAGGTCACCATCTAAGTTAGATTTTCTTTGATAAGGGTCAAGGCTATCTACTGCCTTGGCACTCAATAAACTCTCAATAGCAGAAACCAAGGCAATGCCCACTACGGCAGACCAAAATACGCCTTGACCTATTTTCTCGAAGCTTGGAAATTGAATACCCCCTTCACCCAAGATATTGTGAGGCATACTCACTAGTTTGAGATTCTCTGTGCCTAACAGTTGAGCTAAAGGAATCGTAACAATCAAGACCCACATAGGAGCAGGAATGACCTTAATTACCTTTATTTTGAGAAAGGTGTGTCCCTTTAAAATAAGCAATGAAATAACAGCAACGGTGGTAGAGTAAGGGTTTAAGATAGTAAAAGCATAAGGAATTTCTGTAGCAATTTCAAGAATCTCTCCCTTGGGAGATGCTACACCAAGAGCAGGAAAAATCTGCTTGATGATAATGATAACTCCAATGGCTGCCAACATACCGTGTACGGCAGCAGAAGGAAAGAAATCGCCTATTTTACCTGCTTTTATAAACCCAAACATTGCTACGATGCCACCTGCCACTACGATAGCCCCTAGTGCGTGAGGATAACCAGCAAAATTGGTATCTGGGCCTGCTCCTCCCATAGATTCGGTAGCGGCTAGATTTAATACAATCAAACCTGCTGCTGGCCCACTAATAGTTACAAATGTACCCGAAATACGAGAGGCAAAAAGACCTCCTATAATGGCAGTAATCAATCCAGCTAAAGGAGGCATACCTGAGGCAATCGCAATACCTAAACAAAGTGGTAATGCAATTAAAGAAACGCTAAATCCAGCAATCAAATCTTCTCTGAAATGTGCTTTGAGGCCAGCGAAGCCTTTTAAAGGAACTGAAATATTTTGCATTTTTTTAAAACTTGAATGTGCGAAACTTAAAGTGTTTATTTTTTTATAAATATAATTTTGTTTTTCTGAAGCTATTTTTTACGCCGAGCGATAGGCTACTTCGTGATTGGTCTTAACATGTGGTCCTAAGAATATTCTGATATATATCCGAATGGTTGCAAGTCCATTAATGATAAAGCTAAGAGAAACTAAAAAAGCAAGGATAAATTGGTCTTCTTGAATATGACTAAAGATAAGATCTTGCCCTAAAAAAGTACTTGTAATTGGAAAGCCTGCTACTCCTAGACAAGCAAGTAAAAATACTCCTCCTAAAACTGGATACTCATAGACATGCCCTTGAAAAAGATTAAGGCTAAATGATTTTTCAGCTTTTCTTAATTTCAAAAGACATATAAAACCAATGATACTTGCTACTGTAGCACCACTTAGATAAATAATAATATCCCAAAATGTAAAAGACTCATTAAATGAAATGGCTAATGCCATCCAAAAGTGATTTAGTAGTATCAAAGTCCAACTCCATAGCACTCGCTTTCTTTCTACAAAAGCCCTCATTACCAAGAGCAGTCCTATAATTGCTATTAAAATGGGAAGATAAGCACGAATTACTGTAGGAATCCAAGTTTCATTTCTCCATAGAATAGTAAAGCCGAAAAATAAAGGCATAATCACTCCAAAAAGAATAGAGTTATTTAAGAAGCTAAACTGTTTGCCTATAATCTTGAGAGGATTCCAAAAATAGCGAAATAAAAAGCTATCCAAATTCCATTCACGCACACTTGCTACATAGATTGTGTATTTCCATTTAGTCAGCCATTTTTTATCTGTTGAAGGCTCGGAAGGAAGATAATTATAAAACTGATCTCGGATAAGGTAAGTAACTACCGAAGGAGATACCAACAGTTGATAAGTTCTCAAAAAAGCATTGCCTGCAAAGTGAATCAAGACAAGTACTTCTAAACCTAAAGATATTTCTACAAACATAATCCCTATCTGTGCCACTGAGGAGTAAGCTATCTGTGATTTGATAGAAGATTGAACACCTGCTGAAAGTGTAGCTATGGTAGCTGTGATAGCACCCAAAGCCATTACAATCCCTCTTATAATATATTGATTCTCCCAAAAAGGAAAGGTTCTCAATAAAATAAAAACACCAATATGAACTGCCAAAGAGCTATAAAATATCGCACTTGAAGGCGTAGGGCCTTCCATCGCACGGGGCAGCCACGAAGAAAAAGGCAATTGAGCAGATTTAACGGCGGCTGCCACCAAAATCATCAATGAAATGAATAAACCCATAGAAGCATGATGCTTAAGAGAGGAATCTACTAAAAGCATATTGTTCATCTCCAAAAAAGTGATATTGTGATGCCATAAATGATGGCTCATCCACATCGCTAATAACAAAGCAGCATCTCCGAGTCTATAAATAGAATATACCTTAAAAGCATTGCGGACAGGCAAGTATCGCTCTCTATAATAGGCGATTAGTAAAAAAGAAGAAATCCCTAAAATCTCCCAACCTATAAACAAGGTCTCAAAATTACCTGAGAATATCGTGAGGTTATATCCCGCATAAAAAAATAAGATAGTATTAAAAAAGCGTTTGTAGCCTTTTTCACGGTGTAGATAATGACGACTGTATGAAGTAATCAAAAATGTAAGAAAAGAACCTACTACCAGATAGACTGCACTAATACCATCAAAATAGAGATCAATAAAAAACTCATAATCTCCTACTTTATAAATACTAAATTCTTTGATATTGAGCGGCTCTGCACCTTTATAGACCCAATAAGTTATAAAAAGCATGGCAGACAGCCACTGTAATCCAGCTGTAAAGAAGGCAACTTGCGAAAGTGTTTTTTCTTTTTGCTTTGGGATAAGTAAAGTAATCAAAAAACCTAAAAAGGGTAAAATAACAAATAAAGCCAAAAATGTTTTCATAATATTGATGCAGTTTATTTAATCTGACAGACAGCAGCGTTTTCTTCTTTTGATTCTATAATCACATTGAGGTCTTTGACTTTGGTAGGAGCTAAGCAAAGAGGCTGATAAAGGAAAAAAGCACCTTCTTCAAATACAAAAATCTCCTTAGTTTCTGGATGCACTACGGCAAGCTTTATCCATTCATTTTCAAACCACTCATAAGTAGCAGGGTTGGTCTGGATTACCTTTAAAGCTACTTCTGGAAAGTGCTCTACTATCAGCATCAATCGAATAGGCTCATGCACTTCTACCATCTGTATCGGCAACCCAGAGCGTAAATCACCTTCAAAACCATTAGCAACTCCTATCAAGCCCATCACATTGTGAGGAAGCTTAGAGCCAGCACCTAGTTTTTCATTATCTACTCTCGAGAAGTAGTACTCTAAGTTAATACCACCAGAAACAGGTGCAGCTGCATTGAGAATCCCCAAAAGACGCTCACCTTGGGGGTCTGAGGCGTAATCATAGGAGTTTAAAAACGCTCGGCGATCTAAGAAAAGTCCTTGATGAATCTGGTCTCTTCCTACAATACAGAGTGAATTAGTGGCATGATTAAGCTCTGGGCGAGGCTCAAAAATAGAAACTGCTCTAACACGTACTTCCTCATGAATCTGGGCACAACTGTGGTTAAGATTAATAGACTTGAATCTTTTAGCACGTTCTTTTGCATTTTTATTAAGTGCTTCTAAGAATATTTGTTGATTCTTTTGATGCAATTTGGCATTGGAAGGAGATAAAAAACCTTCATCATAAAACACAAAATCGTCTTGAGTAGTATCGTGTAATCCTCCCAAAAACTCAGTTTCTTCGGGAATAAAGATTCCCCCTTTAGCAAGCCCTTCTCTAACTTCTTTTTTATTAGCCATATAGCTAAATGCACGTGCATTGACAGACCCAGGTCTTCCTGAGCAAGCACCGCAGTCATAGCCCGCATAGTGTGTATTATTAACACTGCTTGCTCCATGACCTATCATATAAATAAGTGAGGCAAAATTATCTATCAACCCTGTACTTTTCAGCACTGCTTCTACCCTCACTATCATTTCTTCTAAAGTATAACCTACCTGTAATCCATCTTGCTGATGTTCTGAGCTACGATTTTCTATGGTAAGAGAAGATGATCTATCCATGTGCAAAAAAGAAGAAGCAGAAGCAGGGCTTGCACTTGGTCTGAATACTTGGAGCATTAACCTCATAGCAGACCAAAATCCAAGCGTTTGGGCTATCACTGTTCCAAAAAAGATATTGTGTGTATGTTTTTCAAAATGCACTTCTTTCTTTTGAGGTTTTTTGATGGTTACTTCTTTGATAAGGTGCTTAGGCTGCACAGGTACGGGACATATCTTAGTATGGAACTTACCCATCTCAGGCTGATAAAAAGCATCTATGGCAAAATGCCCAGGAGTACCATAGGTTTCACAGCTAGGCTCTAACTCTTCTATATGCCTTCTAATAGAACCCTCTCTATCATCTATACAAAAGAAAGCTTGAAAGCTAGGCTTAGAAGATTTTTTGGTAGTATAAGATTGTTTTTGGATGGCGGCCAATATCTCATCATAGTAAGTCCATTCATAGGCAAACTGCCACATATTAAGCACATGGTCTAGCTCTGTGAGTGAAGTAGGAGTAAACAAAGAATCAGGCTCTTTGCTGACAAGCTCTGAAAGAGGTTTCCATCGGTTGCGAAGAGTATAATCTAAATTATCTATCTCTAACAAAAGTTCTAAAAAAATCAACTCACGAAGTGTAATCTTGCGAGCATCTAGCAGAGAGGTAGGTTGCTCTTCTATCACAGCTACTATACCCGACCAGCCAGGATGGGCAAACTGCTGATCAAAAAGATAGGTTTCATAATAAGATTCTTTGCCTACCAATATTTTGAGTAAATCTGATATCTCTAATTCTTCATCTTGTAGCAGTGCTTTTGCTCTTTTAGTCTTTAAGAAACCTATCCAACTATTTTTTTCTATAGCTCTTAGTGAAGGTAAAAAGCCTTCTTCTTTGATTGGAAACTTAGTCAAGGCAATACCTTGGTCTAAGTAGCTATTTAATATTCTGAATAGATTGGTATGGACTATTGTATCTAAATCAATGTGATATGTTTCACGCCAATAGCCTCTAAGCTTTCCTATTCTCTTAGAAAAAGATAAATCATATTCTTTACTAATCATCTTTTGTTTAAAACCTAGAATATCCGCTTTTTCTAGCTTATGGGCTAGTGCTTGGTCTAAAATATCCTTATTGATTTTACCATTTTTGTAAAGGTCTCTGTAATCATCTATGTAAAGAGAAACCTTGTAACCAAATATCTTAGCAGCTTCACGGATGGCTATTTCAAATCTTTGGGCTTGAAATGCGTGCAAAGTATTATGGTGCACAAAATCTTTTAAAGGGGCTTGTGAAGGTAAATAATGCCTAAGACGGTGCAGTACTTTCTCTTCTTTAAATGCCTGATGAGTTCTCATAACATTTTATTTTTTTATTGAAATTTATTGGATTTTTTAGCCTTCAAAAGAGTGCAAAATCTTCTCGAATAGGATAGATTTTGAAAAAATCACTTCTTAATACAGTGCTAAATAATTAAAAATACAAAGGGAGTAATCCTACATGCTAAAAAAGTCGGATGACTTGCATAAAGTAGGTTTTAGGCAACTTTGCCTAAAAAAGAAAAGGTTTGGTCTAATTCCGTAGGTTATGATAGCTAATATACAAAGCGAATACGCTAAAAAGTATCGATTTATGCTCTTGGAAATGGAGGTAGTTTTTGATTAGGTTCTCTTGTGCTAGAACTTGATCTGAGAAATAAAAATAAAAAGCATGGTTTTTTTCATTTCTTTGTGTTTCTTTTTCATCAAGTTCTGTTTCATTCTTCTCTTTTTCATCTTCTTCATCAGAAGATTTATTCTTCTCTTTTTGAGGAGATTTAGGAGGAGTTTGTTTGTCTTCTTGTAGAAAAAAATAAGAATTTTCCTGAAAAGAAATATTGCTTTGAGAAATAGTAGGAGTATATGATATAGGAAGACCTTGTGCTTCTCCTAGAGGAGAGAAGTACATCAAGCTGAGTAGAATTTGATAGATGATTATCACAAAGTTCATATCAATAGTAACATGTTCAATTTATAATACGCCAATATATCAAAAAGTAACACGTTTTTTTTCGAAAAAAAATAATTTGTAAAAAATAATCTCTCAAAAACTCAAAAAAAATAGAGATAAGCCTTATAAATTTGTATTTTTATCAGCTTGATTCTAAATTTATATACAATCATATTTGTTTATTAATAAAAATGAGTACTTTAAAACTATGTTAAAATCCATAAACCAACACCATGCAATACCAAGATTATTATAAGATACTCGGTGTAAGCCGAAGTGCTAGTCAAGAAGATATCAAGAAAGCCTACCGCAAATTAGCACTTAAATATCACCCTGATAAGCATAACGGGGATAAGAATATGGAAAAGAAATTTCAAGAAATCACCGAAGCTAATAATGTACTTAGTGATCCAGCGAAAAGGCAAAAATATAACCTTCTCGGGTCTAACTGGCAACAGTATGAAAAAACAGGCTTTGAAGATTTTAATTTTGACCTAAAAGATATTTTTGGAGGTGGAGGTGTTTCTGATTTTTTTAAGCAGTTTTTTGGAGGCGGTGAAGCAGAACCCAAATCACAAACTCAAAATCTCAAGGGGCAAAATGCTGAGATAGATATTTCTCTTTCACTAGAACAAGCTTACTATGGCACAGAACGCACATTCAATGTAGATGGAGATAAAATCAAAGTAAACATCAAGCCTGGAGTAGCCCACGACCAAGTCTTAAGAGTCAAAGAAAAAGGAGGCTCTAGTGATGGTGGTTCAAGAGGTGATTTGCTTATCAAAATCAAAATAATACCACACGGACGTTTTGATAGAAAGCAAAATGATCTATACCAAGACATAAAAATAGACTTATACACAGCTATTTTGGGTGGAAAGGTAGAAGTGCCTACCCTCAAAGGAACTCCTATCCAGATTAATATCCCTGCGGGAGTTGAAAATGGAAAAACACTCCGCCTCAAAGATTTGGGGATGCCTATCTATAATAGTGCTACTCAATCAGGTGCGATGTATCTAAAAATAATGGTAAAAATGCCACAAAACCTCACAAACGAAGAACGAGCATTGTTTGAGCGACTTGCTTCACTTCGAGGATAGTTTTATTTTTCTAATGCTTAAAATAAACCAATAATTATCAGTAATTAAAATACTGTTAATCAGGCGATTAAAAACTAATCACTCATTATTTATAACTTATTACTCAAAATGTCTTTAACACCTACCAGACAAATTCCATTGGGCTTCAAAGCCCCTAATTTTACACTGCCTGATACCGTCTCAGGTAAAAATCTCCCCTTAGACGCTCTCAAATCTAATACGGCTACAGTAATGATGTTTATCTGTAATCACTGCCCTTATGTGATACATGTCATAGAAGAAGTAGTGAAATTAGCCCAAGAATACCAGCCAAAAGGTATTTCTTTCATTGCGATTAGTTCTAATGATATCGTAAATTATCCACAAGATTCTCCTGCAATGATGACCCAATTTGCAAGAGAAAATGATTTTCCTTTCCCTTATCTCTATGATGAGAGCCAAGAAGTAGCCAAAGCCTATCAGGCTGCCTGTACGCCTGATTTTAGTGTATTTGATGGAGAACTAAAATGCGTCTATAGAGGGCAACTAGATGACTCACGCCCTGGAAACAAAGTGCCTCTTTCTGGCAAAGATTTACGTCAAGTGCTGGATAATTTGCTCAAAAGTGAAGAAATAAACATCACTCAGATTCCTAGTGTAGGCTGTAATATCAAATGGAAGAAATGAGAGGTGATTTACAGTTATTGAATCATACGAGTCATTTTAGAATGAAAAAATAAACCACTTAAACTCATAACTTGGGCAATCATACCAAATAAAAAATTAATCCAAGCCTTATATCTATCCATCTTATAGACCGAATTTATTGGTTTGAATGGATTTGGATTAATTTATATTTAGTAATATTGCATAGAGATTCAATAAATCCTATGAAACCTAAAAGAATTATTTTAATACGCCACGGAGAATCTGAAGGTAATGTAGATAAAACAATCTATAGCATCAAACCAGATTACACCCTCACTCTCACAGATACAGGCATACAACAAGCACAAGAAACAGGGCAAAAACTCAGTGAGATATTAAAGGATGAAAGTACTTTTTTTTATGTTTCTCCTTTTTGGCGGACTCGTATGACTTTTGAAGAAATAGCCAAAAGTCTTGATTCAGATAAAATAGATTGGCGTGAAGAACCTAGGATTCGTGAGCAAGAATGGGGGCATCTTCGTTCTACCCAGATTAATAACCAAATCAATGAAGATAGAGATAGCTATGGTACTTTTTATTTCAGGATTCCTGATGGTGAATCTGGAGCAGATGTTTATGATAGAGTAAGTGATTTTTTAAATACAGTGTACAGAGATTTTGAAAAACCTTCTTTTCCTGAAAATGTCATTATTGTAAGCCACGGAATGACCATTCGTTTATTTTTGATGCGTTGGTTTCACTGGACAGTGGAGCATTTTGAAACGATTGCAAATCTTAAAAACTGTGAAATAATTACACTTATTCGCCAAGATGATAATAAATATGAACTAGATGAAGAGCTTAATACACACTCTGTATATCATCAATACCAGCGTCCAATCAATTTTAAGAAATAGATTTACTTCATCTAGTATAATAAAAAAAGCCAACATTGCTGTTGGCTTTTTTTATTTGATAGTTTAGCAAAGAATAATATTTTTCTTATTTACCGAAGCTACCTCCTCTTGACCTAGAAGACGAACCACTTGTACGTGAAGAGGTACGGTCTGTGCGTGAGGAAGAACTGCGTGAGTATCTTGAAGGATTACTTGTTACTTTTTGGCGAAAAGAAGATAATTTACTTTGTTGCTGTTTTCTTTGATAGAAGCTAGGATTAGAAGCTCTAGTAGCAGGACTATTGGTCCCATAACTATTGCGTCCTCCACTTCCATAATAAGGAGCATTGCGAGTGCTAGGGCTATTGCGATAAGAGCGATAACCTGTATAAGTACTTCTATACGTAGGTCTTGACATCATATTAAACATAGTACTCATAAACATATACTGACCATAAAAAGCCCAAAATGAGTTCCCATTATTGTCATTTCTCCAGTTACCATATCTTTCATTGCCTACATATCCATTGAACCCAGGAGGAGAAGGTACTTTGTGTATTTTGCCATCAGGGCTTTTAGAAGCTAGTTCTAAGCCCATATTATCAAGATTTTCTGCAAAAAACACCTCATCCACGTTTGTCCAATTTGTAACAGTAGCTTTAGAGGTACTATCCATCGGATTTTTGGTTACTTTGTATTTATGCTGATAGACATCTTTACCTGATTTATCATCCACTTGCATGTCATGCAAAATGATAGAGAAGGTTTTTTCATTAGCCATATCACGAACCATGTTATCTACTGGACTCGGCCCTGAGTATTTAGGCTTGCTTTCGCAAGAAAATAATAAGATAAGAAGTATAAAAAATGCGAAATTAATTTTTTTCATAATTATGATGATTTGTCTTTAAATGTATTTTATTCTTTAATACACGAATATTAGTTTATATGTTTATTTTATATTGATTTAAAAATAAAGTATCAGATTATTTTAGGTAAAACACTTATAACCAATTGATTACAACTTAATCACTAGTAACTCAGTAAGCAATCTCTTACTAGGGCATAATGATAGATGAAAACTCATATTCATTGGCTACTTTGCCCCATGAAGCTTCAAACTCTTCTTGACCCCATTGCTCTATACTGAGGATTCTTTCTTGATTTCTATCAAAATAAGTCCAAGAAACCAACTCTGCCCAGCTATCTGTCTCTACATTTCGATAATGACCGATGCTCTCAGATTTTCGGAAATAAGTTTCTCCTTTATAGGTGATTTTCATAGGAGGAACTTCTTTTTTGATGATGTCATTTACTACATCTTCCTCTATGTCATGAATCAAAATTTTACGAGTAACACTCACAAAAAGCTCATCATCATCTTCCACGGAGAGAAATACAGTATCATCTGCCGTAGCCAATTGAAATTCATCACTGAAAAAGTTATCTCCCCAGTCATATTCAAAAGCAGCTCTGACCTCCCAACACTCTAAATCGTAATCTACAAAAGAGCCTTTTATCAAGTCACGGATAGTTACTTGTGTGGGGTCATACAAGCGTTTTTTTTCACCTTCGTCTTTTTTCTTTTTGAACCAGCTAAATGCCATAATGAGTTATTTGATTAATTTGATACATCCAAAATACAAAATAATCCACACAAATTAAAAAAAAGTGTAATTTTCGCTTTAATTTATTTTGAATTTTCTACAAAACAAGATTTTTACGCTATTTTGATACGCATTATGGATGATTCTTCAGTATATACTCAACAACAAATTCAAAAGATTCAAAGTTTACTTGCCAGCAAAAATCAGCAATATATTGCACTTGCTTTCCAGCTTTTAGAGGGTAAAGCTATTCCTAAACTACTTTATGAAGACTTACAAAAGCACAGTTTACTTTGTCTATTGCATGGGCTTTTAGAGCCTCTTTATGCTAGTAATGTATTAGAAATCCCGAAAAGGAAGCTTACTTCTCTACCTTCTAGCATTGAAAATCTAACCCATCTAGAAGAACTCAATCTTTACAGTAATCTTTTTAGTGATTTTCCTAAAGAAATATTTGCACTCAAAAATCTTAAAAAACTCTCATTGAGTCAGAATCCTTTATCATCTATTCCAGAAGAGATAAATCAGCTACAGATGCTTACTCATTTTCACTGCAACCGCACAAAGGTCAAAGATTTACCTCAGCATTTACTTGAAATAGTCAGTCTTGAAGTAATCAATATGCACTCTAATGGCATATCATACATCCCGAAAGCCATCCAAAAACTTCACAAACTTGAGTATCTTATGTTTGGTAACAACCTTCTAACAGCTATTCCGAGCGAAATAGGTGATTTATCTAGTTTAAAAAACCTTGATTTTGAAAATAATGAAATCAAGACCTTGCCTGATACATTAGGGCAATTAAAATCTTTGCGTTCTTTAAGTCTTTTAAATAATAAAATTAAAGAGTTGCCTGATACAATTACAGACTTAGAACGATTGCAAACACTTAACCTTGAAAATAACCGACTTAAAACACTTCCCTTACAGCTTGGCAAGCTGAAAGAACTAGCAGTGCTAAGGGTAAATGGCAATCAATTGGACTATCTTCCAGACTCTATCAGTGAGATGACTAATCTGCAAGAGATGAATCTCTATAAAAATCAACTCACCAAAATCCCTGATAGCATCGCTCAGCTAAGCCAAAATCTCACTAAACTTAATATTATGAGTAATCCACTGCCTCGCTCAGAAAGAATGAAGTTACAAACACTTCTGCCAAATACTAGGATTTATAGTTAGGTGGGAAAGAAGGATAGAAACTCTTTTCTAACTCGATATTTTATCAGGGAAAAATCTTAATTTAAAACCTAAATTAAGCATAAAACGACTAGCTTAGACAGTAATATTATCCTGATTTTGTAGTGTAAGATTAATTACTTACACTTAGTCAATAATTTATCTCAATAAAAATCAAGTGTTTGATAATCAGTAATTTAAACTAATAAATACCGTTCAAGCAAAGATGCTTGAACGAAGTGAATATTTAGATTATTATATTCAAAAACTGCTCAGGACTGTACACTTCAATAGCTGTACTATGGTTCAAAAAATCTTTTTCGTTTCTAGTAATCAGATAATCCAAAGCACTATGCTGGGAAGTTGCTAGTTGTACAGCATCTTCAAAATCTTCAAGTTATAAGCCAAGGCAGTCTGAACCACCATTTTATCTACAGTAGCAATCTCTGTAATTTCTACCAACTCCCGTATAAAGCTCAAAGCCTTGGCAGTGCTTTCAGCCTTACTTAAAATATAATAAATATCTGTAATGCTAGAGGCACTCACATAAACAGTTACTTTTTTTTCAGCCACTAGAAGTAGTATTTTGATTACATTGTCTAGGAATTTTTCTCTAGCTAAGGCAAAATCTAAAACTACATTCGTATCTAAAAGAGCTTTTTTCATTTGTATTTTTCCATCAAATAACTAAGGCGAGTATCTTTATCTTCTGACTTTGGAGTTTGAAAAGCACCTCCCCATTTTCCAATAAATTGCTCTATTTTTTCCTTTTTTATCTCTTCCTCTTGCATATCATTTTCTACAATTCCAAGACGCTTTAATTCTTGAAGCTTAATGAAAAAATCAGGTACCCTATCTGGAACTATATTAAGTATGTATTGCATATTTTTATAGATTTATTATTTTTGAAAACGAATCACAGAGACTTTTAGTTTCTAAATGCGGTAGTGTTATAAATGTAATGTTTTCAAAATCTGAAAATTATTATAAGAGTATCTACATAAGTAAAAAGCATACTAAACCCCCTTACAAATATAACACTACCCAAAATCACACCCTACACGAGAGTAGGTTATCAAACTTCTAAATCCT
>Ga0163144_10014322_pt1 | contig 16475 bp, 11 predicted proteins | sample OliLak19BULKMAT1_FD_123175 | JGI IMG/M metagenome (GOLD analysis project Ga0163144, IMG submission 123175) | Freshwater microbial mat bacterial communities from Lake Vanda, McMurdo Dry Valleys, Antarctica - Oligotrophic Lake LV.19.BULKMAT1 | ecosystem: Environmental > Aquatic > Freshwater >... | reverse complement strand
GATGAGCCCGGCGCGAGCTTCACGTTCGCCACGCTTATCGGCTTTGGTCATGCCCTTTTTGCGCATGGCTTCCAAAGCCTTGTCAAAATCGCCTTTTGATTCTTCAAGCGCTTTTTTGGCATCGGTCAGTCCAACACCAGTTAGGTTTTTCAGTCGTTTGATATCTTCGGTATTCATAGTTTTTGCTCCTTGATTAGCCTGTCGCTTGTGACCCGTTACGGTACTTATGTCCTGTAACAACTATTGATTCTTAAGCTTTATTGTTACAAGTTACCGGGGCAATGCCATGTAACAGGTTACGGGCTAATTGTTAATTATTTCTCTTCGGCCGGTTCTGCCTTGTCCTCATTGTCGGCTTTTTGGGCGGTCTGTCCAGTAGTTATGGCCTGTTTTACCAGTTCTAATACCAAAGTTATAGCTTTGATAGCGTCGTCGTTGCATGGAACTGGGTAAGTTGCAGCCCGCGGATCAGAGTTTGTGTCGACAAGTGCGATAACTGGTATGCCGAGCTTGTTTGCTTCGGCCACAGCGTTTTTGTCGTGAGTAATGTCAATCACAAAAACGGCTCCAACCCTTGCCGCCATGTCTTTGATGCCGCCGTATAGGTGGTTCATGTGGTCAATCTCTTCTTGGAAACGTTGTACTTCTAGTTTGTTGTACTTGTTGGCCAGTTCGCCACTTTCCATCCGCGCTTCAAGGTCTTTTAGGTGCTTTATGCGACCGCCAATGGTCTTTTGGTTGGTCAACATACCACCAAGCCAACGATTGGTTACATAAGGCATCTTTACGGCTTCAGCTGTTTCTCGAACTAGGTCTTGCGCCTGGCGCTTGGTGGATACCAGCAAAATTTGTTTACTGGCTTTTACCTGTTCTTCTATGAACTCTAGAGCGTTTTCGAGCAGTGGCACTGTTTTAGCTAGGTCGATAATGTGATTACCGCCGCGCTTACTGTGAATATACTGCGCCATCCCCGGGTGCCAACGACTGGTCTTGTGACCAAAATGCGCACCGCTTTCAAATAACGTTTTAATGTCTACTGTCTTTGTAGCCATGCTGTTTATAAATCCTTCCTCTTCGGTACGGTGCTTGCTCTAATGGTCCTACACGGATTCATTAAAGAGGATCTTGCCCCGTCCTGTTTAATTTTAACTACCCCTAGTATATCAGGGGTAGTTCGGATTTACAATGGCAAGAACAGCTCTAATTATCCTGTGGTCGCACTAGAAAAGCTTTAAAGAAAGTACGTATCATTGGTAATATTATAGCCGTTAAAAGTGGTATCTGCCGCAGGCACTACGACTTTCTTTAATGTGGGTTTAATAGCAGACAAATAACCGAACATCGCCGGTCTGTTAGTGGCCGATCCGCCCGCATGATCGTCTATAGCAATAGCTAGCTTCATGCCGCGGGCTTCGGCTATCGACCTGGCGTAGGCAACAAAGTTTTCAAAAAAGCTACCGATGTCGTGCGAGTTAATGGTTGTCTCTAACGGGTTAAGACCTCTTATAATAAGCACTGGCTCACCATTTTGTGCATTAGTTGTCTCAATTAACAAAGCTGCGCCAACAAGACTTTCGGTTTTAGGATCACCTGGATTCTTTTTCATGATTACTGCGGTCATGTTTGGCATGATTCTAGCGATTGAGTCTTGTTTTTCAGCCCAACATGCATCGGCTATATGGCCAGATAGCTCCATCATGATGCCCCTAGTAGGCACAAACTGCATGGCTGTTGTTTTGGTTGATACCGTCAATCCTTTCTGAGCACGAACAAAGCCTTCCTGAAGCGCTTTAACACTTGCTATGCGCTTGAACAGGTCCAGACTCTTCCTGTCCTTAAAGTAATTGCTAAAAACCTGGTCGTTTACTATATGATCTATGTACTCGTTGACGATGCTAACATCAGCAATGGACGGCTCAGTTCCTAGTTGTTGTAAAGACCCTACCCACTGGCCCCCTGTGCTTCTCAAAGCCCAAGCAAACATTATCTTACGCATAACTGGGTACAGTGCCGCATGACTACCTAGCGTCTGAAAGTTGGATTCAAAATTTGCCAACGACCGAAGTGGATATGAGTTACCTTTTTCGCTTGTTGGTGTGATTAACCGACGAAGTTCTCTCACTTGACGCTCTATATTCTGCCGAGCTTTTTCTGGAAGATCAGGATTTTGAAGACTAACGTCAAAACCGCCCACAACAGTTTCAATTTGTGTCCGCAGTTCTTCTGTCAATTGGCCGATAACAAGCCTCGTTGGAAGAACCGTAGAGCCAGCGTCGCCTATGTGCCAGGCTACCCCCGACAGCTCTGATGCCAGTACTCCGTATCGGTTCCTCACATCTTCCGTCCATTCAACAGGCGTCTTTTTGTCGTTTGCTACCCTTACGACCTCAACTTTACCGCTAGGTTTATAGGCTTCTGGCATCGGTGTCACATATAGCGCATCCACCTGTAATCTCAGCAAATTAATAAGTGTATCATCGGCGTGAGAACCAAACTGCGCACTATCAAAGCGAGATGTCATTTTTAATATCTCTCTGAGTATTGGGGACTGAACCGCTTGCAAAACTGCTTCGCTACTAAGCTCAATACCCCTTAGCTGCGCCGAGTATGCCGACAAGATTTGTTTAAACTGCTCAACGCCCCTCTCGCCTGTTTCTATTATTCCAATTTTGGCTGCTCCTTCGGGCAGCTCACCACGGAGAATTGAACTGACAATGGCTATGCTTTCAGGAGTTACAAACGTCCCTAATGCCTCAAGCGCTATGCTTGTAGCCCCAGGCCGTTCAGCGGGCTCTAAGCCGCTCACGAATTTCAGATAATTTTCTGTTGCTAATCTAGTGTCAAACAACCCGTTTGCAAAAAGGCTCTCTAGTTCAGCAGCCAAAGCGGTTCGCTCCGGACGTGACAACTCAAAGGCTTCCGACCTTATCATCACCAACTCTCCCCCACCAGAGTTTACAATGTCTTGAGCGTGTCGAGCGGTAAGACGAAAATCGTGAAATTTTTCAATGTTGTTTATTACTAGATCGGGTGTGCCTAAGGCAATTAATGTTTCGGCAATATGGGTGCGGTCTACGCTCGCGTCGAATGTATCAAGCGCTTCGACTAGTGCTCCGTGTGTAGTTTGAATTTGCTCTAGAGTGTTCAACAGCCTTTCTGCCAACTCAGCATTACGAGGAATCTCACTAAATGCCCAGGGGTTGCTGAGGATAAGTTGCCCGTTGCCTGTGTTAAATAAAATATCTGCAATCGCTTTTCTATCAACCCCTACAAAAGCATTAATGTTGTAAATAACTTTTCCGAGGTGGCCCCACCTAGTAAATTCCTGTGCAGCCGCAAGATCAAAATTGAAGTCAGGAAATTTCTCATAATTATCAAGTAAAACGCCACTATCGTAAATTCTTTTGAATAACTTCTGTGCTAGGTCGGCTCGGTCAATACCCGTAAACATATCAAGGTTTTCAACTAGCAGAGAAGCGTTGTTTGTTATCAAAAACTGTTCAGCAATATCTGGCCCGAGTACAAAATCAGGGAATTTTGCGAGGTTTTCTAGAATCAACTGTCCGTTACCCTTAGTAATTACCTGCTCGGCAATTTTGTTCCTATCAATATCCTCAAAGTTATCTAGGTTATGCACCAATAGAACATGTGCCTGCGGATCAGCGGTCATTTTGTTAGCTAACTCAACGCCAAGCCTAAGCCCCGGGAACTTATTGTAATAAGTTACTACCAATCGCCAGCTATCACTATCCGATAACTGTTTTCCAATTGCTATCCTGTCGATCCCCTCGAACAGACCCAAATTCTGTACTAACAGTGACCTTAGGTCACCTTTTTCTTGAGCCAACATCATCTCAGCAACAGCTGGTCCGGGTCGAAAATCAGGAAAAAGCCGCCAGTTGGCGAACACATGACCTATGTTAGCTGGTGTGCTTAGCATCTCGGCAAACTCATTAGGACTGAGCTCTGCAAAACTTTCCATATGATTTATTAGCTCGTACCCGCGATCGGTGGCAGCGATCCTTCGTGCGACTTCTGCATTTAACTGGAAGCCGATAAAAGCCCCCGCATTTTCGAGAACAGTCGAGACGTTGCCAGCATCAATAAGGCGTATGGCCAGCGACGAGTCTAACACCAAATCGGGGAACCGGCGCATCTGCAACTCGAAGCTGCTACCAAAACGCCATCCTTGTCCGTCTTCAATCAAAGCATCAAACACCTCATTGGACATCTCTTTAAACATATGAAGATTTGCTGCGACTAGCTTTATTTCGCCGTCTGAAATCAGTCGTTCGGCGTGTTCGCGGCCAAGCCCGTCAATGCCGCCTTCACCACGATTACCCCCAAAATCTTGATGCCTCATGCCCCACGCGCCATGACCGCTCATAATTAGGTCTTTCAGTATTTCAATATCAACATAATCAAATAAAAAGCTATCGTAATGATCCATAAGCGCGACGGCGCTCCCGGCGCGAATTAGCCGTTTTGCGAAAGTTTCATCCAGAACTAAGTCAGGTACTCGTTCGCGCCATGTTAATATTATGCTTCCAAAACCCGCATCAACCGCTTGATTCGCAAACTCAAGCATATCTATCTCATTAAAACGCTCAGGCCATTCTAAGACCAGGTAAACTCCTCCACTCTCGACAATTGATTGCGCAACTGTTTGCATATCAATGTAAGTAAACTTATCCAGTGAGCGCAAAACCTGATACCCAAAACCGGCTTTAGCTAACGCATATGCGATATCCGGTGGTACTTCGCTTAGGGTGTCCAGGTGATCAGCAATATCACGCTCATGCCCCGCACCTACCACGTACTGAAGCATTTCATTAACATCTAGCTCGCTAAATAGGCTGCTCCTGCTAATTGCGAAGCCCCCCTCCCCAGCGTCCACCAGCATATGAAACAGGTCTAGCTGTGATACACCTTTGATCCTATCCATTGGATTGTCGCCAAAGAGTAATGCTTGACCATATCCAGCCTCTATTAGTGCAGTAACCGAACGGGGGATCATCTCTTCAGGAAACTTGTCAAGATTCGAAGCCAGCATATAACCGTTTGAGTTTCCGTCGGCAAATACCAGATCAAAAAGCTTATCAAAATCACTAATTGTGAACTTGTCGAGCTCAGATAGCAGAGTCCATCCATGGCCCTGCTCAATCATCTGCTCAGCCAGTACCTGGTCAAGTGGCAGCCCAGGAAAAACGTCCAAGTTGCTGAACACGGCACTATACTGCTGGGTTTCGATCAACATGGCCAGCGTGCTTTCGTCTATCGTTAGTTCTGGGAATAAATTTCGGTATTCAAGCACAGCTCCGGCGTCCGTCATTAATAGCTTTTGGCCAAGTTGTGTGTCTGGAACAAATCCCTCAAAGAGTGAAAGATTTTCAAATACCGTCCAAATGTTACCGGCTTCGATCATTTGCAAAGCAAGATTAGTGTCAAATATTAAATCAGGAAAGTGTGCCTTTCCCTCAAGAAGAACAAGGCCACTACCGCGCTTAATGAGTGCTCCTGCAACTCGGTTATCAAGTTTACCAAACGCGTTGATATTCCTAGAAACTAGGCCCGCCTCTTCGGTATCTAGTAACGCCAGAGCAATATCCGACGCCATGCCCTTTGGAATGTCCATGCTCAAGAAGGCGTCGTCCTCCACGGGTGCAAAATAATGATCTTCGCCAATCTTGTTATCAGTTAACCATTTTTTTGCGAGCAGAAATTTCTCGTTTTCGGTTTTTGAGTGTTGTGTTTCGATGCCACTTATACTTGCTTCGACCTCTGGAGATGGAGGCGTAGTAACTTCTGCGTTATCAACTGGCACTACGGTAACAACTTCTTCGGTCGCTTTGTCGCCCAAAAATGCATGAATATGCTCCTGCAGATCTGGATGGTACATCTCTGGATGCGCCGCCATATGCGCGGCCAAAGCATCAGAAGTTACCGTATCCTGCAGCTGGTGAGGAAACGCTGTTGCTTGGTCTTGTCCTGGCGGATCTGGTCCGTCTTGATCCATTTTTTTGTTTTTGTTTAAGTTATCTCTGTTGACGAGTATACTCCCACTCTGTATAATCATGCAAGTCATGAAGAAAGCCATCCACCCAGATAATTACGGTTTCGTTGTTTTTGAAGACTTAAACAACGGCGACCGTTTTTTGACGCGTTCTACCGCCACCAGCGAGGAAACCACCAAGTGGGAAGACGGTAATGAGTACCCTGTTATTAAGGTTCATATCTCTAGTACTTCGCACCCCTTCTTCACCGGTCAAGAAAAGCTAGTCGACATCGAAGGCCGCGTCGATAAGTTCGAGGCCCGCCGTAAAGCTGCCGCCTCTGCCAAGATAGTCAACAGCGCCCGCGCTAGCAAAAAAGCCGCCAGAAAATCCGCTGACGACGAAGACGAAGAAAAAGTTATGCCCACCAAACTCGGCGCTGGCCAAATCGCTAAATAGCTCTTAGGGGTTTTAGGTTACAGGTTAGAGGTTATAGGTTATAGTTTAGTTATTGCTATGGAACAAAAAATCGGTGGCCTCAAAGCAGAACTAGAGGAAATACAGCAGCGCATAAACGCCGACTCATCTATTTATTCGTCCCCTGAGTATCCTAAGCTCGCCAAACGCCTGGCTTTACTCGAGACAATTATCAACACCTCCGAACAGATCAAAAAGCTCGAAAACCAAAAAATAGAAGTCGAGAAACTAGCTAACGGTAGTGACGAGATCGCCGAACTAGCACGAGCTGAGCTAGAAGAGCTGGATTTGAAAATTGTAAATTGTAATTTGAAAATTGCGGAGTTTTTAACTCCGCAGGATCCCAATGCCGACAAAGATTGCATTATCGAGATCCGCCCTGGTGCTGGTGGTGACGAATCTTCGCTGTTTGCGGCCGAACTTTATAAAATGTACTTCCGCTTTGCCGAAACACACGGCTTCAAGCTGGAGCTAATCAACGAGATCCCGAGTGAGGTCGGCGGTTTTAAAGAGATTATTTTTGCGGTTCGCGGCGACCGCGCTTATGGCCAGTTGCACCTCGAAGCCGGCGTCCACCGCGTGCAGCGTGTTCCAGCTACCGAATCGCAAGGCCGAATCCACACCAGCACCGTTACAGTAGCGGTACTGCCCGAAGCCGAAGAAGCTGACATCGAGGTGAAGCCAAGCGACCTTCGCATCGACGTTTACCACGCCAGCGGCCACGGCGGCCAATCTGTTAACACCACCGACTCGGCCGTGCGTATTACTCACCTGCCAACCGGCTTAGTTGTCACCTGCCAAGACGAAAAGTCGCAGACAAAGAATAAACTCAAAGCTATGGGTGTACTGCGTTCTAGGCTTTTACAGCTCAAGATCGACGAAGAACAGCAAAAGCTATCCGATTCGCGCAAAAAGCTCATCGGTTCGGGCGACCGCAGCGAAAAAATCCGCACCTACAACTTCCCCCAAGACCGCATCACCGACCACCGCATTAACTACAGTCGCAGTAACATCCCAGGAGCTTTGGCCGGCCAAATCGACGATTTGATCGAAGAGCTACACAAAGCCGAACACGAGCTACTTAGCACTGAAGCTTAAGCCGTCTTCACCCTGTTATACTTATCGCCTATGGATATCCATGAACTTCTTGCTGAATCTACAAAGAAACTTAAGAACGACGGCATTCCTACCGCCCGGCTTGATGCTTTGGTTTTACTAGAAGATTATCTAAAAAAGGATCGAGCCTGGATACTGGCCCACCCGGACGCCAAAATTGCTAAATCGAATAAATTATTTATTCATAGTATTGAGCGACGCGCCCAGCATGAGCCACTGGCATATATCAGGGGTAGGACTGAGTTTTACGGCCGCGAATTTTTGGTTGATAAGCTCGTACTTGTGCCCCGCCCGGAGTCTGAAACTATGATTGACTTAGCGCTCAAGGTTATAGGTGAGAGGTTAGAGGATAGGGTAAATGCTTCGCCGGAGGACGGACCTCGGGCGGTTGTTGATGTGGGGACTGGATCGGGGGCGCTGGCCATTACTATGAAGTTAGAGATGCCCCGGGTCGAAGTGATTGGTGTCGATATATCCAGTGATTGCTTGAAGATTGCGAAAAGGAATGCCGCTGAGCTGGGAGCCGACATAAAATTTTATCAAGGCAACCTCCTCGCCCCCCTCTCTAACCTAAAACCTCTAACCTCTAACCTAGTCATCCTTGCCAATCTTCCCTACGTCCCTGACGGCTACAGTATTAACGAAGCCGCCAAGCACGAGCCCAAGCTGGCTCTTTTTGGCGGCCCAGACGGCCTTAATCTATACCGACGACTGTTTAAACAGCTGCCGAAGTTTACGGTTGACGGTTTACGGTTGACGGTTTTAACGGAGAGTTTGAATTTTCAACACGCCGAGCTAACAAGAATAGCCAAAAAAGCTGGCTACGAACAAATTGCCTCGCGTGATCTTATTCAGGTGTTTGGGCTAGATCTTAGATCTTAGATCTTGGAGTCTATTACCCCGTACTTTGTACTTTGTACTCCGTACTCGAATCTACCTGACAATTTTGTCTGAGCGGTCCGAGAACATGATGATGATAAACACCAGCGCACAAAGTACCACCACCACTTGCCGCCGCACGTTGGCAGACAGCCTGTCTTTGTGTTGCAAGTAATAAAGGCTCGCCAAACCGTAACCCACCACTGTTAATAACAAGGTTGGCTGAGCCACTGAGCCGTAATATATCAGCCAGTGAGCCGTCAACCACGCCACGCAGGCCGCCATAAACGCCCAGCAGTAGGCTATGGTTCGCCCCATTGATTCGTCAAAAGCCGACATGAAATGCCTGGCACACAGATAACAAACCCCGGCTACCACGAACACCAGCCAAAACGTGCTACGCGCTGCCCACTGCGAATAAATTGCCATTAGCCCCATCGCCTGGGCGATCATCGCCTGAGTACCTACCCAAAAGATACTCGACTTCGGTTTAACTAACAGCAGCCATGCGGCATACAAAACCGCCCACATCAGTTGCGCCAGCGTTGCATCGGCATGAGACATGAACACTACAACTGATAGCCCAACCAGGATATCTACGGCATTTGAGCGCAGGTTAGCGAGCCAGTGCCTGGGTTTAACCGAGAACATACGCCATTTGCCAACCAGAATAAGCGCCACCGCCAATTCAAAGAACCCGGCATGCACGAATACGTAGATTAGAGCCGGCAACAAAGCGACCAAGCTTAGGTGAAATAGTTGGGGGAAACCGGCTGCCGGTTTAATTCTGTTGGCGAGTTGCCTCATTCTTGCCCACAATTATAACAAAGTCGGCGCCAGTTACATCAATTGCCGCGTCGGTTAGCTGGCTGGTGGCCGTTACTCCTAGACGCTTTTCAAGATACGATTTGGTGTATTTCTTAACACCCAAACTCACGTCGATAATATAGGTGTTTACGTAATCCTTGGTCGGAGCGTTGTCGGTTTTTATAATGTTATAGCCATATGATTTTAGCTCTTCAGCTGTGGCCGTAGCCAGGCCGGCAGTCGCACTACCGTTTAGCACAATGATCTTGGCGTCCTCGCTCTTAAGATACGAATCGCGCAGGTTGTTGCGGACAAAAGTATGAATAGCTGTGTAGTTATACAGCCCCGCCCGAGGCAGTACTATCGACAGCGGTATCGACGAGGTCTCTACACTGCCAGTTTTTACGAGCGACTGGGGGGCATCGGCTAGGCCATATGATATAAGCTTATCGGCTGGGATCTCTTTGCCAATTTCGTATAGCCGGCTTATTTCGTCAAGGCCGCCCAGGTCGGTTCTGACATTGTCGCCAAGAGCCGACAGAAGTTGATAAAGTTTGATCGGGTTAGACAGGGTGCTGGTGCTAAATATCTTCTCTTTGAGAGCCGCCAAAACCAGCCTTTGCTGCTCGGTTCGGTCAAAGTCGCTGCCGCTTGGTGTACAGTGCCGGCAACGGGCGTACGCCAGTGCTCTGGTGCCATCAAAGCTTTGCGTGCCGGCTTTTACGTCCAGGGTATAAGGCTTACCGCTAATCAACATCTTTTCGTAAACTGGTTGGGTAACGTTAAAGGATATGCCACCAACGGTATCTATAGCACTTCTAAAGGCTTCAAAGTCGAGCATAACGTAATAGTGCATCGGTATACCAAGAACGGCGCTGACAGTATCCATAACAGCCTTGGTACCAGCCTGCTCGGCGGCCTCTTTGTCGGCATCGGTGCTTTTTGTGCCAGCGAGCGAGCGCTGTTTGGCAGCCAAATAGACTCCATTAATCTTCATGCTGCTACCTTTTGGGTCTTTGACGTATAGATCGCGCGGCACGCTGAGTAGCGCGGCTTCATTAGAAACTGGGTCAATACTGGCCAATAGTATGGTATCGGTGGCGTCTGGGCCGTCTTTTTGCTCTGGGCCACCCTTGCCCAAGATCAAGACATTAACCCGGCCGTCGCCTTCGCCCTTGAGCTTAGCCGGATCAACGTTTTTCTGAAGCCCGGCTGCGCCTTCACCATCACCCTTGAAGACGTTACGAGCCTTCAGGTAACCATAACCGAGCATACCGCCAACTGCTAAAACGACAACCAGCGCCGATATGCCAGCAACCCGGAAGATTTTGGCTTTTTTGCTGCGGAGCTTCTTTTGCTTGAGCTTCCTTTTAAACAAGCGGCTAAACCAACGGCGCTTATTGGGCTTCTCTTCGGTTTCGATAATCTTAAACTGATCCACAGGTTCCACAGCCAGTAGCGGCTTTGGGACATCCCCCTGAGAGTTAGAACTATAAAAACCACTTCCACGCTCAAAGCCGGCAATTGTACCATCAGGCCGACCGGTGCGCGCAAACCGACGATCAGGCACAGGGCCGCCGCCAGGCAACAGCCCGTCTATTGAGTTAACTCGATTCGGCTTGAACCGTTTTGGTTTTTTGAAGTCATAATCCATGCAGTAGGCTTGATTATATAGGATTTTGGCCCGCTTTGGTAAGCATAAACCTAATGTCAGCATGTAAAAGCGACTCGTCTAGTTTATAGTTATCATATGTACATGCAAAAGCTTTCATTTAAGCGTAAAAATACCGTAGGTTCTGAGGTAGCTCAACTTTCTTCACACAAGCAAGTAGTAGACGAAGGCAGACGAAGTATTGTCAAAACTATCCTGCTACTACTCTCGGCACCCCTTGTTGCGTTATTTTTGACAGGTTTTGTCTTTCATTCGTATGAGGTCTTTGGCCCTAGTATGGAATCCACCCTGCAAAACGGCGACCGGCTGATTGTAGTTAAAGCGCCCCGTACTTGGTCTAGGCTCCGCGGCGAGCATTTTATGCCAAAGCGCGGGCAGATCGTAGTCTTTACAAAACCCGACTACATATCAAGTGTCGACCACAGCGATAAACAACTGATCAAAAGGGTAATTGCCCTCCCGGGCGAGCGGGTCGTAATAGAGGGTGGCATCCTAACCGTCTACAGCCCTAGCCGACCTGAGGGGTTTCAGCCAGACAAAGAAGCAGACTACGGAGCTAGTATCGCAACAACCGACGGCAATCTGGATGTGACGGTAGGCCCTAACCAGGTTTTTGTGTGCGGCGACAACCGAGACAACTCGCTAGACTCACGCATCTTTGGCACTATCGATACAAATAGCATTATCGGCACTGCCGAATACCGGCTGTTCCCTCTTAAGTCGATGGAAAGCTTTTAGCTGAGGAGCTTTTTAGTAAGTGCTTCTAGTTCTGTCTGGCTACTAAAACGAATAACCACCTGTCCGCCCCTTTTTTGACGCTTGATCGAGACTGGCATTTTTAGGTAGTTTGTAAGCTTTTCATCTGTCTCTGTACTCGCTTTGAACTCAGTAGTTTTAATGATTTTCCCTAGCTTGCCTGAGGCCGCAAAAGCCTCGGCTTGGCGAACTGTCCAGCCGTGGGTTTTGATCTTGCTTAAAAGCTCGGCTTGCAGTTCGGGTTTGCCCGTAAGAGCCAAGATCGACCTGGCATGACCCTCGGTTATGTCACCGTTGCCCAATGCTTTGGCGGCGGCTTCGGGCAATTGCAAAAGCCTAACGATGTTACTAACAGTGGTAGGGGCTTTTCCAAGCCGGGTAGCTATGTCGTTATAGTCGATACTAAACTGGTGATGGAGCTTATAAATTGAGGCGGCCTGCTCCAGCGGTGACAAGTCAACTCTCTGGACGTTTTCGATCAGGGCTACCTCGAGCTTCTCAAGCTCTTCAAAGCTACGCACGATCACCGGAACATCGGTGAGGCCAGCCTTTTGGGCCGCCCGCCAGCGTCGTTCACCAGCCACAATTTGGTAGCCCTGCGTGTGCTTAGTCACAATCAGCGGCTGCAGGACGCCGTGCCTCTTAATAGAGTCCGCCAGTTCGTTTAGAGCACCATCATCAAAAGTCGACCGCGGCTGCTGCGCGTTCGGCGATATCTGGGAAATCGTTATTACTCTAATGCGGTTCTTGTCGGCTTCCACTAAGCTGCGGTCAAGACTCGTAACAAACAGAGCGTCAATACCCTTGCCCAAGCCCCTATCCTTCATCTTCTACCTTCCATCTTCCAACTATCATACCCTATCTTTTATCTACTAACTTTTATACACCTTCAAGAAATCCTGCCCAATATCTCTTTGGTAAGCTGTTTGTAGGCTCTTGCGCCCTTGCTCCATTTGTCGTGCTCCGCAATAGTTTTGCCAAAGCTCGGCGCTTCGGCTAACCGGACATTACGCGGAATCCGGGTGGCAAAAACCTTGTCGCCAAAGTGTTTTTCTACCTCGGCTACTACCTGCTCGGCCAGGCTTGTGCGGTTGTCGTACATCGTTAAAACAACGCCCAGTAGCTCAAGGTCGGGGTTCATGCTGGCTCGCACCCGCTGTATAACATCAACCAGCTGCGCTAAGCCTTCGAGTGCATAAAACTCAGTTTGCACCGGTATTAGCACCTGATCGCTGGCCACTAGGGCATTTATTGTCAAAATGCCCAGCGACGGCGGGCAGTCTATTAATATAACATCAAAGTCCAGGGTTGCTAAGACGTTCTTTAGGCGCTGATCGCGGTCTTCTTTGCCGGCTAGTTCTAGCTCAAGCGCCGCCAGGTCAGCACTAGCTGGCACAATGTACATATTTGCCTGCGCCGTCTCTGTTATGCAGTCTGCAATCTGGTTATCCCCGTTTAGGCATTCATAAAGGCTGGCCCTGGGGCTACGCTTATCTATACCGACACCGCTAGTGGCATTGCCCTGCGGGTCCAGATCCACTATAAGCACCCGTTTGCCAACTTTAGCCATATAGGCAGCCACATTAATAGCCGTGGTGGTTTTACCTACCCCGCCTTTTTGGTTGATAACCGCAATGGTTCTCATTTTTATCTAAATCCTCGTCACTATTAAACTTTAGCGTAACATTTAGCGGCCTAACGGTAAACAATTGTCCAATATACCTGCTAGCCATTTAATACTAGCTATTTAATCCTCACTTCTCTTACCCCAGGCTCCTCGGCTCTTTGCCGGAGGACGGACCCCGGGCAGGACTTGGAGGTACTGGCTTGTTTAATATGGCGTGTCGGCAAGCTGGTGCTTGAGATCATCGAGTATTTCCTTCTGCCCTTCGTAATCTTCAAGAAACTTCTCATACTCTTGTCTTGAGCTAAATATGTCCAGTATCTTCTGGGGCTTAAGCCATTCCGCCTGGCTGTTGCCTAGAAAATACTTTTGACTGCTATAGGGGTATTCCCTCCACTTGGCAGGGTTCAAATGAATATATCTGGATATGTGTTGAAGGTATGAGTCGCTATCAATATGAGATGCTTTGTAGCGACTCTCGAACAGCGGTCCCCTTCTCTCATGTTTGCGGTTAAAGTAACTGCTATAGCTAGTCATCAGACTCCGCATGAGCTGTTGCATAACACCCTTATTCTTTTGGTGAATAAGAAGATGGATGTGATTTGGCATAAGACAAAAGCTGTGAAGAACTATCCCAGAATAATAATTCGGGTATACTACTCCTTTCTTACTACTTGTGGTTTCAGGCGACAGGTATCGTTTTAGTAGACTTAAGAAAAAGGCGTAGTCAGCGTCATCTGTAAAAATAACTTGTTTATTAACCCCGCGGCTGTAGATGTGATAGTAAGCACCGGCAACATCTAGCTTTAGTATGTTTCTGCTAGGCATGAATACATAGTACACCCAAAACCCAAAACATGCCCGAGGTCCGTCCTCCGGCAAGGGGCAGACTATTGTGCCAATGCCGGAGGACGGACCTCGGGCAGCTCCTCGGGCAGGTCATTCGGGCAGATCTTTGGGCAGCTCTGGGGTGGTGGCTTAAACAGTTGTGGGCTTGGGTGTGTTGTCTCTCGCCCTTACTGGATGGCGTAGCTGGACTAAATTCATTGGGTCGTAAAATACCAGCGATCAAGGCCTTATTAAGAATAGTTTTTGACTAGATACTTTCTAGATAGATGGTTATTGGATGATTTGGTAGTCGAAGGAGTAGGCTGTTGAGGGTGATGGGGTTGAGGTGAAGTGAACGGTGAAGCCGGTTGTTGTTTTGGTTATGTAGTAGCCTACTGTTGCGGCAGCGCTAGAGGTTGGGGTTATGGTGATGCGTGGGGTTGTGGTGAATGGCTTAACGAACGTTACTGCTATCTGCTCGCCTGCGGCTAGCGGGTACTGCGTGTCTGGTAGTAGTGGCGTGTAGTTTATGCCGGTGGTTATGGAAATAGAGCCGGCGGTGTCGTTGCCTTCTATAGCGTAAGTGCTTCCCTGTCCGGTGGTTGTTGCGCCTAGGACAGCTGTTGGCAGGTCGCCTTTAGATATTATTCTGTCTACTTTTAGGTCTGCTAGTTCGGTTAGGCCTGTTACTTTAAGGGCTGTTAGGGTTGTGTTGCCTGTCACGGTGAGCTTGCCGGCGATTTGGGCATCGCCTGCTACGGATAGGTTGCCAGAGAATGTCCCTGCTTCTACTACGTCAAGACGAGTATCGTTAGTTTGAACTTGGAGGTCAAGTTGTTGAACGCCTTTGATTGCGAGAGCTACTAAGTGGTCGTACTTTACACCGCTAAGTACACCGTCCGAGTACTCGTTGAATATTGGATTGACTGCATTTACTTCCTCGGCGATAAAACCGATATCATATGAGTGATCGTCAATATTCCATTTATATTTTACAGGACGAAGTTGTCTTATTGTGTTTAGGTCGTACGGCAAATCCTGCACCTCGTCTTTGTATCTTGCCAGGGATGAACAATGACCCAATAAGTAATACCCAAAAACTGTCGCACCAGTCCTACATGCCCCTGTTGATCCTACGCCAGAAGCGTCAGCATAACCGTAGCTACCGCTGATATTCACGGCGCCACTCACTAGTATGCCGTTGTCTGCATATAAGCCTTTACCCCCGTAGGTTCTTATCCAAGTAGAATCTGACATATGCATACCGCCACCATAGGTTCCGTTATACCAGCCAGTAGCACCATAGGTGCGATGCCACCCTCCACCGTCGTCTATAACTGTGTTGCCATCCACGCTTATGCCACCATTTAGAGCAGCAGATCCGGCTACTGTGAGGGCGCCTGCAAATGAAGCGCTCCCACCATTTAGGATTTGAAACTGATTCGTTGCACCCTCGAATAACCTAAAACCCTGCGTACCATCATCTACTGATATGGTCCATACTGATGCAGCGCCTCCCGGTGTAAGTTTTATCTCTGATTCGCCGTCAGAAGTAACCGTTAGGCCCTGTGTAGAACCGGGGATGCCGTAATCAACATAGGTAACAGTCAAGCGTCCACCGAAAGAAGATACACCGGTACCTAGAAAGTTATAGCTAGGGTTAGTAGTGGCATTACCAAAAGATATGTTCTCGCTTGCGTTTGTAGTATTAATGTTTATGTAGTTATTGGTTCCTTCTTGAACATCCCAAGCATTAGCCATGTTATCTGTAAGAGTTGCGGACAGGCCACCGCCTCCACCGCTATCATCATCTGTACAACTTAATACTCCTGATCCGTTTGTAGTTAATGCGCCGCCGTTAGCAAAGCTAGTACAGTTAAGGCTGCTTAAAGTTATTGCGCCGGAGACTGTTAGTCCGAGTGTGCCCTGTAATAGTCCTGCACCAGCGTTAACACCCACTGCTGTTACAGCACCGGTGCTACTAACTAAGAAGTTGCCTGTTGTACCGCCAACAGACAGTAGTGAAGCCGGAGCGCCAGACGTCCCGATACCGACGTTGCCCGTACTACTCACTGTCAACCTGGTGTTCTGACCGCCAGTGTTTAGGTAGAGTGCTCCTGTACTGGTGAGGTTTTGGTCGCTAAGTGTAGTAGAGCCAGCACCAACCACAACCCCGCCAGTGAAGTAGCCTTGGAAGAAGCGGTTAGCTTGGGTGGTGTAGTCGGTTGTGGTGGCGCCGATGTTTTGGGCGGTGTATTTGGTGACGGCTGTGCTGATGTCATAGCTGACTGCTGGGCTGACGGTAAGGGTGGTGGTGCCTCCT
>Ga0163144_10014321_pt1 | contig 16475 bp, 22 predicted proteins | sample OliLak19BULKMAT1_FD_123175 | JGI IMG/M metagenome (GOLD analysis project Ga0163144, IMG submission 123175) | Freshwater microbial mat bacterial communities from Lake Vanda, McMurdo Dry Valleys, Antarctica - Oligotrophic Lake LV.19.BULKMAT1 | ecosystem: Environmental > Aquatic > Freshwater >... | reverse complement strand
GATCGCTCATTCTGCGCATCAGCCCACTCCCGCCGCCGGCCTTTGTCGGCAACCGGGGGAACCTCAATCTGGGATCTGAACTTGGGGTCATCCATAGGGTCAGCGTTCAAGCCGACCTGAGCCGACAGCGTGAGACGGCCATCACCGGAGGAATACGCCGCAATCAGGCCGGACCGGTGATATGGTTCACGTGGGCCATCTTGCGACCGGGGCGGACCTCTGATTTGCCATAGAGGTGCAGGGCTGTGCCGGTTTGGCCCGCAAGGGCGGGGAGTTGGGAAATGTCGTCGCCGATCAGGTTCAGCATCGTGACGTTGGAATGGCGCGAACCGTCGCCCAGCGGCCAGCCCGCGATGGCGCGGATATGCTGTTCGAACTGATCCACCGCGCAACCGTTCTGCGTCCAGTGGCCGGAATTATGCACGCGCGGGGCGATTTCGTTGACCACAAGACCCTGGGGCGTCACGAACAACTCCACCCCCATCACGCCGACATACTCCAGCGCATTCAGGACACGCCCGGCCAGGATCACCGCATCGGTTGCCTGTGCCCGGGTCAGTCGGGCTGGAACTGTGGTGGTATGGAGGATGCCCGCGCGGTGGACATTCTCGCCGGGGTCATAGCAGGAAACCTCGCCGCCGGGGCTGCGGGCGGCGATCACCGAAACCTCGTGGCTGAAGGGCACAAAGGCTTCCAACACCGCAGGCGTTCCCTTCAGGGCGGCAAAGGCGGCAGCGGCATCTGACGGCGCGGCAAGGCACTGCTGACCCTTGCCATCATAGCCGAAGCGGCGGGTTTTCAGGATGGCGGGGGTGCCGATTGCCGCCAGCGCCGTGTGCAGCTCGTCCAGACTGTCCACCGGTGCAAAGGCGGCGGTGACAAGGCCGAGCCCCTGCAGAAAGGTCTTTTCCGCCACCCGGTCCTGACTGGTTGCCAGCGACTGCCGGTTGGGGCGGATCGGACAGATCTGGTCCAGCAAGTCCAGCGTTGCCGTCGGGATATTCTCGAATTCAAAGGTGATGACATCGACAGCGTCGGCAAAGGCCCGCAGCGCGCCTGCGTCATCATAGCGGGCGGTGGTGGTGGCACCCGCCACATGCGACGCCGGGGCATCGAAGGCAGGTTCGTAGATATGGGTGCGAAAACCAAGGCGCGACGCGGCGACGGCCAGCATCCGCCCCAACTGGCCGCCGCCAAGAATGCCGATAGTGCTGCCCTGGGGCAGGGGGCCTTCAGTCATCCACCGGCTCCTCGGGGATCGAGGCTGACAGGGCGGCGCGCCAGGCATCCAGCCGGTCAGCGAGGACCGGGTCGGTCAGCGCCAGTATCGCCACCGCCAGCAGCGCCGCGTTGGCGGCCCCGGCAGCACCGATGGCCATGGTGGCAACCGGATAGCCGCGCGGCATCTGCACGATGGAATAGAGACTGTCGACCCCGCTCAACGCCTTGGTCTGCACCGGCACGCCAATCACCGGCACCCGGGTTTTCGATGCCATCATCCCGGGCAGGTGGGCAGCACCACCCGCCCCGGCGATGATTGCCTGCAACCCACGCTCGACGGCGGTCTGGCCATAGGTCCACAGCCGGTCGGGGGTGCGATGGGCCGACACGATCCGGGTTTCATAGGAAACGCCCAGTTCATCCAGCAAGGCCGCCGCTTCGCGCAGGGTGGGCCAGTCGGACTGGCTGCCCATGATGATCCCGACCTTGACCTGTTCTGTCTGCTTTGCCATGGAACCCCCTGATAACCGGCGGCATTATAGCGGCGGGAGTGGCAGGGACAAGGCGGGGCCGCCCGACCTCCGGCAATGTTCACGCTTCTGGCGATGATATCAGGTCAGGCGATGATATCGGGCAGCAAAGTATCTTCGACCCGGGAAATCCGATCCTTCAGGCTCAGCTTCTGCTTTTTCAGCCGCCGCAACGTCAGTTGATCGCCACGGCCCGAGGTTTCCAGCGCATGGATCGCATCATCAAGATCGCGGTGTTCGCGCTTGAGCACTTCGAGGTTCACGCGGAGCACTTCGTCCGCCTTCATCTCCATCGGGGCATTCATGGTTTGGGTATCCGAGTCGGGTTTGGTGCAGGAAATACAGGCCTTAGCACGATTTGTGCAAAGCCCGGCGAAGATTTTCCGTTTACCGGCGTGGCGATTGGCCCCTTGCAGTGCCGCGCCACTCATCCCATATCGGGGCAAGGCCGCCATCAGGGGCCGGATTGCAACGTCGCTTTCACAAGGGCTTGCCGCATGACGAAACTGACCTTTACCGCTCACCCCTATCTGTTAGGGTTCGAGCAGTTGGAACGGCTGGTTGAGCGTACCGCCAAAACCGGCAACGAAGGCTATCCGCCGTTCAATATCGAACAATGCGGTGATACAGCGTACCGCATCACCTTGGCCGTTGCAGGCTTTCAGGAGCAGGATCTGTCGATCACCGTCGAGGACCGGCAACTGGTGATCCGTGGCCGTCAGGCCGATGACAGCGACGGGCGGGTATTTCTGCACCGTGGCATCGCTGCCCGACAGTTCCAGCGCAGTTTCGTGCTGGCTGACGGTGTGGACGTGGCCGGTGCCACAATGGAAAACGGGCTGCTGCACGTCGATCTGCGGCGCGAGCAGCCCGACACCGTGGTGCAGACCATCCGGATCACCCGCACGTGACAGACCCCCGCCGCAACCGCCGCCGCAAGGAGAATGAGATGAAAACCAGATACACATTTGACGACCAGTCCGGGCGCGGCATCGTTTATATCCGCCCGGTTGCCGTGATTGACTTGCCTGCCGAAGTGCAGACCGAGGCCGAGAGCGAAGGACTCGACACGCTGTACGCCGTATACGATGCCAAGGGCGCGCGTCTGGCCCTGGTGCGCGACCGCCAACTGGCGTTTTCGCTGGCGCGGCAGAATGATCTGGCACCGGTGAGCGTGCACTGACACTCGCACGGCGCAGTGTCCCATGATTTGGAACAGGCGGCCGGTCATCGGCCGCCTTTTGTTTGCGCCCTACACAGATGGTTTCCGAATTCCCAACCTGTGCCAACGACGGATTTGCCGCGGTGCGGCGTTATGTCATGGACGTACGTCTGATGTGTGTCAAAGCGGTCGGGCGTAGACTCATCCTACAAGGGTAGCCACATCTGGCCGGATCAAACAGGAAAAGGGCAAGAACCATGACAGAGCGCATTGGCTACAGTTGGACGCAGATTGCATTGCACTGGACCATCGCAGTGCTGATCGTCGTCAACTATCTGGTGAGCGACGGGATGGAGGATGCCTTTGATGGGTCGATGGAAGGGCAGGCCGTCACCGGCTGGACCCCTGCGATCCACGTGTATGTTGGTCTGGCAGTGCTGGCGCTGGTGCTGGTGCGGCTGGCCGTCCGCCTGGCGCAGGGAGCGCCTGCGGCGTCGGATACCGGGCATGCGCTTCTGGACCGTGCCGGTGGTCTTTCGCACGTTCTGCTGTATGTGCTGATGGTCGCCGTGCCGACGCTTGGTGCCATCACATGGTTTGGCGGGGTTGATGCCACGGCGGAACTGCATGTGCTGGCGATGAATGTGATGATGCTGATCGTGCTGGTTCATTCGGCGGCAGCGCTGATGCACCAGTTCGTGCTTCACGATGGCCTGTTGATGCGCATGGTGCGTGGACAATAGCCGTGCCTTGTGGAATTGACGGATAGCAGATCGGCGGGCGGCGGCGTCATGTTCCGGTGACCGGAGCAATCGGGCCGCAGCATGTTGCGGATACGAAAAGGCCGCGGCAGATCGCCGGGGCCTTTCCTTTTACGGGATATTTGGCATCAGGCGGTGATCAGGCCCATCGATTCCAGCTTGAGGATGACCTGATGCGCGCAGCTGTCGACATCGGCACCTTCGGTTTCCACCACCAGTTCTGCGTTAGTCGGGATCTCGTAAGGGTCTGAAATCCCGGTGAATTCCTTGATCTTGCCTTCGCGCGCCAGTTTGTACAGCCCCTTGCGGTCGCGCCGCTCGCATTCCTCGACCGAGGTCGCCACATGAACCTCGATGAAAGCCCCATAAGATTCGATCATCTCGCGCACCGCACGGCGGGTGGCGGTATAGGGGGCGATGGGGGCGCAGATGGCGATGCCGCCGTTCTTTGTGATTTCAGACGCCACATAGCCGATGCGCTTGATGTTGATGTCGCGGTGTTCCTTGGAGAACCCGAGTTCGGACGACAGATGCTTGCGCACCACGTCACCATCCAAGAGCGTGACCGGGCGGCCACCCATTTCCATCAGCTTGACCATCAGCGCATTGGCGATGGTTGATTTGCCGGAGCCCGAAAGGCCGGTGAAAAACACCGTGAACCCCTGCTTGTCGCGTGCGGGAGAGGTTTTGCGCAGTTGCGTCACCACATCGGGGAACGAGAACCATTCCGGGATATCCAGCCCCTCACGCAACCGCCGCCGCAGTTCGGTGCCAGAGATATCCAGAATCGTCCCGCCCTCGGGCACCTCATTCACCGGGTAATATTGCGTCTTTTCCTGCACATAGACCATGTGCTTGAAATCGACCATCTTTACGCCGATCTCGGCTTCGTATTGGGTGAACAGGGCTTGCGCATCGTAAGGGCCGTAGAAATCCTTGCCTGCAGAGTTCTTGCCCGGTCCGGCATGGTCGCGGCCGACGATGAAATGGGTGCAACCGTGGTTGCGGCGGATGATGCCGTGCCACACCGCTTCGCGCGGGCCAGCCATGCGCATCGCGAGGTTCAACAGGCTCATCGTTGTCGTGGAAGCGGGGTATTTGTCGATCACCGCTTCATAGCAGCGCACCCGGGTGAAATGATCGACATCGCCCGGTTTGGTCATGCCGACCACCGGGTGGATCAACAGGTTGGCCTGCGCTTCGCGGGCGGCGCGGAACGTCAGTTCCTGATGGGCGCGGTGCAGCGGGTTGCGGGTCTGGAATGCCACGACCTTGTTCCAGCCGACCTTGCGGAAATAGGCGCGCAGTTCGTTGGGGGTATCGCGGCGCGAGCGGAAATCGTAATGCACCGGGGCCTGCAGGCCGGTGATGGCACCGCCAAGGTAGATCTTGCCCGCGCTATGGTGCAGATAGTTCACCGCCGGGTGGGCCAGATCATCGGCACCGTAAACCTTTTCAGCCTCCAGAGCCTTGTTGGGCAGCCATTTGTCGGAAATCGCGAGGATGGCGAGGATCACGCCTTCGGCGTCGCGCAGCGCGATATTCTGACCGGGGGCAACCTTGTCGGCAAAAGCTTCCGACACGTCCAGGGTGATCGGGATCGGCCACAGCGTGCCATCGGCCAGCCGCATTTCTTTCACGATGCCGTTGTAATCGGCTTCGGTGTTGAACCCCTTCAGCGGGAAAAAACCGCCGTTCATCAGAAGTTCCAGATCGCAGGCCTGACGCGCCGTCAGGTCCCACGAGGGCAGCGCCCCGGCCTTGTCTTTCAGTTTCAGGGCAGATTCAGCGGAAACATAAAGCTCCGGGATCGGAGCGAGATTGGCGATTGTCATGCGAACTCTCGGTTCTTGGGAAATGGTGGCCGGGCAGGGCCCGCGTCTTGCGCGTCGCTATAAGCCGCCCTTTGGGCACAATTCAAGCTAAACACCGATGGAATCAGCAAATGCGGCGGAAATGCCGCGCTGCAGCACGATCTTGCAGGCTCACATCGGCGGAAATTCGACTCGCATGGGTCGGCAGCCGTCGCCCCGGTTGGCCGCATCAGCCCGACTGGACCGCCAGAAACTCTCCGGCATCCAGCGCCGCCATGCAGCCCATTCCGGCGCTGGTCACCGCCTGACGGTAGATGTGGTCGGTCAGATCGCCCGCCGCGAACACCCCCGGGATCGAGGTTGCGGTGCTGCCGGGCGCAACCTTGACATAGCCGCCATTGTGCAATTCCAGCTGGTCTTTCACCAGTTCGGAGGCCGGAGAATGTCCGATAGCAACAAAGAAGCCGTCGCAGGTCACATCGGTCAGCGTGCCGGTATTCACGTCGCGGGCGCGCACGGCGGTGACGCCAAGCGGGCCTTCGGTGCCCAGAACCTCGATCACCTCATGGTGCCACATCACCGAGATTTTCGGATGTTTGAACAGCCGGTCCTGCAGGATCCTTTCGGCGCGCAGGCTGTCACGGCGATGGATAAGGGTGACATGTGACGCGAAATTGGTCAGGAACAGCGCCTCTTCCACCGCCGTATTGCCACCGCCGATCACCACGACCGGTTTGCCGCGATAAAAGAACCCGTCGCAGGTGGCGCAGGCCGAGACGCCGAAGCCCTTGAATTTCTCCTCGGACGGCAGGCCAAGCCAACGCGCCTGCGCGCCGGTGGCAAGGATCACGGCATCGGCAGTATAGGTGGTGCCGCTGTCGCTTTGCGCGGTAAAGGGGCGGTGCGACAGATCAAGGCTCGTGATGATGTCTGAAATCACCTCTGCCCCCATCGCCTCGGCATGGGCCTGCATCCGCACCATCAGATCCGGCCCCATCACATGGGTATCGCCCGGCCAGTTCTCCACCTCGGTGGTGATGGTCAGTTGCCCGCCGGGCTGGAGGCCCTGCACCAGCACCGGGGCCAGCATGGCGCGGGCGGCATAGACAGCGGCGGTATAGCCCGCAGGGCCGGAGCCGATGATGAGCACACTTGAATGTTTTGGGTCGGCCATGGCATCCTCGGAACTGGGTCGAACCTGATATAGTCGGCGGGTCAGGCAACGGAAAGCCCCAAGCGGCAAGTGGCGGGCGGCCATGCCGGCACCGCAGGGCAAGCGACAAAAGTTGCGCAACTGTGAAATAATATTGCGCAATCCGGCGCATCTGCGTAAGTTTGCGTGAAAGAAAAGGGGCGCGCATGTCTGCCAGCAAGCTTGATCCGATTGACCGCAAGATATTGTCCGAATTGCAGAGCGACGGTCGGATGACCAATGTGGAACTGGCGCGGCGTGTCGGCATTTCGGCACCGCCATGCCTGCGCCGGGTCCGCACGCTGGAGGAGGCGGGGTATATCCGCGGCTACCACGCCGATATAAACCCGCGCGAACTGGGGTTTGAAGTGCAAGTGTTTGCCATGGTGGGCCTGCACAGCCAGGCCGAATCCGACCTGTCGGCCTTTGAGCGGCGCTGCCGCGAGTGGTCGCTTGTGCGCGAATGCCACATGCTGAACGGCGAGATTGATTTCATCCTGAAATGCGTGGCCCCGGATCTGTCGACCTTTCAGACCTTTCTGACCGAAGGGCTGACATCGGCCGACAATGTGGCGTCGGTCAAGACCTCGCTGGTGATCCGTTGCGCCAAGGATCAGCCGGGTGTGCCGTTTGATGTGCTGGAAGAGCGGGTAACGCGGCGGGCGTGAGGCAGTCGCGCTTTGTCGCAGTAAAACCGGCCATGAAAACCGGGTGCCAGAGGACCGTCTGATCAACTTGCCAGTGGCAAGTTGATCGGTCCGATTGCCCGGGAGCGCAAGCGAAGGGCAAGTGGGGTTGGAACAATACCGACAGTGGTAAATTCGGCAAGAAGCCGAAGGACGGTCCTGTCGCTTGATGGTCGGGTTCGTGCTCTGCCAACCCTATCCCGCCAGCATCGCCTCGATCTCGAACTTCGTCAGGCGTGGGTGGGCCAGCGGGCCGAAATCTTCCAGTTTGCGGATATGCGGGAAAAACGCGAGGAACAGCGACATCAATTCCGGGTCAAGCATGGCATCGGATGCCGGACCGGGGTGGAATGTCTCGATTTCAACGCCGTTGGTGCGGATGGTGCGGTGGCTGGCCAAGACCAAGTGATAGACCGGTACCGGCGACATCGGGTCAACCCGGATCACGCCCATGCCATCAATGAAACCGCGTACCGGCGCAAGGGCCGACGGCACCCCGATGATTTCCGCCACTCGCGCATGGCGGTGCAGCAACCGAGCTGCCGGGCCAAGCAGCAGGTCGGAGTGGGGCCGCGAATAGCCGAAGCGGTCAGAGGTGATCCGGACCAGCCCGCCTGAGTCAAACCCCGGCGTGGCACCCGAAGGGTAATGCATCATCGAGCCGATCCACAGCACCGGTTCCGGCCCGTTTTCCATTGTCAACACCCGGTTGCCGGGCATCAGATCCTCCACCGATACCGGGCCGCGGTCGGTGGTGATCAGGGTCCCGCGGGCAATCGCGGAAAAGGCATCCTCGAATTGCGGCAATGCCGGTGCAAGTCGGGTGGTCTGTTCTGCTGTGCCGTTGGAGGACAGATAGGCGACCTCATATCTGCGCGTCAGAGGTTTTGCGCGCTGAGGTCGCCTTTCCGAGCGATCCGTCCAGGTGGTCTGGGGCTCAGGGGCCCCGGATGCCACCGCAAGGGATGCGGTGGGCCGGCGAGGGTAGGCCATGCGAAACAGTCCTTTCGGTCTGTCACATCTGCATCGGCCCCCACCGATATCCGCAGAGAGACTTGATGAAGCGATGAAGCCGAAAAGGCCGCCAACTGTCAAAATTTTCTGAAGATCGAACTTGGCGCGGACCCAATCTGCGTGAAACGGCGAAAACTGTTTCCGGTGGGTGGAGGGTGCCGCCACAATCCCGGCAACGAAAGCGAATCACTCAAGCCAAATCGATCTGACCGGAAAAATGAAACACGCCGGATCGCGGGCGGGCGATCCGGCGTGCAAAATCCGAAGCATGGCAGTTCAGGCGCTGACGCGCTGTGCCATCGGGCGGCGGCGGGCAATGGATGCGGTGCGGCGGGTGCCGCGGTGCCACGGCATGGCTACCGTTTCGGTTGCCGTCATTTCCAGAACCCACTTCATCCAGCGGCGTTGACTTTTCATCTTACTGCTCCTGCCTGATGCGTCTCAGACGCTTGGTTGTTCGACAGGGCCAATGTTGCCCCGGTTTGGGGCAGCGGAATGGCCGATCCGGGGTATTTCCGGGCGGTTCCGATTTTTCGGCCGGGGAAAATGTGGCGGATGCAGTCTTTGGCAACAGCCGCGTGTTTGAAGGGGGATTGGTGCCGGATCACCGGGTAATTGCCCGGAAATCATTGCGGAATCGTCGGCGATCTGGGCAGGAATGCAGCAAAGGGGCAGCTGGATTTACAACCGGATCACCGAGATCAGCCTGCCGTAGTCGGCTTCCCGGGCATGGACAGTGCGGCGATAGCTGTAAAAGCGTTGCGGGTCGGAATAGGTGCAATGCCCTGTCCACGCGGCATGACCCACCCCGGCACCGCGCAGGCGGTGCAGGCCGAAACCGGCAAGGTCGAACAGCAGGCGATCCCCGGTGCCATTGACAAAGAACCGGCTGTTGGCCGGATCCTCGGCGAGAAACTGATCCATGAATTCCGGGCCGACCTCATAGGCGCGCTGGCTGATGCAGGGGCCGATCACTGCCGAAATGTGGCTGCGGCGCGCGCCAAGTTGCTCCATCCCTGTCAGCGTCGCTTCCAGCACACCATCCAGTGCGCCGCGCCATCCGGCATGGGCTGCGCCGATCACCCCGGCCTCTGCATCGGCGAACAGCACCGGCTGGCAATCGGCGGTCAGGATCGCAAGGGCAAGACCGGGGCGGTCTGTCACCATGGCGTCGGCCCTGCGCCGGTCGCCGCCTGCAGCGGTCAGCGCAACGACATCGGCAGAATGGACCTGATGCACCGACACCAGCGCCGATGCCGCCACCCCCATCGCCCCGGCCACCCGTTCGCGGTTGATCGCCACCACATCGGCCTGATCGCTGGAACCGGTGCCGCAGTTCAGCCCGGCAAACACCCCCGACGACGCACCACCGGTGCGGGTAAAGAATCCATGTTGCAGCGGGGCAAGGTCAGGGGCGGTGATGATTTCCAGCATCATGCGATAAATCAGGGCGGCACCGGCGCACCTTTGGGATAGAGGGCGATTGCCTTGAACAGGTTTCCCATTTCCGCAGGGCCGGTCAAGCGGTGAAACGCCGCGATATGACTGGCAAGGGCGGAACCCTGCAGGCCAAGCGCCAGTTTTTCGGCCCGCGCTGCGATGCCAAGGCTGGCCAGAAGCGCGCCCATGGGCACCATGGCGCTGCAGGTTGCCGGGGTGGCGGCGGCGGCGATCGCTTCGAAATCGACATGGGCGGTCAGGTCGGCAAGGCCGGGTTCAGCGAACGGATCAGCCGGGGAATGGTTTCGCAGCGCCTGAAACGTGTCGCCCCGCGAATGCCAGCCGCCGTAATCCACCACCAGCGCGGCCCCGCCATTGCGCGCAATACGGTCCGCCATCTGGGCGACCATGACGCCAAGTGACGGGCAGATTTCCACCACGTCGCCGGGCACGGTATCGGCCAGCCGGTGGGCAAATGGGCCGGGGTAGAGCGGCGCAGACAGACCAAGGGTCAGATGCCCGCCCTGCAACCCCACCAGATGTTCACACCAACCCACGGCCACCCGGCGGAACTGGCGGATCGGCAGGGCGTCGAAAAACTCGTTGGCGACCAGCAGCAGCGGGGCGTCGGGCAGGGTGGCAGCGCTATCGTGCCAGAGCGGCCTGTAGCGGGCGAGGGTCTGGGCCTGTACCTGGCGCAGATGGGGCGACACCTCGACCAGATGGAGTGACAGCGCCGCATGAAACCCCGGAACCCCTTGGGTGGCGCGCAGCGCATCGGCCATCAGCGTACCACGTCCGGGGCCAAGTTCTGCCAGCGCCACGGGGGACGGTGCCCCCTGATCCAGCCAGGCCTGTGCCAGGCAAAGACCAAGCAATTCGCCGAACATCTGGCTGATTTCCGGCGCAGTGGTGAAATCACCGGAGGCGCCAAAGGGATCGTGGGTGGCATAGTAGCCATGGCGTCCATGCATCAGGCACTCGGCCATGTAATCGGCGATGCTGATCGGCCCCGCCGCCCTGATCCGTTCGCTGATCAGATGGGCCAGTGGCGTCATCGCCGCCGCGCCGCCAGAATGAACCCAAGGCCGACAATCACCATCGGCAGCGACAGCATCTGCCCCATCGAAAGCCCGAATGACCCGGCGCGGATCACATGGCCCAAAGGGTTGTCGAGAGTGATGAACTGCACATCGGCCTGACGGAAGAATTCGACGATGAACCGCGCCATGCCATAGCCCGCCAAAAACAGGCCAAAGGCCTGCCCCGGTCGCCGCAACCCCCCGGCGCGCGCCAGAAGCCACAGCGCCAGTCCGAGCACCAGCCCCTCCAGCCCCGCCTCGTACAGTTGGCTGGGGTGGCGGGCGCAGACCCCGGTCACCCCAAGGCAATTCTGCGCCGCGTCACCGGGAAAGGCCACACCCCAGGGCATCGTGGTCGGGCGGCCCCACAGTTCGGCGTTGATGAAATTGGCAATGCGTCCCAGCATCAGCCCCGGCGGCGTTGCCAGCGCCATCACGTCGGCGGCCGACAGAAGCGGGATGGACTGACGGCGGCAATAGATCAGCGCCGCCACCACCACGCCCAGAAACCCGCCGTGAAACGACATGCCGCCTTCCCAGACCCGCAGTATCCGGAACGGTTCAGCCAGATAGGTGGCAGGTTCATAAAACAGCACGAACCCCAGCCTGCCGCCAAGGATCACGCCAAGAATCACCCAGGTCAGCAGATTTTCCGCCTGTGCCGCCGTCATTGGCGCGGTGGCGCCGGGCCACAGGTTCGGGCGGCGGATGGCGGCAACCACGATCCGCCAGCCGATCAGCAACCCCGCGATATAGGCCAGGGCATACCAGCGCAGCACCAGTGACAGGCCGAACAGATGCAGGGTAAAAATCTCTGGCGTGATTGGCGGGAATTCGATGTAGCTGTGCATTCCGGGGCGGCTCCGTGCCTGATGCCGTTGTCTGCCCGCATGATTGCGGTGAAGTCAACCTTGCAGCGGCTCTGGCAAAGCCCCATATCGGAACTGAACAGACGGAGCATCGCCATGCAAAGCCGCAACAAGATCCTCGACGATATCTCCCACCTGATGACCAACGCGATGGGAGTGGCCCAGGGGGCCAAGACCGAAGCGGAAAACGCGATGAAAGGCTGGATCGACCGCTGGATGGCCGAACGCGATTTCGTAACCCGTGAAGAGTTTGATGCGGTGCGCGCCATGGCCCAAAAGGCGCGGGAAGAGAATGAGGCGCTGAAGGCACGGCTTGATGCGCTGGACGCCAGGAAAAAGCCAGCGGCCAAAGCCTGACGGGCTCGTCGATCCTGCCTTGAAGCCGGAAAGGCAGGGGGGCATAGAAGTTCCATGCCAATTTTGCCAGTCCCGATGCAAATCCAGCGCCCCTGCGGGACCGGCCGATGAGCGCTGCGACGCTTGGGGACCGGTTTTCGCCCGAACGGCGCATAGCTCTATGCTACTTTACCCAGTTCATGAACGGCGGTGCCGCCAGCGTTTATGCTGGTATCTGGTTCGCGGGCAAGGGCTTCAGTTCCGAACAGGTGGGCATGCTCAATGCCATTCCGGTGCTGGTCGTTCTGGTGCTGAACCTGATTGTCGGGCGGCTTGCCGACCGGTCCAGTGACTGGCGGCAAACCATCATCATCGGTACCACTGCCGCCGGTATCCTGCCGTTCGGCCTGTTTTTCAGCCATGGGTTCTGGCCGATCCTGCTGGTCTGGACGCTGACTGTGGTAACGCAAAACGTGGTGCAACCGGTGATGGATGCCGCAACCATGCGGCTGTCGCTGCGTCGTGGCAGCGATTTCGGGGTGTTGCGGGCCTGGGGTACGGTTGGCTATATGGTGGCGATCCTTGTGACCGGATATGGCGTGACATGGTTCGGGCCGCTGGCGTTCCTGCCGTTGTTTGCCGGGTTCGCGGTGCTGCGCAGCTTTGCCGCGCTTGGTTTGCCGACCTTTCGCCGATCAACCGATGAGACGGCGGTGCCAAAGGGCGCGACCCGGCTGATGCAGGTGATGAAGCCATGGTTTCTGGCGCCGCTGCTGGGGTGGGCGATGGTGTTCGGCAGTCTGTTGATCCTGAACGCCTTTCAGGGCCTGCTCTGGTCAAGACAGGGGCTGAAACCTGACGTGATCGCCGTTCTGATCGGGCTGAGTGCGCTGTCAGAGGCTGTGGCCTTCTTTACCTTCAGGCGATTTGTCTCGCACTATCCGGCGCGCGGGCTGATGCTGGTTTCAGCGCTGTTCTGCGTTGGCCGCTGGATCGCAATGGCGACATCGCCGGGGGTGCCGCTGCTGGTGGCGCTGCAATTGTTGCATGGCGTCTGCTTTTCAATGGGCTACCTTGGCTGCGTGCGGTTCATCGCCAATTGGACCTCCGAAGATATCGCTGCCGAAGCGCAGGGGTTTTTCACCATGCTGCAACAGGCGATGGCCGTTGTGGCCTTGCTGGCCTTCGGCTGGCTGACCACCCGGGTCGGGCCATTGGCCTATCTTGGCTCCGCCGTCTTTGCCGCCGGCGGGGCAGCGCTGATCTGGGTATCGTTGCGACTGCAACAACCCCGCAGCTGAGTGCGGGCGTTATGATGCACCGGAACCAGTGGACAAGCGGACCCCGCAGACTGGCAGTACCGAGGTGCTCTTCACCGCCACCACCGGCATCACGCAAGCCACCCTTTCGATGACCCTGCGCAGGGGCGTGACCTATTGGGTCGGGCTGCGCCAATCCTTCACAGGCGCAGCAGCGACAAGGGGCTATCTGGTCAGCAAGGTCAGCAACGCGACCGCCATTCTGGCCAATGCGATCTGGTTGCGTTCGAGTTGGATCAGAAGGATCGGGCGATGATTGCCTGTATTGAAAAGGGCTATGGCCTGCGTGAAGCGATTGCCGCAGAGGGGCTCAGCCTGCGGCAGGTCGATGGTGTCTGGTAATCGGTCGTTGAATGACCCGGGATCGACGGAGTAGCGCGTGGGCACCGCTTCGACGGTGAACCGGGCCACGATCGGGCGCACCTGTGGCAGATCATTCAGGGACCGTTAAAACCGGCCCAGAAGCTGCGCGATCTGGGTGGGCGGATCGCGACAGAGGACGGTGGCGGGGCCGGTCAGTCGAGCAGGGGCAGGACGGCGTGAACGCGGCCCACGATGCGCAGATCGTTCAGGTCCGACCCGGTGACGACCTCGGGCAGAAAGGCCGGGATTTCGGACAGGATCATGATCGATCCGGCCCGGCCAGCGGCATCGGTGCCGGTGGGCACCAGGCGTTTCACGAAGGGCTGGCCGTCGCGGCTGAAGGCATAGATGCCGGGTTTGGGCACCTGCTTTTCGGGCAGGTGGATCAGGACATAGGCGCCATCGGGGATCGAGGGGGCCATCCTGTCGCCCTTGACGCGCACCAGCACGGCAAGATCGGCATTGACCCCGGCGGTGGAAAGCCAGCCTGCCGGCAGCGCCACGGAGGTTGCGTCGAACCCCGCCAAGGCCACCACGCCGCTGCCCGCCGGGATCGACAGGTCCACCCGGCGGATCATCACGTAGTGCAGGTCGCCAACGCGGAAATCGCCGTAGCCGGGGCGTGTGTCGTCGGGTGGTGAAATCGCGAAATGGCGACCGCGAAAGCTGGTTCGCAAGACCGGAAACACCGGCTCGATGCCATCGGTGATCCAGTCCGGGTTCACGTTGAAGCGCTCGACCAGCGCCCGCACCAGCTTGGTGGATGCGTCCATCTTGCCGGTTTCGATCTGTCCAATCAGACCCTGAGAATACCCAAGCTGGGCTGCGACGTCCCGCTGGTTCAGATGAAGCACCTGATATCCAAGGAATTTCAGTCTCTCAACCGATGTTTTTTGATCCGACATATTGCTCAGTGACAAATCAATCAAAGCCGATCGGATCAATATTGGTTTTGACAAGTGGTGAAACTGCGACCACATGCCGAAGAGAGATTTGGCAGATGGAGCGATGCCGCTCCTGCCGGGCCTGGTGTTTTACGAGGTTTTCGTCGGGGCACTGCTGGTTTTCGGCACCAATCTGAAGGAATAGCCGGCCCTGCACGGGGTCGAGGCGAACAACAGCAAGATGGCGGCGACCGGTTCGTGGAACGGGCCAAAGGCGAAGATGCTGCGCCAGAAGATGATCGACCGGATCGGCGAGGAGACGTTTCGCAACCTGGATGAACAGCGCATGGCGCAGGAACAGCGCGGGGCGGCGTGATTTCTGCCGAGATCATCCCGTTCAATTTCGAGACTCTATCCGGTGGTCAGTGACCGGTTGGTGGCGGCGCGGAAGAACCGGCTTGACGCGGTGCGGGCGGACTTAGTCCGCCAAAAAGAACCTGATCGTCTCGATCAACTCGTCAGCAAGGCGTGCGTCCAACGCGTCGCCGTCCGTGCGGTTTGTGGCGGCAAACCTTTCGATGGTGCCGACCAACTTGATCCGCTCGGTTCTGCGGGTGATCGACGGGGGTGTGGCGTGATGGTCAGTCGCGCTGACGCCCGATCCAGCCTGGCTGTCATGGAACCCATCCAGCGCCAAGAAGGTGCGCCCATGTGGCGCGCGTATCTGCTGGCAATCCCTGCAGGGTGGCAGGCACTTGGTCCTGTCTTTCATCCAATTCCCGACGCGCCTGATGAACCAGCGCGGCCAGGTATGCCCGCTGCGCTTCTGAAAGGCTGGCTGCGGTTTCGGGCAGGTGTTCTGTTGTGCCGTCCGGCAGCAGATGGTCCAGCAGTAGGCCGAGAATTCGAAGGTGGTGTTTCGCCGGAAGCGGCTTTCCTTGGCCAGGATGGTCGGTACCTGCAAGGGTCGCCAACCCGTCCAGCCTATGGCGCAATGCCGCTGGCAGCGCCCGGTTCATCGATTGCGGATCGGGCGGGATCTGCCGAATGCCTGATCCTTTTGCCATTGGCCGCCCCCCCTCCCGGTGCCGCGCGCGCGTCGCTGCCTGATCCGATGATGTTTGTCGATGGCATGCGTGTCCAATGGAAAACCGCGTGATGGCGGCGCAAATCACCCGTGGCGCTGATCTGACGGAGGAGGATCTGCGATTGATTGCCGAGGATGCGCTGGTGGTCTGCGGTTTTTGCATGCGGCACCATGTGAAGCGCGACCCGTGGCTGGAGCAGGGGCATCAGGCGGTGCGGGTCCGCCTGGGCCGCCGCCCGCTGGTGCAGCATGACTGACGGCGGCACCGCCAACCCATTCCCCCATTCCCGACCCACCCTCCTCCCGGGCACGGATGTCTGCCGGGCGACGCGCCACCTCCTCCCCCCGCGTCGCCCGGCTTTTTCCCAGCAACCCAGAGGAAAGGACCGACGATTGAAACACTATAACAAGAGTGATCTGGTCGCGGGTGTCCGGCACCGTTTCCGAAGCCGGGATCAAACGGGTCGGCGGCGATCCCGGCAAGGCGCTGCCGGAGGGCTGGCAGGAGACCGATCCGAAAACCGGCGCGCCGGTCGGCATTTCCAAAGGCTGGAACCATGCGCCGGGGGCGAGTGTGGCCGATGACATCCTGGCGGTGGTCAAGGGCAAGCTGCCAGTCCTCCCGGCCAGGATTGGCGCAGAGTTGGCGCAGACCATTCCGCCTGGAAGGGGTGATAATCTGCCGGAAGCCTTTGCTGGTTTTCTTGATGAGGTG
>Ga0163144_10014315_pt1 | contig 16479 bp, 11 predicted proteins | sample OliLak19BULKMAT1_FD_123175 | JGI IMG/M metagenome (GOLD analysis project Ga0163144, IMG submission 123175) | Freshwater microbial mat bacterial communities from Lake Vanda, McMurdo Dry Valleys, Antarctica - Oligotrophic Lake LV.19.BULKMAT1 | ecosystem: Environmental > Aquatic > Freshwater >... | reverse complement strand
TCGCGATGGTGAACAGGCCGTGGCCGGGATGCCAACCGCGCAAGTGTCTCGACAATTGGAAGTAACGCGTTTGCTGCTTTTTCCGGCTGGCCAGCAAACTCGACAATCACTGTAGCGAGGTTGCCCTCGAACGCCTCCATGACGATTTCGATTTCTCCAGCCCGCTTTCGGACTTCGACGATAGGAACAATCGCAAGTTCAGGCCCTCCGGCCAATTCTCTCAGGATCTGAGCTTCGCGAGCAAAGCGAGCCACTGGCTCTTTCGACGCGTTGGGCCTCAATCGCTTGATGGCATGCTTGCCATTTGTCCAAACAAGAGCGTTGCCACCGTCGCCTATGTGTTTCCAGTGCGAAGGTATTCCGTCGTGTTTAGGATTCCACGGCGGCCCTTCTGAATCGACTTCCTTTATGTCCATGAGTAATTGTCTACAAGAAGGACGTCCATTGTTCACATGAGTGGCAGCTAACGAATTGCGATCTATGCGGCCGCAGGGATGCGGACGTCTAGATCGTGCGTTGAACTTTTCCGCTTTGTGGGAGGATTTCGCGTGACCTGCGGAATCAATGAGTTCCACGCAGCGGCTGATGGACGACTTTACCAGGTGTCCGTCGGCTTGTCACCCGGATTTGACAGTCGGCCTGCCGGCGCGTGGTGATGGTGGTGAGGATTGACGCGGGCCTCAAGCGGCTGGATGTGAAAACGAGCACGTGCGAGTCGCCCTGCCATCCGCTGAAGCACACGGGCAGCGCAGCAGTGAAGGGCTCGGCGAAGTTGCGGGAGGAGGGGGCTATACTGCTCGATCAGGACTGAATCAGCGGGCACAAATTGGAACACTCGCTGTCTCACATCTGACCAACATCCGGACGGAATGTGGCGACATCCTGCGGGACTCGGAAGCGCCGACATCGAGAAGTTTCTGACGCACCTCGCGGTCCAATCCAGAGTGTCGGCGAGCACTCAGACGATCGTGAAATCCACGGCAAGACTCCACTGAGGCATATCCCGATCATGTACGCACGACCCGGTGAAAGTGCAGTTCGACTTCCCGGTCGATGACTCGTCGCAGGCCTTCGACAAGGCAATTGGGCTCATGGTCGGTTTCTCCCAGTCGTTTCACGTCAGAGAGGGCCGTTCCGGGCAGGACGCTGAAGGCATTCTGAAAGATGATCTGATTGCCGGCGTCAAGTTCCGGCACGATGAAGTGAACGGTCGCTCCGAAGCAGAGCATGTGATGCTGATAGGCATCTTCGTACGGCCGGGAGCCAGGGAATGACGGCAGCAGGCCATGATGCAGGTTGATGATGCGGCCTCCTGCAAATTTCCAGCAGACGTCCGCCGGAAGGACTCGCATGTATCTCGCCAGGACGACATAGTCGATCTGCTGTTCATCCACGACTCGTTCGAGAGCCGAGTAATCCGGATTCCCCTGCTCGTCGCCGATGCTGATCCACGGGACTTCGAACTGGTCGGCCACGCTCCGGCACGTGTTACGATTGCCGACCATTACCGCCGCTTCCGCTTTCAACCGCGTGTCACGGATAGCCCGCAGAATGGCCAGCGGCGGTTCGGAGCGAAAGGTCGTGCAGATCGCAAGTCGCGGTGGTCGGGGGAATTCATCCCGTGACCACACTCGGATTTGAAGTCCGCGCAATTGACCGATTTCCTGCAGCCGCGAGCGCAGGACAGCAACCGTTTCCGCCGTCGAAGTCCACTCGATGCGCATGAGCATCGCAAACAAACGCTCCGAATCCCGGTCGTACATCTGAATTTCGTGGATGTTCGCGCCGGCACCAGTCACGTAGTGAATAATCGGATCGGCGAGTCCCCTGTTGTCGGGACCGACGGCCGTGATGGTAACCTGCATGAAATCTCTCTGGCACTGGCCCTACGGAGTTTTTGTCGCGGGGGTCTCGGCTGGCGGTGCTTTTTCGTCCGCATTCGCAGCATCATCTTTTGCATGATCATCATGCGCCGTGTCGTCGTGAGCGGCGTGAGCGGCGTCATCATGACTGTGAGCATGGAAGTCGCCGGTGAATTCCTTGCCGTCGATTGTCACATGGAAGTGACCATCGAGCTGTTCTTCGGATGTGATCGATTCAGGGAACTGAGTTCCGGCGACGACAAAGCGGGAACATGTGGCCTCGGTCTCCCCATCGAGAGGCGAAGGTTTTGATTCCAGAACGACTTCTTTGCCATCCTGCTCGATCTCAAATGTCAGTTCAGAAGCGGCTTTTGCGACACCAATTTCTCCGCCGTAAAAATACAGTGTCACGTCACGCGTAGATTTGTCGAACACCATTTCCGCGTGATGCGCGTGAGCATCGTCGATTTCCAGGATATGGCCTCCGTGGACACCCGCCTCTGCGCCGTGATCATGAGCGTGGTCGTGCTCATGCAGCTCGTTTAGAGGTGCTTTTGTGTATTCCTGATAACTGGTATCTTCACAGCCGACCAATGAAAACGCCCCCACAGCGAAGCCCGCTATCCATTTACCGGTTTGCATTTCTGACATCCTTTGAATCAAGAACTGACCAACATTCTGCCCGTCCGGTGCATGACGATTCTGAGCCGGCGACGAGCAGATTCTAGACGTTGAGGCGACGAGCACCAACAATGCCGGGTTGGTTTCATGCGGACTTTGCGGTGAACGGCTTCCGGCGAGAAAGAACCGCCAATTCCTTCGGATTTGCCGGTTGAAGCGACCGTTCGATCCGGGTAAAAGCTGGCCTCGCCGCAGTTTTCTTGATCATGGAAGCGGAGCAGCGCGAGCTGCCCGGCGGCTGTTTGGCCGCGGAAACGCGAGGAACAGCCGCCGGATGGCCTGCGCCGTACCGCTTAGTTCACATCCTGTCCAGGCCAATCATTCATGACGTTCGATACTGCCATTCGGGAACGCAAAGATGCACTCCGCAAGCAGGCGCATGCCAACCGGAATGCGCAGGAGAACAAGGACGACCTGAGCCGAAGAATCGTCGGGGCATTCATGTCTCTGCCGGAGTATGCCACTGCTGAGACAGTCATGTTCTATATCGATGTCCGCAGCGAAGTCCGGACGCGGAACGATCTCGAGCTGGCATTGCAATCCGGAAAGACCATCGTCGTGCCGTGGTGCAATCCTGACGGAGAGTTAGAGTTGTTCCGGCTGGCCAGCATGGAGGAACTGGAAATCGGTATGTACCGCATTCTGGAGCCTCGCGAAGTGCTCCGGCAGCTGCCGGAGAAGCAGGTCAACGTCGAGTCGCTCGATCTGATCATGGTTCCTGGCGTTGCCTTCGACCGCCGGGGAGCTCGAATGGGACACGGAAAAGGCTATTACGACAAGCTGTTGGAGCACGCTCGCCTTGATACGCCGCTGGTGGCGCTGGCGTTTGAATGTCAGCTGTTTGAAGAGATTCCAGTTGCCGGTCACGACATCTTCATGGACCGGATCATTACCGAAGATCACGTGTACCCGGGCCGCGGACGGGGTTAGTCTGCTGAAAGAAGGTGTCTGGAACTTTGGAGGCATCCTGACGCCACGGATGAAATCAGATGCCGGAGAGTTCCAGACACCTTTTTCAGCAGGCGTTTTGTGATGAGTGGGTTCGTTGAAGACACATACGCCGAAGCTTTCCGTAGTCTCTACGTCGAGTTCCTAATCACAGCCCGCGACCGCAAGTGGCTGGATCATGCGATTCGTGCAGCCACGGGGCACGGTTCCTCGACAATCCTCTGCGACTGTGAAGCCGGACTTGACCGGTACGTCGGACCGGGCGGCGATGAGTCCGTGAGTACTCCGGACGGACGACCGGGTGCCATCTGTCAGCTGCATGTGCCGCGATTCTGGAAGCACCGTGTTGAAGCACTGGAGAAGGCGCTGCTGTCACGCATCAGTCAGAATGTTCTGACGTGTCCGACGACCCGCTGTTTTTCACTCTCAGACAGTGATCCATACTATCGGCTCGGGCGGAAGCTGGCTTTTTTCGGTGACGGCTTTGAGCGCCTGGAAGACCGCTTCGGTCGCCGGATGTGGGTGGTTCCGACCATGGGTGGCGACTTCTGCATCGATCGCCGGTTTACGTACGCTGATGGTGTGATGGGCGGCAATCTTTGGTTTATGGCGACCTCCGTAGACGCATCACTGAGCGCTGCCGAGCGCGCGGTTGAAGCGTGTCAACACATCGCCGGCGTGATCACTCCGTTTCCCGGAGGCGTTGCGGCCAGCGGTTCCAAGGCCGGCAGCAGGCATAAATTTCTCTTCGCCAGTACCAATGAGCGTTTCTGTCCGACTCTGCGGAATCGCCCAGGCGTTGATTCGCAGATTCCGGACGGTGTGCAGTCGGTCATGGAGATCATCATCAACGGCCGTGATCTCGCAGTTGTGAGCGAAGCCACTCAGGCCGCAATCCGTGCTGCCGGGACCGTCGATGGAGTCATCACGATCACGGCCGGCAACTACGGCGGCAGACTGGGAAAAAGCTGGGTTTGGCTGCTTCCGGAGAAACATCCCGAGTCCCTGCGATCGTCATAACCCGGATGGTTCTGCTGAACTCCCCGGCTTCCCGGATGTGTTGCGTTTCGGCAGCGCAGGGTTACAGCCCGTTCCGGTTTCATGGGTTATGTACTCACTCAGGTCGCAATATCGGGTGAGTCACCATTGAACATCCCAATCGGAAGAATCGTCTCGATCCGCACGCTCAGACATCTGAACCGATTGGCAGCTGTTGGTTGTGACTAAAACGCGCCGCGGTGCATCGCGGAGACTACTCAGTGCAACCTGCTGGAGCATCGTATGTCGGTTACGACGGGACAGACATTTCGCCGCAGGTTCGGAAGCACCGTGCCGGTACTGACGCCGCTCTACAGCGCGGCGTGTCCGCCAAGGACGCTGTCGGATGAAGGCACGTATCTTTGCGGCAGCAGTGATGCATGCGACCTGAGACTGCGTATCGACGGCATTGAACCGGAACATTGCGCGCTGATGTTTCGCACAGGCGCCTTGAGCGTGCGACGCGGCGATGGCCGGATCTGGGTGAACGATCTGCCGGTGCGCGAAGAGTGCGAACTGAGCTCAGGTGACGTGCTTTCTGTCGGCCCGTTGTCGTTCCTTGTCGGCGAGTCGGAGGTTGCGAGTCAAACAGCTCCGGCGGACCAGAAATCTCACCATCCTTCAATTCAGATCGCCGACCGAAATAGTGGAACCGCAGAACACCTGGAAAGTTTTGCCAGAAAAGCGGAACTGCTGGCAGAACGTGAAATTGCGCTGTCATTCCGATCGAACGACGTCGCGGCACGACACCGTGCAATGGAAGAGTTTGCTGAATCCCTCGCTCAGCGATCTGCAGAGCTGGATTTGCGGGCTGCTGTGCTGACTCAACAGTCGCAGGCACTGGGAGAACAGCTGCGGAATCAAACGGCCCTCTCCGAGAGGCTTGCTCAGCGGACAGCCGAACAGGACGCGCAGGCTGCTGTGCTGACTCTGCGGTCCGACGCCCTCGCGCTTCAGAAACTGCGTGAAGTCAGCGAAACGTCCTCCGTTGAGCAGCTCACGGCAATCGCCGCGGAAAAAGAAGCAGCAGTTCTGGCACGTCAGGAAGCCTTTGCGGCTCAGGAAAACACGCGCAGGATTCTGTCCGGCCTGGAGTCACGTGCGTCGAATGTGGCCGCCGCGGAAGCAAGGCTCGCGACATTGGAGCGCGTCGCTCGCGCTACGGTCGGTGCTGCCGTCGCTGAGCGTGAGGCTCTGCAAAATGGTCACAAGGATCTGCTGTGTGAGCGCAACGCCCTCGTTCAGCTCAGCCATGATCTCAGCAGCCGCGATTCCACCCTGAATGAACGGGAACTCATGTCTGCGCAGCAGGCGGCAGAGCTGCGTTCGCGATTTAATGCACTGCAGGTGCAGTCGGCCGAACTTCGCAAAGACGAGCTCGAAATGAATTCCCGTGCGGCCGATATTCATCGCCGTGTGACTCAATTCAAGTCCGAAGTCAGGGAACAGCGACAACAGAAGAAGGATGCAGCCCCGACCACGGCGTTTGAATCGGACAGTGCTTCAGTGTCGGTCCCTGACGATTTTGGTCTGGGCCGGCTGACGCAATCTCTGCTTGAATCGGAAACGCAGTGTGCCGCAGCCCTTGCAGAGCGGGATGCACTCATTGCTGCCGTTCGGGAACTGCAGTACGTGCTGGAGAATGCCCGAACCGATGCGGAAGAGGCTGGCCGCATCCGGAGCCGCTCGGCTGAACAGGATCAGACGATTGCGCAGTTGTATCAGTCGCTCGAAGAACGCAGCCAGGAGTTGCAGCGGAATGAAGCGCGACTGATGCAGACCGTCGAGCAGCTCGAACAGCTGCAGACACAGGTGGCTGAATTCACTCAGGAACGCGATACAGCCGTCACGGGAAGTGCTGGCATTTCGTCCGTCGGGAACCTGAATTCCGGTGTCGCGGAAGCGGAAGCGAGACTTCTTGAAGAAATCGAATCGCTGCGATTCGAACTGACTCAGTCCGCTTCCGCAGATGCCCTGCACCAGAGTCAATTCAGTGACAACATCGGGGAGCGGGATCGGGCCATCCGCGAATTGCAGTCCGAACTGGACTCGGTCCGGAGTCAGCTGACCGAATGTATGGCGGCTCATTCGGGATCGATCGCCACAAACGCAGTCTCCGCTGACGAACTCCAGCGGCTGCGGACGCGGCTGGAGGACATGGATGAACGGCTGCAGGAACGTGATCAGATCATTCGCGAACTCCAGGCCCGGCTGACCAAGCAGATTCTGCCGCCTGACGCGGGTCCGTTCGATCGCGAAGAGTTGCAGTATGAATCCCTGGAACTTGATCGCCGGGCGGGCCTTTTGGATCATCGCGATGAGGAGCTCCGCGAGCGGGTTCGTCTGATTGAGCAGTCCGAAGGAGAAGTCGAGGACCAGCGGAGACAACTGCTGGATGCCCGCCAGCAGCTGGAACTCGCGCGTGCGGAAATTCAGGTTGCGTTGAAGCAACACTCGGCACCGGCTTTCCTGAAGTCATTCACGCAGTCTCCGCCGCAGCTTCCAGCGTCCGGTGTCGCAACCGGGCCAGATGCCCTCGACGTTGCCCGATCTTACCGATTCACCGGCAGCGACAATCGGACAATGTCGTTCTCACATCTGACCGACGACGATTCGACGAACCACGCAGAAGGCGAATCCGGAACACCTCTGCGATCCGAACGCGCCGGCCCATTCGGCTTTAAGAACCAGCTTTTGGAATCAAGGACCGAACTGCTTGACCCTGTGACGGACTTTGTTGATCCGTCAGAGGCCGCCGGAGCATCCAGCGCCGTGGCGTACCGATTTGGCAACGATGCATCGCGAATCGTCGAAACCGTCGCGGCGTCCGTTGCCCAGGCGGCATCCGAAGATACCAGACGAGAAAGCAATTCCGATGACTTCGTCCGTGATTACATGGAGCAGTTGCTTTCCCGCAGTCGGAATGCTGCCGGAAACACGCTCCCGAACGAACTGAAAGCGGCGGATGCGACGCCGGTGGCACAACCAACAGCGGCCGTGGCTCAGAAGATGATGTCCGGGACAGCCACAAAGTCCACGCCGAAGGTTAAGTCTTACATTGAACAGTACATGTCGGGCGGCTTCGGCGATCTGACCGGAGACGGTTCAATGACGGCCTGCCCTGAGCAGGAACATCAGGTGGGCGACACACTCGATGACTCGGTCCCGAAAATACGTCCGGAACGATTGACGCCTCGGGTCAGAGTCGACGTGCAGAAGCTCCGCGAGAACATGGTCTCGTTTCGTTCAGTGTCCACGCAATCGGCCGAAAACGCGCTCGTCAATCATGCTTTGCGACAGCAGCGACATGCCATCAACGGTCGGATTCTGTTCATGGTGGTACTCCTGGCGATGACGATGCTTCTTGCCGTCGCGAATGCCCAGGGCATTATCGGCAATCCACTGATGATGTGGGTGACCCTGACGGCAGCGATCGGAATTGCCTTCGAACTGGCGCGAACGGTCTACCACGTGAAGAAGCGCGTGAAGGGAGTCCTCACGTCTGTTGATCCGAATACGCTGAACCCGGAATGGGGCGCTCCGATGCCGGAAGCCAAAGTCCTTTCGCCGGTCGATATCGCAGCGATTGGGACCAGCGAATCGGTCATTGATCCATGCGACGTTCCGTCCCTGCAGTCGAATGTCGCCGCGGATGCGCGACTCGCCGCAGAAACGACTCCAGCGGTCAGGGAAGAAGGTCCGCACTCTGCTGCCGCCGGACGACAACCTGAGTTCGAAGACGACGATCGTTCCCGCTACTTCGAACTGTGATCTGCATCCGACTCCGGCAAGCGGTACAGCAGACCAATCGGCAGCATCAGTACCGCCAGCGAGACGAAGACCACCCACTGATACTTTGAGTCGCCTCCTTCGCCGGCAAAAGCCTGCAGCATCCGACCGAACGCCCATGCGTACGCCGCCGACAACAGGATTCCAATCCAGGTGACCAGGTTCTGAACACCCAGCAGACGGCCCTTGAATTCCGGCGGAGGTGCCTGCTGCAGATACACCTGCACTGGCACCACGAACATGCCAGCCGAGAGTCCCAACACGACCATACTGAGTCGCAATGACCATTCCAGACGATCAGCCTGTGTGAGACTGGCGTAAAGTGAGTTATCGACATGATTTGCGTTTGCAGGCACTCCCGCAAGCCCACTGCCCAGGTACCCAATCACCAGCAGCGAAAGAGTCATACTCCACGCACCAACGACAACCCATGAACGACCGCCGCGACCTTTGCCAAAAAAACCGGCCACAAGACAGCCCGCAGCAATTCCGATCCCGATCCCGGCCACCATCAGACTGGTGCGAGTCTTGTTCAACTGAAGAGTCGAACTGCCGAGCGTGTTGACGGCGACTTGAGTGACACCGCCAAGAAACCAGAATACCGACGCAACCAGAATCGCAAGCATGAGTCCTGTGTTCCCTCGAATCATCCGGGCGACATCCTGCGGAACTGCCAGATTCTCCCATTTCAATATCAGGCGCGGCTCGGCAATTCGAGTCCGGGGAATCAACAACGACGCGAGTGCACCGAACACCGCGATCCCGATGGCAATCAGGCTTCCGATCCACATCGAGCGTCCGATCCTGTCCAGAGCAAATCCTGCGCAGACCGTTCCGAAAATGATCGCCATGAACGTGGTCATCTGGACGGCACCATTGACCGGCCGAAGCTGATCCCCGCGAAATAATTCAGGCAGTACGCCGTATTTTGACGGCGCAAAGATCGCGCTGTGAGCCCCCATCAGGGACAACACAGAAATCAGCCACAGCAATTGAGCATCCGCTGACAGGCCCGGACGCAGCAGCACGAGCAATGCGACGGACATGATTCCGATCTCAGCCACTTTGCAGCACACAATGACGCGCTGTTTGGCCCATCGATCGGAGAGAAATCCGCCCAGCCCTGACAGCAACACGAACGGCAGTGCGAACGCTGCCAGAGCCGCTCCTTGCTGTACCTGACTCACGCAGGTCAGTAAGACCATCTGTTTGAAGTAATTGTCGTTGAACGCTCCCAGAAACTGAGTGAGCAGAAAGCTCCAGAAGGCAACAGAACAAATGGAATAGCCACCCCGATTGTCGCTGGCTGGTAAGGTTGTGGCGGCGTCTGCAGGTTCCTGCCAGTGGTATGGTCCGGCAGCTGGCGACGTCGAATCGCCGATGCTGTTGTTAGCAAGTCCATGCTCCGAAGCAGCCATTTTTGTCATCTCTCAGAGCCGGATGTTGCGGGCGTCATGCCGATTCACGAAACAGCCGATCATCACCAGTCGGAGGATCCGTATCATAAGCCGCGACTAATGCCTCAGTCACGGTTTGCAGCAGCGTCTTCCGGGGGACGGGTTTCTTCAGCACCGAAAATGCCATCGCGTCCTGAGCGTCACGGCGAAGCTCGTCCGTTGCATCGGATGTGATCAGAATGCACGGTCGGAGAATGTCCAGTTGCTTGAGCACACGCAGCGTCTCAAGCCCGTTCATGAAATGCATGTGCATGTCCAGCAACACGATGTCGATGCGCCGATCCTGAACGACCTCAACCGCCTCTTCGCCGGATTCCGCTTCGTGCAGCACAAGAAACGGACGACCCTCAAGCACTTCCCGCAGAATCTGACGAAACGAGGCATTGTCATCCGTGATCAGCAGCTGAAAAGGCTGTTCCACCTGAGTCACCATAGGAAAGCACCTGATCCTGATGTGTCGGGTTCCGCACGGCGAGCTGCCACGGACAGGTGGTTTTAGCATCTTTGCGATTGTGGTAAACCGCTGCGGACCCGGAAGTTGATGTGTTCGCGCAGGATGCAGTTCGTGTCATCACGGTGAGCGCTGTGGTTCGTCATTCGATACGATGATCCGTGACCATGGTTCCGGAACCGCTTTCCAGGCCGACGAAAGCTCTGCTTCTTCTGCTGTCATTCTGCCAGTTGGCACTTTCCCAGAGACGCAGAGTTTCGGGGACATTCGTTCCGAAGCCGGAGCTTCGACACGAGGTCTGCGGATTAGCGGATGCCGAGATTGGCCTGCATGTTTTTCTTGTAAGCCTCGACTCCCGGCTGACCATAGGGATTTGTGCCGACGAGCCTGCCTTCGACGACTGTGGCCAGCATCAGCATCTGGAACAATTGTCCCAGAGAATGCTCATTGATCGTCGGCAGCACAAGATCCGCCGTGGGACGACGTTCATCGGCGTAGGCCTTGTTGGTGCCGTCGATCGCCGCCTGCAGAATTCGTGGCAGCGTGACGCCGGCCAGTTGATTAAGCTGGTCGTGATCGAGCTGATGATTCGGAACAGTCACGGGCTGCGACTGTGGTGTGCCCGGCAGCAGGTTCGTGATCAGCTTGTCTCTCCGGCCTTCCTGATGCTGCTGACCGCGGCTGTGAAGGTCGCGGGTGTTCACAACAGTCAGCGGCGTCGCACCACGTTCATGTTTACCGAGACTTTCGGCAAGCAGCTGGTCGTACCATAATCCGACCGCTTCGAGTTTACTGCCCCAGGTCGACAGGATTCGCTGAGTCATCCCCTGGTCCATTTCGAATGCGTGTCCCACCGCAACGTATTGCAGCACGATGTTGGTTTCGAACGGTGCCGTTCGGAAGTGATGGGTCATTTCCGCAGCACCTTGCAGCAGGGCGCGAATATTCATTCCAGCGGCGGCTGCCGGGAGCAGGCCGACCGGGGTCAGGATCGAAAACCGTCCGCCGATACCGTCGGGGATTGAAAACACGTCCGAATAGCCCGCCGCGTTCGACAGATTTCTCAGTCGTCCGCTGTCACCGGTGACGGGAACAATCAAATTCTTCGCTTCCGCTCCGAATCGCTTTTCCACAAGCGCGCGAAATGTGCGGAATGCGACGGCGCTTTCCAGAGTTCCTCCCGACTTGCTGATCACGATCAATGCCGTGCGACCGTCAAGTGAGCCCGGAGAATCCACCGCCCGCTGATCCAACAGATTCAGCAGGATCTGCTGCTGGTCGGAATCGACGTTCCAGCCTTCAAAGTAGATTCGCGGAACTCCGCCGCGCGTCCGGCGGCTTTGTTCGTTGTGAAACGGGCTGCGGAGAGCGTCGAACATGGCTCTCATACCCATGTACGACCCGCCGATTCCCAGCACGACAATTGAATCGGCCGCATCCCGCAAACGAGCTCCGCACACTTCCATTCGGGCCACGAGACTTTTCTCGCGATTGTCTGCTGCATCCTGCAGCAGCTCTTCCGGCCACTGGATGAAGCCCGCATCCAGCGGCTGTTTTTCTGTCGGCACCGGATGACCTGACTGCCACAGCTCGACATCATTCAAAGTCTCGTCCCGCGCGGCAAGCAGCGATGACTTCAGCGACGCAATGCGGCCTGAGGACAACAGCGTCGTCGCGGCATCGGCGACGTACTGAAGAAGTGGATTTGACATCGAGAACTCCTCTATGTTCACACCGTAAAGGGCCAGATGATCGGGATCAGAATCACGCACACGATCCACAGCAGCAGATTCAGCGGCACTCCGACTTTCACAAAGTCGCTGAACCGATAACCACCGGGACCGAAGACCATCATGTGGGTCTGGTAACCGACCGGAGAAGCAAACGCGAACGATGCTGCCAAAGCCACGGCCATGACAAACGGACGAGCATCGCAATGACTCAGTTCCGCTGCCTTCAGACAGAAAGGAAACGCCAGTGCTGCGGCTCCGTTGTTCGTAATGAGTTCGTTCAGAACCATTGTGACAAAGTAGATGGCCGCCAGAGTCGCATACGGTCCGAGTGGCTGTGTCACGCGGACGAGGTTGCTGGCGACAAACAAAGCTACTCCGGATTTCTCAAGGGCCATCCCAAGCCCGAACGAGGCTCCGATGGCGATGAGTACCGGCCATTCGACGGCCTGCCGGGCGTCTGCAGCCGACATGCAGCGGGTCAGGACCATCAGGCCGCCGGCAATGAAAGCGCCCAGCATGGCCGTCTCACCGTCTGCCATGAACATCGTCAGCAGTAAACCGGCAAAGATGACGAGTGCAACCCACCAGCGTTCATGCCTCAGCGGCTGAGAACCCTCGACGTCGCTGACCAGATAGAAGTCCGGATTGTTCCGGTGGGCCTGCGCGAAGTTCGCCCCGGTCTGCAACAGCAGCGTGTCGCCCGATTCCAGTTTCACATCGCCGATCTTTGTCGCCAGTCGCTCACCGTTGCGATGAATCGCCACGATCGCAGCGTTGTAATGAGAGCGAAACTGAGCTTCCCGAACGGTTTGCCCGATCAGTGGGGACGAACGGCTGACCACAGCCTCGCACAATCGCCGTCGTCGCTGTTCCTGAGATGACTGGTCGGTCGCTTCCGTGGCGGGCTCAAGTCCAGGAATTTTCTTCAGATCAACGATGGTACTGACGACCCCCGTAAATACCAGGCGGTCGTCCGACTCAAGGACTGTGTCGGGGCTAACGGGCGCAATCACATTTCCTCGCCGATCAATTTCCACAAGGAACAGTCCCGGCAGACGCCGCAGCCCGGCTGCTTCGATACTCTGGCCGATCAGTCGGCAGGCCGGAGTGACGACCATCTCGACAAGGTATTCCCGACGCGCGTCGCCAAACTGCTCCATCAATTCCTTTCGCTCCGGAAGAAGTCGTCTTCCGACAGTGAGCATGTAAAGTCCACCGATGACGGCACACGGGATTCCTGCGTAACCGATTTCGAAGAAACCCATTTCCATCAGCCCGGCTTTGCGCATCAGGCCATCGACCACAAGGTTCGTGCTGGTTCCGATTCGTGAGCAGCAGCCACCGAGAATGGTCATAAACGACAGCGGTATCAGCAGCTTTGACGGCGCGACGTGATTCTTGCGGCACCAGGACATCACAACAGGGATCAGCATCGCCACGATTGGCGTGTTGTTCAGAAACGCAGACGTACCGAATGTAAACGCAGCCAGCATGATGAAGCCGCCAAGTTCCGTGTGAACCGGTCCCAGGACTTTCGCACCAATCGCGTCAACAATCCCTGTCTCCTTCAATCCCGTAGTCACTACAAACAGCGCTGCAACCATGAGCAAAGAGCTGCTGATGAATCCCGCAAATGCTTCTTCAGCGGAGATCACACCGCACAGTGACAACGCGAGGATCGCGGCAACGAAGACGAGGTCTGCAGGTTCTTCCCGAGCAAGTGCGATCAGGACGACGATTGTCACGAAGATCGTGAACCACATGGGCAACAATTCTCTGGCCCATTCCCAGCTCGTGTAGGCAGGCAACGACGGCATTGATTTCGCATCAATGAGATGCACATCGATGAACTGCGGTCCGTGATCGATTCGCTGCGAATGAGCGGCAAGCACGTTTTCTCCGGTCCGCACGGCGGCAGCGGCCTGACCGCTCAGCGGCATGACAACATAGCCGTCTGATGAGCCTGTCAGGCTCAGAATGAGATGTCCATTGATATAGATCTCAGTTGGTCCCGCGTGCTGGACGTAAATGGACGGGGCCTCAGGGATGGACGACAGTCTGACCTTTTTCCGCAGCCAGATGTCCGGCGATTTCCACTCTGTGAACGTCCTGAATGTCGATTCTTTGAACGAACCAAATCCGCCGCGTCCCCGCTGCCACTTGGCAGTGTCATAGGACGATTCAAACCAGGCTCCGGGTTGCTTTACCGCGTAACTCCAGTGATCATCGACGAAATCGGCGGCGGTCGAGACATTGCTGAGACTCAACAGCGAACCAAGCACCAGGACCGCACCAGAGCAGCATCCGGCAAGGGAAATGCCAGCGGATATCAAGGCACTTGCAGCGTGTTTCCCGAACCCAATCGAATTGCGAACTACCGGCCTCATGCACGATATCCTGGTCAAGAAGATCAACCCGCTGTCAGAGTTCAGGAACCGGACCGCAATCCGCACGCGAAAGAATGGCACGGACGATAGTCGCTGCCACGTCCTGCCGCCACAGAAACCACCGCATTCCCACAGTTGCCTTGCAGCAACGCACCGCCACAGGCGTTGATGCCGATTTCAGACGCTGGACGTTCCATTGAAACGCGAAGGATGTGAAATAATGAACAGCGAATCCTCTTCGTACGCGTCGCGCGATCCCCTCGTTACTATTTAATGATCCCAACCACGGCTACAGCAAGGAATGTCGTGCAAATGCCATACAGACTCCTGATTGGAACGGATGAAGCCGGTTACGGTCCGAATCTCGGCCCGTTGGTGGTCACCGCGACGGCGTGGGAATTGCCAACGGAGCTGGAACCGGCTGGACTCTGGAAAGAATTCCGCAATGTGCTGACCGACGAACCCGAACGAGGCGACAATCGGCTGTTCGTAGCGGACTCAAAGGTCGTGTTTTCTGCCGGGAAGAGTTTGGAAGATCTGGAAGTACCGGTCCTTGCATTCCTGCAGACAATCGGACACAACGCAGCGTCGACCGATGTGCTCGGGGCGTCGCTCGCAGGCGTGCGGTTTGTTGACGGTTATCGCGGCGAGATCTGGAATTCGACTCCCGGTCTGACGCTGCCGCGCGATTCCAGTGGCGATCATGTGGGCGAATGGTGTGAGACGCTTACGGTCGAAATGCAGCGGCTGCAGATCCGCCTGCTGGCTGCACGCAGCCGGATTCTGTTCCCGATGGAGTTCAATCAACTGACCGCTGCGGCCGGTTCAAAAGGGGTCGTGAATTCTGAAGCGACACTCGAGCTTGTACGATCTCTGAGCGACGACTTCCCCGATTATCAGTCAGTGTTCGTCGTCTGCGACAAGCATGGCGGACGCAATCGGTACGATGAACTGATCTCGGCGGCCTTCGATGATCAGTTCGTGTTCCGACTTGAGGAATCTCGTGAGTCATCTCGCTACCGGATGGGTCGCGCAGAATTCTGTTTTCGAACCAAAGCAGAAGAACTGCTCCCGGTTGCCCTTTCGTCGATGATTTCCAAATATGTCCGAGAAGTCCTGATGCACCAGTTCAACACTTTCTGGACCGAGAGAGTTCCCGGACTCAAGCCGACTCAAGGCTACCCTGTGGATGCCAAACGCTTTCGTGACTCAATTGCTGAGACGGTGAAGCAGCTTGGCGTCCCGGACGAGGTGCTCTGGAGGAACCGGTAGTCGCAGGATCAGGCGTGGCACACTTTTCAGGAGACTGCTTTCATGCCGCGTTATTGGCTGTTCAAATCTGAGCCCGAGTCGTTTTCAATTCAGGATCTCGCTGCCTCAAAAGGAAAGCGGACGTCATGGGAAGGCGTTCGCAACTATCAGGCTCGGAACATGCTCCGGGACGACATCAAAACGGGCGACGGAGTACTGTTCTACCACAGCAGCACGGAACCGATGATCATCGCGGGATCGGCTGAAGTGGTCAAAGCCGGATATCCCGATCATTTCGCCTGGGAACCCGGCCACAAGTATTTCGACAAAGCGTCATCGCCGGAGAAAGTCATCTGGTACATGGTCGACATCAAGCTCGTCAGGATTTTCAAAACACCAGTGACACGAGCGGTTCTGTCAGGCGATCCGGACTGTCTCAATATGGTGTTGTTGAAGAAAGGCAGCCGGCTCTCAATCCAGCCGGTCACCGAAGCTGAATGGAGCGCCGTTCATCGAATTGCAGGATGTAACGCCCAGCAGGCGATTGTCGGCAACTGAGGTTTTTGACGACGCGATGTCCATTTTTTCGGGCAGTGGAATAGTTCGACTGTCCCAAGTTCGACCCCAGCGGCCTTGGGGACTGACTTCTAAACGTGGGGCAAGCTGCCAGCTTGCCGACTCACGTTCTGAACACGCCGATCTCGTGACAATTCTGGTTCAACGACAAATGAAGTGCGCGGAGGAGGACTGGGACCGGGACTGGTGTTTAAACCGCGAATGGACGCGAATCCACACGAATAGCGGCAGTGATTCAGTGTGGGTTCATTTCGAATGACACGATCAACCGGCGCGGGCTCTGAAGTCATGGCCAGAAAACAAGTC